>Ga0209157_1002428_pt1 | contig 14873 bp, 15 predicted proteins | sample GraSoiAngelo_135_FD_185892 | JGI IMG/M metagenome (GOLD analysis project Ga0209157, IMG submission 185892) | Grasslands soil microbial communities from the Angelo Coastal Reserve, California, USA - 14_0929_05_40cm (SPAdes) (version 2) | ecosystem: Environmental > Terrestrial > Soil > Grasslands ... | reverse complement strand
CGTCAGCGGCGAGCACCGCAAGCATGTTGTGGACGATCGCCGCTGCCGCAACGTCCTTGGTCAACTCGCTCGTCGCGAGGGCGCGTTGGAGATACGTCGTCGCTGCCTCGAGGTCCGACTGGGCGCGATGCGAGACCGCGAGCGCGTAATAGATCGCGAACAGCGAGCTCAGGTCGCCGATGTCCTGCGCCCACTCAAGGGCGGAAGTCAGGTAGCCGAACGCGGCCTGTGGCTCGCCGAGGTCGACGGAGACCGCGCCAAGTGCCTGCAGCACTCGGACTCGGAGCAGCCGGTCGCGGTCGTTCGTGCGCTCGAGCGAGCGGAGCAGGGCGAGGAACAGCTCGCGCGCGCCTCGCGAGTCGCCACTTCCACGCGTCGCGGCCGCGAGCTCGTAATCGATCGCGTGCGCAAGACCGTGATCGTCAAGCTGTGTCGCGAGGCGCTGCGCGATCGTGAGATCGCGATGAGCCTCGCTCTGCCGCTCGATGAGATTGAGCGCCCGTGCTCGCGCGATATGCAGGCGGCAGCGCTGGCGGCTCGAGAGCGCGTCGCGCTCGAGAAGGGCGTCGGCGTCTCGGATGCAGTCCGCCGCGTTCGTTCGCGACGCGAGCGCCGCGACGCGGTCGACGTCGAACTCCAATTCGCGGCGGGCGCGTTCGATCCCGGCGTCCTCCATGAAATAGGACGCCGGCTTCGCGAGCTTCGCCGCCATGTGTTCGAGCGACTTCATCGCCGGCCGGATCTTGCCGAGCTCGATCGCGCTGACATGAGCGCGTGTGTAGTAAGGCGCGCCGAGCTGGGCCTGGCTCAACCCGGCGGCGAGGCGCGCCTCGCGCAGCCGTCCGCCGAGCTGGCGCAGCGCGGTCGACTCCGGGGCGACGCGGCGCCTCCGAGTGCGCGTGGGCACGGCGCGAAACGCTACGCCGGGCCTGGGGTGGCGTCAACTCCAAATCGACAACACGACATGGCGGACGGATCAGAGCCGGACGACGGGCGGATTCGCCGGATCCTCGAAATGCGTCGTGTCGATGAAGCGCAGCTTCCCAAGGCGGAAATCCATGAGCACCGAGTGCGTGCGGGCGCCGCCAGCGAAGAAGCGGACGCCCTGCAGCAGGTCGCCGTCGGTCACGCCGGTCGCGACGAAGCGCACGTCGCGACCGCTCGCGAGGTCATCGGTGCGATACACACGACCGTCGTCGACGACGCCCATCTTCTTGGCGCGCTCCCGCTCCTCGTTGCTGCGGAACTTGAGGCGGCCCAGGATCTCCGCCCCCAGACACTTGAGCGCGGCCGCGGCAAGGACGCCCTCGGGGGCGCCACCGGTGCCCATGACGGCGTGCACGCCGGTCCCCGCGACCGCCACCGAGATCGCCGCCATGAGGTCGCCGTCCTCGATGAGCTTGATGCGCGCTCCGACGGCGCGCACCTGCACGATGAGCTGCTCGTGACGTGGGCGATCGAGGATCACGACGGTGAGGTCGTCGACATCGCGATTCAGCGACTTCGCGATGATCTTCAGGTTCTCAGCGACCGGGCGGTCGAGGTCGACCTTCCCGGCCGCCGGCTTTCCGACGACCAGCTTCTCCATATAGGTATCGGGCGCGTGCAGGAGACCACCTTTTTCTGAGACCGCGATCGTCGCGAGCGCGTTCGCGCGTCCCTTCGCGACGGGGTTCGTGCCCTCGAGCGGATCGACCGCGATATCGACCTCAGGGCCTTCCCCGCGGCCGACCTTCTCGCCGATGTAAAGCATCGGCGCCTCGTCACGCTCGCCCTCCCCGATGACGACGGTGCCATGGAACGCGACCTCGTCCATCGCCATCCGCATCGCCTCGACCGCCGCCTCATCGGCGCGATCGTTGTCCCCGTGGCCCATCCAGTGCGCCGCCGAGATCGCGGCGGCTTCGGTGATGCGCACGAGCTCGAGGCTGGAGGTCCGATCGGTGGGGATCGGCGGGCCGAGCATGGGGCTAGACCCTACCGGCTTCCACGCGCCGATGCACGCGCTCGGACGACCCGCTCGGCGGCGGCCTCGATGCGTGGCAGCGGATCTGCGATAGCGGCGTCCCGCTCCGCCTCGGACTCGCCGGCGAGCGTCTGGATCGCCTCGATGCCTGCATGCCGCATCGCCTCGTGACCGGCGCCGATGATCCCCGCGACGGCGACGACCGGAACACCGCGACGTTTCGCGGCGACCGTCACGGCGTAGGTCAATTTGCCGTAGACACTCTGCCCGTCGATGCGGCCCTCGCCCGTTATCACGAGGTCGACACCGACGAGCCGCTTGTCGAATCCCACCGCGTCGAGGACGAGCGACGCGCCCGACACGAGCCGCGCATCGAGGAACGCGATGAGCCCCGCGCCGAGACCACCGGCCGCGCCGGCGCCGGGCACGCTGCGCACGTCGCGACCCACGAATGCCTCGACCACGTCCACGTAGCGCGTGAGCGCGGTCTCGAGCTCGCGTTGGATCTGGGGTGTCGCGCCCTTCTGCGGTCCGTAGACCGCGGTCGCGCCCTCGGGTCCGAGCAGCGGATTGCGGACGTCGCACGCGACGTCGATCGCGGGCCGTATGAGCCGCGGATCGGTCTGCCCCTCGATACGCGCGAGACGCGCGAGCGCGGCTCCGCCCTCGGCCAGCTCGTCGCCGGCGGAATCGAGAAAGCGATAACCGAACGCGCGCGCCATGCCGGCTCCGCCGTCATTCGTCGCGCTACCGCCGATGCCGATGACGACGCGCTGCGCGCCGGATGCGGCCGCCGCGAGGATGAGCTCGCCGGTCCCGCGCGTGGACGTGATACGCGGGTCCCGCTCGTCGTCACGAAGGAGCGGCAGCCCGCTCGCCGCGGCCATCTCGAGGACGGCGGTGACGCGGTCACCGAGCACGCCCCACTGCGCATCGATCTCGCGTCCCAGCGGATCGTGCACGCGCGCGTGTCGCATCTCGCCACCGGTCGCGCGCACCAGGGCAAGCGTCGTCCCCTCTCCCCCATCGGCGAGCGGCAGCTCGACGCATACGGCGCGCGGCCAAACGCGCCGCACGCCACGCGCGATCGCGCTCGCGACGGCGACCGCACCAGCGCTACCTTTGAACGATTGGGGAGCGATCACGACCCGCGGCGCGTCGCGCTCGGGCACGCGGGAATGATAGATACGACGCGGACGTTCATCCGGCGTGCCCCCTAAACTCGGAACCACGTGACCCTCACGACCGGGCCAGACGCGGGCTGTACCCCGCGCACTCCCGCCGAGCTTTCCGGAGCGTGGTCGCGGCTCGCGGAGCGGCGAACGCCAGCCAGCATCTTCCTCACTCCGGAGTGGATAGCGGTGGCGCGCGAACACGACAGCGCCGAGGCGGTGACGCTCGCGGTCGGCGATCCGCCGCACGGCATCGCGGCGCTCGCACGCGACCCGGACGGCACCCTCCGCTTCGCCGGCGGCGAGTTCACGGATGAACAGGATGTCGTCGCACCGGCGGGTGAGGAGCGCTCGGTCGCGACGGCGGTCGCCGAGTGGATCGCGAGTGCGGCGCCGCCGCGGGTCCGACTCGAGTTCGTGCCGGAGGACGCGCCCACCCTTGAGGCGATGGCGACCGTGCTGAGCGGGCGCGGTTATCGCGCCATGCGATCGCGGCTCATCGCCAGCCCGCGTTTCGCCCTTCCGCGCGACTTCGAGACGTACGTGCAGAGTCTGGGAAAGAAGGAACGGCACGAGCTGCGCCGGAAGATCCGCCGCCTCGAGAACGCGACCAAGGCAACGTTCCGCTGGGCATCCACCGACGCGGAGCGCGGCGCGACGCTCGATCGCTTCTTCGCGCTGCACCGCCTCTCGCGCGGCGCGAAGGCGGACTTCATGACGCCGGACCTCGAGCGCTTCTTCCGTGACATCGCCGACGCGCTCGCGCCGCTCGGACGGCTGCGCCTCGGCGTGCTTCGGGCGCACGACGAAGATGCCGCGGTGGTCTTCGCGTTCGCCTACCGCGACACGCTCGCGCTCTACAACGCCGCGTACGATCCGGCGCTCGCGTCGTTGTCGATCGGCGTCGTGAGCCACGCCTGGGCGATCCGCGAGGCGATCGCGGAGCATTTCGAAACCTACGACCTCCTGCGCGGCGACGAGCCCTACAAGTACGACCTCGGCGGGAAGGACCGTTGGCTGGGTCGGCTCGAGGCGACACTTCCGTGAGGCGCCGCATCGCGATGCTGTCGGTCCACGCGTGCCCGCTCGCGAAGCTCGGCGGCCGAGACTCAGGCGGCATGAACGTGTACGTGCGCGAGGTCGCGCGCGCGCTGGGAACGCGCGGCATCGAGGTGGACGTGTTCACGCGCTGGCGCGAGAAGTACGACCCGCGCATCCAACAGCTCGGCGAGAACGCGCGTGTGATCCACATCGAGTCAGGGCCGATCGGCTACTGGCCGAAGATGGACGTGTACGACCACCTGGACGAGTTCACGAGCAAGCTCGATGAGTACGTCGCGGCCGAGGGTCGGTCATACGACCTCGTACACGCGCACTACTGGCTCTCGGCCAGCGTCGCGCGCGCCCTCGCGCCACGCTGGCGGGTGCCCCGCATCCAGATGTTCCACACGCTCGGTCTCGTGAAGCGTGAGGTGATGGACGAGGACATCGACGGCGAGAGCGACGTGCGCGTGACCATCGAGCGCCAGGCCGTCCACGAATCCGCGGCCATCGTCGCCGCGAGCGAGATCGAGGTAGAAGAGCTCCGCGATCTCTACGGCGGGAACCCCGCGAAGATCCACGTCATTCCGTGCGGTGTCGACCCGACGCTCTTCCGACCGATGCGGCAGGCCGACGCCCGCCAGCTCCTTGGCCGCGATCAATGCGAGCGCATCGTCCTCTTCGTGGGTCGCATCGAGCAGATCAAGGGGATCGACGTCCTGCTCCGGGCTCTCGGTCGGCTCTTCTCGCGGCATCCCGACCTGCGGAGCGACGTCTGCCTTCTCGTGGTCGGTGGCGCGCTCGATCCGGGGGACGATGCGCCGGAGACCGAAAAGATCCTGGAGCTGCGGCGACTGGTCCACGAGCATCGGATGGAGGCGAACGTGAACTTCGTCGGCTCGCTCGACCAGCCGAAGCTCGCGCTGTACTACTCGGCGGCCGACGTGTGCGCGGTCCCGTCGCTCACCGAGTCATTCGGCCTCGTCGCCCTCGAGGCGATGGCCTGCGGGACGCCTGTCGTGGGCACCCGGGTCGGCGGCCTACAGACGCTCATCGAGGACGGCGAGTCCGGCCTGCTGGTCCCCCCTGGCGACGACGAAGCGCTCGCGGAGGCGATCGCGCAGGTGCTCACCGACCATCGCCTGCGGACGCATCTCGCGCACGGAGCGCGCCATCGCGCCGAGCATTTCACCTGGGAGAGCGTGGGCGAGAAGATCGCCGACCTGTATGACTCCGTCCTGGCGACGTCGTCGGCGTTGGAGGTGTAGCGGTGGCCGAAGCATTCGCGATCCCGAGGCGCGCCATGGCCGTCTTCGCACATCCTGATGACGTCGACTTCGGCTGCTCGGGAACGCTTGCGGGCTTCATCGAACGCGGCACGCACGTCACGTATTGCCTCCTCACCAGCGGTGACAAGGGCACCCACGATCCGAAGATGGCGCCGGAGACGCTGGCCGAAACGCGTGAGAAGGAGCAGCGGGCCGCCGGCGAGGCGATCGGAGTGAAGGAGTTCGTATTCCTGAGGCATCACGACGGCGAGCTCGAGCGATCGATGGCGCTCCGTGAAGAGGTCTGCCGCGCGATCCGCCTGCACAAACCCGATCTCGTCTTCACCAACGATCCGTGGAGCCACTACCAGATCCATCCCGATCATCGGGTCGCGGGCTGGTCCGGCATGGATGGCGTCATCGCCGCGCGCGATCATCTTTTCTTCCCAGATCAGCTAAGCGATGGGAAGCTCGCCAAGCACCGCGTGTCGCGCGTGCTCCTCTTCGGCTCGCGCGATCCCAACGTGTGGTTCGACATCAGCGGCACACTCGGCAAGAAGATCAAGGCACTGCAGTCGCACCGATCGCAGCTTGGTGGTCGCACCGAGTTTCCCAAACGCATGCGCGCCTGGGCGAAGAGCATCGGCGCGGCCTGGAACATCCCGGCGGCCGAGGCCTTCCGCTACATCGAGCTCGGCTAGCCTCGTCGCTTGCCCGATGCGGCCGGGCGCGGCGCCTCGGCTGGGTGGAGGCGCATCAGCTCTTCGGCGACGATGTCCAGCGGCTTGGCGTTGCCCTCGGCGCGGCACAGGATGAGCGCGCCTTCCATGCCGGCCAGCGTGGCCAGCGCGATCGGTGCCGCCCGATCCGCCGGAACACCGACCGCCCCGAGTTGCTCGGCGAGCACGGCGGTCCATGACCTGAACGTCTGGCGCACGAGGTCGATCTCACCGGTCGCGCTGGCGTCAGTGTCGATAGCTACCCCGGCCACAACGCACCCCTGCGTACCACGCGAAGTCAGGACGACCTTGCGCCACATGTCGATGAATCGCCTCAGCACCTCGGACGGCGTGGCGCACGTGGGTTCTCCTCACCGAGTCGCCCGAAGGCGGCTGGGGCGTGAACGGTAACGCGAACACCGGCGCAGACCTGATCGCGGCCGCCCGCGCCGAGCTCGGCGCTATCGCCGCGAAAAAGAAGTCCGCCTCGGAGTAGCTCTCGGCCGATCGCTAGGAGGGGCGACGCACCTCTACGGTCGTCGGGAATCCCGCGGGTCGCATCGGGCCCACCGATGGCGCGGGCGGCAAGTAGGCCGAGGTCCCGAAGCCGACGATGCGCTTCGCAAGCTCGCCGCCGGCCTCGAGCTCCTTCATCGCCGCGTCGAGGTGCTCCGGTGTCACCGATCTCGATCCGCCGATCGCCGCGAGGAGTGCCGCCTTGCGCAGCAGCTCTTTGATGTACGCCGGGCTCGCGCCGTCCGTCTTCTCGACGTAGCGTGCGAAGTCGACGTCGGCGAGCGTGAGACCGCGCGCGTAGAGCTCGAGCAGTCGAGCGCGGCCGGCCGCGTCCGGGATGGGCAGCTCGGCCACGAGATCGACGCGCCCGGGCCGAGCGGCGAGCGCCGGCTCGAGGATGTCGGGCCTGTTCGTGGTGAGGATGAACAAGACGTCCGCGTCGTCCGCGAGGCCGTCGAGCTGGTTCAGGAGATCGAACAGGATCGGACTGGTTTGCTGGCCGGGCAGACCGCGCTCCTGCGCGATGAGATCGACGTCTTCGACCACGACCGTCGCAGGGGCCAGGACGCGGGCGAACTGGCCGATCGTTCCGATGCTCCCCATGCCGAGACCGGTGGCGATGATGAGCGTTCGCCCCTTCATCTGGGTCGCGAGGTACATGACCGTGAGCGTCTTGCCGGTCCCGGGCGGCCCATAGAGCAGGATGCCGCGCTTGAGCGAACGCTTCTGCGCGAGGAGCGCGGCCGCGTGATCGGAGAAACGCAGTGCGTGCTGCTCCACGCGCTCGAGGACGCCGGCCGGGAGCACGATCTCGTCGCGTCCGACCTTCGGTAGGCGATGGAACCTCACGAGCGACTGCACGCCGAACTGGCCCGGCGCCAGCGAGATCGCCTTCCCGCGGTAGACGTTGAGCTCCTTCGTCGCCGCGGTGAACTCGCGGAGCAGGGCGGCGGCGACCTCGCGCCGGGCGCACGCCACTTCGACGCGAAGACGTGTGCGTGGACCCATCTCCGCGGCCGGCGGTCCGACGACGAACACGGTGAGGCGGTCCTCTCCCTGGGTCACGAGATAGAGCCCGAACTGCACGCACGGGATCGTCTTGTCGTCCTCGAGGTGAAAGTTAACGTAGTCGACCGGACCTTCGGCCAGGCGGCCCCACGGACCGCTCATCGCGAGCAGGTCTGAAAAGGTGAATTGGCCGAAGCGCTTGTTCTGCGCCGCGATGCCAACGAGGTCGGAGCTGCGGCCGTTCGAGAAGAGCACCCTGTCAAGCGCGACCTGGACGTTCGGATGCTCGTAGCTGTCGAAGTCCTCGGTGATGATCGGCATCCGGCCGGGTTCGCCGCCGAGGTGCGTGCGCAGACGATCGAGTAGCGGACTCGTCTCCTTCGCCGCTTCGGCGTTCATCGCATCGAGGAAGCGCCGGAAAGCGGACGAGAACTCGCTCGGTGTGATCCGATCGGTGTCGGACATGCCCGAATCTTAGTGCTTGAAGTGCCGCCTGCCGGTGAACAACATCGCCATGCGGTGCTTGTTGGCCGTCTCGATCATCATCGCGTCGCGGAGCGAGCCGCCGGGTTGGATGATCGCGGTCACGCCGGCACGCGCGGCCACCTCGATGCCATCGGGGAAGGGGAAGTACGCGTCGGAGGCCATGACCGCGAGGCGTGCGTTCTCGCCCGCTTTGCGCACGGCGACCTCGACGGCGACCACGCGCGAAAGCTGACCGGGTCCGACGCCCACGCTCGCGAGCCCCTTCACAAGGACGATCGCATTCGACGTGACATGGCGAACGCAGCGCCACGCGAACAGGAGGTCGGTGAGCTCTTCAAGCGTCGGCGTGCGCTCGGTGACGACCTTGAAGTTGCCCTCTTCAGTGACGGACTCGTCCGGCGTCTGCACCAGGAGACCGCCGGCCACCCTCTTCAGATCGAACGCGTGGTCGTCGGTGCGGCGGAGCCGGCGCCCTTCGACGAGCGCGTTCGGCACCGCGAGGATCTCAAGGTTCTTGCGCAATCGAAGGAGGGGTAGAGCGTCATCGTCGAAGCCCGGAGCGATGATCGCCTCGTAGAACGTGTCCTGCATCGCCTCCGCCAGCTCGCGCGTGACCTGGCGGTTCGCCCCGACGATCCCGCCGAACGCGGAGACGGAGTCGGCCATGAATGCGCGCTGGTACGCCTTCGTGATCTCGCTGTCTGATGCGATACCCGAGGGGTTCTGGTGCTTCACGATGGCGACGGTCGGTTGCGCGAAGTCGGAGACGATGCGCCACGCGGCGTTGATGTCGAGCACGTTGTTGAAGCTTGCGGCGCGTCCGTGGATCTGCTCCATCGAGACCATCGCGCCGCCCTCCTCGCCGCGGAGCGCGTAGAACGCGGCCTGCTGATGCGGGTTTTCGCCGTAGCGAAGGTCGCGCACCTTGCGAAGCGACAGCGTCATCTCTTCGGGGAACTGGATGCCGGCCTCGCTCACGAAACGCGACGCGATCGTCGCGTCGTAGGCCGCGGTATGGGAGAACGCCTCGGCCGCGAGGAGCCGGCGCGTTTCCAGCGAAACGTTGCCTCGCCCCTTGAGCTCGTCGAGCACCGCGCCGTAGCGGTCCGGTCGCGCGATGACCACAACGTCCTGGTAGTTCTTCGCAGCGGCGCGGAGCAGAGTCGCGCCACCGATATCGATCTGCTCCTGCAGCTCGAGCCCGCGCTTGCCTGTGGCTGCGGCCTTTGCGTACGGATAGAGGTTTACCGCGACGAGATCGATCGGCTCGATGCCCTCCCGCGCGAGCTCGGCACGATGCGCCTCGTCGTCGCGCCGGGCCAGGAGAGCGGCGTGGATGCGCGGATGCAGCGTCTTCACGCGACCGCCGAGGAGCGCCGCTGAGCCGGTCTGCTCTTCGATGCCCTTCGCGTCCACGCCCTCCATCGCGAGCGCGGCGCGCGTTCCATCGGTGGCGATCAGATCCCAGCCGAGCTCGCGCAGACCGCGCGCGAACGCGACGAGACCGGTCGTATCAGAAGCTGAGAGGAGTGCTCGCACGGTGTCTCCCTGTCAATCGCGCTGGCGGTCGCTAGCATAGCCGGACCGTGCCGTTCGACCTTGGTCACTTTGTTGACCGTTTTTTCCAGCCTTTCAACACCGAGTCGCGGTTCTACTGGCCCGCCGTTTACGCGGTCGCGATTTCGCTCGTGGCGAATGTCGTTTGGTACAACTGGCGGCGCCGCGGACCGATCGCACCGGCCGAGAACGCCCTGAAGTCGTGGGTCTTCTGGACCAACATCGTGTTCCTCATCGTCCTCATGGTCTGGATCATCGCGAAGCTGCCGTTCTTCATCATCGGGATCACCATCGCGCTCAACGTCGGGATCATCGCTTTCATCTATGTCTCCGTGCTGCCGCCACAGGAGATGGCGTGGGAACAGGAGCGCCGCCGGCAGCGCTACTTCCCGCAAGCGGGCCGCAAGAAGAAGCGCCGCCGCTGAGCTCAGCGCATTCTTCGGGGAGCGGCGTTCCTCGTCATTCCGGCGCTGCGTACGACACGGAGAAGTCCTCGTAGCGCCGATCGCCTGAAAGGTCTGTGCGCTCGACGCGTTCGACGCGCGCCATCCTCGGGCCCCGCGCGAGCCATCGCGCGAAGCTCGCCAGCGACTCGGCAGAACCCTCCGCGATGAGCCCGACCGCGTCGTCCTCGGTGTTCCAGACGCAGCCGGTGAGTCCGTGAGCCGTGGCCTCCCGTACCGCGGCGGCCCGGAAGTTCACGCCCTGTACCACGCCGCGCACGACGAAACGCGCCCGCGTCATCAGCGTCGTTTGCGTCTCGCGAGCATCGCGCCGAGCTCGGCCGTGTTCGCTATCGCGGCACCCGGCGCCCAGCCACGCCGCGCGGTCGCGACCGCGAACTCCATCCAGTCGATCTCCTCGACCGCGTGCGCGTCGGAGTTCGCGACGAGCGTGACGCCTTTGTCCAGCGCCTTGCGCACCCAGACATCCGGCAGATCGAGCCGCTCGGGTCCGCCATTGATCTCGACCCACGTTCCCGTCTTCACGGCGGTGTCGATGAGGGCCTGCAGATCGAGCGCGTGAGGATCGCGTCGCTCCAAGAGACGTCCCGTCGGGTGCGAGATCTGAGTGACGAGCGGATGCCGCATCGCGGTCAGCACGCGCTCGGTCATGACTTCCTTCGTTTGGCCGAACGCGGAGTGCACCGACGCGCTCACGATGTCGAATCGCGCCAGCATGTCGTCGGGATAATCGAGCGACCCATTCGCACGGATGTCGACCTCGGTGCCGACGAGGATCCGGAACGGAGCGAGCTCTTCGCCCAGGCGTCGCGCCTCCTCCACTCGCGCCGTGATGCGCTCGGCGCCAAGGCCGTTCGTCATGCCCAGGCCCGGCGAGTGGTCGGTGACCGCCCAGTACGCGTAGCCCTTGCCGCGCGCGCGGCGCGCCATCGCCTCGAGCGTGTCGTGTCCATCCGTCCAATTCGTGTGGGTGTGGAGGTCGCCGCGCACCTCGTCGAGCCTGACGAGCGCCGGCAGCGCATGCGCCACCGCGGCGTCGATCTCGCCGTGATCTTCTCGCAGCTCGGGCGGGATGGGTGCCATCCCGAGTGCCGCGTAGATCTCCTCTTCGGTCCGCGATGCGATCTCCTGACCGCGCGCCTCCGCGCCAACGCGATAGAGGCCGTACTCGTTCAGGAGCAGCTTCTTCTTGAGCGCGTACCCACGCAGCCGGACGTTGTGCTCCTTCGATCCCGTGAAATACAGAAGCGCCGCGCCCCAGGAGTCCGGCGGAACGACACGGAGGTCGATCTGCAGGCCACGCGCGACGATGACCGACGTCTTCGTCTCGCCGTGCGCGAGCACGCGCTCGACCGAAGGCGCTCGGATCAGCGCATCCATCACCGGACCGGCCGCGAGCGAGGCGACGAGCAGATCGATATCACCGATCGTCTCGCGGTAGCGCCGAAGGCTCCCGGCGATCGCGATCGCCTCGATACCCGTCTCCTGGCGCATCCAGTCGACCATCGCTGTCGCGGCAGCGCGCGCGTGATGCACGAGGTTCCGGCCGGTGCGCTGCTTCAGCGAGGCGATGGATTTCAGGATGTTCTCCTCGGTCTTCGCCTGGATCTTCGGCAGCTCGCGCAGACGATGCGCCTTCGCGGCCTCCTCGAGCTCGTCGACCGTCGTGATCCTCAGGTTGTCGTAGATGATCCGGGCCGTCGCGGGCCCGACGCCCGGTACGCCCAGGAGCGTGATGAGGCCGGAGGGCACCGCGGCTTTGAGCTCCTCGTGACGAACCGAGGTGCCGGTACTCACGAGCTGGACGATCGCGTCCTTCACCGACGGACCGACCTTTGGGATCTCCCCGAGGCGATCCTGCTCGACGAGCGCGGCGATCGGCTCGCGCAGATCGCGGATCGCGCGCGCCACCGCGCGATAGGTGACGGCGCGGAAGACGTTCTCGCCCTTCAGCTCGAGGAGATCCCCGATCTCGTCAAGGACCGCGGCGACGCCTTCGTTGTCATACGTGATGGCATCGCGGGGCACGCAGCGATGTTAGCGAGACAGCGAGGTGGTCGCCCTAGCTGCGGTTCGTCGCGGGTGTGCGAGCGAGCTCGAGGTAGCGGAAGGCCTGATCGGTCTCGCCGCGAGCGCGCAGCTTCATCGCGTACTCGGCCGCGAACGTCGAGAGGTTCGGGTGGTCACCCACCTCGACCAAAAGCTCGACGGCCTTGCGGTATGCGCGGTCGCTCGCGGTGAATGACTTCAGCGCGTCCTGTGCGGCGCCGATCACGCGCAGAGCGTCGGCGCGCTGCACCGGCTGATCGGTGAGGATCTTCTCGGCTTGCCGCGCGATGTTGAGCGCTTGCTCGGCGTCGCCGTTCACGAGCGCGATCCGGGCGAGCACGAGCTGCGCGACGGCGACCATGCCTTCGTCGTGCGCCATGCGCGCCGCTGCTGAGCCACGCTCGGCCAGCTCGCGGGCCTCGTCCGTCTTGCCCATCTCGAAGTGGATCGTCGAGAGCGAGTGGAGCACCTGGAGCTGGAATGTCGTGTCTTCGACGCGGGTGAAGAGATCGAGGGCGCGGCGGTAGTTCCCGATCGCACCGTCGAGCTCGCCGGCGTCGTACAGCGACACCGCGACGCCCATGTAGCCCTGCGCCGCGAGACGAAGCTCATCGATACCGCTCGCGAGATCGAGTGCCGAGCCGTAGGTCTGCATCGCCTTCGCGGTGCGATTGAGACGCCGATACGCCGTGCCGAGTGCGACGAGGATGCGCGCCCGAAGACGCGGATCGCTGACCTCGTGACGCTCCATCGCGTCGCGAGCCGACTCGAGCGCCTCGGCGGCTGCGACATACTGACCGATCTGTCCGTAGGCGACGCCACGCAGGTGCAGCAGGTGCGCGACCTCGCCGGCGTCTGTCGCCGCGTCGACGAGCGACAACGCTTCGCCGATGCGGTCGAACGCCACCTCACGATTACCGGTGTTCATCTCCGCCTGGGCCAGGAAGCGCAGCAGCGTCGCGCGCTCGCGTTTCTCGGGCTTGGACGTGAGCGCGGCCGTCACCTCGTCGCGCACGACGGGCCAGTCGCGCCGCTCGGAGGCGGCCTCCGCGGCCAAGCGATGGAAAACAAGGCGTTTCGAGGCCGCGAGCGGCTCGTCACCGAGGAAGTAGTCGAGGCTCTTACCGAGCCGCGCAGCGAGGATCTGGAGCGAACGAACGGATGGTCGGACCAGACCGGACTCGACCTGGCTGATAAAGCCTTTGGTGAGCTCCTCACCTGCCAATTGGGCCTGGCTCATGCCACGCTCGCGTCGCGCTTCACGTACGCGCGCTCCGAGGCCGTTCGAACCGCTCGGACCGCTCGGTTTCACTACTGCGTCGGTGGTCGTCACATCGCTCCAATGCCACTGAACTGACAGACAGGCGACCTGTTTCGTCTTGCGTCGCACTGTTCAGCGTTCGTAGACTCGCCGGAGGATAGCCAACCCCACTCAGCGGGCACAATCCGCCGAACGGGGGAGGGAACGAGGGGAGACAGAGGTGACACCAGTTCGCTCGCTACTCATTCGCGTGATCGTGTTGGCCCTCATGGTCTTCGCGCTCACGGCGAACGTGGCTGCCGCGGACGACGGCGGTTCCAACCTCGACGTGGTGCCGTACGACCCAGGTCTGCCGGGCGATGACGCTCCGCCGCCACCACCCGCGCCCTGGCCGCTCTCCGAATAGTCCCGAAGCTGCGCTGAGGGCGGGCACGCGGCCCCTTCTCCATACTGGCCGCGTGCCCGCCACATCCACCGATCGCCGCCAGCGCCTCGAGATCGATGGCAAACACTTCCTGTTCCAACACGGCTATCGCTTCGGGAAGGTCACCTACGTGACCCGGCTGCCGCTCGACAAGAGCATGACGGTGTTCGCACCCGGGCATCTGTCTGCGAGCGAGGTCGAATCCGTCGTTCGCGGCGACAATCCCTGGATGCTGGACTAACAGGACCAAGCGGCGGTGCGCGCGGTCGTCCAACGCGTCCGCTCCGCGTCCGTCCACGTCGCGGACGAGACGATCACGACCATCGGCCCCGGCCTCGCGGTGCTGCTCGGTGTCGCGGCCGACGATCGACCCGAGGACGGTGAGCGCCTCGCCGCGAAGCTCCTCGCGCTGCGCATCTTCGACGACGGCCGCGGCCGCCTCGACCGCACGCTGAAGGACATCGGCGGAAGCGTCCTCGTCATCCCTCAGTTCACCCTGTACGGCGACGTACGGCATGGGCGACGGCCGGACTTCACCGCGGCCGCGCCACCTGAGGTGGGCAGGCGCCTCTTCGATGCGTTCTGCGGCGTGCTGCGCGGTGCCGATGCCACCGTCGCGCCGGGCCGGTTCGGGGCCGACATGCGCATCGTCCTCGAGGCTGACGGACCGGTGACGATCGTCCTCTCCACCGACGGCTGGGCGCAGGCCGACCTCGGGCGCAGGGGCTAGTGGATCACGCGGACCACGTTCGCCTTTTGCGGGACGGCGTGACGCACGGCGGAACGTGGGCCGATCTCGGCGCCGGCGCCGGCGCCTTCACGCTCGCGCTGGCGGAGCTCGTGGGGCCGGGGGGCGAGGTCATCGCGGTCGACCGCGACGGTGGCGCCCTGCGGGAGCTCGAGCGCGCGGTCCGGCGGGACGGCGCGACGGTCCGGACGCTG
>Ga0209157_1002427_pt1 | contig 14884 bp, 13 predicted proteins | sample GraSoiAngelo_135_FD_185892 | JGI IMG/M metagenome (GOLD analysis project Ga0209157, IMG submission 185892) | Grasslands soil microbial communities from the Angelo Coastal Reserve, California, USA - 14_0929_05_40cm (SPAdes) (version 2) | ecosystem: Environmental > Terrestrial > Soil > Grasslands ... | reverse complement strand
CCATCTCATGTGCTCCCCATGCGAGAACGATCAACCCCGCCGACTGTACCGCGCGCCGGAGGTGCCGATCGTTCGCCGGGCCGATGGGGTCCGCTGCTTTGCGCAGCGCCCGTGTGTCGGTCGCGCGCAGCGCGAAGAGATTCACGACATCCACACCGCCGAATCCCCAGGCGCGCGCGAATCCTACGCAGCGCCGGATCGTCGGATCGTCGTGCATCGCATCGGCGGTCGACGGATTCAGCATCACGAACGCGACGACCGCCCGTGAGCGGTCCCACCGGCGCCAAAGCCGATAGCGGTACCGCCGGTCTCGACTGAACGTAGCGCCGCCGATCACGGTCGCGAGAAGGCGATCTCCCATGGTCCACGGACTTTCACGACCGGCTCAAGGAGCGTGACCGATGGAGCCGAGGTGCCCTCCGGAAGCTCCACGTTGAGCGTGAGAAACTCCGGGTCTCTCCCACGTCCCCAGCCGCACGAGCGCTCGATCTCGCCGACGCGGATCCGATCGGGATGGAGCACGCGGCCCTCGTCGTACCAACCGGCCGACCCGAACCGCACCTCGACACCGTGCCGCGGCGGTTCGCCGGGCCCCGGCCGGACGTCGTCGGAGATCTTCGCGGACGCGATCCGAACCGGGTACGGCCCGAACCGTGCCTGCATCGGCTCGGTCACCGGCAGCTCCAGCTCCAACATTTCGTCACCCTCTTTGATGACCATGCCGGGCACGACGAGGGTGAGCGTTCGGGCATCGTCCGGGAGCGCCGGGAACATCGCCACGGTGTGACTGCCGTCTGCCCGGTCAGGCCGAGAGAGCTCGCTGGACGGGATCTCCTCCAAGCGTCGGCCGTGCTCGTCGATGAGCACCAAGCGATCGTCGTCGTTACGGATGACTCGTGCTCCGACCGCGAGGATGCGGACCGGCGGCAGGGCGCTCGCTTCGATCTCGAGGACGGTATTGGCATCGGTGATCGCCATCCCGACAACCTTCACGCTGATGCCGCGGCGCTCCTGCTCCGCGCCGACGGGCGTTTGGAACACCGCGGCTGCCTGTGCCAGCGGCACGAGGTCCAGAGCAACGTCCCACTCGCCGAGCGGCCCGCGGAGCTCAAGCGTGACTCGCTCCGCGTCGAGCGGCAACGGCTCGAATGGAACGTCAGCTCGGTAGAAACCGTATTGGTGCATGCCCATCCCGAAGCTCTGGCCGAGGCGCTGGCTTCGCGGGACGAGCTCGCCCGCACCATCACGCAGCCGGACCTCGATCGCCCTCATCCAGGCGTTATCGACCGGCCCGATCATGCATGCGCCTTCGCGGTCCTTGTCGCGGACTTCAAAGGCCAGCTCGGTGCCGCGGTCGGTCGAGGCCAAGTACATAACCCGCAAGCCTTGATTGTTCTCGCGAGTGACCGTGACCGGCCCGGCCAGGCCGATCCCGCGAGCCGATCGAAACCCGAGTCCCGGCAGGAACACCGAGTGGGGTTGCTCGCTCACATCACACCTCCCGCGAGATCACACGAGGAACTCCCGCGCAGTGCGTTCCCAGAGCTCGGTCGAGAGACGCAGCGACTCCTGATCGATCCGCTCGTTATTCCCGTGGAACATTGTCGCGAACTCCCGGAACGAGATGCGGTCGCTCATGAGACCGTAGCCGTACGCGGTCACCCCCTTGCGACGGAAGTAGCGGGCATCGGTGGCACCGACGATGAGAAACGGGATCGTCTCCGAGCCCGGCACGAGCTCTCGCGTCACCCTCGTGAGCGTGTCCCAGAGAGGGGATCGCAGCGGCGACTCGCTCGCCGGGTTCGCGCCCTCCTCGACGATCTCGACCTCCGCCCACAGGTCGCCGATCGCCTCACGCAGCATGTCGCGAACTTTCTGGCCGTCGTCTCCGGCGAGCGTGCGGATGTCGATGTCGATCTCGGCGCTGTCGGGGATCACGTTCAGCTTCACGCCGGCGCGGGCCATGTTCGGCGAGAACGTGGTGCGCGTCGCCGCATAGAACATGGGTGCGGTCCCCTCCGGCGCGCGGTCCAGCGCGATGTCAAAGGTCGCGGGCGTCGTCAGCGCGAGTCGCTGCGCCGTCGGCAGATCCAGGCCGTCGACGAATCGCCGCCAGAGCTCGTGCAGCCGGAGGGGCGCGCGGTAGCGCCCAATCCGCGAGATCACCTCGGCCGCCTTCACGAGAGCGTTGTCCGACCTGTACGGCATCGATCCGTGGCCGGGTGTGCCGCGCACGCGCAGCCGCGTCCATTGCGAGCCCTTCTCGGCGGTCATGATCGGCAGCTTCGGCGCGCCGGCCCCGAGCGGGAACCGCGCTCCGCCGAACTCGGTTACGAGGAAGTCGCAACGGACGTCGTCCCACGCGTTCTCCGTGAGCCACTGCGCGCCGTGCGTGCCGAGCGCTTCCTCGTCCGCGACCGCCGAGTAGATCAGCGTTCCTTTCGGCTTGAAGCCGCTCGCGAGCAGCCTCCGGACGGCCACTGCCATCGAGGCGGTGACGTCGAGCATGTCCACCGCTCCACGGCCCCAGACCTCGCCGTCGATGAGCTCGCCGCCGAAGGGGTCGTGCCGCCAGCCCGATGGCGTGACCGGGACGACGTCGGTGTGGCCCATGAAATGGAGCGACGGCGCGTTCGGGTCAGTTCCTTCGATGCGCAGCACGAGGCTCGCGCGACCGGGCACCGGCTCGTAGCGCTTCATCTCCGCGCCCGGCACCCGCAGGTAGCTCTCGATGAGATCGACGCTCCGGACCTCGTGGCCTGACGCGGGGGTGCCGTCGTTGACGCAGGCGTTCCGGATCAGTCGTTGGACGAGGTCGGTGACCTCACCGGTCACGTCGGTCGCAGCCAACGTCACGCCTCCATCCGGACCTCTTCGAGGTCGAGGTCGCGCTCGATGTTCCGCAGCACGTCGTCGTCGATCGCTCCGCGATCGCGCATCTCCACAAGCTTCGCCCGCTGTGCGTCGATCACGGCGCTGCGGATCTGCCGATGCTCCACGAGCTCTTGCTCCGCTTCGTTCCCCGGAGCCTCGTGCAGCTGTTCCTCGTGCTCGGCACGATGACGGTATGCCTCGCGGAGCTGATCGATGAGCGGACGATGATCGGGCCATTTCTCCTGGAGCTCGTCGATCCGCCGCAACGCCTCCTCGATGAGGTCCTGTCGCGCGTGCGACTCCTCGTGTCGCTCGCCTTCATCGCCTCCGAGATGGAGGAGCTTGATCAGAAGCGGGAGGGTCATCCCCTGGCCGACGAGCGTCACGAGGATGACGGTGAAGGTGATGACGATGAGCGCATCCCTCGCGGGGAACGCCGCCCCGCTCGGCAGGGCCGGTGGGATCGCGAGCGCGGCCGCGAGCGAGACTACGCCGCGCATCCCGGCCCACGCGAGCACGACCACGTGCCCCGCCCGGCTCGGTTGTGGCTCGCGTGACACGAGCCGCTTCCATCCAACCATTCCTGAGATCCAGAGGGCGCGCACCGCGACGAGCGTGATGCTTACCACGAGGCCTACGCCGGCGAGGCCGAGCAGCGTCGGACGGTCCATCTCGCGGGCCAGCGCCGAGATCTGCAGGCCGATGACGATGAAAACGACGCCGTTGAGTAGGAAAATGAGCACCTCCCAGACCGCCCGACCGGCGAGCCGAACGTCGGACCCCATGATCCGCGACGAGCGCCTGCCGAGATACAGGCCCGCGCCGACGGCCGCGAGTACCCCCGACACACCGAGCGCCTCGGCCGGAAGGTACGCGGCGTACGGCGTGAGCAACGAGATGGTGATCTCGACGGGCATGTCCTCGATGCGAGACCGTATCTGCGTGACGATCCACCCCACCACGAGGCCGACCAGGATCCCACCGATGGCGACCACCACGAAGTTGCCGAGCAGGGCGAACGTGAAGAGGGGCGTGGCGGCGAGTGCGGCCACGAGCGCCACGCGGTAGATCGTGAGCGCGGTCGCGTCGTTGAGAAGGCTCTCGCCCTCGAGAAGTCGGATGAGCCGCTTGGGCACGGCAAGACGTTCCATAACCGCCGTTGCGGCGACCGCGTCTGGTGGCGACACGATCGCGCCGAGCGCGACCGCCACCGGCAGGGTCATGGAGGGGACGAGCGCGAGCGCGACGCCCGCGACAGCCGCCGTGCTTGCAACCACGAGTCCGACGGCGAGCGACGCGATGTTCCCGATATCCGCCTTGAAGCTCCGGATCGGGGTGAAGAACGCCGCGACGTAAAGGATCGGCGGCAGCACGAGGACGAGCACCACTCCGGGCGCCAGATCGATGCGCGGGACCGCAGGGATCGATCCAAGAGCGAGCCCACCGACGAGCAGCAGGACCGGATACGGGATCCGAAGCAGCCGCGCCACGGTCACAAGCACCGAGACGACGATGAGCAGAAGAAGAAGGACTTCGGCCGCTTGCACTTGCGGTTGACTAGGAGGGGCTCATGCCTGCACGCCACCCTTGGTCATCGGGAGCGGGTCGAGGACCCGGCGCAACTCGGCCTCGCTCATCACCTTCTCTTCGAGCGCGACGTCCATCAGCGATCGGCGCTCCGCAAGCGCCCGCTTCACCAACTCCGCCGCCTTCGCGTAGCCGACGTGCGGTGAGAGCGCGGTCACGATGAGCGAAGGACTCATGTCCATGAGCTCCTTGGCGCGCTCCTCGTCGACGCGAAGCCCGTCGATCGTCTTTTCACGAAGGACGCGTACGGCGTTCGCGAGGATCGTGGCGGAAAAACAAACCGCGTAATTGATCCCAGGCATCATCACGTTCAGCTCAAGCTGGCCTGCCTGCGCGCCCCAGGCGACGGCCGTGTCGTTTCCGATCACCTGAAAGCAGACCTGATTGACCATCTCGGGAATCGCGGGGTTCACTTTGCCCGGCATGATCGACGATCCCGGCTGCACCGCCGGGATGGAGATCTCGCCGAATCCGGTGCGCGGACCGGACACGAGCAGCCGGAGGTCGTTGCAGATGCTCGACAGCTCGATCGCCGCCGTGCGCATACCGCTCGAAATCCGGACGAACGGTGCCATCGATTGCATCGCCGCGAAGAGGTTCTTCGCGGGCGTGATCGGCTCGCCGTACCAATCCGCGAGATGAGCGCACACCCGCTCACGGAACTTGGGATCCGCATTGAGTCCAGTCCCTGCCGCCGTGCCGCCGATCCCGAGCTCTGTGAGCTCGGACCGCCCGGCATGCAGACGAGCCGACGCGCCGCGGATCCGCTCGGCCCAGCCGGAGAACTCCTGGCCGAAGGTGATCGGCACCGCATCCTGCAGATGTGTGCGCCCCGGCTTGACGCAGTCCGTGTATCGCGTGGCCTTCTCGTCGATGGACTCCGCGAGCTTGTCGAGATGGCCGCAAAGCGTCTTCGTCAGCTCGAGCGCCGTGAGGCGCATCGCGGTCGGCGTGGTGTCGTTCGTGGACTGGCTCATGTTCACGTGGTCGTTGGGGTTCACGTGCTCGTACGTCCCGAGACCGCCACCGAGGATCTGGTTGGCGCGGTTGGCCAGAACCTCGTTGACGTTCATGTGGAAAGAGACGCCCGCGCCGGAATGGAAGACGTCGACGACGAACTGGTCGACGTGCTTCCCGGCGAGGACCTCATCGCACGCCGCGACGATCGCGTCTTTCAATTTCGGATCGAGTCGTCCCGACTCGGCGTTCGCGAGCGCTGCCGCTCGCTTGATGCGAACGAACGCTCGGATGAACGCTGGAAAGGCCCGATAGCCGCTGATCGGATAGTTCTCGATCGCTCGCTGGGTTTGGGCTCCCCAGAGCGCGTCGGCGGAGAGCTCTATCTCGCCTAGCGTGTCACGCTCCCGACGAGTGCTCACGTCGGTCCGGGGGGCTGTCGCTTTGCGCCCAGGGGCCCCTTCCCCCTGCCCCCGAGAACCCCCGATCACGAACGTACAATAGTCATTCCGAAGTGCAGAAGAACCGACTGACCTGGATGATCGGCGGCCCTCAGGGTAGTGGGATCAACGCATCCGCCGAAGTGTTCGCCAAAGCCTGCTCCCGAGCGGGCCTCCGCGTCTACGCGAACATCGAATACCACTCGAACATCATGGGCAAGCACTCCTTCTATCGCGTCCGCGTCGACGACGAGGACGTGCGCTCATACAAGGACAAGGCTGACATCCTCGTTGCGCTGGACCAGGAGACCCTCACCGGCGACGGCGACCACCGCCGTTGGGCCACGCACTACGGACACCTCGGCGAGATCAACGAGGGTGGCGGCGTGATCTTCGACAGTGAGATCGGCTTCGACCCGGCCACTGCCAAGCGTCCGGATTTGCGCTTCTACGCGGTGCCCTTCATGGAGATCATCAAGAAGGCGCTCGAAGAGGTCGGCAAGGGTGAGCAGGCGCGGCGGTATGAGGTCATGAAGAACACGGTCGGCCTGGGCGCGTCGCTCGCGCTCTGCGATTACCCATTCGATCTCGTCGCCGAAGTCATCCGCTCCCAGTTCAAGGGCAAGCGCTCGGAGGTTGGCGAGCTGAACGTGCGTGCCGCGAAGCTCGCCTTCGAGCATGTAAAGCAGCACGAGAATGCGAAGGAGTTCCCATACACGCTCAAGCCCGGCGGCGAGCCGAAGGCGCGCATCCTCGCGAAGGGCTACGAGATCCACGCGATCGCTAAGCTCAAGGCGGGCTGCGCGTTCCAGACCTACTACCCCATCTCGCCCGCGACCGACGAGAGCGTCTACCTCGAGCGGCAGCAGCGCGAGTACAACCTGCTCGTGGTCCAGTGCGAGGACGAGATCGCCTCGATCAACATGGCCGTCGGCGCCGCGCACATGGGCGTACGCGCATCCACCGCCACGAGCGGTCCCGGCTTCGCCCTCATGGTCGAGGGAATTGGCTTCGCGTCGATCACCGAATGCCCCGGGCCCGTGCTGGTCATGTACCAGCGCGGCGGCCCCTCGACCGGCATGCCCACGCGGCAGGAGCAGGGTGACCTCCAGTTCGCGCTGCACCCAGCGCAGGGCGAGTTCCCGCACGTGGTCATCGCGCCCGGCGACCTGCGTGAGTGCTACCAGGACACGTTCTCCGCCTTCAACTGGGCCGAGCGGTACCAGATGCCGGTCATCGTGCTGTCCGACAAGAAGCTCGCGTCGGTCTACACGACGATCGACAAGCTCGAACTCCGCTGGCCAGATATTGACCGCGGTGAGGTCTTCACCGGCACCGAGTGGACGGCGGTTGACGCGAAGGGGCCAAACGACTCGGGTAGCCAGACCGGCCACAACGGGAATGGCAACGGGAAGATGGATCTCGCGAACGTGAAGGAATATCTCCGCTACGCGTTCGCGAAGGATGGGATCTCCCCGCGATCTCGTCCGGGCGTCACTGGTGGGCGCCACTGGATCACCAGCGACGAGCACGACCCCGATGGTCACATCACCGAGGGCGTCGAGATGCGCGTCGCCATGATGAACAAGCGCATGAACAAGCTGAAGCTGCTCCAGAAGGCGATGCCGCAGGAACAGCAGTACTTCCTGCACGGGCCGAAGGACGCCGACCTCACCGTCCTAGCCTGGGGCTCGACGAAGGGCACGATCCTCGACGCGCTCAAGGCCCTCGAGGCGCAGGGGAAGAAGATCAACTTCCTGCAGTGCCGGCTCATGCGTCCATTCCCGGCGGAGGCGGTCGGCGCGATCCTCCGTTCAGCGAAGCGCATCGTGTCCATCGAGGAGAACTACAGCGGTCAGCTCGCGCAGCTCGCGCAGGAGCAGACCGGCGTGATGATCGATCAGCGCATCAACAAGTTCGACGGCCGTCCGTTCAGCGAGGACGAGGTCGCGAATGCGCTCGCGAAGGTCTACGACGGCGCCAAGGCAGAGCCGGTGGTGACCCATGTCCATTAACGCGCCCGCGAAGCCGCTCACCCTCAAGGACTACAAGAGCGATCTGCACAATGACTGGTGTCCCGGCTGCGGTGACTTTGGCATCTTGACCGGCATCCAGATGGCGCTGCAGCAGCTGCAGATCGAGCCCGACAAGCTCGCTGTGTACAGCGGCATCGGGTGCAGCGGCAAGACGCCGCACTACATCAACGGGTACGGGTTCCACACGCTGCACGGCCGAGTCCTCACCGTCGCGACCGGCGGTCGTCTCTCGAACACCGACCTCACGGTCCTCGCGCTTGGCGGCGACGGCGACGGCTACGGCATCGGCGCGGGGTACTTCGTCGGTGCGGGCCGGCGCAACGCCGACTTCGCATACATCGTCCACAACAACAACGTGTATGGCCTAACGAAGGGCCAGGCCTCACCCACCCTGTCGAAGGGCAAGAAGACGAAGTCGATGCCCGAGCAGGCGATCCAGGACGGCATCAACCCCGTCGCGATGGCGATCGCGTCCGGCTACACGTTCATCGCGCGCGCGTACGCGCTCGAGCCGAAGTACCTCGCATCGATCATCGCGCGCGCGATCAGGCACAAGGGCTCGGCGCTCGTCGATGTTCTGCAGACGTGCCCCACGTACAACGACCTCTACACCAAGGAGTGGTACGAGGGCGCGGATCTTCCCGAGAAGCGCTCGCGGCTCTACAAGCTCGAGGAGAAGGGCTACGACGGGAAGGTGCAGGACCCGACCGACGAGCAGGAGATGATCGCGAAGAAGGCGGCCGCGGTCGCGCGCAGCTACGAAGCCGATCCGATCCCGATCGGGGTGTACTACGAGGTCGAGCTCCCGACGTACGAGGACGCCGTGTTCCAGCGGATCCCGGCGCTCGGCGAGAAGCCACTCGTGGAACAGGACGTCTTCCACCGCGATGTCACTCCGCTGCTCGAGGGGATGCGCTAGACCTCAGCGATCGGCGACCGCGCCCGGCAGCACGCCCTCGGAGAACCCGGCCATCACCTCGGCGAACCCTTGCTGAAGATCGATGTGGCGCGCTTCCTTGCCGACCGTGTAATAGGCGAAGGGCGGTTGCACGAGGAGCCCGCCACTCGGCGCGGACGATTCGGGGAACCGTATCAGCGTGAACCCACCCCAGAAGACGGTGATCTTCGGATTCGCGACGCGGTCTAGGGCCCCGACTACAAAGCAGCAGTCGGCCTGGGCCGCAAGACCGTCGCTCATTAGGCGTATGCGTTCATCGCGCAGCGTGTCGATCGTCTCGAGCTCGACCGCCGCCGGCGCGAGTTTGAAGAGCCGACTGTCGGCGCTCCCGGCTATGACCGTTCCATTCGCCGACATCGCGATCGCCACTAGTGGCGTTCGTGCGTTGAACTTTCCTGCACCAGCGCCGCCGTCGACGACCAGGCCGCCCTCGCCCAGGCAGGCCAGGACGACGCGACCGGCACTTGCGAGGACCCGCTCGCCGCAGCGCAGCTCGCCGAGGCGACGCTTCACCGGGCTGAGGGTGAATCCCTCGAACTCCTCGATCGCCATGGTCGAGCCCTGTCGCAAGAGCGCGAACACCTCGCCGTTTGACGAGTCGAACGCGAGCGTTCCGTGTCCCGATCCCGTGGCCACGACGCTGGTGCCCGGGATGAGCTGCGACCGGACCTCCGCGCCGCTCGCGATCTCGAACCACCGCAAACGTGCGCCCTCACGCGTCTGATCGAGCACGTAGACGCGCCCGGCCTGCGTGGCCGTCGCGACCTGCGCGTCTCCGGCCGCGATCGCGATCGTGTATCTGGTTGCGTGGTTCAAGAGCGCGAGCGCGGTCACGTTGCCCGGTCGAACGACGAAGTACGTGGTCGGCGGGAACGCGCCCATCATGTCCGACACATCGATCGACGGTATGGCGCTCGACGTCGCTTGCGACGCGGAGCTTGCGGTGGGCGAGCTGCGCGCGGCTTCTCCTCCGCACGCCGCTATCGCAACGGCCAGCGCGAGGACCAGACGCATCAGGCGATCGCCGCCTGTGGGGACCGTCGTCGGAGCATCACGAGGCCGATCGCCGACCAGAACGCGACCGCCAGCCCGAGCAGTGCAGCGGGGCCAACGTCCGTCGGCAACGTGAAGGCGTCGGGCTCTTCCGTGCTTCCGACGGGCAGACTCGCGACCGGCGCGACCGGCGCGCTCGCGACGAGCCGCTTCACGTCGAAGCTGATGTCGTAGACCTCGTCGCCGAGGCTGAGCTTGCCGTCGTAGGCCGCGGCACGGAACGGATAGAAGATCCCGGCGTAGAGCCCGCGGTCGCCGTCGCTGCGCACGAGTCGCAGCGGCACCTCGAGGCACTTGGTGCGGTCGCCGTCCGTTCGCATGACCACGACCACTCCGTTCGCGGGCAGCTGCGCGCTTGGAGCCGAAGCGTGCGCGGAAACGACGACGGTGACAGGCTTTCCGTCCGACCACGCGAGCCGATCCGGCGTCTGCAAGGTGAGCTGCTCAAAGCAGGTGAGACAGCCCGCGGCGGCTGAAGCGGCGAATGGCCCCAGCCCGAGGACCGTCACAGCGAAGACAAGGACGATGCGCCCCATAGGGCACCTCCGGTTTGCGCGATTTGCTAGCTCTACAGTGCCTGGCCCAGACCGGTTCCATGCCGCGCATCATTCGGTCCGTGGACCGGCAAAACGGCGCCCCGCAGGCGGCGCTCGCGCGAGCGCCATACGAGCTTTGGTTCGGATTCGCTGCGAGCCTCCTCCCCCATGTGCTCGCGGCGGTCCTGGGCGGCTACGGCCGGATCATCACGGTCGTGCCGCTCGCGGCGATGGTGTCGATCGTCGACTTGGCCGCTCTCGCGGTGGCCGGGCTGCAGCTGCGTGACGACCGGCACGCGAGCCGTGCGACGCACTGGCTGGTCTGGGCAACACTCGTCGCTGGGGGAGTCTGGCTGCTGTACGCGCTCTACGTCGGCGCGGTCTTCGTCATGGTGCAGGTCTTCTGCATCAACCAGCTTTGTCGCGGGGCGCTTCGCTGAGGCAGAGCTCGTGCGCGCCGTCGCGTCGCGTGCGCTCGTAAAAGAACAAGACGCGTTCGCCGATCGCGAGACTCTCGACGTACCGTATCGTCCCGGGGCCGCCGGCCGACCCGAGGAGAGGCCGGTCTCCGATCCGCGTCCAGCGGAGCAGGTCCGGACTTCGCGCGAGGCCGCACCGCTCCTCGTAGTTCTCCTCGACGCTCGCACTCCCGTCGTAGAGGCCAAGCCATTCGCCGCCCGGTATCGGCACAGCCGTGGTGAGTCGCGTCGTGAAACGGTCCCAGCCCGATGAGGCCGCGGCGAAGATCCTGCCCTCCCATGTCCAGCGGAGACCGTCGACGCTCGTGGCGAGGCCGGTCTCGGATTTGACCGCGCCGGTCGAGAGCGCGTCCCCGCTCCCGTGAAGACGCTCGGCGAGTCCATAGCGCTCTCCGAACGAGACGAACATGAGCCACCGGTCGTTCACACGACGCAGCCACGGGTCCTTGACCGCGATCGCGTTCGCCATGTCCGCGTCAAGGACTGGCCGACGCGTCCGCGGATCGAACGCGCTCGGCGAGCCCGCCTCGATGAGGTCGACGCGCCATCGTCCATCGACGCCGTCGACATAGCTGACGTAGAGTCGCCAGCTCCCTCCCTCGCGGAGGATCGCGCACCGCTCGATGGACGGGCTCGCGAAGTCTTCACGGCGTGCGCGCCAGACGGCCTCGAACGTCTCGCCGTCTCCCCGTGCGACGATCAGCTCGCCGCCGCGCCTTGGTCGTGGCCAGCGCAGCCGGTACACGAGATAGACGTCCTCGCCGTCGGCGAATGCTCCCGCCGCACCGGCCCAATGCCCGGCACCCTCGCCGGGCGCGGGTGCGATCACGGCGCCCGTTGCCGGATCGAACGGAATATTCACTTGCGGGTTAACTTTATTTGACAGCACGTCAATAACCTCCTATGACACGTGCGCGTCGCCGGGTGATGGGAGCCGGCGACGGACGAGAAAAACCAAGGGGGGTGGGTATGAGACTTCGAACGCTCTTTGCATCGTTCGCGATCTTGATCTTCAGCACGAGCGTGGCATTCGCGGATACGAAGTTCAATCAGGTCAAGCCAAGCGAGTTCGATCCCGGCAAGACCTTCCTCGTCCAGGCCGCCTGGCTCGACGGCATTGGATGCCCAACCGATGCGACGATCGCGATCCCGAACGCGAGCTTCACCGGTGTGGGGAGTAAGGGTTCGTATACCGACCCAGCATGTGCGTCCGCGGCGGGTGGTGGAGATCCGAAGGACAAACACAACCAAGGCCTCTTGCTCGCGAAGACCGGACCCACGATCACGAACTTTGCAGCGGCGATCGCAGAGCTGAAAGGCGTCAAGGGGACAACCCTTACCGAGCTGGGCTACGACATCCGCAAGCCCGGCGCCGCCACCGACTCCCGCGGCTCACACTGCGGCGCGGGCGCGCCACGCTTCAACGTGGAGACGAGCGATGGATTTTTCGCCATCGGGTGCAACTCGCCGCCCGCGAGCATGGCGACACTGGGGACGGGTTGGCTCCGGCTTCGCTGGGGTGGTCCGCTGGTGGGCTACCTGAACAATGTCACGCTGACCACCGTCACTGGTGAGGTCAAGAGCATCACCATCGTCTTCGACGAGGGCCAGGACACATCTGGTGGACCCGACAACTTCGGTCTAGCGGTCCTCGACAACATCGACGTCAACGGCACCCTCGTCGGTCGCGGCGGCAACGCCGGCGGCGCTGGTGACAACGGGGAGAACGGCAAAGGCGACGACCACGGCGGCGACTAGCGGTTGATCCGCGAGGCGGCCCACACCGGGTCGCCTCGCCCCGTTACACGTGAGGTAGTGGCGAGGGCCTCCGCAGCCCCGCCGGATGGGCTATTCGACCCCTCTTTTGGGCTGGTACCAGCCAACCGACCTAGCGCTGCGGGCACCCGGCCGTTAGGTGCTGGCGGATTAGACGATGGGTGGAGCCGGGAGGACTGACGGGCTCGCCCGCGTCCCAAGGAGGACACATGAAGGCCCGCACGCTCCTGGCATCTTTGGCGATCCTCACTTTCAGCACGGGCGTCGCTTTCGCGGACACGAAGTTCCAGGCCAAACCCGGCGAATTCGATCCCGCGAAGACTTTCCTCGTTCAGGCGCAGTGGCTCAAAGGCATCGGTTGCCCGACGGGGGCCAAAGTCGCGACCTTCCCCAGCACCACCCCCACCGGTACCTTTACCGACCCGGCCTGCCCAACCGGTGACGCGAGCGACAAGAAGAACGAAGGGCTCCTGCTCGTAAAGACGGGCCCCACCGACAACAACGCCTCGGCGTTCGCCGAGATCAAGGGCGTCAAGGGGATCACGCTGACCGAGCTCGGATACGACCTCCGTAAGCCGGCGAACACCAGCGATCCGCGTGGCTCGCACTGCGGAGCGGGTGCGCCGCGATTCAACATCACCACGACCGCAGGCTTCTTCTTCCTTGGCTGCAACTCACCGGCCCCGACCACCCAGACGGACGGCAATGGCTGGCTCCGTCTCCGCTGGGGAGGCGCTCCCGGAACTCTTCAGGCCTTCAAGGACGGCACGACGCTCACTGTCGTCACGGGCGAGGTCAAGAGCCTTTCGATCGTCTTCGACGAAGGCCAGGACGCTCTCGGTGCACCGGACAACTTCGGTCTGGCGGTCCTTGACAACATCGACGTCAATGGGACGCTCGTGGGCAGCCACGAGGCTGAGAAGGACAACCGCGACGACAACGACAACGACGACCACCACGGTCACGACAAGCACAAGGACAAGGGACACGACAACGTGAAGGAAGACCAGGACGACCAGGGTCACTAACTGACTGAACCAAAGGGCGATCGATCGAGGCGGCCCACATCGGGCCGCCTCTTCGCGTAACGGCGATAGACGAGGGCGAGGACGCACCGGACAGCGGCGGGCTGGCGGCAAGGGGAGCGAGGGAGACGGCAAGCAGAGGACCCCGATGAGGGGCGGCGTGCGGGCCGCTCCTCGTCATCCCAGGAATGCGCGGATAACGGCATATCGGTCCGGCCCGACCGCGCGTTACCAATCCTGGCAGGTCAAGCGTCGGGCGGAGCTCCCCGGTCGCGGGACGTTCCGCATCGCAAAGGAGGACACGTGAAGCTTCGAACGCTGCTGGCGTCCCTCGCCATCCTAGTGCTGAGCACTGGCATCGCCTTCGCGGCCACGCAATTCCAGGTCACAACCGGGCTATTCGATCCCGCGAAAACCTTCCTCGTTCAGGCCCAATGGCTGGACGGCATCGGCTGCCCGACGAACGGCAAGATCTCCCTCGACGGGACGACGACGACCCCCTACCAGGACACGGGCTGTCCGACCGGTGACACGGCCGACAGTCACAACCAGGGCCTGCTGCTCGCGAAGACGGGCCCGACCGGGAACGTCGCGTCAGCGGTCGCTGAGGTGAGCGGCGTCCAGGGGATGATCTTGACGGAGCTCGGTTACGACATCCGCAAGCCCGGGGCGGCGGCGGACGCCCGAGGCTCGCACTGCGGCGCCGGCGCGCCTCGCTTCAACGTCGTCACGCAGGACGGCGTCACGCACTTCGTCGGCTGCAACTCGCCACTCGCGACCGTGACCGCGGCGAGCGCCGGCTGGCTCCGGCTGCGCTGGACCTCCGCGCAGCTGCTGGCCGCCGGGATCGCCACGAACGCCCAGGTCAAGAGCATCACGATCGTGTTCGACGAAGGCCAGGACACCGGCCCAGACAACTTCGGGCTCGCGGTCCTCGACAACATCGACGTGAACGGCACGCTCACTGGCGCCGGTCAGTCGAGCACTAAAGACCATGGGAAGGGCCACGGCGAAAAGCACGACAAGAACCACGGAGACCACGACCACGACGACAACGACAATGACAACGACGACCAGGGCGACGACTAGCGCACCGACTCTGAGCTGAAGACAGATGAGGCGGCCCACATCGGGCCGCCTCGTCGCGTCAGGCGACCGGCGGG
>Ga0209157_1002425_pt1 | contig 14896 bp, 16 predicted proteins | sample GraSoiAngelo_135_FD_185892 | JGI IMG/M metagenome (GOLD analysis project Ga0209157, IMG submission 185892) | Grasslands soil microbial communities from the Angelo Coastal Reserve, California, USA - 14_0929_05_40cm (SPAdes) (version 2) | ecosystem: Environmental > Terrestrial > Soil > Grasslands ... | reverse complement strand
GCAGCACCGGGTCGAAGTGCTGGCAGAAGAGGCTCGCGACGTGCTTTCCCGGCGGCGCGAGGCTCGGATCGACGGTGCTCGGAATCAGCATCTCCACGATGGGCTCGCGCGAGAAGCCGGCGGTGCGGGCATCGAAGTAGGCGCGCTCCATGTAAGCGAGCGAAGGCGCGAGGATGATCCCGGAGCTGTGATGGGCCTGGGCGTTCTTGCCGGGCGCACAGACAAAATCCGGCAGCTCGGAGAGCGCGACGTTCATGCGGAACGATCCCGAGGCGCACTTCCAGCGCTCGATTCTCGAGCGGAAGTCGGCGTCGAGCGCGCCCGGCTCGAGCATCCTGAGGTAGAGGAGCTTCGGGTTGACCGCCCCTGCGACGGCGCCCGCCTCGATCTCGGTTCCGTTCCGGAGCGCGACGCCGGAGACGCGGCCGCCTTTCACCCGCACCGCGATCACTTCGGCGCCAGTGCTGATCTCGACCCCGCGCGAGCGCGCCTCCTTCGCCATAGCCTCGCTGATCGCGCCCATGCCGCCCAGGGCATGCCCCCAGGTTCCGCGCTTTCCGTTCACCTCGCCGAACGCGTGGTGCAGCAGCACGTAGGCCGAGCCGGGCGAGTACGGGCTCGCGAAATGGCCGACCTGCGCGTCGAATCCGAACACCGCCTTGATCGGATCGCTGTCGAACCAGTAATCGAGCAGGTCGCCCGCGCTGCGCGTCACGAGCTCCCACAGGTCGCGCTGCTCGGCGCGCTTCAGGCGCGCTAGCCTTCCGCCAAGAGCGAGCGCGCGCAGCCAGTCGCGCCAGCCTCCGCCGAGATTGGGCGGCGTCTCGAGAACCAGGCGCCGCAGCGAATCCGCCGCGGTTTCGATCGTGCGGTAGTAATCCGGCAGGCGCTCCGCATCGCGCGCGGAAAATCGGGCCAGTTCTTTTTGCGTATCGGCCAGGGTCGGTCCCAGCCTGAACGAGCGGCCATTGGGTAGTGGCAGGAAATTCGCGAAAGGACGCTCGACGATCCGCAAGCCGTGATCGGCGAGCTTGAGCTCGCCGATGATCTTCGGATTGAGGAGGCTCACCGTATAGGCCGCCGTGGAGTTGCGGAAGCCGGGTGCGAATTCCTCGGTGACCGCCGCGCCGCCGACGAGCGCGCGGCGCTCGAGCACCCTTACCTTGAGACCGGCGCCGGCGAGATAGCAGGCGCAGACGAGGCCGTTATGGCCGCCGCCGACGATGACGACATCGTAAGGCACTAGCGCCGCATCTCGAAGCGGTAGACGGCGAGACTGCCGAAGAAGTTCGCAAGCGTCCTGACCGGCCGGCCGCGGTGCAGCGTGACGCGCTCGAGCACGCGGATGCCGTGCCCCGAGCAGAACGATTCGAAATCGGCGATCGTGAAGAGGTGCACGTTGGGCGTGTTGTACCACTCGTAGGGCAACTCGGCCGACACCGGCATTCTTCCCAGGGCGATCTGCAGCCGCACGTCCCAGCGGCCGAAGTTCGGGAACGAGACGATCGCCTCGCGCCCGACGCGCAGCATCTCCAGGATGATCTCCTCGGTGCGGCGCACCGCCTGCAGCGTCTGCGACAGGATCACGCAATCGAAGGACCCCGCGTCGAAACCGGCGAGTCCCCGCTCGAGATCGCTCTGGATGACGTTGACGCCGTTTTTCACGCAGGCGAGCACGTTGGCGTCGGCGATGTCGATCCCGTAACCCCGCGCGTTACGGGTCTGTCTCAGGTACTTGAGCAGGGTCCCATCGCCGCAGCCCAGGTCGAGCACGGTGGAATCCGGCCTGACCCAGGCGGCGATCGCCTGGAAATCGGAGCGGTCCGAGAGCGCGGCCTGTATCTGCCTGGTCATGGGCGCTCGAAGATGCCGTCGAAATAAGCCCGCACGAGCGCGTGGTAGCGCGCGTCGTCGAGCAGGAATGCGTCGTGCCCGTGCGGTGCGTCGATCTCTGCGTAGGACACGTCGCGGCGGTTGTCCAGGAGCGCCTTGACGATCTCCCTCGCACGCGGCGGCGCGAAACGCCAGTCCGAGGTGAACGACACCACCAGAAACCGGGCGCGTGCCGCTGCGAGTGCCCTCGACAGATCGTTGTCGTGCGCGGCCGCCGGGTCGAAATAGTCGAGCGCGCGCGTGATCAGCAAATAGGTGTTCGCGTCGAAATACTCGGAGAACTTGTCGCCCTGGTGTCGCAGGTAGGACTCGATCTCGAAATCGACGTCGAAATGGAACTGAATCGAGTCCGAGCGGAGTGCTCTGCCGAACTTCTCCATCATCGCGTCATCCGACAGGTACGTGATGTGGCCGATCATGCGCGCAAGGCGCAGGCCCCGGCGGGGCACCACGCCATGCTCGTAGTAGTCGCCGCCGTGGAAATCGGGGTCGGTGGTGATCGCCTGGCGCGCCACCTCGTTGAAGGCGATGTTCTGCGCCGAGAGCCTGGGCGCCGCCGCGACGACGATGGCATTGCGGATGCGATCAGGATAGCCGATCGTCCATTGCAGCGCCTGCATCGCGCCGAGGCTCCCTCCCATCACGGCGGCAAAGGAATCGATGCCCAGCCGGTCGGCGAGCCGGGCCTGCGCGTTGACCCAGTCCTCGACCGTGACGACGGGGAATGAGGAACCGTAAGGCTTCCCGGATTTGGGATCGACGCTCTTCGGACCGGTCGAGCCGAAGCAGCCGCCGACGTTGTTGACGCCGACGACGAAGAATTTCTCGGTGTCCACCGGCTTGCCGGGCCCGATCATGTTGTCCCACCAGCCGACGTTCTCCGGGTCATCGGCATAGTAGCCGGCCACGTGGTGCGCCGCGTTGAGAGCGTGACAGGCGAGCACGGCGTTCGATTTCGCCGCGTTCAGCGTCCCGTAGGTCTCGTAGACGAGGTCGTACGAATTCAGAACCGCTCCGCTGCGAAAGCGGAGCGGTTCGGTGAAGCTCAGCATTTGCGGCCTGACCGCGCCGACCGAGCGCGGTTCTATGTGGTTTCTCGGCGCCATGAAATAAAAAACCCGCTTAGCCTGCCTGCTAAACGGGTCGCCCTCGCTTTAGCAATATTTGTTTTACGCCCGGTTACGAACCGGCGGCGCCTGCAAGCTGATGATCAAATCGGCGCGAAGCAGAAACTTACCTCAGCGGGGCGGCGGCGTCAATTTTTTGGAGACAGCTTGAATCGGGGTTTGCGCTGCTGCCAGCGCTCGCGCCGCACGCGCTTGCGGCCCATTTTCTGCCGGTGCAGCTCGATCAGATGATCGCGCATCTTGGCGATGACAAAATCGCGCACGTCGGCCGGCATCTGGGCCGCCTCGCGCTCGAAGCGTGGCACGACGGTTCCCGAATCGAATTTTCCATCGCGCACCAGGATCGGCACCTGCCCGCGCCCGCCTTCGGGCCCGCCGTCGCCATGGTCGACGCCGTCGTGATAGAAGCCGTCGCGATCGCTCCATACCAGGGCGCGCTCGTTCAGTTCGACGTCATAGCAGAGCTGGAATCTGACGAAGGCCCCGCCGAGGTCCTGCCAGATGAACAGGTCGAAGTAATCGCTCTCGAACCACCTGCGCCTGAGCGACGGGTTGGCCTGCTCGACGATGAGGACCTCTCGCAGCATCGATCTCTCGGCGTGGACGGGCCGTGGGCCGGAACTCAGGCGTTGAGCTTCGCGAGCAGTGCGCGCGCCTTTACGGGGTCGTGCGCGCGGTAGACGCGCGCGGCCGGCTCCTCGACTTCCCGGACCCGGGTCCGCAGGACCTGTTGCTTGATCGCGAGCAGTTGCGCCGGATGCATCGAAAACTCCCGCAGCCCGAAGCCGAGCAGAAGACGCGTCATGGCCGCGTCGCCCGCCATTTCTCCGCACACCGCGACCGGAGTCCTGGCGCGCTTGGCGCCACGGATGGTCTGCGCGATGAGCTGCAGCACCGCCGGGTGCAGCGGATCGTACAAATGCGCCACCGTATCGTCGGTGCGATCGATCGCGAGCGTGTACTGGATCAGGTCGTTGGTCCCGATCGAAAGAAAATCCAGTTTGCGGACGAAATATTTCAGGGACAGCGCCGCGGCCGGCACCTCGATCATGCCGCCGATCTGTATGCGACGGTCGTATGGGATCTTGTGATCGTCGAGCGTTTCCTTTGCCTGCCGCACCGCGGCGAACGTCTGTTCGACCTCGTGCGCGTGGGCGAGCATCGGGATGAGCAGGCGTATCTTTCCGTGGCGGGAGGCGCGCAGGATCGCGCGGAGCTGGGTGAGGAACATCTGGGGCTCGGCAAGACAGAAGCGTATCGCGCGAAGGCCGAGCGCGGGGTTGGGACCGCCTCGGTCGGCGCCGTTTATGCTCTTGTCGGCCCCGAGGTCGAGCGTCCTGATCGTGACCGGTCGGCCGTGCATCGCATCGGCGACCTCGCGGTAGGCCTCGAACTGTTCGTCTTCCGAAGGCAGATCGTCCCGGTTGAGGAACAGGAATTCGCTGCGGAAGAGGCCGATTCCGGCGGCTCCGGCTTCGTTGGCCTCCTTCACGTCCTGCGGCAGCTCGATATTGGCCTGAAGCTCGACCACGACGCCGTCCATCGTGGCCGAGCGCGCCGTGCGCAGGCGCTTCAGTTTCTGCCGCTCGGCTTCGATTTCGCTCCGGAGCCGCCGATATTCTTCGAGCACCCGCGCGCCGGGATTGACGATCAGCACGCCTTCGCGGCCGTCGACGATCACGAGCTCGCCCTCCCAGATCATGCTGCGCGCGTGATGCAGGCCCACGATCGCCGGGATGTTGAGGCCGCGCGCGACGATGGCCGTGTGGGAGGTGACCCCGCCGAGGTCGGTCACGAAGCCCGCGTATTGGTGCTGTTTGAACAGGATCATGTCCGCGGGCGACAGGTCGTGCGCCACCACGATCAGGTCTTCCTCGTGCGAGGGCGCGGCGGGCGCATGCCCCGTGCCGAGCATCGCCTTCAGCACGCGTTCGACCACCTGCACGATGTCCTGCTTGCGCTCGCGCAGGTACGGGTCGTCCATCTCGTCGAACTGCGACACGAGGTAGTCCATCTGCAGCACCAACGCCCATTCGGCGTTGCAGCGCCGATTGCCGATCAGCTCGCGTGGAACGACGGAGAGATTGGAATCATTGAGCAGCATCGCATGCAGGCTGAGGATCGCTTTCATCTCCGCCGGCGCGCCGGCGGACACGCTCGCCTGCAGCGCGGCAAGCTCGCCCCGGACCTGCGTGATGGCTTTGTCGAAGCGCGCGATCTCCGCCTCGATCCCCTGCGGTGCGATCTCGTAGTGCGCGACTTCCAGGCGCGCAGTCGAGACGAGGTGCGCGTGGCCGATCGCGATTCCCCCGGAGACGCCTGCGCCGTGCAGGGTGAAGCTCGCGCTGCTCGCCTGAGGATTCTCGCCCATTTTCACTGAAAGCCTACTCCTCTTCCCCGAAGCGCTCCGTGATGAGCCGGACCACCGCGGCGAGCGCGCTTTCCGCGTCCTCGCCGTCGGCTTCGATGACGACGCGGCTGCCCTTGCCCGCGGCGAGCATCATGACGCCCATGATGCTTTTCGCGTTCACGCGCCGGCCGTTGCGCGACAGCCACACCTCCGCGGCGAATTTCGCCGCGAGCTGCGTGAGCTTCGCCGCGGCGCGCGCGTGCAGTCCCAGCTTGTTGACGATTTCAGCTTCGATTCGCGGCATTGCACGCGTCTGAATTCAGGTGGACCACGCCGTCCCGCCCGCCGCTCCTCGCCTTCTCGACCACGGCGGCGAGCGGTTCGTCGCGGTAGGTGAGCGCGCGGATCAGCATGGGGAGGCTCGCCCCCGACAGGCCTTCGACCTTGCCGGGCTTGAGCAGGCGCGTAGCGATGTTCGAAGGCGTAGCGCCCAGAATATCGGTGAGCACCAGCACGCCGTCGCCGCTGTCGAGCTGGCGCACGAGCTCCTGGGCCTGGGGCAGGATCGCGTCGGGATCGTCGTGGACCGTCACGCCCAGCTGCTGCACCTGCAGCGGCCGCTTTCCGAGCACATGGCTCGTGCCGTGGATGAGCGCCTCGCCCAGGGCGCCGTGCGCGACGATGAGGACTCCGACCATGATTCCCGTGTCCGAAGTGACTGCGTTCCGGCCCAGTCTAACGACCGCTGCCGGAACGATCAACTGGGAAAGGTCTCTTCTAGCTTACGGCGGCTTCGACAGCGTCGAGAAACATCCCGGCGACATCGAAGCCGGTCTGGTCGGTGATTTCCCGGAAGCAGGTAGGGCTGGTGACGTTGATCTCGGTGAGCCAGTCCCCGATCACGTCCAGGCCGACGAGGAGCAGCCCCTGGCGCGCGAGCTCCGGCCCGAGCGCGTTCGCGATTTCCAAGTCTCGCCGCGAAAGGGGCTTTGCGACGCCGGTGCCCCCGGCGGCGAGGTTGCCGCGCGTCTCGCCAGGCTTGGGGATGCGCGCAAGGCAATGCGGTACGGCTTTCCCCGCGATCAGCAGGATGCGCTTGTCGCCCTCGCGGATCTCTGGGATGTAGCGCTGCGCCATGACCGATTTTGCGCCGTCGCGAACCAGCGTTTCGACGATGACGTTGCGGTTGGGATCGCCCGAGGCGACGCGAAACACCGATTGCCCGCCCATTCCGTCGAGCGGCTTGAGCACCACGTCGCGGTGAGTGTCGATGAATTCCTGGAGTTGCCCGGCGAGCCGTGTCACCAGCGTCGGCGGGGAGAATTGCGGGTATTTCGCGATCGCCAGCTTCTCGCTGTGGTCGCGGATCGCGCGCGGTTCGTTGAACACCTTCGCGCCATCCTCTTGCGCGAGCTCCAGAAGCCAGGTGCTCGCGACGTACTCGGTGTCGAACGGCGGGTCCTTGCGCATGAGCACCACTTCGAATTCATCGAGCGGCGTCTCCTTTGGCGATGCGATCCGATACCAAGGAACCTTGTCACCGGTGAGAGTGAGGCGGGAAGTTTCGCCGATAACCCGACCTCCCTTCCACATGAGGCATTCCTGCAGCATGAAATACAGATCGTGGCCGCGCTTCGCGGCCTCGACCATCATCGCGTAAGTCGAATCCTTGTAAGTCTTGAACGAGGACAACGGGTCGGCGATGAAGGCGATTCTCATGTGACGAAGCGCGTGCTCAAACTGCTCGCTCTGAAATCTCCACCAGGTTGCCGTCCGGATCGCGTACGTACACCGAGCGGATCGGTCCCTGCGCTCCGGTTTTCATCACCGGCCCCTCTATGATAGGCACGTTGCACGCGGCAAGGCGAGCGATCACCTCCTCCAGCGGCAGCGACGCGATGAAGCAGATGTCAAGCGTCCCCGGGGCGGCGAGCGCCGCCCTGGGCTCGAACTCTTTTCCCTTTTCGTGGAGATTGATCTTCTGGCCGCCGAACTTGAGCGCCATGCGGCCTTCGCCGAAGCGCTCGAATTTCATTCCAAGCACCCGCGTGTAGAAATCGATGCACTGCTCGGTGTGCGCCGTCGTGAGGACGATGTGATCGAGATGGTCGATCATAGAAAACCGGGGACAGACCACGTTTTTTCTGAATATCGTCTCGCCTGTTTCGTTCGAGGAAAAAAACGTGGTCTGTCCCCGGTTTTATTTCACCGCGCCGAGCATGTAGTCGACCGCCGCCTTCACTTCCGCATCCGAGAGCGTCAGATTACCGCCCTTGGGCGGCATCGCGCCCTTGCCCTTGAGCGCGTTCTCGTACACGTGCTCGGTGCCGTGCATGAGGTGCATCGCCCACGCCTTCTTGTCGCCGAACTTCGGCGCGTTCGCCACGCCCGCGCCGTGGCAGGCCATGCAGGTGGACTCGTATACTTGCTTGCCGTCCGCTTTGCCCGCGACCGCCTGCGCCTGGGGCGCGCCGGCCGCCGGCTCCTTGAACTCCGTTCCGGCCGTGGCCATGTTCACCTCGGCGACCGGCTTGATGCGCTTTGCGACTGCTTCGGGCGACTTGGTCTCCTCGTCGTAGATCCTGCCGCTGGTGGCGAGGTTCGCGAGCAGGATGATCACGATGACGGGGACGGCGAACGAGAGCACCAGCACGATGACGAGCTGCTTGGGAGTCTTGATCAGGGATTCGTGCCGCTTTCCGCTCATTCTGGTGCCTTAGGCGAGCGTAGAAAAGCGCGCATTATAGCGGTTGCAGATACGAACAGGGGAACTGCGGTTCCCTCGCCTGCAACTTGCCGCGATTTTCTCGAAGACCGATAATCCGAACCCCGATATGGAGACTTTGCAGCTCCTCGCGCCCGAGTCCTTTGACTTCTCATGATCGATCCCTTCGTCGTCGAAGAACTGATCGACCGGGCGCTCGCCGAGGACATCGGTTTCGCCGACCTCACCTCGGAGCTGGTGATCCCGGCCGACGCGCGCGCAGAGCTCGCCTTGAACGCACGCCAGGACATCGTCGTCGCCGGGATCGACGTTGCCGCACAGGTTTTCCGTCGTCGCGTGCCGGAGTGCCGCGTCGAGCTGCGTGTGAAGGACGGCGATCGCGTCAAGTCCGGCACGGCGATGGGGCGCGTGGAAGGCCCCGCCCGCGGGCTGCTTGCGGTGGAGCGAACCGCGTTGAATTTTCTCCAGCACCTCTCGGGAGTCGCAACCCTCACCGCGCAGTACGTCGAGCGCATCGCGGGCACGCGCGCGGTGCTGATCGACACGCGCAAAACGACGCCGGGCATGCGCGCGCTGGAAAAACACGCCGCGCAGCTGGGCGGGGCGCGCAACCACCGGTTGCGCCTGGATGACGGCGTGCTGATCAAGGACAACCACATCAGCGTGTGCGGCTCGATCGCGCTCGCGGTTCGGCGCGCGCGCTCGGGTGTTCCCGTCCTGACCAAGATCGAGGTCGAATGCGACGCGCTCGAGCAAGTGAAGGAGGCGCTCGAGGCGGGGGCCGACATGATTCTGCTCGACAACATGAGCCTGGAAGACTTGCGGCGCGCGGTCGCGCTCTCGGGTGGCCGGGTTCCGCTCGAAGCCTCCGGCGGCGTGAAGCTGGAGACCCTGCGCGCCGTCGCCGAGACCGGAGTCGATTTCATCTCGGTGGGCCGGATCACGCAGTCGGCGCCTGCGGTGGACATCGGCCTCGACGCAGTCGTCAGGGTCTGACATGGCAAGACACTCGGTGTGCCTGTTCTGCTCTGCGGTCGAGGATCTCCCGGTCGCAGCGCGCTCGCTCGCCGCGGAATTCGGCGTTGCTTGCGCAGGGCGTGGACTGCGCCTGGTATACGGCGGCAGCGGCCGCGGGCTCATGGGGATCGCCGCGCGCGCTGCTGCGGCCGCGGGCGGCGAAGTGCTCGGCATCATGCCGCGCCACCTCATCCGCCCGGAGCGCGCCGCGGCCGACCTCGGCACGCTCAAGATCGTCGAGTCGCTTGCCGAGCGCAAGCAGCTGATGACGGAATCTGCCGACCTGTTTGTCGCGCTGCCCGGCGGGATCGGCACGCTCGACGAACTGCTGGAAATGCTCACGATGAACGACCTCGGCCTGCAGGACAAACCCGTGATCCTCTGTGCGAGCGACGGCTTCTGGCAGCCCTTCATCACGATGATCGAGCGCTTTCGCGCCTACGGAGTGCTGCGAGCCAGCGTCGAGCGCAGGCTGCGCGTGGCCGCTTCGCTCGAAGAGGCCATGCGCCTCATCGAAGACCATCTGTCGTCCGCGGCTCACGGGACGCGAGGCGCCGCGTCGCGCAGTGTATAATTTCCTCTCCCGCGCCCGTAGCTCAGGGGATAGAGTGATGGCCTCCGAAGCCATAGGTCGCGCGTTCGATTCGCGCCGGGCGCGCCAGACACCCCAGGTCCGTTTTCAGTCGGAGACTCCGATGCGAAGCTGCGCTGCCCTTGCGGTTCCTTTGCTTCTGCTCGCGACCGGTGCGCTTGCCGGTGGCTCGAACTACGGCATCGCCCCGGGGGCGAAGCAGCTCACCGGAAAGGTTTCCGAGTGGCCGGTGCCGACCCCGAAATTCGCCCGCGATCCCGCGCCCGGCCCCGACGGCAACATCTACATCACGGTGATGCAGGGCGACCGCATCGCGCGCTTCGACACGAAGACGCAAAAGTTCAACGAATGGGATCTTCCGTCCGGCGCGCATCCGCACGGCCTCGTCGTCGACAAGGAGGGCAAGGTCTGGTACACGGGCAACGGCAACGGCACCATCGGCGAGCTCGATCCTGCAACCGGCAAGGTCCGAGAGCACAGGGCGCCCTCGGGAGGGAGCCCGCACACTCTGGTGATCGACGACGCAGGCGCGATCTGGTTTACCAGCCAGTCCGGTTACGTCGGCAGGCTCGATCGCTCGAGTGGAAAAATCGCGGAGTACCGCATGTCGGGCGGCCCCTACGGCCTTACGCTCGACAAGCGCGGCAACGTCTGGGTGTGCCGCATGAACGCCGACAAGATGGGGATCGTCGACACGAAGACCGGAAAGACCTCTGAGCTCTACATGGGGCCGGGGTCCCGGCCGCGCCGCGCCGCCACCGCCCCCGACGGCACTCTCTGGATCACGCTTTACGGCAACGGCAAGCTCGCGCACGTCGATCCGGCCGCGGCCAAGATCATCAAGGAATACGAGATGCCTGCGGGTCCGAACGGCGGGCCGTATACCGTGACCATCGACGGCAATGGGCGCATTTTCGCGAACGAGATCCAGAGCGACACGGTGGCGATGCTCGATCCGAAGACCGAGCAGTTCCAGGTGTTCAAGCTCCCGTCGAGAAACGTCGGCATCCGCAAGGCGATCGTCGACGCGCAAGGGCGCTACTGGTACATGGGCTCGCACAACGGCCGGCTCGGCGTGATCGAATAGGAACGCAATTCACAGAGGAGCAATGCACATGACAAGAATTCAAAAACTACTGGGATGTCTGGCGCTGGCTGCCGCGACTGTGACGGGCGCCTACGCGCAAACCTATCCGACCAAGCCGATCTACCTGTACATACCGTTCGCGGCGGGCGGGCCGACCGACACGCTCGGGCGCAATCTCGCGCAGGTGATGGGCAAGCCGCTCAAGCAGCAGATCATCGTGGAGAACGTCGTCGGTGCGGGCGGTACAATCGGCGTCGCTCGCGCGGCCAAAGCAGCGCCGGACGGCTACACCGTGCTGCTGCACCACATCGGGATGTCGACGGCGCCCGCGCTGTACCGGACGCTCACTTTCGATCCGCTCAAGGATTTCGAGTACATCGGCGAAGTGGCCGACGTGCCGATGACGATGATCGCCCGCGGCAACTTCCCGGCCGCGAACTTCAAGGAATTCCTCGCCTATATCAAGGCGAACAAGGACAAGGTCACTTACGCGAACGCGGGCCTCGGAGCGGCCTCTCACCTGTGCGGCCTCTTGTTCATGACGGCGATCCAGACCGACTTCACCACCGTCCCCTACAAGGGCACGGCACCGGCGATGAACGATCTCTTGGGGGGGCAGGTCGATTTCATGTGCGACCAGACCACCAACACCACCGGCCAGATCCAAGGCGGCAAGGTGAAGGCGTACGGAGTCACCAGCAAGAAGCGCGTGCCTTCGCTGCCGAACATTCCCACCCTCGATGAACAGGGCCTGAAGGGATTCGAGGTCGTGGTCTGGCACGGACTGTATGTGCCCAAGGGCACGCCGAAGCCCGCGGTGGACCGCTTGAACGCTGCGCTGCAGGACGCGATCAAGGACGCGGACTTCAAGGCCAACCTCGCCAGGCTCGGCGCCGAAGCGGTGAGCGCGGATCGCGCCAGGCCTGAAGCCTTGCGCAAGCTCCTCCAATCCGAAATCGCGAAGTGGGGTCCGATCATCAAAAAGGCAGGACAGTACGCCGACTGAAAGTCGGCAGCTCCCGCTGGATTGAGCAAATAAAAAAGGGCGCCGAAAGGCGCCGAGCGAACTGATTTGAGCGACGCTCGCGTGCTCAGGCCACCCCGTTCTTCTTGAACCAGGCGAGCATCCGCTTCCAGCCGTCTTCGGCGGCTTCCCTGCGGTAGCTCGGGCGGTAATCAGCGTGGAAGGCGTGCGGCATGCCTTCGTAGACGTGGATCATCGACTCCTGGTCCTTGCCGAAGGCGAAGAGCGCCGCGCGCAGGCGCTCGACCGCATCGAGGGGAATACCCTGGTCGGCTCCGCCGTAGAGGCCGAGCACCGGGGCGTTCAATTTGTCCGCGACGTCGATCGGCGTGAGCGGTTGCGCGGGCGGGTTCGGATTGAGACCGCCGTACCAGGACACTCCCGCCTTGATCTTGTTGTTGTGCGCGGTGTACATCCACACGGTGCGCCCGCCGCGGCACATTCCCGTGATGCCGAGCTTCTTCGTGTTGGCCTTGGGCTGATTCTCGACGAAGGCGACCAGCGCATCCAGGTCCGACAACATCTGCTCGTCGGCAAGGGTGTTCGCCTTGCCTATCACTTCCTTGATATCGGCGATCTTGGAGAGGTCGCCGATGCGGAAGAAGGGATCGAGGGTGATGGCGTAGTAGCCGGCTTTGGCGAGGCGCCGGCAGATGTCCCTCTGGTATTCGTGCATGCCGAAGACTTCCGGGATCACGATCACGGTCGCGTACTTGCCCGCCTTCTTCGGCGACGCGAAATACACCGGCAGGTTGCCGCCCCCGGAAACCGGGACCTGGGCGGCGCCCACGTCCAGGCCGTCGGCTGGAGTGATGATCGCGGTTTGCGCGACGACCGGTCCGGCCGCGAGCGCGAAGCCCGAAGCGAGGCTCGAGGCGATGAAGCCGCGCCGGGTGAACGCCACTCTCGGCAGGAGACTTTCCAGGTGGGGGTCGTCGAACTGGGCTCGGTCGTTCATTCTTCCTCCTTGGGTGTTAAGGGGTTCGGGAAAAGGCGCGGCTGTAAACAGATATTCTGCGATGTTCATTCCGTCGTGGCTAGCCCCCGCGAGGCGGCGCGGGCATCAGCGGCGGCGCGAAAACACGCGCATCAGCCAGAGTGCGAAGGCCGCGAGGATGGCGGCCGAACCGATCAGCCCGTAACGCCTCATCTTCGCCTTTCTGCGCCCGGTTTCAGCGCGTTCCTCGGCCATGAGCTGCGCCAGGCGCTCGGCGGGGCTCGCCTTCGGCCTCCCCTCGGCGGCGGCCGGCGCTGGAGTTGCGGCGCGCTCGGCGCCGCCAGGCGGCGGATTTCCGCTCTTGAGCGTCTCGGCCTCGCGCCGTGCCTGGGCGACGAGCGCGGCTTCCCGGGCCGAAAGTTTTTCCTTTTCCATGGGCTACATGAGAATGATATCGAATTGCTCCTGGCCGTAGCTCGTCTCGACCTGCATCGACACGGGCTTGCCTATGAAGTCGCCGAGCATCGCCAGGGATTGCGATTCCTCCTCCAGGAACAGGTCGATCACCGATTGCGAGGCGAGGATGCGGAACTCGCGCGCGTTGAACTGGCGCGCCTCGCGCAGGATTTCGCGCAGCACTTCGTAGCACACGGTCTGCGCGGTCTTGACCACGCCGCGCCCGCCACAGGTCGTGCAGGGCTCGCACAGCACGTGCTCGAGCGATTCCCGGGTGCGCTTGCGGGTCATCTCGACCAGCCCCAGTCCCGTGAAGCCGTTGACGCTGATCCGGGTCCGGTCGCGCGCGAGCGCCTTGTTCAATTCGGCGAGGACTGCGGAACGGTGTTCTGCGCTTTCCATGTCGATGAAGTCGATGATGATGATGCCGCCGAGATTTCTCAGGCGCAGCTGGCGCGCGATCACCTGCGCGGCCTCCAGATTGGTTTTGAATATCGTATCGTCGAAACTGCGGGTGCCCACGTAGCCGCCGGTGTTGACGTCGATCGTGGTCATCGCCTCGGTCTGCTCGAGGATGAGGTAGCCCCCGCTTTTCAATTCGACCCTGCGCGCGAGCGCCCGCTCGATCTCGTCCTCGACGTTGTAGAGATCGAAAAGCGGCCGCTCGCCGGTGTAGTGCTCGAGCTTCTCGAGTACCTTGGGCGTGTACTCGGCGGCGAACTCCTGGAGCTTCTGGAAGTTTTCGCGCGAGTCGATGATGATCCGGCCCGTGCTTTCGCCCGCGATGTCGCGCAGCACCCTCTGCGCGAGCGACAGGTCCTGGTAGAGCGGCGTCGGCGCAGGCGCCGTGAGCGCGCGGCCGCGGATGCCGAGCCAGAGCTTTTTCAGGTACTCGATGTCCGCGCGCAGCTCCGCGTCGGTGGCGGTCTCCGCCACGGTGCGGATGATGAATCCCCCGGTCTCGTCGGCGGACAACAGCTGAGCGAGCTTCTCGCGCAGCAGCTGCCGCTCGGTCTCGTCCTCGATCCTCTGCGAAATCCCGATGTGGGGGTCCTGGGGGAGATAGACCACCAGCCGCCCGGCGATCGAAATCTGGGTCGAAAGACGCGCGCCCTTGGTGCCGATGGGGTCCTTGATCACCTGCACGAGCCGCGACTGGCCTTCCGAGAGGATGCGCTCGATGGGCTTTGTCGGCGCGTCGCTCGGTTGAGTATTCTGACGCTCCTCCCAGATGTCCGCCACGTGCAGGAATCCGGCGCGCTCAAGGCCGATCTCGATGAACGCCGATTGCATGCCCGGAAGCACCCGCGCGACGCGCCCGACATAGATGTTGCCCACGAGGCCCCGGTTCGCCGCGCGCTCGATGTGCAGCTCCTGCGGCACGCCCGCCTGCATCACGCCGACGCGGGTTTCCTGCGGCGTGCAGTTGATCAGGATATCTTCCGTCACGAGCCGAATTTCCGTATCAATTGCGCGGTCTCGTACAGCGGCAGCCCCATGATCCCGGAATAGCTGCCGTGCAGCTCGGTGACGAAAGCCGCGGCGCGGCCCTGGATCGCGTACGCGCCCGCCTTGTCGGTCGGCTCGCCGCTCTCGACGTAGGCTTCGAGCTCGGGCTCAGCGAGGTCGCAGAAGCGCACCCGGCTCTCGCTCACGGCGATCTCGATGCGCGCCTCGAACTTGAGCGC
>Ga0209157_1002421_pt1 | contig 14912 bp, 14 predicted proteins | sample GraSoiAngelo_135_FD_185892 | JGI IMG/M metagenome (GOLD analysis project Ga0209157, IMG submission 185892) | Grasslands soil microbial communities from the Angelo Coastal Reserve, California, USA - 14_0929_05_40cm (SPAdes) (version 2) | ecosystem: Environmental > Terrestrial > Soil > Grasslands ... | reverse complement strand
ATCGGGCCCCTGCCGAAGTCATTGCCGGGAAGCCGGAACAGACGGTAGCTGAAGGCGGCGGGCGCCAGCCTGCTGAAGCGGTGGTCGAACACGAGCCCGGACTGTGGATACTGATCGAAACGGAAGGAACGGAGGGAGAGACGGTATCGGACCTCACCATCGACCCTCACCTCGATGGAGCCGATGCCCGCGCGGCCCGCGTTGCCCGCCGGATCGTAGGCGGCCAGGGCCGCAAGGAACGGCCCGTTCACCTTCACCGGGATGGCGGTCGTCGACAGACCGCCACCCTCCCGTCTGATCGGGTAGACCACCTCGCGCGCGTCCCCGTCGATGAAGGTCGAGGCCGATGCGGCCGTGACGGTCAGTGACTCGGGGACCGGGGGGCGTCGATCGGCGGGACGCGGCAAGCCGGCCTCGAATGGATCGACCGGGGCGTCGCCCGCGTCGCGCACTTCGAAGTGCAGGTGGGGAAGTCCGACGCCCGACTCGCCCGAGTAAGCAATGACCTGTCCACGCGACACGCGGATCGGCCGATCCGGGTAGATGTCTCCAGGGTAGCGGCTCCCGGCCGCCACCTGGCGGCGGGCCACCAGACGCTCGAGGCCCAGGATCCTGTCCTCGTACCGCTCGAGATGGCCGTAGACCGTGACCCTCCCACCGGGATGGCGCAGGTACAAGGCACGCCCATAGCCCCTCCATTCCACCTTGAGGCGGAACACTACCCCGGAGGCCGCCGCCAGGACCTTGTAGCCGGTGCCGCCCGACGTCGAGATGTCGATCCCGGCGTGCAGGTGGTCGTAACGGTATTCGCCGAACGACGACAGGATCTCTCCGGGAATTTGCAGCGGCCAGCGGAGTGAGGCCGTGGCGGAGCGGGCCGAAGGCGTCCCCGTTTCGCCCGCGGTCGGTGAGGCAGACGCCTTTTGGGACGGGGACGGAGGAGCCGCGAGTGCGGCCGCCCCGTACGCGATGAGCAGGCTTGCCACGGACATTCGACATGACATCCGGATACGACGACAGATCTGTCGAAGTTGACGGCCCATGAGGGTGACATTGTAGCGGCAAAGAAGAACGGTGCGACTCACGCAAGGTTTGACATCATCTTTTGCCATCCGCTATCATCGCCAGCGTCCCGCCCGTAAGTCCATGGCGGCCAAAAAAATAGCGCAATGGCAGGCGATCCCTTCAAAGAGTTCACGGTCAAACGCAAGAAAGGGGAGATGATCTACGTCGAAGGGGACCTCGGCAGCGAGATGTATGTCGTCCAGTCGGGTGCCGTGCGCATTTACCGGACCCTCGGCGGCGTGAAGCAGGAGTTGGCGATCATGGAGAAAGGGGACTTCTTCGGCGAAATCGCCGTCCTGGAGGGCCTCCCACGCACAGCGTCGGCGGAGGCGCTCGACACCTCCGAAATCATCGAGATCAACAGCGCCACCTTCGATACGATGATCCGCGCCAACATCGAGATCGCCGTGCGCATGCTCCGCAAGCTGAGCAACCGGCTGCAGGAGGCGAACCGCAAGATCGAGCTCCTGTCGCGCGCGACCGCCTCGGGGAAGCCGGCCGCCGCTGCGGCGCGCGTGACTGCCGTCGACATGGACCAGCCGGCCGAGGCGCCGCCCCCGGCCCCCACCGCGGCACCCGCTGCCGGCATACAGGCGGCTCCCAAGCCGATCGGCGAGGTGGAGGTCCCGGAAGGCGCCTTCGCACTCCTGGTCCTCGAGGGTGGGTCGCGACACTTCCCCATCACAGCCGAAACGGCCCTCATCGGCCGCTACGACCCCGTGACCGGCACGCGACCCGAGGTTGATCTCACCCAGGTCGACATCAACCGTTCGGTCTCCCGGCGCCACGCCCGCATCGTCCTGAAGGACGGGGTCTTCCTGCTCTTCGAGGAGGTGGGAGCGCTGAACGGCACGTTTGTCAACGGCCAGCGCCTCGCGGTCGGCACTCCCACTCCGGTCGTCAGCGGCGACAAGCTGGGGCTGGGCATGGTGTCCCTCATCTTCAAGGCGGCGGCAAAGATGACCGGCCGCAAGCCGGCCGCGGCTGGCCGGTCCTGAGGAGAGGGTCTTGGCGCACGCCGACCTGCGTGCCTTTCTCAACCTCCTGGAAGCGCGCCGCGAGTTGGTGCGCGTGCGCGAGACGGTGAGCGTCGACCTCGAAATCAGCGCCGTGACCGACCGCGTTTCGAAATTTCCGGGGGGCGGGCCGGCGCTACTGTTCGAGCGGCCGGAGGGGTTCGATACGCCCGTGCTCATTAACGCTCTCGGCTCGCTGAACAGGATGAGGCTGGCGTTGGAGGTGGACTCGCTCGACGCGTTCGGCGAACGGATCGACGCCTTGCTGGAGGGTCGGACTCCGACATCCCTCCTGGACAAAATCAAGATGTTGCCGAAGCTGAAAGATCTGGCAGATCTCTTTCCCGTGACCGTCAAAAAGGCGCCCTGCCAGGAGGTCGTCGAGAAGGACCGTCCGTCGCTCCTCACGCTACCGGTCATCAAGTGCTGGCCCAAGGACGCCGGTCGCTACGTCACGCTCCCCCTGGTGTTCACGAAGGATCCGGCGACCGGCAAGCGCAACTGCGGCATCTACCGGATGCAGGTCTTCGACGCGACCACTGCCGCCATGCACTGGCAGATCCACAAGCACGGTGCCCACCACTATCGCCGCGCCGAGGAGCGCGGGCGCCGCCTGGAGGTGGCCTGCGCCGTCGGCGCCGAGCCATCCCTGGTGTTCGCCGCGGCGGCGCCACTGCCCGACGACGTCGACGAGATGTTCCTGGCAGGATTCGTGCGACGCGAGCCGGTGGCGATGGTGAAGGGCGTCACGGTCGACGTCGAGGTGCCGGCGGGCGCCGAGATCGTCCTGGAGGGATACGTCGACCCTCAAGAGAAGAGACGAGAAGGACCATTCGGCGACCACACGGGATACTACTCGCTGCCCGATGACTACCCGGTGTTCCACCTGACCTGCATCACGCGGAGACTGAGACCGATCTACCAGACCACGATCGTCGGGCCGCCTCCGATGGAGGACTATTACATCGGCAAGGCGATCGAGAGGGTGTTCCTGCCGATCATGAAACGGCAGCTCCCCGAAATCGTGGACATCAACATGCCCGCCGAGGGGATCTTCCACAATCTGATCCTGGTCTCGATGCGCAAGAGGTATCCCGGGCACGCCCGCAAGGTGATGCATGCCATCTGGGGCATGGGACAGGCGATGTTCAGCAAGGTCATCGTGGTGGTGGACGACGACGTCAACGTGCAGGACGCGCGCGAGGCGGCCTGGAAGGTGCTCAATCACATCGATCCCGAGAGGGACATCGAGTTTGTCCTGGGCCCCGTCGACGTCCTCGACCACTCCTCGCGTCTGCCGCAGTACGGCTCCCACATGGGGGTGGACGCCACGCGCAAGGGACCCTCGGAAGGGTTCCAGCGCGAATGGCCTGACGAGATTCGGCACGACGCGGCCACGCTCGAACTGATCGAAAAGAAGTGGCCGAAGTACGGCCTCGGATAGGGGGAGGGATGGGCAACTTCATCGGGGGCTCGGCCTACGCCATGTCGCGTGACATCGCGGAGGGGCTGATTCTGGTCAACGCCAACACCTTCAAGAAGTTCACGGTGGCCGAGCTGAAGCAGCTCAGCTTCGAGCTGGACAAGGTCCAGAAGGAGGCCCGCTCCGAGCAGCCGCTGGGCGAGGACACCCAGGCGATCCAGAAGCGGGGGCGCAAGCTGGGTCGCATTACGACCGCACTGCAGACCATCAACCAGGCGATGATGAAGAGGTGACGAGACCCGTCGAAGTTCCCGCGGTCGCGAAGCGCCCCAGGGTCCTGTCCGGTTTCCGCCCGACGGGGCCGATGCACATCGGCCACCTCGTGGGCGCGCTGGACAACTGGATCAAGATGCAAGACACGCACGAGTGTTTTTTCGCGATCTGCGACTGGCACGCCCTGACCAGCGAGTACGCCGACACCTCACGGATCAGGGACTACGTGGAGGACATGGCGCTCGACTGGCTGGCGGCCGGCCTCGATCCGGACAAGAGCACGATCTTTGTGCAGTCTCACGTCCCGGAGCATGCCGAGTTGCACCTCCTCCTGTCGATGATCGTTCCGGTCGCCTGGCTCGAGCGGGTGCCGTCCTACAAGGAGCAACAGCAGCAGATCGCCAACCGCGACCTGACGAACTACGGCTTCCTCGGCTACCCGGTGCTGCAGGCCGCCGACATCCTGATCTATCGAGCGGAGGTGGTGCCGGTGGGAGAAGATCAGCTGGCTCATCTGGAGCTGTGCCGGGAAATCGCCCGGCGCTTCAACTCGCTGTACGGCCCGGTCTTCCCGGAGCCCCGGGCGATCACCACGAGGGTGCCGCGCGTGCCGGGCACCGACGGACGCAAGATGAGCAAATCCTACGGCAACGCCATCAACCTTGCGGATCCGATCGAGGAGAGCCGGCAGAAGATCCTCAAGATGGTGACTGACCCGGCGCGCAAGACCCGCAAGGATCCCGGAAATCCGGACGTTTGCCCGGTTTATGATCTGCACAAGGCGTTCTCGGACCGGGCCACGCTGGACCTGGTCAATGTGGAATGCCGACGGGCCGGGATCGGCTGTATCGACTGCAAGACGTATCTCCTGAGCCATCTCGAGCCCGTGCTGCGGCCGATCCAGGAGCGCCGTGCGCGACTGGTTCAGGACAGGGGCCGGGTGCGCGACATCCTTGCCGAGGGGGCACGCCGGGCACGGAGTGAAGCGAGAAAGACGATGGAGCTGGTGCGCGCCGCCATGAAAATCGACACGGGGATCCGACCTTGAACGACGCCCACCCGCCTCCACCGCAGACCGCCGATTCGCACGCCGCCCCGCCTGCGGCCGCCACGTTCCGGCCGGGCGAGGTGCAGCTCGACACGTTCCAGGGGCCTCTGGAGCTCCTGCTGCATCTCATCCGTACGGATGAGATCGATGTCACGACCCTTCCGATCGCCGAGATCGCCCGGCAGTACAACGACTTTCTCGCGATGGCGAGCGAGGTGGAGCCGGGGGCCGCCGGTGACCACGTTGTCGGGGTGGCGACGCTCATCCACATCAAGTCGCGTCGCCTCCTGCCACCCGACCCCGCTGCCGCGACCGAGTTCTCGCTGTCAGCCGAGGAACAGGTCCGGTTCGAAGGTGCGGGACGAGCCGGAGCCCTGCGCGAGGTCGCCGAGCACTTGCAGGAGAGGGAGGCGATCATGGAGTTGGTTTATCTCCGGCCGCGGGCCGCCATCGCCGAGTACGCCGGCGAGGAGCAGATCGACGCGGATCTCTTCACGCTTCTTCGCGCCTTCCGGGACATCCTGCGACGGCTGGGGAGCGAGGGGGCGGCGCACATCAGCCGCGAGCGGATCACTCTGGTGGAGCGGATCGACTGGCTGATGAACACCCTGCAGCGGGAGCGCCGAGTCCATTTCCAGGCTCTGTTCAGCGGCCTGGGCGACCGCCTCGCCTGCATCCTGACGTTCCTTGCGCTCCTGGAAGTCATCCGTCTTCGCCTGGTGCGTGCGCACGTGAGCCACCACCATGAAGACATCCTCATCGTCCTGGCGGACGAGACGCTGCCGCCGATCCGGGAGACCGGGTCCGACCATGCCTGAGACGGCGCCACCGGAGGGCGGCAGACTGCGGGCGATTCTCGAGGCCCTGGTGTTCGCCGCCGAGGAGCCGCTGACGATCGATGATCTGGTCGATCTGTTTCCGGGTGCGGACCGGGACGCGCTTCAGGCAGCGCTCGATGCGGTGTCCCGGGCCTGCGAGTCGGAAGAGCGCGGACTGATGGTGCAACGCGTGGCCGGCGGGTACCGCATGGCCACCAAGCCGGACCTCGGTGAGTGGGTGCGAGCGTTGTTCCGATCGCGCAACCGGCGACGGCTGTCGGCCCAGGCGCTCGAGACCCTGGCGATCATCGCCTACCGGCAGCCGGTCACCACGCCAGAGATCCAGACGATCCGGGGCACTGACCCGTCGTCGGTTCTCGAGGCTCTCCTGGAGAAGAAGCTGGTGCGGATCCTGGGGCGCAAGAAGGTGGTCGGAAAGCCGTTCCTCTACGGCACGACGCCCGAGTTCCTGGCGCACTTCGGGCTGAACTCGCTTCAGGACCTCCCGGACATCTCGGAGTTCGGAGCCCTGGCGGCGGGCGCGGATGTTCCTGCCTCCGCGACGCAGGGTGACGCGCCAGCGGTTGCCTCCCCGGCGCCCCTCGCGGCCCGGCCGGCGGGCGACGCTCTCGGACCGTTCGAGGAAGAGGACGAGGACGACGGCGGCAATGGGGAAGATCCCGAGGAGAATGACGACGAGAACGAGCGGAGAGACGACGGAGACGACTCCTGAGGGCCCGGGCGGCATCCGCCTGCAGAAGTTTCTGGCCGACGCCGGCATCGCCTCGCGACGCGAAGGGGAGCGCCTGATCCAGGCCGGACGTGTGGAGGTGAACGGGCAGGTGATCACCGCGCTCGGAGTGCGCGTCGAGCCGGAGCGGGACCAGGTGCGGGTCGACGGGCGCCGCGTGCGCCCTGTCGGAAGGCGGGCCTACTATCTCCTGAACAAGCCGAAGGGGATGATTACATCCGCTTCCGATCCGGAGGGACGGCCGACGGTGGTGGATCTCCTCCAGGGTGTTCGCGAGCGCGTCTTTCCCGTAGGGCGCCTGGACTGGAACAGTGAAGGCCTCCTGATCCTGACCAATGACGGCAACCTGACCTACCGCCTGACGCACCCGGCGAACCACGTCGCGAAGGTGTACCGGGTCAAGGTCAAAGGCTCGGTGGGGGAGGAGGAGATCCGGACGTTGCGGCGCGGGCTGCTCCTGGACGGCCGCCGGACCCTGCCGGCGCGCGTCGAGCGGATCTCTTCCCAGGTGAACTCCTGGCTCGAGGTCACCCTGTACGAGGGGCGGAAGAACCAGATACGCCGGATGCTCGATCGCCTCGGTCACCGCGTACAGAAGCTCAAGCGGATTGCCATCGGGCCGATCCGCGATCGTGGGTTAAAACCGGGGGAATGGCGCCGGCTCACCCCCGAGGAAATCAGGCGCCTGCTGGAGGGATCGTGAAGTTTCGCGTGCCGGGCCACCTTCTGAAGATCGCGCCGTACGTCCCCGGGAAGCCGATCGAAGAGGCCGAGCGCCAGCTCGGGATGCGCCAGGTCGTCAAGCTCGCGAGCAACGAGAACCCGCTGGGGCCATCGCCGCGGGCGCTCGAGGCGATCCGTGAAGGGGCCGGTCGTGCTCACCGCTACCCCGACAGCCAGGGGCACGATTTGCGCCATGCCCTGTCGGGGCGTTTGCACCTCCCCGTGGATCAGATCGTCCTCGGCAACGGCTCGACCGAGTTGGTCGAGATTCTGTCCAAGGCGTTTCTGTCCCGCGAGCGCGGGGCGGTGGTCGCCGACCAGTCCTTCATCATGTATTCGATCGCCGTCAGGGCGATGGGGGCTCCCCTGAAGCTGGTCGCGCTCAAGGACTATCGCCACGACCTCGAGGCGATGGCCGCCGCCTGTCGGGACACCACGGCGCTCGTCTACATCGCCAACCCCAACAACCCGACCGGGACGCACGTGACGCGCGCGGCCTTCGATGCCTATTTCCGAAGCGTTCCCCGGCATGTCCTGACCGTCGTCGATGAGGCCTACCGGGACTACGTCGAGGCCCCTGACTACCCCGACTGTCTGGAGGATCTGCGGAACGGCCGTAATGTCGTCGTTCTGAGGACCTTCTCGAAGATCCATGGTCTCGCCGGAATGCGTATCGGCTACGCCGCTACTGTCAAGGAAGTGGCGCAGGCCCTCGACGGTGTCCGCTCTCCTTTCAACACCTCTGTTCTGGCCCAGCCGGCCGCCCGCGCCGCGCTCGATGATGTCCACCATGTCGCCCTCTCGAAGGCGGAAAACAGCCAGGAGGCGACCTTTCTCGGAACCGAGCTGGCGCGGAGGGGGGTGAGATTCGTACCGTCCGTGGCCAACTTCTTCCTCGTCTTCACCCCGCAGAAGGGAGAGGAGGTGTACCAGGCCCTCCTCCGCCTGGGGGTCATCGTCCGCCCGATGGAGGCATACGGATTCGATCGTGCCATCCGAGTTTCGGTCGGGCTCAGGACGGAGAACGAACGGTTTCTCGATGCGCTGGATCACACCGCGGTCGGTGCTTCGGGCCGCGCCAGGAAGAGCTACCGGGTCTCGTAATCTGATGAAAATAAAGTTTTTCTTATTGACAGACCGGCGGACGGTCAGTATGCTTCACGAATCCTGTTGCGGGGGTGGAGGCCCTTCCGGATAGTTGATGTCCCTGCCTCCGGCCCGCGGCGGGACGGAGACCCAGCCGGATCGGCCCCCTGAATCTCCGCGTGATGATCCGTGAGCCGGGACGCAAATTCGCGTCCAAAAAGCGGTGCGGCCGGTTTTTAGGCAGCCGGCCACCGAAACGACTAAGGAGGTACCTGCCTGCATGGATTTGCAGAAAATGAAGGACGACCCCACCCTCGGACCGCTTGACGCGGCCCCCCAGAACCTGAATCCCTCTCCCAAGCCCAAACGGACCGAACGTCTCAGACCCATGGACGGCGTCGACGCCGAGCTCAAGGACGGCGAATACGAACAACTTCTCGAGATGTACGACCAGTCTCTCCGCACCCTGGCGGAAGGGGAAGTGGTTCGGGGACGCGTTCTGCGGATCAGCGGGAACGAGGTCATCGTGGACGTGGGGTACAAGTCCGAAGGGATCATCGACAAGGACGAGTTCCTTGGACCGGACGGGCAGATTCACGTCAACGTCGGCGATGAGATCGACGTGCTCCTGGAGAAGACCGAGAACAAGGACGGCTACGTCGTCCTCTCCAAGGAGAAGGCCGAGAAGATGAAGGTGTGGGAGGAGATCGAGCGGGCCTACGCCGACGGCCGCCCGGTGACTGGCGTGGTCAAGGAACGGATCAAGGGCGGCCTTGCGGTGGACATCGGCGTCCGTGCCTTCCTGCCCGGATCGCTGGTTGACCTTAGACCCGTGCGCAATCTTGACGCCATGAAGGGCAAAGAGCTGCAGATGCGGGTCATCAAGGTGAACCGCAAGCGCGGTAACATCGTCCTGTCAAGGAAGGCGGTCCTTGAGGAGGAGAACGCCGAGAAGAAACGTCGCACCCTCGGCGGCCTCACCGAAGGGAAAGTGGTCCGGGGGGTTGTGAAGAACATCACCGAGTACGGTGCCTTTATCGATCTGGGCGGAATCGACGGTCTTCTGCACAAAACGGACATGTCCTGGGGACGCGTCAATCACCCCAGCGAGATGTTCAACGTGGGTCACGAGGTCGAGGTCGTCGTGCTCAAGTTCGACCCCGAGAAAGAACGCGTCTCTCTGGGCTTCAAGCAGCGCAGCCTCGATCCATGGGAATCCGTTGACGAGAAGTACCCACGCGAGTCGCGTGTCAAGGGAAAAGTCGTGAGCCTCACCGACTATGGTGCCTTCATCGAGCTCGAACCGGGCGTCGAGGGGCTGATCCACGTTTCGGAGATGTCCTGGACCAAGCGTGTGAAACACCCTTCCAAGGTCATGACGGTCGGAGACATGGTCGAAGCGGTCGTCCTGGACGTGGACAAGGCGGCGCGCCGCCTGTCCTTGGGGCTGCGTCAAACCGAACCCAATCCGTGGCAGACCATAAGCGAGAAATACCATGAGGGCGACAGGATCACGGGAAAGGTCCGCAACCTGACCGACTTCGGCGCCTTCATCGAGGTGGAGGAGGGGATCGACGGGCTGGTGCACATCTCGGACATGTCCTGGACCAAACGCCTCAAGCACCCTTCGGAGATGTTGAAGAAGGGAGACGACGTCGACGCCGTGATCTTGAAGATCGACTCGGAGAACCAGCGGTTGTCTCTGGGCATCAAGCAGCTGCAGCCGAACATTTGGGAGGAGTTCTTCAAGACCTACTCCGTCGGTGATCTTGTCACCGGCCGCATCGTTCGTCTCACCGACTTCGGGGCCTTCGTCGAAATCTCCGAAGGAATCGAGGGGCTGGTGCACGTGTCCGAGATCGCCGAAGAGCGCGTGGACAAGCCCTCCGACAAGTTGCGAGTGGACGACGCGGTGACCACCAAGATCATCAAGATGGATATCGCCGAGCAGAAGATCGGACTTTCCATCAAGGCCGCGGTGCAGGACCAGAGCCGCGAGGAGCTGAAGAACTACATGAAGTCGCAGGGCGGCGGTTCGATCAACCTCGGCGAGGTCGCCGGTCACTCCGGTCGTCGCCGCGAGGAGAAGCGCCGGCGGGGGCGCGACGGCTTCGAAGAGAGCGAGGACGAGGACTAGAGGCCACGGACGCGGTGTCGCGCCTCGGGGGCGCGGGCCGCGAGAGGGCGAGGGCAGGCGCGTCCATGACTAAGGCCGAGCTGGTGGAAGAGGTGGCGCGGGTCTCGGAGCTGACAAAAAAGCACTCCGAAATTATCGTGAACACGGTCTTCGACTCGATTATCGACGCCTTGCGCAAGGACCAGAAGATCGAGTTGCGCGGCTTCGGAAGCTTCCGCATCCGGCAGCGCCGGTCCCGCCAGGGCCGCAATCCCAAGACCGGGGACAAGGTGGACGTCCCTGCGAAGCGAATCCCGTATTTCAAGCCCGGGAAGGAGCTGAAGGAATTGATCAACAGCTCGGCGCGGCCATCCGAACCGGCAGCGTCGTCTGTCTCCTCGACCGGCGCGGAGCCCTGAGCGCCTGGTCTCCCTAGGCGTCCTGGACCCGGTGGGATCCTCCACCATGGACAAGCTCTTCAGCCCCTGGCGTCTCCGCTACATCAGGGCGGCGGGACGCAGCCGTGACCGCGGCTGCGTTTTCTGCCGGGCGGTCCGGGGCCGCCGTGATCGGAAGAATCTGGTCCTGGTGCGCGGCCGTCGCAATTATGTCATCCTCAACAAGTATCCCTACAACAACGGACACATGATGATCGTGCCGTTCGCCCACGCACCGTCGCTCGAGGGCGCCCCGTCGGAGACGCTCCAGGAGATGATGGAGCTCGCGGTCCGCTGCGAGACGGCCCTGCGGAGCGCCTACCGTCCGACGGGTATCAATCTGGGGATGAACCTTGGGCGCAGCGCCGGCGCAGGGATCGAGAAGCACTTCCACCTGCACATCGTGCCACGCTGGGACGGTGACACTAACTTCATGTCGGTGGTCCATGGCACGCGGGTCATTCCCGAATCGCTGCAGGCGACCTACCGCCGCTTGCGGCCGCTTCTGCTGGCCGCCGACGGTGCGGCGCCACACGCGGACCGGGCCCGCGGCCGTTCCATGGTTCCGGCGGGGAAGGCGAAAGAATGATTGACAGCCGTCCGAAGCGCTACCTCATCTCGACCTGGGGCTGCCAGATGAACCAGCACGACACGGAAAAGATGGCGGGCGTTCTGGCGGGCCTCGGGTATGCCCCCACCCTGGACGACCGGGAAGCCGACATCATTCTCCTGAACACCTGCAGCGTCAGGGAGAAGGCCGAGAGCAAGGTCTTCGGGCGACTCGGCAGACTCCGCCACCTCAAGATTGCAAACCCCGACCTGCTCATCGGCGTCGTCGGCTGCGTGGCGCAGCAGGCCGGAGAAGGGATCTTTCGCCGGGCGCCTTTCGTGGATCTGGTGATGGGTCCGCGCAACCTTTCGCGCCTCGGGGAGCTGATCGAGAAGGCCCGGCGCGAGGGACGCTCCATCGGCCTCGCGCGGGACGATGATCCGATCGTCTTTCCCTCCGGCACGACGGCCCGCGCCTCGGGACCCAAGGCCTTTGTCACGGTGATGGAGGGGTGCAACAAGTCGTGCACCTATTGCATCGTGCCCTTCACACGCGGGCGCGAAGTGTATCGTCCTCCCGTGGAAATTCTGGCCGAGGTGCGCGATCTCGCGGCGCAGGGATATTGCGAGATCGAATTTCTCGGACAGAACGTCAACGCCTATCACGACGGGAACCACGACCTCGCCTCACTTTTGTACATGGCGGACCGGGTTCCGGGCATCCGCCGCGTCCGCTTCACCACGTCGCACCCCGGCCACCTGAAGAGGACGATCATGGACGCCATCCGGGACGTTCCGACGGTGTGCAACCATCTCCACCTGCCGGCGCAGTCCGGGTGCGACCGGGTCCTGAAGGCGATGAATCGCGGCTACACGCGCGACCGCTACGTGTCGAAAATTGACTACTTGAAGAAGGCAGTGCCCGGGATGGCTTTCAGCACCGACGTCATCGTAGGTTTCCCGGGAGAAACGGACTCCGAGTTCCATGAGACCCTCCAGCTTCTGCGCGAGCTCGAATTCGATCAGGTCTACGCCTTCGCGTACTCGCCGAGACCAGGCACCGAAGCGACGCGCATCGAAGGGGCGGTGCCGGACAAAGTGAAGCAGGAGCGGCTGCGCGAGCTCCTGGGGGCTCAGGAATTGATCCAGGCCCGTCGAAACGAAGCGCTCGTCGGACGTGTGTTCGAGGTGCTCGTGGACGGGATAGGTCGCCTGGACAACGGGCTCTTGAAGGGGCGGACGCGCTGCAACCGCATCGTCCACTTCCCGGGAACGGCGCGCCGCGGCGAGTCTCTGGACGTGCGGATCACGCACGGACACCCGCACTCTCTCATCGGCGAGCCCCTGCGGGAGCGCGGCGCTGCTTGACTTGCCTGGATGGCCGGGTTATAAGAGCGATCGGGGGGAGAGGATGGGCACGATGGAACTCGAAATGAAAATCAAAGGACTGATGATCGATCCGATTACGAACATGCCGATCATCATCCTGCGCGATCCCTCCAGCTCGGCGGTGCTGCCCATCTGGGTCGGGATCTTCGAGGCCAACGCCATCGCCCTTCAGATCGAGAAGATCGTCACGCCGCGACCCATGACCCATGACCTCCTCAAGAGCATGCTCGGCAGCATGCACGCGAGCGTCGAGAAAGTCGTCATCACCGACCTTAAGGACAACACATTCTACGCCCTCATTTTCCTCCTTCACGATGGCAAGGTGGTGCCGATCGATTCGCGACCGAGCGACGCCATCGCTCTCGCGCTGCGCACCGGCTCTCCGATCTTCGTCAAGAGCGACGTCATCGAGAAGGCGAAGAACACCGACCTCACGAAAGACGCCGGGGAATCGGAGCGCATCCGGAAGTGGCTGGAGAACCTCGACCCCGACGAGATGGGCAAGTACGAGATGTAGCCTGCCGGTCTTCGGCCGCAAGTAATAAACTATTTAGATTCAGATATTTACATTGTTAGGATCACAAATAAAGCGTCATCCGCGGTCGCCTTCCCGAGGCTTCACGAGGCACCGCATCATTTGACCGGAAGTTCCCGAGGTGAGACGGAGAACGCCGGGACGTGATCCTCGCAATCGCGAATCAGAAAGGCGGCGTCGGCAAGACCACGACCGCGATCAACCTCGCGGCGGCTCTGGCGCAGAAGGGATTTTCCACACTCCTCGTCGACCTCGATCCTCAGGGGAACGCGACCCTCTCGTACCTCGACCCTGAGCAACTCAACCTCTCGGTTTACGAGGCCCTGGTCGAGGAGAACCGCACTCTCAAGGACGCGGTCCACAAAACGAACATCAAGCTTCTCGACATCGTTCCCGCACGCATCAGCCTGGCCAAGTTCGAGAGCAAGCTCCTCGGAGACATCGACAGCCACTTCCGCCTCAAGGATCGTCTGAAGCCTCTCATGAAGGACTATCAGTACATCGTCATGGACACGCCGCCCACTCTCGGGCTCTTGACAGTGAACGCCCTCGTGGGGGCCAGTCATCTTCTTGTGCCGATCCAGTCGTCGTATTTTGCGCTCGAGGGGACCGACGACCTGCTGGAGACCGTGGAGAAGATCAAGGCCCGACCCAACCCCGCACTTGAATTTCTGGGGGTGGTCATCACGATCCACGACAAGAGGACGGTTCTTGGTCGTGACATCCGAAACCACATCAAAGAAGTATTCGGAAACAAAGTCTTCCGGACGATCATCTCCAGGAGCGTGCGCCTCGAGGAAAGCCCTGCATACAAGGAATCGATCTTCAGCTTCGCGCCCCACTCCACCGGAGCTCTCGAATACTACAAACTATCGGAAGAGGTCATCGGACGTGTCTAAGCAACGGGGCTTGCCGTCACAACGGCGGATGCGCCACGACTTTCACTTTGTGGACAACCTAACCAGCGGTCCGCCCACAGGCGTAGGGCGGATGATTCCACTCGACCTCCTGGTTCCGAACCCGGATCAGCCCCGACGGTCGTTCGGGGACATGGCTGACCTGGTTTCGTCGATCAAGGAGAAGGGGGTCCTGGAGCCCGTGCTCGTTCGGCCCACCGGTGAAAAGTATCAAATTATAGCGGGGGAGCGGCGGTTCCGTGCGTCGGTAGAGGCTGGCCTTTCACAAATCCCGTGCGTCGAGATTGACGTCGACGACAGGGGAGTCCTCGAGATCAGCCTTATCGAGAATCTGCAGCGGCGTGATCTCAATCCGTTCGAGGAAGCGGAAGGTCTCGAAAAACTTTGCGAGAAGTTCCAGTACACGCACGAGGACGTCGCGAAGAAGCTTGGAAAATCCAGAACCTCGATCACCGAAACGCTCACGCTCAATAACATACCACCCGATCTGCGGGAAAAATGCCGGGAAGCGGGCATCGCCGCCAGGTCGACTCTGTTGCTGATTGCTCGTCAGTCGAGCCGTGAGGCGATCGTGAGAACGATCGAAGAGATCAAGCGATCGGGATTGACCCGGGACGACGTTCGGAAGATGAAAGATGATAAGAAGAAGGGTCCTGGCCGTCCAAAGGGATTCACGTTCCACTTCAGGCCTCCACACCACAAGTTCGCTCTCAATCTGAAGTTTAAGCGGTCCGAAGTATCGAAGGCCGAAATCATTGCGACCCTC
>Ga0209157_1002420_pt1 | contig 14921 bp, 15 predicted proteins | sample GraSoiAngelo_135_FD_185892 | JGI IMG/M metagenome (GOLD analysis project Ga0209157, IMG submission 185892) | Grasslands soil microbial communities from the Angelo Coastal Reserve, California, USA - 14_0929_05_40cm (SPAdes) (version 2) | ecosystem: Environmental > Terrestrial > Soil > Grasslands ... | reverse complement strand
GAGTTTGAAATTTGAAGAAATCGCCGCGATTCAGGACGCTCCCATATCCACGGTGAAGTCGCGTCTGTACATGGGATTTGAGAAATTGCGAGCGATCTTAGGGTGAGGTGCGACATGGCACATTTGGGCGATAAATTAGCAGATTTTTTTTACCAAGAGCTGCTCTCTGCGGAGATGAGCGAGGCTCGAAGGCACCTGGAGACCTGTAAAGAATGCCGTTTCGAGGTGGAGCAATTCGAAAGGATACATCTCACTCTGAGAACTGCTCCGGAGCTCGATCCTCCGCGCCGTGTTGTATTCGCACCGCCCGAACGGCGTTCGTGGCTTTCGTGGTTCGGGTGGCGTTCAGCAGCGGCTGCAAGTGCTTTTGCCGCTTTGGTGGCCGGTATAGTGATCGGTTTTTCACATGTCGACTACAACCGGATCGTGAATGAAGTCCATCAAGCTGACCGTGCTTGGCTGGCGGTCGAGTTGAACAAGCGTGATGAGGAAATTCAGCGCCTTCGCGGAGAGCTTGCTTATTACGAAAATTTCCAACGCACAGTGATGAGGGAGACTCTGGAAAATGGTTCAGCTATTCAGCTATTGGCACAGCGTACGATATCACGGCGGTAACAGCTTGGGTGGACCTAAGCTCCTCGTATTTGTCCTGCTGGTCTCCGGCATCCTTTACGGCCAAGGACAGCCGGTTGAAAAGATCAGCCCCGACGTGAGGACGATTCAAAACGCCGTCAACGACGTGGTCGGTACTCCGGCACCCTGGGGAGGAGTCTTGCAGGTTGCTAAGGGCGCATATCTTGATGGTTACGGCATTGTCGTCAGTCTTGAAGTGGCTTTCGATCCACCGGTGAATCCATTCAGTCCTCAAAAGACTCCCGAGGAAATTCGTACAACAGCGGCTCAACGGCTTAAGGAGGTGCAAGAGAAGGTAACAAATGTCCTGAAGCAAAAGGTGGCTCAACTGGAGTCCGTCGGTCCGGCCGAGTCTGTATCCGTTGTACTGAATATTTTGAACACGAATCCGGCGTATTTGCCGGACATGCCGTCACAGATCATTTTCAGCGTTAAAAAGCAGGACACCGCGCGAGTCAGCCTTCGACAATACAAATGAAACTTTCGTTGGCAAGCGAAACCAAACCTTTGGGACAACTCCTGCGTGAGCGGGGATTGATTTCCGAAGACGATCTGGAAAATGCGCTCGCGCTTCAACAGGAAAAGCCCGATAAATTGGGCCGCATCCTCATCGATCTGGGTTACGTAGCAGAGCGTGACGTCTTAGCCACTATCAGCGATCAATTGAAGGTACCGGTATTCGGCGCCGAGTATCCGGCGGTTCCAATTGAACCCGATCGCCTGCCCTTTCGATTTTTACGTACCTTTAACGTCATTCCAGTTCATCTGGAGAACAATATCCTGACGCTGGTTCTGGCGGATCCACTGGATCTGGAAACCCAAAACAGCATTCGCCTGCGCACGGGTTTTGCTCTGCAAATTTTTCTTGCCTCCGAAGCCGAAATCCAGGCACAGCTCGAGCGCCTTTACGGCGGCGAAGAAAACACGACTGAAAAATTGATCGAGACGCTGGGCGACTTCGGCGTAGACGACGAGAATATCGAACACCTGCGCGACCTTGCGTCGGAAGCGCCGGTAATCCGGCTCGTGAACCTCATTATTTCGCGCGCCATCGAATCACGCGCGAGTGATATCCACATCGAACCGTTCGAAAAGGAACTGCGGCTGCGCTATCGAGTGGACGGCGTGCTGCAGAATATGGACCCGCCTCCCAATGCCCTGCGCGCCGCCATCATTTCCCGCATCAAGTTGATGGCGAAACTGAACATTGCGGAGCGGCGGTTGCCGCAGGACGGCCGCATCAAGCTGAAGGTGCTGGGAAGGGAAATCGACCTGCGCGTTTCAACGCTGCCAACGATGTATGGCGAGAGTGTTGTCATGCGTATTCTGGATCGATCGAACTCCTCGCTGATCGATCTTCGCCGCCTCGGGTTTCCCGACGATCTCTACGAAAAAATCTGCCAGATGACGTCCAAACCGCATGGAATATTTCTCGTCACCGGTCCCACGGGCAGCGGCAAGAGCACAACCTTGTACAGTGCTCTAAAGCGCATCAATATTCCGGATCGCAAGATCATCACCATTGAAGATCCGATCGAGTACCAGATGGACGGCATCAATCAAATCCATGTCAATCCTCAGATCGGTCTGACCTTCGCCGCCGGCCTGCGTCACATCGTGCGACAGGATCCGGATGTGATTATGATCGGCGAGATCCGCGATCTTGAAACCGCCGATATCGCGATTCGCTCTTCTCTTACAGGCCACCTGGTTTTTAGTACCGTGCACACCAATGATGCGCCCAGCGCGGTAACGCGGCTCGTGGACATGGGTGTTGAAGATTATCTTCTTGGCTCTTCTTTAATCGGCATCCTGGCGCAGCGTCTTGTGCGAGTGAACTGTAAGGAGTGTAAGAAGGCCGAAAAGGTTCCCGCCGGCCTTCTCCAAGAAGCAAGCTTTGACGTCACCGGTTTGGGTGAGTTCATTGAATTGCAGAAGGGTTCGGGTTGCAAGCAGTGCGACTATACGGGCTACGAAAGCCGCATCGGAATTTTCGAATTGCTGGACATTGATGATGCAATGCGGCATCTGATCGTCAAGACCGCCGATGCCACCGTACTGAAAGAGGAAGCGATCCGATCCGGAATGCGGACTTTGAAACAGGACGGCTGGAGCAAGGTGCTGGCCGGCCTCACTACGCCCGATGAAGTACTCCGAGTGACCCAGGAAGTCTGATGGTATTTCGGTACAAGGCCGTCAATGCCCACGGCGCCTACTCCGAAGGCCAGCTCGATGCCGTCGATACGCGAGCGGCCGTATATCGCCTTCAGAGCATGGGTTTGATTCCCGTTTCCATTGAGGAACCGGCGGGCCGGAGATCCGCTCGATCGAAGGGCATCGCTCTACAACGCGTTTCGAAAAAGGATATCTTATTTTTCACGGAAGAGCTTTCCACACTTGTACACGCCGGGTTGCCTCTGGATCGCAGCTTGACGATTGCAGCCGAATTGGCATCCAAGCCGGCGCTGCGAAACGTGATCCATGACGTCTTGAAGCAGATCAAAGCCGGCAAGTCTCTGGCGGAATCATTGTCCGCGCATCCCCGGCACTTCTCGCGCCTGTACGTCAACATGGTTAGGGCGGGTGAAGCCGGAGGCGTCCTCGACGTCATTCTTCAACGGCTGGTCGAGTTCGAACGCTCCGCCGACGAGTTGCGGAGTTACATGATCTCTGCACTTATTTATCCAGTCTTACTCACAGGCGTCGGTGCAGCTTCCATCGGGATACTTCTGTATTTCGTCATTCCGAAATTCGCCGGCATCTTTGCGGAGATGGGCGCGGCCATCCCCCCGGCAACGATGGTCATGCTGTGGCTTTCAGAAGTAACACGGAGTTATTGGTGGGTGGCGCTTGGCTCGGTTGCCGCGATAATCGCCGCGTTTCGATATTGGATTGGGACGTCCTGGGGAAGGCGAACATGGGACGCGTTGAAACTGAGGTTACCCATGCTCGGTACCACCATCTTGAAAATGGAAATGGCACGATTCGCCCGGACGCTGGGCACCTTGATAGCGAGCGCGGTCCCGTTGATCGCGGGCGTCCGGATCGTACAGGACATTGCGAGCAACAAAATTGTTGCCGAAGGTATATCGAGAATCGCCGAAGGAGCCAAACGCGGCGAAGGCGTGTCGCGCCCGATGCGGGACGCTGGTGTGTTTCCCGGCCTGGCCGTCCATCTCGTCGAGGTCGGCGAAGAAACCGGCCGGTTGGATGTCATGTTATTACAGGTTGCGGACGTCTATGAGAAGGACGTAAAAACATCCATCAAGGCTCTGACTTCCGTGTTTGAGCCGGCGATCATTCTTGTGATGGGGATCATTGTTGGGACGGTCGTCCTTTCGATGCTGATGGCTATCTTCAGCATCAACGAGATTGGATTCTGATGAACGGAAACAAAAAGGAACGCGGTATTACGCTTATTGAGTTGTTAGTGGTGATGGTCATCATTGCCATGTTTGCAACGATTGTCGGCCAGCGATTATTCCGGAACGTCGAGAAGGCCCGCCAAACGACAGCGAAGGCTCAGATCGGCGAATTCGAGAGTGTACTCGATGCCTTCAGACTGGACGTTGGACGGTATCCCACGTCAGAAGAGGGTCTGCAATCGTTACGCGCGCGGCCCGCCAGCCTCGAAAGATGGGATGGCCCGTACCTCAGAAAAGACGTTCCACTCGATCCCTGGCAGCGGCCTTACGTCTACAGGTTTCCCGGCCAACATGGCGATTATGACCTTTACTCCCTTGGCGCCGACGGACAAGACGGCGGCGAGGGCGAAAACGCCGACGTGACCAACTGGAAATGAACTGACAGTTCGATCCGCAGTTTCGGTTCGTCTTTTTATACTGCCCCAGCGTCTTTACTGGTTGTGAAGGGTTTCTCCCTCATCGAAGTCGTGGTTGTCATGGCGTTGATCGCCCTGACCCTAACCTTAGCCGGCCCCCGCATCCGGGCGGGGTTCGGCCGGTTAGAGCTTGAGCAGAGTGCCCAAGCGATTCGAAGTTTTGTGAAAGCAGGCCGGGTTCAGGCGCAGCGTGCCGATCGGGAGTACCACGTCGTGATCGACCGCAAGCGGGATTCAATGGCGTTGCTCGATCCGGAACTGAAAGTAGTACGTAAGGAGTCGCTGCCCTCGTCGGTTCAAATCATTTTGGATTCGGATGCGCCGGTTTCGGAACTCACGATTTCGCCCTCCGGAATTGTGCGTGGCGAACCGATTCGCCTGCGCGGCCGGACCGGTGAACTGAAGATCACCTTGCAATGAAGAATCAGCGCGGCTTCACGTTAATGGAAGTGTTGGTGGCGGCCAGCGTCTTGGGCATTGCGGCGACCGCCCTGTTTGGGTTGCTTTCGAAGTCCCTATCGAATTTGCGCAAAGTTGAAGATCTCCACCGCTATGAGCTTGCCGCACAAGATCTGATGAACCGGGTCTTGTTGCTCGAGACCATTCCTGCTCCGGCTACTGCTGAAGGGGCAGTGGATAACTTGGGCGGACATTGGAACGTAAGAGTGACACCCTGGGCGCCGGCGACATTGGAAAAGAAACCGGATCAGGGTGTCTTGAAAGTCGAAGTTGAGGTGACCTGGCCCGGCCGGTCGAGCCGGCGCAGTATTGAGGTGGAGTCATTAAAAGTCGCGAAGATTCAATATGCGAATTATGACTTGCGACAAAGTATCGAAGGCGCGTACCCCCAATGATACCGGCTTCACGCTACTTGAAGTGCTGGTCAGTTTGAGCATTCTGGGCATGATTGCCACTGTCGCCTTCGCGGGGTTGTCGATTGGCATCGACAGTTGGCGCCGGGGATCGCAACGAATCGAAGATCTGGATCGCCGGTTCGCAGTCGAGCGTCTGCTTCAGCGGCAGATCGCTTTAAGTGACTCGCACATATTTCGTGGCGATAACCGTCAGTTGGAATTCTCGACGTCTTACTCGCTCGCGAATGGCCCAGGCGACCCCGTGTGGGTAAGGTACGTTATCGGGACAAATGAGCTCATCTACTCCGAAACACCGTTCGCCCAGTTTGCTCCGGAGAATCCTACCGAACAACTCAAACAAACCTTCGCGGGTGTTACGTCAACCGGTTTTCGTTATCTCTATACTGGTCCCGGAGGGCAACGTGAATGGATGAATACGTCAATGGACATGCGTCCGGTTGCTGTGCGGATTGAAATCGCCGGCGACGTTCTGACCATTCCCCTGGTGAATACCCAATGAAAAGCCGTGGAATGGTTTTAATGACTGTCCTGTGGATTCTGGCGGTTATCGCATTCATAGCGTTCGCTCTCGCTGCTGCCGTGCGTACTGAAGTCAACGCAGCAGCGAATTCGTTTGATTCGGAACGTGCATTGTTTATGGCAAAGGGTGCAGCGGAGGTGGTGTTTCGAAAATTGCAGGACCCCGACGCGTTCCCTGATTTGCCCGTTCAAGAGGTGTCAGGGATATACACATTCGAATTCGGCTCCGGCGAAGTTCGAGTTCAACCGGAATCCGATCGGAGCCGCATCGATTTGAACGAAGCATCGGAAAAAGTATTGACGACGATGTTTGATTCATTGGGAGTCGGCGAGGCAGCAGGAAACGAACTCGTGGACAGCATTCTCGACTGGCGTGACAGCGACGATGTCCCTCGCCTGCACGGCGCCGAAGTCGACGATTACGGCCAGGTCTTTCTGAGCCGGGGCCGGCTTCCTTACAACGCGCCTTTCAAGAGCCTGCAGGAGGTGCTGCTCGTTAAGCATATGACTCCGGCGATCTATTTCGGTCATGTCGAATTCGACACAGCCGCGAATGGGTATCGGAAGGTCCGAGGTCTTCGAGATATCGCGACGGTCAACTCCGGCAGTAAAACCGTAAGTGTGAACGCCGCCCCGGCCGAAGTCTTTGCGGCCCTTCCAGGAATATCCACCGATTTGGCCGCCGGTATTGTGGCCGAGCGGGAACGAAAGCCGTTTGCCGATTCGAAGGACTTGGTCACACGCATACCGGAGTTGAACCAGAGCCCGGCACTCGACTATCTGACATCCGATTCCGGATCGCCTACAGTTCTTACGGCGACTGCGACGATCAAGCCATCGGGAACAACGAAAACAATGCGATTACATTTCAAACGGGAGCGAGTGAGGAAGATCCGCCTATTGGAGCCCCTCATCTATACGGAAATAGAAGTATTGAAGTTTGAAAATTTGGAGTTTTGATGTTTTTTTTTAGGAGCAGCACGGGTATTGAAGTTGGCGAAACGGACCTGACCATCGCCGTCGCCCGTAACAGCTTTGGGAAGCTGCGTCTGCTCTCGCTGCATCGCCTTGATGCTTTGATGACGTTGGGCGAAGAAGAGCGGAAAAAGACGATTCAATCGTTGGTCAAAGCGAATCGTATTCCGACCGCGCGCGTTTATCTGTCACTGCCAAGAGAGCAGGGCATTGTCCGTCAGGTTCAACTCCCAGCCGACATCCACAAGAGACTTCCGGACGTTGTGAAGATTCAGGTCGAAACACTTTCCCCCTGGCCAGTGGCGGAAATTTACTGGGATTTTGCCGCGGAAGTGCCGAAGAAAGACCAGAAAGTCATAACGGTAACGATTGTCATTATTCCGCGCGTGCATTTGGATCCCTGGATTGTGTTTTTCAAATCGGCGGGAATGCCTCTGAGCGGGGCTTCGCTGTCGTCAGTCGCTCAAGGTCACGGCATCAATGTTTTGTGGAAAGAACCGAAGCCCACAATCGTGCTTCACCGTGAACCGTCGTATATGGAGGGCGTATTTGTCAATGGGAGCCGCCTTGCGGCATTGACGGTTCCCTCTGCCGAAAACGCCGCTCTCCCGTCTATCCTGGTGGATCGTCTGCTCTCCACTGCGAAGCTGCAATCCGTCGAAGATGCGCGTTTGATCGCCTGCGGTGATTCGGAGGCATTCGCCGCCCACAGCAATCCTCCTCTTCCACTCGAAGATGCAAAACCGGATGCCGCAAACCAATTCGGACCAGTCGCAGCCGCATTACTGCCCTTCAAAGAGAGCGCTTTCAAATCCAATCTGATTCCGCCCGAGCTTCGTTATCGGGAAAGCCGGATGCGATTAGTTCCCGCCTTTGCTCTGGCCGTGCTGGCGATCTTGATGGGTTCGGCGCTCCTGGGGCGCGAACCCTACCAGAACAAGGTCTATGCAGCGCAGTTGGATAGTGCAATCAAAACAATTGCTCCAAAAGTGAAGGAGGTTGCCGATCAGGAGAAGGAGATCGATCAATTGTCACGGCGTTATCGGGCATTGACCTCTCAACTCGAGGCTCACGACTACACGATTGAAACCCTTGGGGAATTGTCGCGAGTTTTGCCAAACTCCGCGTTTCTTCTGACTTATGCCTATCAGGATGGCACGATGACCGTCTCAGGTTTGGCGCAAAGCGCGTCGGAGATTCAGAAACTGCTCGAGGGCAGCCCCATGTTCAAGAATGTGGAATTCGCCGGCGGCGTTACCCGCGAAGCTTCAGGCAAGGATCGCTTTACGTTGAAAATGGTTCTGGAAGGTCCGAAATGAAGTTCAACATTCGTGAGCGCGACCGCCGGGCTATCTTGCTTTTGGGCGGCGCGGCCATTATTTATGCGGCGCTGTCGTTCGGGGTATTTCCTGCGTTCGACAGACTGAAAGAGGCATCTTCGCGCGTGAGTGAGAAACAAGACCAACTCAAGAAATACCGTCGTGCTGTCATCCGGAAAGGGAACTACACACAATTATTAGAGCAGGCCCGTAAGAATATGGCGGAGGCCGAAACACGCTTTATCCGCGGCGATAATCCAACTCTTGCTTCCGTGGAACTGCAGTCGATTGTGGAGCAAGCCGCAAAGAAAGTCGGGTTGGATCTCAACCAGAGGACAGTCTCTCCAGCGAGGAAGAAGGATGATTCTTTCAACGAGATCACGATGACGTTGGCTCTGGAGGCTACGCCCTCTCAGATCTTCGGTTTCCTCGCGGAGATCCGAAACGCTCCAAAATTCGTGATCATCCGTAACGCACAAATCGCTCCAACGCAAGTTCTGACGGAGGCCCCAAAGAAAGGCGACTTTATGAAGACGATTCGTGCAAACCTGACAATCGGTGCATTAATTCCGGCTCCGGTGCGAAAAAGTTAAGGAATCTTTATGGGCCGAATCTGGATCGTGAATGTCTCACTATTTGCGGTTTTAATCGCCGCGGCGGTTCGCTTTCACAATGAGTGGATCATGTTCACTGCGACCCATCAGACAGGTGCCGTTGAGCCGGATCGCGAGAAATTTGCAAAACTCGGTTTGAGCTTACCTCCAAATTTACCGGCGCCGGCCAACTGGACCGATATCCCGTCCCATAATCCCTTCAGTTTCGATCGAACCGACATTGCAATACTCGAACCCAAAGCGCCGCCTCCACCGCCCGCCCCCAAAATTCCTGTGGGACCGAAACCGGTGCTTTTCGGGACGCTGTCGCTCGGGAAAGAGCCGATGGCTCTGATCGGTCCGGGCAAACCGGGCAATCGAGATTACAAGCCGATGAAGGTTGGCGAAATCATCGACGGCTGGACACTCGTCTCGATCTCAGACAAATCGGTTGTGATGAAGGGTGATGACGTTCAAGAGACCATCGCCATGAATGATCCGACAGCGCAGATTCCGCGGGATCACACGCGCACAGAAGTAGCGCCGGCACCCGTAGTTACGTCGGCCGGCGGGCTTCCCCCGCCGCCGGCAACACCGGCCGTGTCGTCGCCGCAGCAGCCAGGCCCGCGAGGCCAGCAACCGGCGGAGCAGCCGGGGCAGCGGCGCCGGACCACTCAAATCACTCCATTCGGAATAAGGGAAATAGAAGAGCCAGAGAAATGAAGCAAACCGTTAGACGCATCATCATCGTCCTTATCAGCGTCACCTTCATGGCAGCCACCATTGGTGCTCGAACACGGCAACAGCAGCCAGGGCCAAATCTTCAACAAACGCCGTTTGGGGTTCGTGAAATTCCGCCGGCGCCCGGCTCGACCCCGACTGCGCCGCCACAACCGCAGACCGAGCCGGCCACGCCGCAGGCGCCTGCCGCTACACCGGCTGCAGCACAGCCGGCGCCCGTGGCGCCACAAGCGCCGCCACAACCGGCTGAGCCGCAGCGGCCCGACGATATCGTGCCGATTTCACTGCATCTGGACAATGCCGACATTTACCAGGTCATCCATATTATTGCGGATAATCTCGCGCTCAATTACATCATCGATCCCGGCATCAAAGGTACGGTCAACATCAACACTTCAGGAACTCTGCGCCGCTCCGATTTACTTCCGATACTCGAGACTCTTCTCAAAATTAACGGCGCCACGATGGTAAAGGTTGGAAATTTCTATCAGATTCTTCCAACGCCCGCGGCGATCCGGCAACCTCTGCCCGTCATACAGGCCAACCAGGCACCGGGCGACGATCAGATCGTAATTCAAATCGTTCGCATGAAGTTCGTCGCGGCGTCTGAAATGGCCAGGCTTCTTACCCCGTATTTAAGTGAAGGCGCCAACATCGTCACTCATGATGCGGGAAACATTCTGTTGATCAGCGAACGGCGGAGCAATCTGCGAAAGTTGCTCGAGCTGGTCGATGTCTTCGACAGCAAAGTGTTTGAAGGTGACCGCGTGCGGCTGTTTCCTGTGAAAAATAATCTGGTCCGCGAATTGATCAACGATCTCAAAAGTGTCTTTGCCGGTTACGGTTTATCCGAGACCGGAGGGGCGATCCGCTTCCTGCCGCTCGAGCGAATGAATTCGGTCCTGGTGGTGACGGGAAATCCCGAGATTTTTGCCGAAGTCGATCGATGGATCGCCCGGCTCGACCAGCCGCTGGCGACCGCCGGCTTCAGAAATTACGTTTATCGAGTGAGAAACAGCAAAGCGTCGGACCTTCAAAGCGTGCTTCAAAACCTGTATGGCCGTTTTGGAACTCCTGCGGCAAACCTGCCCGGTCAACAGCCGGCAGCTCAGGCCGCTCCTGCTCAGCCGGCCGCCCCTTTTCCGGCCGCCCCCGCAACACCCGATACCGCATTGTCCACAGCTCTGACGGGTCCCATCAGAATCATCGCTGACGGCGTTACCAACTCTTTAATTATTCAAGCGACACCGCAAGAATGGGCGGAAATCGAACGTACCTTACAGCAGCTGGATATTTTGCCGCGCCAGGTTTTGATCGATGCCCAAATTTACGAGGTAACTCTCGACGAATCCCTTTCAATCGGCCTATCGGCGATACTGCAAAACCGGATCGCGTTAACGAACCCACAGACGACCGCATCATTTGGAACCGGAGCAGGCACGCCTGCTCTGGCAGCACAGACATTCGCGTTTATCGGCCGCACTCAGGCGCTCGTCGCATTTTTGAATGCTACCGAAAATCGTTCTCGGGTCCGTACGCTTTCGGCCCCCTCCGTCCTCGTGAAGGATAATGTGGTGGCGGATTTTCAGGTGGGCGCCGAAGTTCCTATACCAACGAGCTCGGCCGTTGCCTCGGGTGTTCAGGCGGGCGGTAATAGTGTTTTCACGCAAACGATCGCATTTCGGAACACGGGTGTGATCATGCGCGTTAGGCCCCAGATTAATGAGGGGGGAAGTCTCACACTCGAGGTATCCCAAGAGGTCAGTCAGGCTGGTGCCAATAACACCTCCGCAATAGCAGCACCCGTCATCGGCAAGTCCTCAGTCAATTCAACAATTGTCGTACAAGATAACGAAACGATCGCGATTGGTGGCTTTATTCACGAGAACAAGGACCTTCTTCGCAGCCGATTGCCCTTGCTTGGCCGAATTCCGGTTGCGGGCGTACTGTTCGGGAGCACAAGTACTTCAAGCTCTCGTACGGAGTTGATTGTTCTGATCACCCCGCACGTCGTTCGCACCCGGGAGGAAGCGGAGAGCGCGACTGAAGAAGTCAAGGCAAGGTTGCGTGAAGTGCAAAAATTAGTCAAGTAAGGCATCCGCTTCACACGGTGTGTAAAAATTAATCACCCCGCGAGTGTGAAGGAACCGGCAAAGCGAGCAATCACCCTCTCCTTTTGGGAGAGGGTAGGGTGAGGGTCTCAAGATTCGACTAAACTTGCGATCCTCTTCCGGCGCCTCGTTGCGCCCTCTCCCCAGAAGGCCGACAACTGCCACTCTTTTGGAAATCGTCGTGCTTGGTTAGCCTCCTTTAAGTGTCGAACAGGAGCGGGATTACGATTGGAAAAATGCGTGATAACTGCTTGACACCCAGCGTTAAGCGATGCTAACTTTCACGGCGTTTTAATTTTCTCGGCAATACCCAACGCGCCGTTTATGTGCAAAGTAGCCAGCTCTTGCTTATGCAAGAGCTGGCTGGGAAAGCGGCGTAATCTACAAACAAGTTTTAACCGGAAAATTCGAGGGACGAGGAGGTGATGGCGTACCGCTTGTGTACGGAGAAGAGAGTGGGTTCCAAAAAATTCTCCACCGGATTCTCCGGTTTTAAAAAGGACCAGGGTTCAATCAGGACCAGCGGGGAGCACCACGGCTCGTTGGTTAAGTTTATTGAGTTCTCGTTTCCACGACTTCGAAAGGAGAAGAAATGACGTTAAAGTCACGATGGATTGGGTTGGTGACCATTCTAGTGCTCTTCGCAATGGCGCCGAGTTCCTTTGCCCAAGTGCAAATCCAGATCTTTCCCGATGTCTCGTCCTCGGAAGTTCAGACAAACCGGAATGCGCAAACCGCCAGGCCCGGTACAAACGGTGCCGGTCTGCTGATTTCCGGATCATTGCTCGGCGCTTCCCCACTGACAGCGACGACATTGAGAATTGGTTATCCCGGACCCATCACCTCGCAGCCTGCCATTGACCCGGGCGACGGCAACAACTGCACGGATGGTACTACCTCTGGTACCCTCGTGTGCCCAAGTTCGGGCGCAGGCATAGGTGGTGCGGCCGGCATTCCCACAGGCGATCCGATGAGAATCGAGGGTGCGACGGGAGTATTCGCCGGCGTGGCCCGCCTGCGACTCAACACGGTGTCGTCAAGAATCGAAGTTACATTGCCGAATGCTTGCGGGGCGCCTTCAGGAGTTTGTACTGCAACAAACACCAGTTCAGGTGTTTTCAGAATCGTGGGAGTCCGCATTGACGCCAACGGCAAAAGCGGTGCTCAAACGTTCTCTGCAAGTCTGAACAACAGCGCGAATAACTACTTACTCAGCACAACCAGTGGAACCGTCATCAACAACATCGGTCCCGGTCTTGCCGGTGCTGCAGCAATCGGTCTTGCCCCAGGGAATACGACCATTCCTGGGATTTGCGGAGGAACTCTCCCTGCAGGGACTGCCACGATTTTCACGAATCGTAACGTTCCAAGGGCTTGCGGTGCATTTATTCTGACCGAAGGATTTGCGTCGGCATGGCGAACCGCGATTCAGAGCGGTAATAGTTCGACCGGGCCGACTCCTGGTCCCAACGCCGGCACGCAAATACGGCTTACGTTTAACAACGTACCCGCTGGAGTAACGCTTGCCCTTGGTAGCAGTAGGGGTTCGGCGTCGTCCAATTCGTCGCTGAACATGACGTTAAGCAACCCCACAATAACCTCGTCTTCTACAACAACGGTCGTGACGTTCGTCGGCACGAGCACCAGTGACGTAGAAGTGGCCGAATTCGACTACAGTGTTACCACGCCGCTCTCTACTACTGCAGCGGTGACAACTCCGGGCACCATTTCCGTCACTGCTACACTGTACCCATTTGGTGACGGAATAGACAGCGCCGGTGTTCCCCGGCAAGACCAGGGTTATCCGACAGTTGTCGAAGGAGATGCGGGCCCAACGACCATTGTGAACATCGTACCTGCTAACACCGTGATGTTGATGCCTTATGCTCTGGTCATACCGCCAATATTTGACACCGGTATAGCCATCGCGAACACGACAAAGGATCCATTTGGCAACAGTTCAGGTGGCGCAACCCCAGGAAATGGCACCATCACTGTGGATTTGTTCCCGACAACCTCGACGGGAGGGGCTGGGACACCTTTTTCATTGACGACGAGTACCACGGTCAAACCAGGTGGTGGATTATCGTCTGACGGCACCCTCGCCGCAGGCGCAACGTGGACCGTTCTCTTGAGTCAGTTGCTGACGGCCGCAGGCCAGACAGGGGGCTTCACCGGATATATCTTTATCCGAGCGAATTTCTTGGATGCTCACGGGACCGCAACGATTTCAGACTTCAAGACCTACTCGTTGACGGCTAACGTGCTTGTGTTGCCGCCGCCAGCCACAACGCCACGCGACTCTGTGACAGTTGAGGCGTTAGATTTCTAAGTTTCAACCTGTAATAAAAATTGGGGGGCGAAAGCCCCCCAATTTTTTTGCCGAAAGCGTGATGATTTCATCTCTTTTGATAGAATTGCGTTTCTTAACATTATGAGAAAAGGCGCTGGTCTGATACTCGCGTTGTGCCTATCATCGATTCCAGTCACTTTTGGTCAAGAGTTCCGTTTACCGCGGAATCCCGATAAATTAATCGATAGAGCACTGAACTTCTGGGCCCTCATTAGTTCGAGTCAACGGTTTCGCGCGCTTGAATTCGTTCTGCCTGAAAAGCGGGATTTGTTCGTGGCGGGAAGGACGCTGCCTATTCTGAAGGCAAAAGTTGTCGGTCTCGACGTCACTACCAATGCTGAGAGGGGAGCAGTTCGGACGACCGTGGAGGTGTTGTCAACTGAGAGCCCGTCCGGTTCTTTGAGTTGGACCATTACGGACCCATGGGTCTGGAAAGATGATAATTGGTATCTCAGCCTGGAAAATCCACCAGACGTTTTTCCCCACTCACCAGTGAACGAAGAGATCGATATCAAAGAAGCCCAGAAACAAATCGAAAAGAATTTTCACCTGCCGGGAGATCCAATCGACCTCGGAACTTTGCTCGAGGGCCAGCATTTCAGCATCAACGTTCCTATCGAATATACCGGCGATTTGCCGCTTACAATCGAGTTGGGACTTCCGAACCCGCTCGTTGCTTTGGGACAATTATCCGAGCCGATAACTTCACGTTCAAAAAATTTCGTGTTGTTGGTGGGCACGGATAATTGGGAAGGTCCGTTCACCCTCCCGCTTCCTCTCACGATAAGGTATCTAACCGCGGCTGTGGAACGCACTGTGATCGTGAAAGGGGATGTATTTCACCCCGTGAGCTTTCGTCAGGTTCCTCCAAATGGACCTATCGAAGAGGGACGCGAATTCTCTGTCTTCGTCCGAAACAATACGGACGAGGAAGTTGGAGTGAAAGGCATTATCGTAGATG
>Ga0209157_1002419_pt1 | contig 14922 bp, 13 predicted proteins | sample GraSoiAngelo_135_FD_185892 | JGI IMG/M metagenome (GOLD analysis project Ga0209157, IMG submission 185892) | Grasslands soil microbial communities from the Angelo Coastal Reserve, California, USA - 14_0929_05_40cm (SPAdes) (version 2) | ecosystem: Environmental > Terrestrial > Soil > Grasslands ... | reverse complement strand
TGCGGGCCTGGCTGATCTTCGCGTTCAGTTTTCCGCTCGTCCATTTCCAACCACCGCCACGCATCAAATCACCTGGTGCCTCGATGCGGATCGGAGCGGGGCGACGGGAAGTGCCTGCGGCTTCAGTACCTTCCTGGGTGCCGACCGGGGGTTCACCATGTTCGGCGGCCCGGATGCCTTGTCAACGTGTAGCTTCTCCCAATCCGGAAACGTTCCGGGCTTCCTCGCTTCCTCACAGGTCTGGTTCGACCCGGCCACCAATACGCTCCGGCTGGTCTTCCCCCTGGTTCTGGTCTCGGTCGATGCCGTCTTCAACTATGCCGTCGAATCGGCGTTCGGCGGCAGTTTCGGCAACAATGAGCGAGCGCCCGATTCGGTCAATTTCGGATCGCCGGGCGGCTTTTTCACGAACGACGTCGGGGGGATACCTCCCTTCAACGGCGCTCGCGCGTGTGGCCCAGACCTGACTACGATTGATATCAAGCCCGGCAGCTTCCCGAACACCATCAACCCGAGGAGTGAAGGGGGCCTCCGTGTCGCCGTTCTGACGACCGACGCCTTCGATGCCGCCACCGTGGACCCGACCACGATCCGCTTTGGCGCGACCGGCGCGGAGGCGGCGCCGGTGCAGTCTGCCCTGGACGACGTCGATGGGGACGGGGACATGGATCTGGTCCTCAAATTCAACGCCGGGGACTCGGGCATTAAATGTGGGGATATTGCGGCCTCCCTCACGGGGAGGACCTTCGGCGGACGAGCGCTCGCAGGATCCGATTCAATCAAGACGGTGGGGTGCCAGTAGGCGGAGGAGGCACCGGTACCGTTGCGGCGGCGATGCGGCGGGGCGCGTCCGCGGGCGGGCGGGTGACGCGCGTTGACGACCGTTCGAGCGATCCTGTTCGACTTCAACGGGGTGTTGCTGGAGGACGAGACGTTCCACTGGCGCGCCTTCCGGGAGGTCCTCCGGCCCTTCGGCGTCACCCTGAACCGCGCACGCTACAACGCCCGCTACCTGGTGTTCGACGACCGCACGGCACTCGAGGCGATCCTGCGCGACTCGCGGCTGCCACGGGCGGAACTCGAAAGCCTCCTGCGCCGCAAGAGACGGACCTACGCGCGCCTGGCGCGCCGCCTGCGCATCGACCCGCGCGCCGCCCGCCTGGTGCGCGACATGGCGCGCCGCGTCCCCATCGCCGTCGTCTCAGGGGCCGCGCGGTCCGAGGTCCGAAGCGCGCTGGAGCGGGCCGGGCTCACGCGGCTGTTCGGCGCCGTCGTGACGGCCGAGGACGTCAGGCGTCCCAAGCCGTGGCCGGACGCATACCGCCTGGCGCTGCGCCGCCTGGGGCTGAGGGGAGGCCGCGGCTCCGTGGCGATCGAGGACTCGCCCGGCGGTGTGCGGGCCGCGCGCGCCGCAGGCCTCATGGTCGTCGGAGTGACGACCTCGTTCTCGGTCGCCGTACTGAAACGCGCGGGCGCCGTCCGCGTCGTGCCGGCGCTTCACGGTCTCATGGTGGAGAAGATCTTGTCCCTGGAGCCAACGGAAGCGGGCGGCGCTACCGCCTCTCGTAGACGACCGATCCGCCTACGATCGTAAAATCGATCCCGGCGTTCGGGATCTCCTCGGGTGGAATCTCCCTCAAATCTTTACCGATGACCGTGAGGTCGGCCCAGTAGCCCGGGGCGATCCGTCCCTTGTGGTCCTCTTCGTAAGCGGCGTAGGCGGCGCCCCGGGTGTAGGCGCGCAGGGCCTCCTCGAACGACATCTTCTGGTCGGGGTGCCAGCCGCCCGCGGGCCAGTTCTTGAGATCCTGGCGGGTGACGGCGCTGTGGAGGCCGATCAGCGGCTTCTCCGGATCGACGGGGAAGTCGGAGCCGGCGGCAATGATCACGCCCGAGTCGAGGACCCAGCGCCAGGCGTAGAGCCCCTTGCCGCGCTCGGGGCCGACGCGGTCCTCGGCCCAGTACATGTCGCTGGTGGCGTGGCTCGGCTGCATGGAGGCGATGATGCCGAGGGGCTTCAGACGGGCCACGTCTTCAGGCGTGACGCACTGCAGATGCTCGATGCGCGGGCGCGGGTCGGTCGGCTTCACGGCGGCGAGCGCTTTTTCGTAGGCGTCGATGGTGAGATGGATGCCGCGGTCGCCGATGGCGTGCGTGCAGACCTGGTATCCCTTGCGCATCGCCAGTTCGGCGCGTCTCTCGAGCTCGTCCGGCTCGGTCACGAACAGACCGCGGTTTCCCTTGTCGTCGGAATAGTCCTCCTGGAAGACGGCACCGCGCGAACCCATGGCCCCGTCGACCATCAGCTTGACGGCCCGCAGCGTCAGCCGGTTCCTGTAGTTCACGAAGATGGGCCGCTCGACCAGGGGCTCGATGAGGGCCTTGCCGATGCCGTTCCACATCAGGTAGACGCGCAGCGGGAGGTTTCCTTCGTCGGCCAGCTCGCGGTAGGCGTCGACGTCCTCCGGATCGACCGAGGCGTCGTGGATCTCGGTGAGCCCGCCCGCAGCCAGACGCTGCAGCGACAGACGCAGCCACTCCTTGATCTGTTCGCGCGTCGGCGCCGGCCGCGCCTTCTTGACGAGGTCCTGGGCGTTGTCCACGAACACGCCGGTGGGGTCGCCGCGGGCGTCGCGCTCGATCTTGCCCCCCGATGGCTCCGGGGTCCGGCGGGTCACGCCGGCGACCTCCATCGCCTTGCGATTGGCCCACGAGGCATGGCCGTCGACCCGGCGCAGCCAAACGGGGCGGCCGGGCGCCGCCTCGGTCAGGGGGCGATGGTCGGGGAATTTCTTCCCCGGCCAGAGGTTCTGGTCCCAGCCGTGGCCGGTGATCCAGGCGCCCGGCGGCAGGACCGCGTCGCGCTCACGCACTCTGCGTGCGACTTCCTCGATGCTGGCAACACCGTGCAGGTCGAGGTTGGCGAGCTCCTCCCCGAACGATCGCACGTGACCGTGAGCGTCGATCAGGCCGGGCACGACCATCGCCCCGCGCAGATCGATGCGGCGCGTCTTCGGGCCGGCCAGCTTCACGATGTCGTCGTCGGTTCCCACGGCGGCGATCGTGTCTCCGCGCACCGCGACGGCCCGGGCCCCTGGGCGGGCCGGGTCCTCCGTGACGACGGCGCCGTTGGTCAGAATCAGGTCGGAGGTCATCTCAGGCGGGAGGCCGGCCGCGCACCCGACGACGCAGGCGGCCGCACACACGAGCGCGAGACGCGGCGGGTGAGCGAGCAGGCGATGCATCCTCGGCGGGTCTCCTCTTCATGCGAGGCGCGATGATAGCACGCGCGCCGTTCGCCTCATCCTCGCTCCGCCAGCATCACGCCGGCGAGGACCAGCACGCCGCCGCACAAGAACGTGACGCTGAAGCGCTCGCCCGCGAGGAAGAACGCGATGAGCGACGCGACGACCGGCTGCAGGTACATGAAGGCGGCGACCTTGGACGGGTCGAGGCGGGCCACGGCGAAGTAATAGAGGACGTAGGCCGCGAGGGTCGAGAGCAGCACCACGGCCGCGAGGCAGACGAGGCCCGCCGCCGACACCGACCGCCAGTCCTGGCGCGCGGCCGCCGGCACCGTCACCAGCAGAATCGCCGTCCCACCCGTGAGAAAGGCGAGGGCGGTGGCATCGAGCGGACCGATCTCGCGCAGAACCGGTTTCCCGAGCACCGTGTAGCCGGCGAATGACAGGACACCGGCGAGCGTCAGGAGATCTCCCTGGAGCGAAGCGTGCTCGAGACCGACGCCGTGCTCGAGAGCGATGAGGCAGACACCCGCAAAGGCCACCAGGATCCCTCCGAGCTTGAGCGCGCTCACCCGCTCCTGCCGGCCCACGGCCGAAATCAGGAGAACGAAGACCGGCAGCATGCCGATCAGGATCGCGGAATGGGCGGCGCTGGTCCGCTTCAGCCCGGTCATGAACAGGAGCTGGTTGGCGAAAACTCCCAGCAGACCGAGAGGCGCCGAGCGCAAAAGGCCGTGGCGGAGCCCCTGTCGGCCGCGGCGCGCCAGCAGGACAAGGCCGAAAAACAGCACCCCGGCGGCGGCCCGCGTGCAGGCGATCGCCAGCGGGTCTATCTCGAGGAGCGCGCGCTTGGCGATCGAATAGTTGGCGCCCCAGATGAGGACGCAGGAAGCGGCGGCGACGTAGCCTGGGAGGGGATCGACGCCGCCAGGGGCGACGGCCGCAGCAGGCCCCGGCCCGGCGCTCACCGGGTTCGCGGCGCCGCTCACCGCGCGCGGGACCGCGCCGATGCCGTCGCCGGGCGATGCTTCACGAGCGGCAGCGCCTTCTCGATGTCGAAATCGGCGTCATTCTTCTTGTCGTGGCAGGTGGCGCAGACGCCCTGGATGATGCAGAAGGAGCACTGGTCGGTAATGCCGTAGATGGTGGCCTTCTTGAGGGCGGCCGGCGCCTTCACGTGGTCGTCGCCAGGCCCGTGGCAGACCTCGCACTGCACGTTGGTCATCGGGTTGCCCTGCGGCGCCGCCGCATCGCCGAAACCGCCCTTGTGCCCCTGTCCGGTCGTGTGGCACGGCGTGCAGATCGGGTCGCGGCCGCGGCTCGTCTTTAGGATAATTGCGAAGGCCCCGGCATGCGCGGTGCGGCTCCACTGGTCGTACTCTTCCTGGTGGCAATCGCGGCAGGAGTCGGCGCCGACGTAGGCCACACCCGACTTGAACTTTTCCAGGCGCCGCGTGTTGATCGCCTCCAGGCGCCGGCGCTGCGCGTCGCTGTATTTGAACAGTTTGTCCATGTCGGGGTCGTCCCGGTGCGCCACCAGGACCAGGGCCTCATCCGGATCGAAGTTGAGGACGAACTTGCCGGTGTGGCAGGTGATACAGACCTTCTTCATGACGGCCGGGTCGTTGGATGCGGCGGTGGCGCCCGCCGGGTGACCGCCACCCGGTCCGTGGCAGACCTCGCACTGCACGTTGACCCTGTGAGGCGTCTTCTCAGAGTCGGCGAACCCGCCCGGACGGTCCTTGCCGGTGACGTGGCAGCCGACGCACTCGGGGTCGCGCCACTTTTCGCCCTTCTCGAGGCTGTCCCAGGCGATGCTGTGCGGTGTTGTAAGCCAGTCGTCGTACTCGCGCTCGTGACAGGCGCGGCAGGCGGCGTCCCCCGCATACCGGTCCTTCGGCAGAGACGCGGCCAGCGTCCGCGCGTCCTCACCCAGGAGCAGCCGCAGCTGCAACCGGGTGAGCTCCGCCCGATCGGAGCGGTCGCCCTGCTCGCGGAATCGAATGAAGCCGTCCCTGTCGATGAACAGCGTGTCGGGGGTGCGCGTCGAATCGTACTGGTTGAAGATGGACCGCGTCGGATCGATCACCACCGGGTAGTCGATCCCGTGCTCACGCATGTACTGGCGCATTGTCCCGTCGGCGTCGCGCGAGGAGATGCCGATCGCCACGACGCCCCGGGAACGGAATTCCTTCAGGACGGGCACGAGCAGCGGCAGGTCCTTCTGGCAGTGCGGGCATTCCTGATCGAAGAAGTTGAGCACCACCACGCGCCCCTTCAGAGACGCCAGATCCAATGGGCGCCCGTCGATCGCCCTGGCGCTGAAAATCGGCGCCTTGGGGTGGGTGGTGTAATCGAGGTTCAGAGAGCCAACCCTCTCGGCCGTGAACGTGGGAAGCTTGCGCAGGGCGTCCACCGTGGCCTGCAGACGCGCCCGGAACTGGCCGCCCGGGTAACCGTCCATGCGGAAGCGGATGACGCCGTCCACGTCGATCAGGACCACGGTCGGGACGTCGCCGATGTCGTACGAGCGTGCGATCGGGCCGGGGTCGCGCAGGATCGGCAGAGTGAGGCCGTGCACCTTGATGAACTCCTGGATGCGGTCCGTCGACTCGCGGGCGATTCCCAGGAACACGATCGGGCGGTAGGACGGATCGTCCCGGTAATGGCCGAGCTCCCGCGCCAGGTCGGTGGCGAACGCGGCCCCGGGACGGAAAAACAGGAGAGCGACCGGCTTGTCCTTCAGGCTTGTCAGCGGCAGCCAGGGGCCGGCCGGATCCTGCGCCGCGAAGTCGGGCGCCTTCTGACCGACCATCGGATGGGACAGCCCCTGGTTGGGCCCGATGACGGAGGCCGGGCCCTCCGTCCCTCCGCAGCCGGCGAGCAGGAGCGCTCCGCACAGGACGAGAGCCTGCGCCCTCGGAGGCGCTATGCCACGGCGAGGTGGTTGCGTCCCGGTGATGCCTTTCACGGGTCCTGGGAGAATTCGCGGGCCTTCCTGCAAAGGCCGGTCAGTATAAGCGCAGGGCGGGGTCGGGTCAAACGGCCGGGGTCCGCGCGCGCGCCGCGTCGCCGGGAAGGGTGCTAGACTCGCCCGCGCCGGGTCTTCGGACCCGGCGGGAGGAATCTTTGGAGAACTTCATGGAGGATCAAGCGCGCCGTCTTCTCAAGATCACGGTGGGCGTCATGGGGTCGGCCGGAGGGCGCCTGAGCGAAGGCGCGGTCGGGATGGCGACCGAGATGGGACGGGTCATCGCTGCGCGCGGCTGCGTGCTGGTCACGGGGGCGTGCCCGGGTCTGCCGCACTATGCCGTGAAGGGGGCGAAGGCGGCCGGAGGGATCGTGGTCGGCATCTCGCCGGCCCTGAACTTCGAGGAGCACTGCATCAAGTACCACTCGCCCTACGAGGGCTACGACATGCTGGTGTACACCGGCAGCGGTCTGATGGGGCGCGAGATCGAGAACATCCGCTCCTGCGACCTCGTCGTTTTCATGGGCGGGCGCTCCGGCACGCTGGGAGAGTTCGCCATCGCCTACGACGAGGGGAAGGTGATCGGCATCCTGCAGGGGACCGGGGGGATCGCCGACCGCATGGAGACCATCGTCAAGCTGGTCGAGAAGGAGACGGGCGCCCACATCATCTACAGCCGCAGCCCGGCGGATCTGCTCGACCGGCTCATCCAGGTCTACAACGAGAAGCTGTTGCCGTACTACAAGACGATCCTGGCCAACAGCCCTCCCGATGGAAGGTTGGAGGAGTGATTCTGATCACGACGCGAGGAGGACCGACATGGCCGAATTCGTGAAAGTGGCCACGCTCCGGGAGCTGCCTCCCGGCTCGGCGAAGGCCGTGGAGATCGGAGGCAAGGCCGTCGCCCTGTACAACGTCGACGGCACCGTGTTCGCCACCGCCAATACCTGCGCGCACCGGGGGGGCCCTTTGGGAGAAGGCGAGCTCGAAGGAGGGGTCATCACCTGCCCCTGGCACGGCTTCCAGTACGAGGTGAAGGGCGGCAGATGCACGACCAACACGGCGCTCAGCGTCCCCTGCCATGCGGTGCGCCTCGAGGGCGACAGCATCCTGGTGGAGGTCTGAAGGACGGCGCCGGGGCGGTGGGCAGCCGGGGCCTCTCCGTGTATGATGAATAACGACGCCGGATGCAGCCGACACGGCACTGCGCGCGGCTGATCCGGCGGGCGCCAAGGCGGGAGGAAGGCGTGAACGGCCGTTCGCGACATTCGAGGCTGAGAGTCGGCGCCTCGGCGATGGGTGTGCTGCTCGCGGGATCCCTCGTGCGCGCCGAGATCCGAATCAATCCGCAGGGATGGAGATTCCCGAACACTTATACGGCGGCCAAGGAGATGATCCGGGTGTCGGACCGGACGCCGCTGATTCCCGGCAAGGAGACGATCCTGAAGGGGTATCGCAGGGCGGACGGGACCCGCTTCATGACCTACGAGATCGAGGGGAGGGTCTTCGGGGTGCAGTTCGACACCGACGGCAAGCCGCCGTTCGAGTACAGCATCATGGATGCGGACGGCGACGGAAAGTTCGAGACCAGGATCGTCCCGGAGAAAGACGGGAGGGACCAGGGGTACGTGCCGCAGTGGGTGATCGACTACTACTACTCGAAACACCCGGAACTCAAGAGCCCGTCCGGTGCGATCAAGCCGGCGCCTCCGTCGCTCGTCGACGCCCCCGAACCCGTGGCCAAGCCGACGCCGCCGCCCAAGCCGGTCGCGCCGCCTCCCGAAGTTCTATCCCAACCCAATCCCTAGGCGGGCGATGGAGCCGACCGCGCCTTGCGCGGCGGCTCATCGCCCTTGAGACGCTCCAGCCTCTCCGAGAAGAGTCAGCGACATGCCGATCCTGGTGGAAAACCGGGAGCTACTGCGCCTCTTTGTCCGGCTCGTGGACGATGTGGTAGCGATCGATCGGCAGATCGGTCAGGACCTGCGTGCGGCCGAGGGGCCAGCGGATTTCGACGCGGTCCACGCGGGTGGAGGAGCCGAGCCCGAAGAGCAGGCGCGGGTCGTTCGAGGAGTTGTGGGACGAGCCGGCGTGGATCTCGCGCGTCTGCCGGAGTAGGCCGGCGCTGACCGTGACGCGGGCGCCGACGGCGTTGCGGTTGCGCCGGGCGCCGAAGAGACGGAAGCCGATCCAGTGAGCGGCGTTGCCGCCGTCGTTGCGCAGCAGGGCGGGCGGCTCGTCGATGTTGTTGACCACGATGTCGACGTCGCCGTCGTCATCGATGTCTCCGAAGGCCGCGCCACGGGCGCTGTGCAGCTCCTCGAATGCCGGACCCGCCTGTGACGTGACTTCGAGGAAACGCCCCCCTCCCTCGTTGTGGAACAGCTGATTGTGCTGCTTCCAGGTCGTCCCCAGGTGTCGGTCGTCGATGTTCGGGAAGACGTGTCCGTTGGCGATGAAAAGGTCCTGCCGGCCGTCGTTGTCGTAGTCGAGGAAGCCGACGCCCCAGCCGAGAGTGGGCATGGTCGCCAGGCCGATCCCGGAGGGGATCGACACGTCGGTGAACATCATCCCGCCGTCGTTGTGACGCAGCGTCGAGTAGTCGTGGGAAAAATTGGTGACGATGAGATCGGGCCGGCCGTCATTGTCGTAGTCGCCCGCATCCACGCCCATCCCGGACTGCGCCCGGCCCTCCTCGGTGAACGCGGCACCCGACATCGCGCCGACCTCGGTGAAGCGGCCGTGACCGTCGTTGCGGTACAGCCAGTTGGGGGTCGTGTCATTGGCGACGAACAGGTCGAGGTCCCCGTCGAGATCGAGATCCGACCAGACGACCCCCAGGCCGTAACCGGTCGGCCGGATCACGAGACCGGAGCCCTGAGTCACATCGCGGAACGTTCCGTTTCCTTCATTGTGGAACAGGCGGCCGATCGAGGGCTGGAGTCCTCCAGGTCCGCAGATGACGGGTGCTCCCTTGTAGAAACAGTTCTTCAGCGAACCGGGACCCGGCAAGGGAGGGCTCGACGCGTCGTAATCCACGTAGTGCGACACGTACAGGTCGAGACGGCCGTCGCCGTCGTAGTCGCCGAATGCGGCACCGGTGCTCCAGCCGCGACTCTTCAGCCCCGAAGACGCGGTGACGTCCCGGAAGCGTCCCCCACCCAGACCGCGGTACAGAATGTAGCGGCCGAAGCCGGTGAGAAACAGATCGATCTTGCCGTCGTCGTCGTAGTCCCCGAACACGCACCCCTGCGCCCAGTAGCCGATCGAGGCGACGCCCGCTCGTTCGGTGATGTCCTCGAAGGCTCCACCCCCCTTGTTGCGGTAGAGGGCGGAACGCGGCGCCTCGCCCGGCGGGTAGGGTCGCCCGCGCGAGCCGTTCGGAATGAAGATGTCGATCGCCCCGTCGTCGTCCACGTCGTAGAGACAGATGCCGTTGCCGACCGTCTCGTCGATGGTCGTCTTCTGGACCTCGCCGCTGACATTCCGGAGCGTCAGGCCGGCGTCGCGGGCGACGTTGACGAAGCGGACGGGGGAGTGCCCGGGTGCCAGCGGCACGGGCTTTTCGGAGGACGCGGCCGCCGCGGCGAGGCCCGCGGCCAGCGCCACGAACACCCCGGGAAACGGCCGGCGATCAGTCCGCCGTGGCGACGCCCTCGTGCCTGATCTCACGCAGCCTCTTGAGAAGGTCGGCATGCATGGCGAGTTCCCGTTCCGCTTCTTCCCTCCGGCCGGTCTTCTGGAGGGCCTGGGCCAGCGCGTAGTGCGCCTTCGGATTGAGCGGATCGAGCTCGAGGGAGCGGCGGAACAAGGTGACGGCCTCCCGGAGCTGACCACGGGTCGCGATGATCGATCCGATGTAGTAATAGGCGTACGGATCGGAGGGTGCGAGGCGGCTGGCCTCCCGGAACTCCTTCAGGGCCTCGTCGTACTTCCCCTGCGAGCGATAGGTCTTGCCGAGCTCGAAGTGCGCCTCGCCGTTCCCCGGGACGATCTCGATGGCGCGCTCGAGTGTTGCCATCGCTTCGTCGAACCTCAGCCGTCCTCTGTAATGCTTCCCGAGCTGGATATAGATCCGCTCGTCCTCGAGGCCGCGGTCGAGCGCCGCCTTCAGGACCGCCTCCGCGTCGTGCGGGTCGCCATAGCTCTCCAGCGCGGCGGCGTGGTTCACCACGAGCTGCACGTTCTTCGGGTCGGCGTCGAGGGCACGGGTCTGCAGATCGAGGCCTTCCTGGTACCGTGACTGCTTGATGCGCGCCTCGCCCAGGAACCGCAGCGCCCGCGCCGACCCGGGGGAGAGCGACACGGCTCTCTCGAGCCGCTCGGCCGCCTCCTGGACCTTGCCCGCCTGGAAGAAGAAGACCCCGAGCTCGGTCAGCGTATCGGCGTCCTTCGGGTTCACCGCCAGCTCCTTCTCGAACTGGTTGACCGACTGTTCCGTGCGGCCGGCCTTGGCGTGGATGATCCCCATGCGGCGGTGCACGCCGGCGCGCGAGGGGTTCGCCGTCACCACCTGGCGGAGCTCGGACAGCGCCTCGTCGTCGCGGCCCAGTGTCGCGAGGACGTCGGCGCGGAGCAGGCGCGCGTCGGGCGAGGCGGGGCTGATCTCGATGGCGCTCGCGACCTCGGTGAGGGCGTCCTCCTCCTTACCGGCGGCGTGCCACGCCTGAGCGAGCTCGTAGTGGGCCGTGAAGTCGCGCGGGACCCGCCTGACCAGGTCGGTCAGGAGCGTGGCGGCCTCGGCGGGGCGCCCGGCCTCGCGCAGTCGCCGCGCCTGGGCAATCGTCGAGGCGGGGCTCGAGTCGCCGCAGCGGGCGGCAGCCATGAGCGCCACAGAGACGGCGATGAGAAGACAGGCGTGCCTGCGAGGGGGAGAGAGCGATCGACCGGGCATGGATCCCAAATCGTAGCATGGATCGGAGAGGCCGCCGGGTGGCGCGGGGAACGCCCGACGCCCCGCCCGGGAGAAAAAAACTCGAGGTCCCCGCGCGGAATCGCACGACCTGAGAGTCGGTTCTGAGAGGTCCGGTAGGCTAGACTTTGGAGACGTTGGCCGCCTGGAGACCCTTGGGTCCCTGGGTGACCTCGAATTCGACCGCCTGACCCTCCTCAAGGGTCTTGTATCCGTCACCCTGGATCGCAGAGAAATGGACGAAGATATCCGTTCCATCCTCCTGCTGGATGAAGCCGTAACCCTTGCTGTTGTTGAACCACTTCACCTTGCCCTTGGCCACTGGGGACCCTCCTCAACCAGTCGCGGTGCCGTCGATCGGCGCCACCGCACGCGCCTTCGTCCCGTACGTCAGGACAAAAAAAATCCACAAAAGCGACGGCTCTTGTGGTCAATTCACCCATCCGATAGCGAATCCCAGAAGTCCGAGCCCGCACAGCGGCTCTACTAGTACCCCCAGCGGGCCGTCCTTGTCAACTGTCTTTTCGCTCCGGAGGCACGCCGGGAGCGGCCTCCATGAGGTTGCGCTTGCGCTCGCGCAGCGACTGCAGCTCGCCGGCCACCTGCCGCAGGAGGACCAGAGCCCCCTCGCGGTTGCCCGACTCGAACTCGCGCGCGATCAGACGTACCTGGCCCTCGATCCCCTGCAGTCCCCGGAGATCCTGATCGAGCTCGTCGCGCAGCGCCCGAGTGGCGGCATTGAACGCCTCTTCCATCTCCTTGAAGTTGTCGTGCCGGCGCAGCGTCACGCGCGTTCCCCAGCAGCCGCCCTGAAGCTCGCGCAGTCCGCGGGTCACCTTGTACACGACACCGGCGGTCTTGTGCGTCTCGAGGATTTCGATGGCGAACACCACCGCGACGAAGAACAGACCCACGGCCACGAGGTAGAGCACGGACCGCAGCTCACCGCTGCCGGCGGCGCCCGTGAGGTTGGGCGCGCGCCGCGCCACGAGACGCGCGTTTTCAATGGACAGAAGATGGAACAGGGCGCCGGCGAAGACGAGGAGAAACGCCATCCCCAGGACGGCGATGATGGCCGAGCGGACCTGGTAGGAGGGGTCGACGACGTAATTGCGCCGGCGGCCCAGGAAGCGCTCCGTCAGCCGGGAGAACCGGCTGCGGGTGGCTTCGCCGGCGGGAGCTCCGCCGTCCATGAGCGTGTGCTGGCCGCCTGGGTTCCGGCCGCCGGGGTAGAACTCCATCGCCTCTCCCGGAATCCGGCAGGGGTGCCAGATCCCTCGGGGCCTCCGCCTGGACGGAAAGGCCCCGGGCCGGAAATATAGGTTCCGCGGCCCCCCGAGTCAAAAATCGGTACCCGCGGGTCCCCCGGGTTTGTTAGAGTCCGGGGCTCACGGCGTGTATCCTGTCACCGGGTGAACGGGGTGGGTATGAGACCGAGCGCGGCTTGTCTTTGGATCCTCTGCGGGATGGTCGTGAGCGCGGCGCTCCTCGGCGCCGCGGGCCCGGGCGGGAAGGACGCCAACGACATCCGCGCCCGCCTCAAGGCCTACGCCCCCGTGAAGCTCCAGGTCGATCTGTCGCAGCTCGGCGTCCGCGATCGCGAGGCGCTCGGCAAGATCGTCGCGGCGGTGGATGCCGTGGACGAGATCTACTGGAAGCAGATGGGCCGCCAGGCCCTGGAGGCGCGCCAGGCGTTTGCCGGCGCCACCGACCCGGTGGATCGCCTGTACCGCGACTTCATCCTGATCAACTACGGGCCGTTCGACGTCAGGAACAACAACGAGCGGTTCATCGCCTTCGGTTCCTCGTCCGGCCCCCGCCTCCCGGGCGCGGGTTTCTATCCCGATGACATGAAGAAAGAGGACTTCGAGGGGCGGCTTCAAGCCTTTCCCGAGCTGCGGGAGGAGTTCGAGAAGATGAACACGCTCATTCGGCGCGTGGACGGGACGCTCGTGGCCATTCCGTACGAGACGGTCTACCTCGACCAGCTCGCGGCCGCCTCCCGCACCCTGGCGGAGGCGGCCGCGCTCGTCAGCAGCCCCAGCCTCAGGCGCTACCTGTCGCTGCGCTCGGAGGCCCTGTTGCGCGGCGACTATTACGCCTCGGACCTGGCGTGGCTCGACGTGAAGGACAACCCGATCGACGTCGTGATCGGTCCCATCGAGACCTATGACGACGCGCTTCTGGGCCTGAAGGCGTCGTACGAGGGGGCGGCCCTCGTCAAGGACGCGAAGGAGAGCCGGGCCCTCCAGGTGTACGAGGAAAATCTCGAGGGAATGGCGAAGGCGCTTCCGGTCGAGGAGCGCTTCAAGCAGTCGAACACCGGCGGCAACGTCCTCGAGGTGCTCAACGTCGTGCGCTTTTCCGGCGACTTCAATGCCGGGATCAAGACAGTCGCCGCCTCGCTCCCCAACGACGAGCGGGTCATCCAGGACAAGGGGGCCAGGAAGCAGATCTACAAGAATGTGCTGGAGGCCAAGTTTGACACTATCCTGCAGCCCATCGCCAGGCTGTTCCTGCCGAAGAAGGACTGGGAGCTCGTGACGAAAGAATCCTTCGTGACCAACGTCCTGCTGCACGAGCTGTCGCACACGCTGGGTGTTGACTACGTGGCCGGAAAGAAGGACCTGACGGTACGCAAGGCGCTTCTTGAGAACTACTCGGCCATCGAGGAGGCGAAGGCCGACGTCGTCGGGATCTTCAACATGCAGTACCTGGTGGCGCAGGAGATCTTCAGCGAGGAGGAGGCGGAGCAGAACCGCGCCACCTACCTCGCCGGGATCTTTCGCTCGGTGCGCTTCGGCACCGAGGACGCCCACGGCCGGGCCAACGCGCTGCAGCTCAACTACCTCCTGAGCGCCGGCGGCATCGAGTTCGACAGGAAGAAGGGGGAGTTCTCCGTGCACCCCAAGAAGTTCGACCCGGCGATCACGAGCCTGGCGAAGGAGCTGCTCGAGATCGAGGGGACCGGGGACTACGCCCGGGCCGGCGAGCTGCTCAAGACGCACGGCGAGCTCGACCCGGCCGTCCGCGACGCCCTCGCGAAGACCCGGGAGGTCCCCGTCGACGTGACGTTCACCTATCCTCTCTGAGAGCGTTTCCGGTGCAGGTCAGAAACGCGGGCCGCGATGAGATCGAGCGCGTCCTGCGCGCCGCCCACGCCGTCCGGGGCGGCGGGCTGGCCTTGGAGGACTACGTCGCCTTTCACGAGACTCTCATGGACTCGGCGTGGGGACGCGAGCACGAGCGCCTTGTCGTCGGTTGCGACGATCGGGGGCGCCTCCTGGCCACCGTGAAGACGTCCTCGCTGGCGGGATCGCTGGACGGGCGAGCGATCCGGATAGTCCACGTGAGAACGATGTTCACGTCCGGCGACTCGGGGGATCAGCACCATGCGGCGGAGCTTCAGGAGGAAGTCCTCGAGGAAGCCCGGCTGCAGGGTCATGCGCTGGCGATCCGGGTGTCGCCTGCCGGCGGGGCGGAACACTTCGACCGGGGATTTCATGCTCTCCCGTGCAGCGAGGCGGCCTGCCGGACTTTCCTGCCGGCTCCCTGGCCGAAGGAGCCGGCCTGGCTGCGCGCGGGAGAGGAGGCGCTCGGGCGGGTGCCGGGTCTGCGCCCCGGCCGGCCCGAGGACATCGATGCGATCGCCTCCATCCACGCGGAGGAGATCGCCGGTCAGCGCCTGCGGATCGATCGCGATCGGGGGCTGTGGGATCAGATCTTTCTCGCGCGCGAGACCTTGCGCCGGATGAGCGGCGCTGCCGACCCGTTCTGGGTTATGGAGGAGCGCG
>Ga0209157_1002411_pt1 | contig 14939 bp, 14 predicted proteins | sample GraSoiAngelo_135_FD_185892 | JGI IMG/M metagenome (GOLD analysis project Ga0209157, IMG submission 185892) | Grasslands soil microbial communities from the Angelo Coastal Reserve, California, USA - 14_0929_05_40cm (SPAdes) (version 2) | ecosystem: Environmental > Terrestrial > Soil > Grasslands ... | reverse complement strand
CCACGGGCCACACGCGGGACGATCAGGCCGAGACCGTCCTGCTCCACCTCGCACGCGGAAGTGGACTCGCGGGACTTGCGGCCATGCGACCCGAACGCGACGGCATCGTCCGTCCGCTTCTCACGCTGGGTCGCAGCGACACGTCCGCCGTTTGCGCCGCGGCAAGGATCACCCCGCGCGACGACCCGACGAATCGCTCCCTGCGATTTGCCCGGAATCGCATCCGGCACCGCGTCCTGCCGGAGCTCGCGAAGCTCAATCCGGATATCACGAGCGCGATCGCGCGGCTGGCCGAGGCCGTGGCGGCGGTCGCGGACATCTCCTCGGATCACGCGGCCGTCACGCTCGGGGCCGCGGTGAGTCAAGACGCCGTCGTTCTGGACCGCCTGCCGCCCCGCGGGGAGGCCCGCGCCGCCGCGCTCGCCCTCTGGTGGCAGCAGCGCACGGGTCAGGGGCTCGCGGCACGCCAGCGAGCCGCGCTCACGCAGCTTGCGGCGTCGACCGATGGCTCGCGATCCCTCGACCTGCCCGGCGGGCGAGCGCTTCGCGAATACAAGACGCTACGGATCGCCCCGCGGGAAGAGGGGTCGGTTGCGGCGGGTAAGAAGACGCTAAGAAACGGGCCGATCACGCTCGAACGCGGGACGACCGCGGACTGGCATGGATGGCGCTTCGCGTTTGTTGTGGGTTTGGACGGCGGTTCGCAGGTCGCACTCTTAGGCGCAGAGCGAGTGATCATTCGCGGACGCCGACCGGGAGACCGAATCAACGGCCCGCGAGGTGCAAAGGTCCAGGACGTGTTCACCGACGCGAAGGTCCCCGCGGGCGAGCGCGACGGGTGGCCGCTGGTCACCGTTGCCGCAAAGGTCGTTTGGATCCCTGGGATCACGCCACCCCCGCGCACCGGGCGATCGGCCCTCCGAGCGCTCCGAATGGGGGAGGACTCTCAAGGAATGACCCTTGGTAACCGCCAGCAGGTAGCATCGTTAAGAGAAGAGCGCCCACGGGGCACAGAGAGAGGCCGACCACGAACCTAGACAACCGCATCTTCAAGAACGGCATCCTGACCCTGCTTCTGGTCGTCATGGGGCTGGCGCTGCTTTACGCATACCGCTCGCAGACGCCCTCCGTGCAGACGATCGAGATCACCAAGGCGATCCAGGAGATCCAGTCGGGTCAGGTCAAGAAGGTCACCATCATCACCGGTTCGAACAGGGCCACGATCGAGCTGATCGCGACGGGTGACAAGCAGCAGACCAACCTGCCGGACAAGGACGAGGTCTTCCAGAAAGCGCTCTTCGACTACAACACCGCCAACCCGTCGCGGCAGATCACGATCGACTATCAGCAGGAGAGCGCCACGTTCTCGGTGATCGGCTCGATCTTCCTGAGCCTGTTGCCGGTCGTGCTGATCGGCGGCTTCTTCTTCTACATGATGCGGCAGGCCCAGGGCACGAATAACCAGGCCCTTTCCTTCGGAAAGAGCCGCGCCCGCATGTTCATCGGCAACAAGCCGACGGTCACTTTCGAGGACGTCGCCGGCGTCGAGGAGGCGAAGCAGGAGCTCACGGAGGTGGTCGAGTTCCTCAAGTACCCGGAGAAGTTCTCGAGCCTCGGCGCGCGCATTCCGCGCGGCGTGTTACTCGTCGGACCGCCCGGCACCGGCAAGACGATGCTCGCGCGCGCCGTCGCCGGCGAAGCGGGCGTGCCGTTCTTCTCGATCTCCGGCTCTGAGTTCGTCGAGATGTTCGTCGGCGTGGGCGCGTCGCGCGTGCGCGACCTGTTCGATCAGGCGAAGCGCAACGCCCCGTGCATCGTGTTCATCGACGAGATCGACGCGGTCGGTCGCCAACGCGGCGCCGGCCTCGGCGGGTCACACGACGAGCGCGAGCAGACCCTGAACCAGATCCTGGTGGAGATGGATGGCTTCGACACCGGCACGAACGTCATCGTGGTCGCCGCAACGAACCGTCCAGACGTTCTCGACCCGGCCCTCCTCCGGCCCGGCCGCTTCGACCGGCAGGTCGTGCTCGACCGCCCCGACATCAAGGGCCGTCGCGCGATCCTCGACGTGCATGTTCGCGGCAAGCCGCTCGACAAGAACGTGGAGCTGCTCCGCGTCGCGCAGATCTCGCCCGGCTTTTCCGGCGCGGACCTCGCCAACGTCGTCAACGAGGCGGCGATCCTCGCCGCGCGCCGCAACAAGAAGACGATCGGTCAGATCGACTTCGAAGAGGCGCTCGAGAAGGTCGCCCTTGGTCCCGAGCGCCGTTCGCGCGTCATCACCGAGAAGGAGAAGTGGATCGTGGCCTACCACGAGGCCGGCCACGCACTCTGCTTCAAGCTACTCAAGCACACCAACCCGGTGCACAAGATCTCGATCGTCGCTCGCGGCATGGCCATGGGCGTGACGTGGTCGCTCCCCCAGGAGGACCGCTACATGCGGACCAAGCGCGAGTTCGAGGACGACATCGCCGCGGCGCTCGGGGGCTGGGTCGCCGAGCAGCTGCACCTGGGCGGCGACGCCACGACCGGTGCGAGCAATGACATCGAGAAGGCGTCCCAGATGGCGCGGCAGATGGTCACGAAGTTCGGCATGAGCGAGAAGCTCGGCCCGCTCCAGTACGGCCGGAGCGACGAGCTCATCTTCCTCGGTCGTCAGATCCAGGAAGAGCGCAACTATTCGGAAGAGATCGCCAAGGTCATCGACGCCGAAGTCCACGACATCGTCGAGCGCGCGCGTCAGCGTGCGTACGAGGTGCTCACGCAGAACCGAGACAAGCTCGACCTCGTCGTGCAGAAGCTCATCGCGCAGGAGTCGCTCGAGGCCGCCGAGTTCGACGCCCTCTTCGACGAGCCAGCTGAGGGCACGCCCATCGCGGCGGTGACCGGTGGTCCCGACATCGCACCGCCTGGAGCACCCGCAGGCGAGCCAGAGCGCGAGAAGGCTAAGAAGGCCAAGGGTCCAGCGACCGCACCGACGCCGGCTTAGCCCACTCGTAACGTTCAGGCAACAAGCTCGGGTCACAGGCGTGCGGCACGCTGCTTGCTTAGCCATGTGGCGCAGTGAGTGCCTTGATCGCCAACACACGGGAACGCATCACACGTAGCGAGCGTCTGCGCGTTACCGCGCTCGCATGCTTCAGCGGCATTCTCGGAGTGGTGTTCATCGCGCTGCTCATCGCGGACGAGGCGCACGCCGCGGGGTTCTAACCTTCGCGGATACGGCTCTTCGTCGCGCTCCCACTTCCCACCGAGATCGCCGAGGCGGCGTTCCGCTGCGCCCCTGACCTCCCCGCGCTTCGCCGTGTGAAGCCGGAGCTGATGCACGTGACGCTGGCGTTCATCGGGCGAATGCCGGACGAGGGGCTTGCGGGCGTGTCCGGCGCGGTCGAGGCCGCGGCCGCCGGTGTGAACGCCTTCGATATCGAGCTCGATCATTCGGGCCGCTTTCCGCCCACCGGCCGGCCGCGCGTGGTGTGGCTAGGGATCGGCGCCGGCGCGCCGAGCGTGCTGACGCTGGGCGAGCGTGTGCGGTCCGAGCTCGCGCGGCGCGAGATCGCCTTCGATGCCAAGCCCCTCCGAGCGCACGTCACCCTCGGGCGCGTCCGGGAGGACGTCACGCTGGTGGACGCGCGCGCGATCGCGGCCGGCGTCGAAGCGATGCGCGTCCCGCATCTCCGCTTCCGCGCGGATGCTGTGGTCGTCTTCGAAAGCGTCCTGTCGCCGCGCGGCCCGCGCTACACGGCGCGCGCGAGTCCCGCGCTGCGGGTCGGAGGCGCGTCCGCCTAGCTTCGTCGCCCCACCCGTGGAGATGTAGCCAGGCTGCACGCATTTCATCGTCTTCGCTGGCCGAGCGCCATTTCCGAGGACTAGCCTCGGAAATGGATGCGACCGATCGCGATCCTCTACGAGAACGAGGCCTGGATGGCGCCCGTGTTCGCCGCGCTCGATCGCGTTGGCGCGCCGTACGAGCGCGTCTTCGCGAACGATCTCAGCTTCGACCCCGCCGGGCCCGCGCCGGATTGGTCGCTCGCCGTGAACAAGGTCTCGCCGTCGTCGTACCTCCGCGGTCACGCGCGGAGCATCGCGGTCGTGCGTGAGCTCCTGCCGCTGCTCGAGGAGCGCGGCGTGGCGGTGGTCAACGGCAGCCGCGCGTTCGCGCTCGAGACTTCCAAGGCGCGCCAGCTGCTCCTGTTGAGGCAACTCGGCATCCGAGCGCCCGCGGCGCGCGTGGTCACCGACGCGGCACAGGTGCCAGGCGCCGCTCGCGAGCTGCGCTTCCCGGTGATCGTGAAACCCAACGTCGGCGGATCGGGCGCGCACATACGCCGCTTCGATTCTCCCGAGGCGCTCGCGGCCGACGCCACCGAGCTCGATCTCGGTCCCGATGGGACGGGGCTGGTGCAGGAGTTCCTCGAGAGCGAGGACGGCACGAGCCGCCGAGTGGAATTCCTGGGTGGCGAATACCTCTACGCGCTCCGAATCGCAAATGGCCCCGGGCGGGACTTCAACCTCTGCCCCGCGGACATCTGCCAGGTGGACGCGAGCAACGAGTTTGACAACTGCGTCGTCGACGCCTCCGCAAAGAAGCAGCTGCGCATCGACGCGTTCGACGCGCCCCGACAGATCGTGGATGACGTTCTCCGCATCGCTCGTCTCGGCGGGCTCGATGTCGGCGGCGTCGAATACCTCGTCGCCGCACGCGACGGCCTGCCCTACGTATACGACATCAACGCGCTGTCGAACTTCGTCACCGACGCACCCGCGCTGGTCGGCTTCGATCCGCACGCCCGGTTCGCCGAGTGGCTCGTGGAGCGCGCCCGCGCAGGGAAACGCGAGACGGTTCTCGCATGAGCTCGGCGTTCGCACGCACCGCCGATCCATGGACGGACACCGCGGTCATCGACGCGCGCGCACCGCGCACGAACCAGGCGATCGTCGGGACTCTTTCGCTCCTCGCATTCGTCACGGGCTGGTGGCCGATCCTCGGTCTTCTCGCCGCTCAGCTCGCGATCGGCCTGCGCTTCGGACGGCGGTGGTGTCTGCCCTGCCTCCTCTACTTCGACGTGATCCAGCCTCGCTTCGGCGAGGGTCCGATCGAGGACAGCCGTCCGCCGCGCTTCGCGAACTTGGTCGGCGTGGTGTTCCTCGGGAGCGCGACGCTCGCGCACGCATTGGGGTTCCCCGTTGTCGGCTGGGGCCTCGGCCTGCTCGTCGCCGCGCTCGCGTTGCTCGCGGCGACGACCGGTCTGTGCGTGGGATGCGAGATCTACCGGCTCGGGGCGCGCATCCGCGGGATCCGTCCGGGGAGGATCGAGCGCGTCGATCTGGCGGAGCTCGGCGCAGCCGGGCGCGTCGGTGAGGTGGTCGTGCAGTTCACCCATCCGCTCTGCACCGATTGCCACACGCTCGAGCGCGAGCTTGTCGCCGCCGGACGCGACGTTTTCACGGTCGACGTGTCTCGGCGACCTGAGCTGGCCCGCAAGTACGGCGTAGCGCTCGTCCCGACCGCGGTGGCGGTCGGACCCGAGGGCATCGTCACCGCGCGTCTCGCCTGATACTGGCGCTGGTGGACGACGGCCCGCACGCGAGGCTGCGGCGACGCAAGCGTCGCATCGATGAGCATTTGCGCGAGCTCGCCGAGATGGGAGAGCTTTCGAAGCTGCCCGGCGAAGGCGCGCCGCTCGTCGACGACGACCCGACCGCCGGCGACCGGTGGGCCGCCCGGCACATCGCGAAGAATGCGAACGTCGCGCCGGAGTTCGTCGAGCTGCGCCGCGAGATCGCCGATCGCCGCAACAGCCTGGTTCGCCGACTGCGCGCGCATCGGGAGTGGCTCGAGGACCGGGCGGCGCTACTCCGCGACCTCCCTGCCGAGCGGATCCTCGACGCGGCCCGTGCCACGACCGACTTCGACGGCCGCGTGGGGTCCGAGCTGCGGAGCGCTATCGGCGAGATCAACGCGCTCGTCGCGCGTCACAACCTGCGGGTGCCGATCGCTCTGCAGATCGTTCCGCTTGCCCTCGAAGACCTGCGCGGTGACTGACTGACCGGGTCGCGCACGCCATGAGAATGCGTGTCGGTAAGGTCCCGGTGCTTGCCGCGATTGCCGCGTTCGTGGTCGTCTTCGGCACGATCGCGGCGGCGTCGAACAACTGGTACGAGTTTTCCGACTTCTTCTGTCTCTACCATGGCGCGCGCTCGCTCGTGCTCGGACACGACCCGTACGACGCGAGCTGGTGGCTGCAGGCGACGGGTGGCCTGCGCCCCACGCCTAGCGGCGGCCTCGCGCGTACGTCGTGCTATGGGGGTCCGGGTTATCCGCTTTGGACCTTCCTCGCGATGCTGCCGATCGGGGCATTGCCACTCGAGCCGGCCGCCATCGTGTGGGAGTCGCTGTCGATCGGCGCGGCGCTCGCGGGGGCGTGGTGGGCATGGCGCGCCGTTCAGGGTCCGGCGCGTTTCGCGCTGCTGTACCTCGCGCTGCTTCTCGCCTCGCAGCCGTTCTGGCTGCTGGTCATCTACGGCCAGATCACGGGCGTGATGCTCGCCATCGCCGGACTGCTCGCGCTTCTCCTGACACGCGCGCGGGAACGCGCGGCGGGCGTCGCCCTGGCCACGCTCGCCCTTAAGCCGCAGTGCGTCTTCCTCACGTTGCCGGCGTTCGCCCTGCGTGGTCTCGTCGAACGGCGCTGGCGTCTGCTCATGGCGGCCGCCCTCGCCGCGGTCGCCATGACGGTCGCTCCGATGATCTTCGTCCCCGCGTGGCCTCTCGAATGGTGGGTCGAGGTGAGCGCCCGCCGCATGCAGGTCGTCTCGCTTCTGCCAACGGCATGGGGCTTCGCTGGCGACGTCCTGGCCAACGCATCAATCGGCGCGGTGCTGATCGCGGCGGTCCTCGCCGCCACCTGGATCCTGCTGCGCGGCCGCCGTGTCGACGACGTCGGTCTCCTGGCGCTCACCCTGCCGCTCTCGCTCTTTGCGACGACGTACGCGTGGACGTATGACCATCTGGTCTTGTTCGTCTCCTACGCGTTCGTGCTCTCGCGCGCCAGCTCGACCGCCGGTGTTCGCCTACCCCTGGTGCTGGGAACCGTCGCCCTTGCCGGTCCGGTCCCCTGGGTGCTGTACGCGATCGCCCTCACACGACTCAACGAATCGTTGTCAGCCTGGATCGCCGCTGCGACGGCCCTGCTCGTCGTCTTCGCGCTGCGTGCGGGCGCGCCGTCGATGACGTCGAGGTCATCGGTCTAGGCGGCGCGCTCTCCGCGCGTGCGCAGCGCCGGAGGACGGACCGGCCCGCGCCTCCGGAAGTTGGTGTACGCGTAGCGGTCGCAGGCGATCTCCGCGGCAGCGCCCCAGCCGTGCGTGAGGTAGAGCCACCAGTGGCAAAACTCGTGGAGATAGAGGAAGCGGATGACGTCGCGACGCGTGCGGAAGAGCACGCGCGGCGAGCCCCAGGAACCGAGGTCGACCTCCTCCCGGAACGGTCGGAAGGGCTCGGGGACCTGAAGGACGATCTCCGGGTGGTCCCAGTAGGTGAATGCCTGCAGGTGCGGCCCGGTGCGGTACCGCAGGGGCTTCACCGTGACCGTGTAGCCGGTCGCCGTCGGCAGGCCGCGAAGGGTCTCGCGCACCTTGAGCGGGGGGTGAGTGGGCAGCGTGGACCGCACCGCCATAGGACCGAGGGGCCGACCAGACGCTCGTAAGTTCTTCACTTATCAACTGTACGGACCGGCCCTGCGCTACCGAGCCTGGGCGCAGAGATGGCCAAAAATCGAGCGTTTCGCTACGATGCGGCGAGCGTCGTTCGAGCGGGAACGAGTAGGTCGCGCGGACCGGGAAGCGAACCGGAGACGGTGAGAACCGGGACGGCGAGCGCGAGGTGAATGGCTCCCGCGAGACGCCGCGGCGAAAGGAAACGATTAGCCGCGGCCGGCGGCCCGCCGTTATCAACGGGCGCTCCCTGACTGGGGGAGGCAGAGGTCGTCGCAGCGATGCGGCGGCACGATCGGGTGGCACCACGAGCCCTCGTCCCGAGATCGGGCGAGGGCTATTTGTTTCCGCCGGAGGCAGGGGCAGCGCCCCTGTCAACGACCGAAGGGAGCGCAACGTGGCGATCACCGCAGAGGCGACCATCGAGCTCGTACCCGTCATGCGCGAGCGTCTCGCGGACCTCGAGACGCCGGTGTCCGCGTTCGCGAAGCTGCGTCCCCTCGGCGGCGCCTTCCTCCTCGAGTCGGCGGAAGGCGGCGAACGCATGGGTCGCTTCTCGTTCATCGGTCTCGCGCCGCGCGAAGTCGTCCATTTCGCCGACGGCGAGGATCCAGTCGTGATGCTGCGCTCGACGCTCTCGCGCTACCGTCGCCTTCCGCGTCCGGGCCTACCGCGATTCAGCGGTGGCGCCGTCGGATTTGTCAGCTACGAAGCCGCGCGACGCTTCGAGCGGCTTCCCCTCGCGGCGAATGATCCATACGCGCCGTGGGGAATGCCCGAGGCTACGTTCGCGATCTATGACACCGTCGTGGCGTTCGATCACCTGCGCCACACGCTGACCGTGCTCGCACACGACGACGCGTCGGCTCCCGGCGGCGCGGAGCGGACCATCGCACGCATCTTCGCCGCGCTCGACGCGCCACTACCGCCCTTCGCTCGCCAGAACGCGGACCGCGTCGAGATCCGCGCGAACGGGACGCCCGAGGATTACATGCGGCGCGTCGAAAAGGCGCGCGAGCTCATCGCGGAGGGCGACTGCATCCAGATCGTGCTCGCGCAGCGCTTCGACGTAAGACCCGCACCAGACCCGCTCGCGCTGTACCGCGCGTTACGTCATGTGAACCCGTCGCCATACATGTTCCTGCTGGAGACGACGGCGGCCACGCTCGTCGGGGCGTCGCCCGAGCCGTTCGTGCGCGTCGAGCGGGGGAAGGTCGTCATGCATCCGATCGCGGGCACGCGGCCGCGCGGCAAGGACGAAGAGGAGGACGCGGCGAACGAAGCGGAGCTTCGGGCGTCCGAGAAGGAACGCGCGGAGCACGTCATGCTCGTCGACCTCGCGCGCAACGACATCGGCCGCGTGTCGCGCTCCGGCACCGTGAAGGTGAAGGAACTCATGCGTGTTGACCGGTTCTCGCACGTCATGCACCTCACGTCGGTCGTGGAGGGAGAGCTCAAGCCGGAGCTCGATGCGCTCGATGCGTTCCGTGCGTGTTTTCCGGCGGGCACGGTCTCCGGTGCGCCGAAGATCCGCGCCATGGAGCGCATTGCGGAGCTCGAGCCCGATCAGCGTGGGCCGTACGCCGGAGCCGTTGGGTATCTCGGTTTCGATGGCGCACTCGACACCTGCATCACCATCCGCACGGCGACGATCGCGCACGGCGTGTGCCGCATCGAGGCCGGCGCCGGGATCGTCGCCGACTCCGACCCGGCGGCTGAAGAGGCCGAGACGCGCGCCAAGGCACGGGCGCTGCTGCGCGCGATCGAGCTCGCCGGCGGAGAGCTGTCGCCATGACGTCGGTCCTGCTCGTCGACAACTACGACAGCTTCACGTTCAACCTCGCGCAGGCGCTCGGCGCCCTGGGCGCGAGCGTCGAAGTCGTGCGTGCCGACGACGCGCGCCTCACCGCAGCGCTTGATGCGCGACCGGACCGCCTCGTGATCTCGCCCGGCCCGGGGCGTCCCGAGGCCGCCGGGCGCTCGCCGCAGCTGGTGCGCGAGGCACCCGAGCGCGGGATCCCGACGCTCGGCGTGTGTCTTGGACTGCAGTGCGCGGCGATCGCGTTCGGCGCCCGGGTGGTGCGCGCGCCCGAGGCGCGTCACGGCAAGACCTCGTTCGTGCGTCACGACGGCAAAGGCATCTTCGCTGGTGTTCCAGACCCGACGGAGGCGACCCGCTACCACTCGCTGATGGTCGACGAGGCCACGCTCCCGGCCGACCTTGCCGTCACGGCGCGCAGCGACGACGGCGTCGTCATGGCGCTCCGACATGCACGACTTCCGCTCGAAGCGGTGCAGTTCCACCCAGAATCCGTCCTCACGAGGGACGGGATGCGCATGTTGGAGAATTTCCTTGGACGCGCGTGAGGCGCTCGGGATCATCGCGTCCGGCAAGACGCTGTCTCGCGCGGAGGCCGAAGCAGCGATGGGCTCCGTCATGGCCGGTGAGGCGACTGCCGCGCAGCTCGGTGCGCTTCTCGCGGCGCTGCACGTCCGCGGCGAGACGGCCGACGAGATCGCGGGGTTCGCGAGCGCGATGCGCGCGAATGCCCTGCGTGTCGTCGTTGACGACGGCGCGATCGATGTCGTCGGTACCGGAGGCGATCGCTCGAACAGCATCAACATCTCGACCATCAGCGCGCTTGTCGTCGCGGGCGCGGGCGGTCACGTCGCGAAGCACGGCAACCGCGCGGCGTCGAGCCAGTGCGGCAGCGCCGACGTGCTCGAGGCGCTCGGAGTGAGGATCGATCTCGGACCCGACGGTGTCGCGCAGTGCGTCCGCGAGGTCGGCGTGGGATTCATGTTCGCACCGCGCTTCCACCCTGCGATGCGGCACGCCGGGCCGGTGCGCCGCGAGATCGGCATCCGTACCGTCTTCAACGTCCTCGGTCCCCTGGCGAATCCAGCCGGTGTGCGGCGCTATCTGCTGGGAGTGCCGAGCGTCGCGCTCGGTGCGACCATCGCGGCAGCGCTCGTTGAGCTTGGCGCGGAACGGGCGTTGGTCGTCCACGGCACCGATGGACTGGACGAGATCAGCCCATCCGCCGACACGCGGACCTGGGAGGTCTCGAGCGGTTCCGTGCGCGAGGGCCACCTCGCGCCGGAGGACCTGGGACTCCGTCGCGCAGAGCGGATCGAGATCACCGGCGGCGATCCCGCGACGAACGCGACCGCAGCACGCTCGGTGCTGGACGGTACCCACGGAGGCGCACGGACCGCGGTCCTGATGAACGCCGCCGCGGCCCTGTGGGTCGCCGGTCTGGCGGGAAGTGTCAAGGAGGGCGTCGCGATCGTCACACGCGCGATCGACGGGGGAGCGGCGCGCGATGCGCTCGCTCGGTTCGCTGCGACGAGCCAGCGGATCGGCGCCGCGGAGGGCGCGAGGGCATGACCGATTTCCTCGAACAGGTCATCGCCGAGCGCCGCGCTGACGCCGCGCGGGCCGAGCGTGCCACGCCAGATGTCGACCTCGCGCGGGACGCGAGGGACAACGTATGGACGAAGGCGACGAAGGAAGGCAGGTCGGGCGAGCTGGTGCGGTCGTGGCACGCGGGCCTGGCACCGATGGTTCCGATCCGTCACGGCGACGCCTTCACCTCGGTGCTGCGGCAGCGTCGCGCCGATGGCCACATCGCGGTCATCGCAGAGGTGAAGCGCCTGTCGCCAGCGCTTGGTGTGATCGCCGCAAACATCGATCCGGCCGCGCAGGCGCGAACCTACGCGGCTGCTGGGGCAAGCGCGATCTCGGTGCTGACCGAACCGCGTCACTGGGGCGGATCGATGGCCGACCTTGCCGCGGTCCGCGACGCGCTCCCCGCGATGGCGATCCTGTGCAAGGACGTGATCGTCCACAAGCGGCAGATCGTCGAGGCCCGCGCTGCGGGCGCGGACGCGGTGTTGCTCATCGCCGAAGCGCTCTCAGACGAGGAGCTGCGAACGCTGATCGCGCACGCGCACACGCTGAACATGGGCGTGCTGCTGGAGGCACATGAGCCGATCGCGTTCGGGCGCGCTGCCGCGCTGCGCACGGGCGTCATCGGCGTCAACGCGCGGAACCTGCGACGACCGTCCGAGATCGACATTGGGCGTGCGCGCCAGCTGCACGGTTTCGCGGAGCCGTGGCAGATCCTCGTCGCCGAGTCCGGCATCGCCACGGTCGACGAGGCGCGGCTCCTGCCTGCACGGGTCGATGCCGTGCTGATCGGTACCGCTCTCATGCGGGCTGATGATCCGAAGCCGCTGATCGCCGCGATCGCGGCGATCCGGAGGAGCCCGGCGCCGCGGCCGGTCGGATCGGCGGCGCCCCGGTGAGCGCTCCGGGTCGCTATGGCCAGTTCGGCGGTCAGTTCCTGCCTGAAACGTTGATGCCGGCCGTCGCGGAGCTCGAGGCTGCCTTCGAAGCGGCGCGCGCTGATGAGGCCTTCCAACAGGAGCTCGACCGCCTCCTGCATGAGTGGGTCGGGCGTCCGACGCCGCTCACCGACTCGTCGCGACTCGCGAGGCTCGTGGGCCTTCGGCGAGTGATGCTCAAACGAGAGGACCTGACGCACACCGGTGCGCACAAGATCAACAGCGCGATCGGCCAGGCGCTGCTGGCGCGGCGGATGGGGAAGCAGCGCATCGTCGCCGAGACCGGCGCCGGCCAGCACGGGGTCGCGAGCGCTGCCGCGTGCGCGCTGCTGGGTCTCGAATGCGTCGTGTACATGGGGACCGAGGACATGCGCCGGCAGGAACCGAACGTCTTTCGCATGCGTCTCCTCGGCGCGGAGGTGCGCGCCGTCGAAGCGGGCAGTCGCACGCTCAAGGATGCCGTGAACGAGGCGATCCGCGACTGGGTGACCAACGTCCGCACGACGTATTACCTGCTCGGCTCCGCGATCGGACCGCATCCCTACCCGGCGATGGTGCGCGAGTTCCAGTCGATCATCGGACGCGAGTCGCGCGCGCAGTGGCTCGAGCGCGTGGGAACACTCCCGAGCGTCGTCGTCGCCTGCGTCGGCGGCGGGTCGAATGCGATCGGCATGTTCAGCGCGTTCCTCGAGGACCCAGGGGTGCGGCTGCGTGGCGTGGAGGCGGGCGGGCTCGGCGTCGAGAGCGGCAAGCACGCGGCGTCGATCGGCGGCGGCCGCATCGGCGTGCTCCACGGCACGCGCAGCTACGTGCTGCAGGACGAGCACGGCCAGATCCGCGAGACGCACTCGGTGTCCGCCGGCCTCGACTATCCAGGCGTCGGGCCCGAGCATGCGTTCCTGCACGAGACCGGTCGCGTCGAGTACGTGTCGCGCACCGATGCGGAGGCGCTCGAAGCGTTCGGCGTCCTGTCGCGGACCGAGGGCATCATCCCCGCGCTCGAGCCGGCGCATGCGATCGCCGACCTCGCGCACATCCGTCTGCGGTATGGCGCGGACACCGACGTGCTCGTCTGCCTCTCCGGTCGCGGTGACAAGGATCTCGAAACCGTGATGCGCGCCCGGGAGGCGATGTGAGCGTCGCGGTGAGCGGGGCACTCCGCCTCGAGCGCGCGTTCGCGCGCGCGCGTACGGAGCGGCGCCTCGCCGTCGCGGTGTACCTCACCGTCGGCTATCCCGATCGCGCGTCGACCGGCTCGCTGCTTCGCGCCGCGCTCGACGGTGGCGCGGACGTGCTCGAGCTCGGCGTGCCGTTCAGCGATCCGCTCGCCGACGGCACCACGGTCCAGCGCGCCAGCGAAGCAGCACTGCGGAACGGCGTGACGCTGGCCGACTGTCTTTCCGAAGCCGCGGCCGTCGTGCGCGATCGCGACGCGCCGGTGCTCTTCATGGGCTACACCAATCCGTTCATGCGGTACGGCTTCGAGCGATTCGCCACCGACGGCGCGCACGCGGGTACGGCCGGCGTGATCGTTCCCGACATGCCGGCGGAGGAGAGCAGCGAGCTTGAGTCCGCGCTGGGGCCAGCGGGTCTCCTGCGTATCGACCTCTACGCGCCGACGACGCCGGACGAGCGCCTGGCGAAGTTGCTGCCGAACGCCCACGGCTTCGTGTACTGCGTGTCGCTCACCGGTGTGACCGGCGCGCGCCGCGCGCTCGCGTCCGACGTGGCCGAGTTCGTCGGGCGCGTCCGCCGCCACACCGCCCTCCCGATCGTCGTCGGCTTCGGCATCAGCTCACCCGAGCACGTGGCCGCGCTCCGTGGCACCGCGGACGGCGTCGCCGTCGGCAGCGCGGCGATCGATGTCGTGACGAGCGCGCGGCCCGAGCGGCGCGCGGCCGAGCTGCGCGAGTTCGTCGCCTCACTCGCCGTGGCGGGACGATCCTGATGGCGGTGCGCGGCGTGCGCGGCGCGACGACCGTCCGCGCGAACGACGCGAAGGCGATCTTCGAGGCGACGGCGGAGCTGCTGCGCATCCTCACCGAGCTCAACGGTCTGCGACCGGACGACATCGGCTACGTGTGGTTCACGGTGACGTCCGATCTCGATGCGGCCTTTCCCGCGGATGCCGCCCGCGCGGGACTCGGCTGGACGGACGTGCCGCTCATCTGCGGCCGCGAGATCCCCGTACCCGGTTCGCTCGGCATGTGCGTGCGCGTGCTCATCGCGTGGAACACGCCGAAGTCGCAGAAGGAGATCCGGCACGCGTTCCTCCGCGGCGCGAAGGCGCTGCGACCGGCGTGGGCGGTCGAGCTTCCGAACGACGGCCGCAAGGGCGAGCGCTGATGCTCGTCGTCATGAGGCGCAGCGCGTCACAGCGCGAGATCGACGCGGTCGTCGCGCGGATCGAGTAGTTCGGCATCACGCCGATCCCGCTGCCTGGCGCCGAGCGCATGGCGATCGGGACGTTCGGGTCGACGTCACGAGCCGCGGCCGAGGCGGTGGAGTCGCTGCCGGGCGTCGCGGAGGTCGTTCCGGTCAGCCGGCCGTTCAAGCTCGCTTCGCGGGAGGTTATCCCGGAAGACACGGTCGTGCGCATCGGGCCGGTGCCCGTAGGCGCGGGCGCGCCGCTCGCGATCATGGCCGGCCCGTGCTCGGTCGAGTCGCGCGAGCAGACCCTCGCGACGGCGCGGGCAGTGCGCGCGGCCGGCGCGACGATCCTGCGCGGCGGCGCGTTCAAGCCGCGCTCTTCCCCGTACAACTTCCGCGGTCTCGGCGCGGCGGGGCTCGACATCCTCGAGGAAGCGCGTGCGGAGACCGGACTCGCGATCGTGACCGAGGTGCTCACTCCGGGCGACGTCGACGCGGTG
>Ga0209157_1002409_pt1 | contig 14951 bp, 11 predicted proteins | sample GraSoiAngelo_135_FD_185892 | JGI IMG/M metagenome (GOLD analysis project Ga0209157, IMG submission 185892) | Grasslands soil microbial communities from the Angelo Coastal Reserve, California, USA - 14_0929_05_40cm (SPAdes) (version 2) | ecosystem: Environmental > Terrestrial > Soil > Grasslands ... | reverse complement strand
CGAACTCTCCGACCGGTTCGAGCTTGTCTTCTACGCCTACCGCCATGGTTTGTCGAAACCGCCCGTTTAGTCGGGCGACTTCATAGAGCCAACCTCAGCCATCCATACCCCGTGGGGATCATGTTCTTCGGGCGGCCTTTTTCCGAGGCAACGCTTTTTCGGATTGCTTCGGCATATGAGGCCGCAACGAAACACCGGATTCCACCGCCGGACTTTGGACCGGTTCCAGAGCCGTAGTTCGTCATGGACGGGCGTGGTCTCTACTGTTTCGCGTCTGGGGCTCCCGGGAGCACGGGGGCGGAGCCACCCGAAAACAGCTCGCGGCCGTCCGGCAGCTTCACTTGTTTGGCGTTGGCGACGGGTCCGCCGCTCTTGGCGCGAATTCTGCGGCAAAAGAATGATGCGCGCCGGCGGGAATCGCAAGCGCGAGCAGCCCCGCGGAAACGGCAATTACGCAAATCCTGGTTCGCATGAAAATCATCTCCTCACTGGCCCGGAAAGAATCCGAAGCCGAAAATGTTGGGCAGGGTCTGGCTGCCCTCGGCGCACGCGAACTCCATCAGCTCGCTTCCCTTGACCGCGGCTGCAAAGGCATTGGGAGGGTTGGCCTCGGCCATGGCTACACCGCGGCGGGCCCACATTCCCTGCATGTCGGGATGCCCGTCGGGCGTGCGGGCCTGGGTCCATTTCTTCGGGGTTTGCTCCTGGGCCTGCAGCGCCGGCAGACTTCCAGTCGCCAGAATACTCGCGACCGCGATCTGTAATAGCACAAAGCGCCCCCGGCCACGGCCTCATTTGGCCAGCGAAACGAGGCGTAAATTAGGACCCCAGTCTCTTGTCCCGCGTCCCTCCCGTGCGTATCTTCCACTCGTACAGTTCATCGGAAAGTCAGACTTGGCGGATCACGTACGTTGATGAGTGAAACCAGAGTGTGGCGGAAATCCACTTCTAACCCAAGGAGGGGAGCTTTCAGACTCGCATTTTTCGTCTCATCCGGCAATTCCTCCAGATCAGGAGATCTGAAATCTGTACGGGTGTTCAAGAAGAACGAATAACCAGATAAACGAGGAAAACAAACATGAAGAAAAGCAAGTGTTTTTGGTCTGTTTTGGCCGCGGTGCTATTGGTCGCGGCGGCTTACACAGGAAATGCGCAGGCACAGGATGTCGTCAGCGCAGGATTTAACTTGCCGGTAAATGTCGGCGCGAACCTGAACTTCGACTGCTCGAATTCGCCGGGACCAGTGATTAGCTTGGGCGACGGGGTCATCAGACTTGGAGAGATTGGAGCCGAAATAACTCTTTCGAACAACGTGAAACTCACGCACTCCACAGACCCGGGCGACATCTCGATCAGCGCCGCGGTGCTGCTTAAGTTCGGAACCTCCGTCGAGATTCCGAAACAGCCGTCCAGACCGGCTAACTATTATGGAAGCGACTTCAGTGGTACCGGCGTCGGCGGCAATCCACGCATTTACGTTGAGTTCTATGATCAGAATGGGAAACCCCCGAAAGATCTGTCAGGCAATGCGGTGGGCCCCCTTTATCTAGGCCGGTGCGTCCAGGGAGCAGCAAAGATCGACGCCAGTTTCCTGGAAGCCGTGATAGCGTCAACCTCTGTCTTTGTCGATTCCGGTTCGTGCAGCAATAATCCCGGCCCTTGGATCTATCTCGACAACGGCAACCTGTTCCTGTCGGGATTGAAAGCAAGAGTGATCTTTACGAACAACGCGAAGTTTACTCATGCGGCTAGCGGTGACGCATTCGTGGATTTCGAGGTTGTTCCGGGAAACGGGTTCCCAATCACCTGGCCCAAGCAGCCGGTTTTGGGCGGCGTTGGCGGCAATCCGCGCGTGTACTACATATTCAAGAATGGCGACGAGTACGTTGGAACCTGGCCCGGCCAGTACCTCGGAAGGTGCATCAAGCTCTAAGTGCAGTCGCGACTGGAGAGTATCGAATTGCTCCGGGACCACCCCTCCTTACTTAGATTAGGAGGGGTGCCCGAGCGTTCGGTTGGGATTGTGATTGGATCAGTTCTTTTGGGATGCTGGACAAGTACGGAGACATCCCACTCACCTAGATTCGGTAGTATCGAAAATTTGAAGACGCAGGCATAAAGCCTGCGGTTACGAGTCCGCTGCAGTGGGCTCGTAGCCGCGGGCTTTATGCCCGCGCTTGGCGCTACCGAACCTCAAATAAAAAAGTTTGCCCGACCATCGTTATCGACTCGCGCCGCCGACGGTTCATCTGGCGCGCGATCTTTGCCGCTGTTTCCTGGCTTAAGCTATTGCTCCGCGGTTACGGGGCCGCTGGTCTGGACCGTTTCGAAGGACCCAATACAAGGCGATGAGTTGAACGTGAGCAACTGCGATGGTAGCCCGCTTAACACCTCGTCGAGTCTTCAATCGCTGATTTGGGACTGAAGTGCGGAATTCTTTTTTGGCTGCCCCTGCCCCAGCGGTCTGCGTCAGCGTGGCTTTCAGCCAGCGGTTCCCCTTTCGGGTCTTGCCACTTTTGTTTAAATACCGGAAGATTCCTTCACAGCCTCACAGACCGCCTCCGCAGATACGCAAACCATGCAATGCCTGCGACGGCTGCCAGGCCAATTATCAGGAATTTGGCCTTGTCGAGACTCTCCACCACGCGGTTCCATTCTTCCCCCAGAAAGTAACCTAGCGTGATGAAGACCGCAACCCAACAGAACGCGCCGCTGTAGGCAAACAAGGCGAAGTTTGAAAAGCTCAGCTCCGATGCGCCGGCGATGTATCCGGTCAAATGCCTCACACCCGGGACGAAGTATCCCACCAGAAGCGTCCAGCGCCCGCGGCGTTCGAACCACGAGTGCACGCGTGCCAGTCTGTCGGGGGTCATATGAATGTAGGAGCCGTACTTCACCAAGACGTAGGTGTCGAAGATACGGCCAAGCGTGTAGCTTACCGTGATTCCGCAGGCGCTGCCGCAAAATGCGGCTGCGAATGTCGGGACGAACAGCAACGTCCGCTTGAAAACCAGAAAGCCGGAGAAGGTAAGCAACCATTCATCGGGAACCGGCAACCCGACGATTCCGAATATCAGCAGCGAAAAGATTCCGGCGTAGCCATATTGACCGATCCAATGCAGAGCAATCTCTTTCATCGCCGTCAAGTCTGGCAGAAGAAGTGCAAATCTTCTACTGGGAGACTGCCATGATGAAACTCGGTTTTACATGAACTGCTGCAGATCCTCGACTGCGCGGCATACCTTCTGAGCGACTTCGTCGTAGCTTTCAGACGTGAATCTCAGCGGCTGTCCAAATGACACGCGTACGGCCCCGCGTTTTGGCCAACTGTGATGAACCGAGTACACCGAATACAAGCCTTCAATGTAGATAGGCACGATTGGTCGTTGAAGGCGAATTGCCATCATCCCGATGCCGGGCCGAAAGGAATGCAGCCTTCCGTCGGTGGACCGCATGCCTTCGGGAAACACGAGCGGACAGTATCCGCGCTTGAGCAACTCAGCGGTGTAATTCAGCGCGCGCCGAACGCCGGCGACTTCCTGCGGCAGCGGATAGGCATTGAAGAGGCCGCAGGCTAACACGTAGCCCAGCCCTGTCCACCACACTTCTTTTTTGGAAAATCGATCCGGCTCGAAATACGGCTGGAACTGATCGAGTCCCATTGCAGGTGCAAGACGCCGCCGCCACCGGAACGGAAGCGCGGCAAAGACAGCAGGCGCGTCGAGATGGCTCGTGTGATTGGCAGCAAATATGACCGGCGCCTCGAGATGCTGAAAGTGCTCGAGGCCGGTTACCGTCAGAGGCAAGTAATGCTTGAAAAGCGGAATCGCGACCAGTTGTTGGAATATGGTTCGAAATAGCCGGATCGGAAGCGATCTCGCCCAATCCGACAAGGGCCGAGATAAGACCCCTGAACCGGCGCGTTCTGAGCGGCCGGCCGTTGATCTGCGGAGCCATTCCTCGAGCTGTGCCGAGTCCTTGAGCTGCGAAAATTCCTCCTCGTTGAGATCCACCTGATATTGATTTTCCAACTGCGACAACAACTCGACCCGCTCGAGCGAAGACATCGCGCTGAAATCTCTTTCCCTCGGTTGTAACGGAGGCATCGACTGCGGAACGCTTGAAATGCGCCTGGCGACCTCTGCTCTCCGGACCTTCATCGTGGACGTGGTCCGCGGAAAATCATTGTCGGGCCATAGCGACCAGCTTTTGATCCGCTGATGGGCCTCCAGTTTGTCATTGGCCTGTCTTACCAGCGTGTCCACGTTGGTATTCGGATCCTTGAGAATCAGCGCCGCATGAACCTGCTCGTTTCCGTTCTTACGGACACTGACAACCGCGCTTTCGCGAACTTCCGGAAATTGATTCAGCACGTGCTCGATATCTTCCGGATGAACGTTGAGCCCTTCAGATGTGACGATCATGTCCTTCTTGCGGCCACGATAGTACAGACGGCCTTCCGCATCCATCGCGCCAAGATCGCCCGTGTGAAGCCAGCTACCATCGTCGCCGGTAGTGATACTTTCGCCGCGGACGAGAATCTCGCCATCGGGCGCAATCATCACTTCGAGCCCCGGCAGGGCTCGGCCAAGTGATCCTCGTTTCGCGTCGAACGGATGATTGACCGTGACAACCGGGCTTGCCTCTGTTAGCCCGTACCCCTGAACAACCAGAAAACCCAGCTTGGCCCAGAATTCCTCCAATTCGGAATCGACGGGTGCGCCCCCCGCTACAAAACTCCAAAACTTCCAGCCGAATGCCGAGTGGATTTTCCGATATCGCCACAAACGGGTAAGGATCGATGGCGATGGAGGCGAAAGCTGGAATCGCCGCTCGACTTCATTTTTGAGGTTCTCCAGCATTCGGGGCACTGCGACAACGACGGAGATGCGATTCTCGCGAACGATCTGAACAATCCGGGCAGCATGGACTTCAGGTGTAAATGCCGCAGCGCCGCCTAAGAGCACCGGCATGTAAATACCGAGAGCCTGGCCGAACATGTGACTGAGCGGCAGCAAATCCAGGATTCGAATCGGTTGGAACGGCAACGCCCATTTCTTGTACTTGTGGATTTCCGTCCGGAACGGCTGCAGGTTGGCGCAGATATGGCGATGCCGATGAGTCACGCCTTTCGGCTCTGCTGTGGTGCCGGATGTGTAGACGATTTCGACAATATCGTCGGGCGTTGCGGGTTCGACTCGAAATGTTCGGACTCGAGGCAGATCGCGGATACGATCGAGCCCGGCACGATCGATCGTCAGTTTTGTTTTGGATTCCGCTTCGATTCGCCGCATGAGATCTTCCGAAAATCGGAAATCGACCGGAACGGCGATCACTCCAGATGCAATACAGGCCCAAAATACCGCTACCCATTCCAATCGATTCTCGGCCCAGATCAGAACGCGGTCGCCTTTGCGAATCCCAAGCTCGTCGAAATAGTTGATGGCTGCGCCGATTGTTCCGTGGAGCTCGGCGTACGTCGAGGCAAGAGTGCGGAAACCACTGGACCAACGTATGGCCTCATGGTCTTCTAGATTGGCGATGTCAGGCAGGAGATCTTGAAGAGTTCGCATGCCGCAGCCCTTTTCTTACAACAGTATCGCTCCGGCCCGTGATTCTCGACTCCAAAGCCAGAAATCGTCTCTGTGCTAGAATCGGCGAAGGTCATGAAGGCAGTTGATACACCGGCCAAGGAAAAGATTTCCGCACTAAGTGACGCCGTCGGAAAGACTATAAAAGGGAAAAAGGAGACTATCGGACTCGCGATAGTGGCGCTCCTTGCGGAAGGGCACCTTTTGATCGAAGACGTCCCCGGTGTTGGGAAAACAACATTGGGACATGCGCTGGCACGGTCCTTGGCGTGCAAATTTCATCGTATTCAATTCACTAGCGATCTGCTGCCGTCCGACGTTTTGGGTGTGTCGATCTACAGTCCGAAACTCAACGAGTTCGAATTCAAGCCCGGTCCAATCTTCGCCAACATAGTTTTGGCAGATGAAATCAATCGAACGACGCCGAAGACACAAAGCGCCCTACTCGAAGCGATGAATGAAAAGCAGGTGACGATTGAGAACATGACTTATCTGCTTCCCAGGCCGTTTATGGTTTTGGCGACGCAGAATCCGATTGAACATCATGGAACCTACCCCCTCCCGGAGTCCCAACTGGACCGGTTCCTCATGCGCATCGAGGTCGGATATCCGGATCCCGCTGCGGAAAAAGAAATTCTCAAACGGTTCTCGAACGGGAACCACCACTACCCGGCAGATGCCGTCCTGGATCCAGCGGAGGTCGTGTTTCTTCAAGAACAAAGCCGTAAGGTCGACATCGACGATTCCATTGTGGATTATATGATCCGCATCGTGAATCGAACACGCGATCATCCGGAAATCGCGCTGGGCGTCAGCCCGCGAGGCACCGAGGCGTTGTTTCGCGCGACTCAGGCATTTGCCATGATCGATGGCCGCAGTTACGTGCTACCCGACGACGTGAAAAGGTTGGCCCATCCGACTTGCGAACACCGTCTCGTTTTAGTTCGGTCCGCCGCGCGTGTCCGGAGTGGTGCGAAAAGTGTTCTCGCGGAGATCATCAATCAGGTTCCTGTTCCTGCGTAAAACCCGCGAATGAACAGAGAAAGCCCCGCCGCTACCGCAATGAGATCGCCCATGTGGAAAAACTTCAGCACAGCGATTGGCCTGTTGGCGATTGCCATGGTCGCTGCGCTTTATTCCTCGACTGCGACTCGAGACGGACGCATATTGCCATCTGCGATCTCCGCACTCATCGCGCTCGGGATCTCCGTATGGGTCGCTTGGAAGCTCGTGCCGCGGCTTGCGGCAGGGGTCGATTGGCAATGGCTTCCATATTTTACGCGTTACCAGGTCACCCGCGAAGGTTGGTTATATTTCGGTGCAGTCACCATCGTCGTGTTCGCGTCAGTGAATACGGCCAACAACCTCTTATATATGATTCTGTCGGCTTTGCTGGCGGTGCTGGTTCTCTCGGGATTGCTGTCGGAGCTGAATTTTGGCCTTCTCAAATTGAGCGTACGAGTTCCGTCGCATTGTTTTGCACGCGAGCCATTTCCTGTCTCGATTGAGGTGCACAACCGGAAGCGCGTGTTTCCAACATTTTCGCTGCACATTGAGGCAGCCGACGAAAGGGCCTTTCGCTGTTCCGGTTTCTACGTTCCTCTTGTAGAGCGTCAAAAGTGTACGTCGGATACCGGACAGGGGATGCTTACCAAACGTGGGCGTTGCGCGATCAGGAAGTTGAAGGTCTCGTCACGGTATCCCTTTGGCTTCTTCGTAAAGGAGCTCAGTTGTGCCGTTGAAGCCGACTGTATCTGTTACCCCGAGATCATTCCCCAAGAACAGATGAGCCCTTCCATGCTCGACGTTCAAGGATCGAATCAGAGATACGAGCGGGGATTCGGCTATGACCTCTACATGATTCGCGACTACGTCCCATCCGATAGCGCGCGGCACGTGCATTGGAAGGCATCGGCAAAGACGTCGGTTTTGAAGACCCGCGAATACGCGGCCGAAGAGAGTTCGCGAGTCGTGCTTGCCTTCGATCGTTTTGGTCATCCCGATGAGGCCGAAAAATTCGAACAGCTGGTGTCGTATACGGCATCACTCGCGTACCACTTCGTTGAGAATGGAGTCGAAGTGGCACTCGTGGCCGACGACTGGCAGAGTAGTCAGGGAAACACCCCGGCTGTACTCGATTCCATTCTCGAGTACCTTGCGCTTGTGCAATTATCGCCGTCGGCAGAACGTCCAGCACCATTGGCGGCGGGTGGCGCAATGATATTGACGCTAAGGAAAACCTGAACGCTCTTTCAAACCGAGAGGGCTGAGGAGGCTGCTGAAAAGTCGAATCGCGCAACTGTAGGGGCGCTCTATGAGCGCCCGTTCTCCCGCGAATCAACGAGATGCGGGCGGTCATACACCGCCCCTGCAGCGCAGTAGATAAATGCAACGCTATTTCCAAGTTTCATGTCACGCGCTGATGATCAGCGCGTTTGCGGCGCTGGCGTTGACGGGCCGTTTAGACGCGCCGGCAATTGTTATCTTCACAACCGCTCTCTCGGTGAGTGTTTACCGCACACTGAAGGGCCTGCCGGAGCCGCTTTCCCCGCGCGGAGCGTTCATTCTGTCGTGCGTTTACGTTGTGTTCTTCCTTTTCGACATGATGATGCTGTCGGCTTCCTTCATTCCGGCATCGATTCACCTGGTCCTATTTCTGCAGGCCGCGAAGCTGTACCAGAAAAAGACGGACAGAGATTATCTGTATCTCATTGTTCTGTCGTTCTTACAAATCCTGGCCGCGTCGTCGCTGACCATCGATATTTCGTTTGTGGCGATGCTGTTTTTGTTCCTCGCGGCGCTGACTTCGACTCTGATGAGCTTCGACATGTATCGTTCCGAGCGAAACCACACAGCCACACCGCAACACATTGTCGCGCCGCTAGGCGGTATGAGTCTGTGGGCGGCGGTGTGGATTGTCTTGATCGGTGTCGTTCTCTTCCTGGTAATCCCTCGGGTCGGTACAGGTTATTTCACCCGCGCGACGACGCAGTCGTTGTTGATATCGGGATTTACGGATTCCGTCCAATTGGGCGAAATCGGTCAGGTCAAGCTCAGTTCGGCCGTCGTTATGCACGCCCGGCAGATTAGCGGAATACCCTTCGCGGTTCTAAAGTGGCGCGGCGTTGCGCTTGACCGGTTCGACGGGCACAACTGGTCGAGAACCGATCGCAAGCGCCGTCTGCTGCAGCCGTCGCTTGAAGGCGAATTTTGGCTCCGGCCTATCGAGCACCAGGATGATGTCGCCCAATATGAATTGCTCCTGGAACCGCTCGCAACCAACGCGCTATTTGGGCCGTACCAGGTGCGATCCGTCTCCGGACGATTACAGGCGGTGGAGTATGACAGCGATGACTCGATTTATCTGCGAGTGCCTTCCGCTCGGCGGACGCAGTATCAGGTCCTGTCGGAAATTCCGAAATACAAGGTAGAGAAGAAACAGTCTGACCGTTCGGGGGAGGAACCCATCCCAGCCAGTATTAGCTCGAGATATCTTCAACTCCCACGGGATCTCGATCCGCGAATAGCCGAACTCGCACGCAATATCACCTCCAGAGGAACTTTAACATTCGAAAAGGCATCACTCGTTGAAGCCTATTTAAAGCGGAACTACAAGTACACGCTCGATCTCTCCTGGGCGCCCGGACCTCAGCCGGTAACCACGTTTTTGCTCGCTGCCAAGACCGGACACTGCGAGTATTTCGCGTCAGCAATGGCGATCCTCCTGCGCGCAGCGGGGATTCCGACGCGTTTAATCAATGGTTTCTTGATGGGCGAATACAATGCTGTCGGCGGCGACTACATCGTCCGCGAATACGATGCTCATAGCTGGGTGGAAGTGTACGTTCCAGGCCGAGGATGGACGGAGTTCGATCCCACGCCGCCGGATCCGAATCACCGCGAGATGACCCTCGCGTTACAACTGTCGCACTATATCGACGCTATAGAGTTGTTTTGGAATTCTTACGTCATCGTTTACGACACCGGCTCTCAATTGCAATTGTTCCGCAGCGCGCAGGAACGCCTCCAATCGGTACAGTCCGCCGTGCGCACCCAGGCGGAGAAGTGGGTCACCCAAGGCCAGATGTTCTCCGAGCGCGCCGCTAATAAACTTTCCGATCTCATAGAAACTCGATGGCTTTGGCTTGTTGTTACGATTCTCGGTGCCGGCGGTCTGAGCGTCAAATACCGCCACAGGTTGAAAATGCAACTCGAGATTTGGCGTGTCCGCCATGGCCGCGGGATCATCCACAAGGATATTGTGGAAGAACTCTTCTACCGAGCAACGCAACTGGCCGAAGGCCGCTCTCCAAAGCGCCGGCCCGCCCAGACGTGGCGCGAATGGATTTTCGGTTTGCCGGACCCGGTCCGGAGATCGACGCTTACGAAAGCTCTCGCTGTATTCGAGAAATCGAAGTACGGGCGTCAGCCGGCTTCCACCACAGACTTTGCGGTCCTGGAAGAAACGATCCGGGAACTGAAAATGTAAGAACATTCCCCTCCTCTGCGGGGAAGGGAATGTTGCCGGTTTGATTCTGCATTTCTTGTTAGAATCATTTAAATGTCCGCCAAAACATCGCCAAAGGTCGGGTTCGTCAGCCTCGGGTGTCCCAAGAACCTCGTAGACAGTGAGATCATGCTCGGCGCTCTATCCCGGCATGGCTATTCCATTACGGCGCAGAAAGAAGACGCAGATGTCATCGTCGTGAATACGTGTGGATTCATCGACACGGCCAAGAGAGAGTCCATTGACACGATCCTTGAGATGGCGGAACTGAAGGTCCGGGGAAATTGTAAGAAGCTTGTCGTTGCGGGTTGTCTCGCGGAGCGGTATCGCAGCGAGATCCAAAAGGAAATTCCCGAGATCGATTTTATTTTCGGTCCCGACGAACTTGGCCGTGTGCTCGAGGCAGTGCAGTTGGATTCTTCGGAACCGGCGCCAGATGTTTCGATCGACGCGCTGTACACGTCGACGGAAGTTCCAACAATCCCTCGAATCCTGACAACGCCCGCATACCTGGCGTATTTGAAAATTTCCGAAGGCTGCGACCACGTGTGCACGTTCTGCGCGATTCCGAGTTTTCGCGGCCGCTTCCGCAGCCGCAGGGTTGGAGATTTAGTGGCTGAATCATGGCGACTGACGGAACAAGGTGTTCGGGAGCTCGTCATCGTCTCGCAAGACACAATGGCCTACGGGGCGGATATCGGGCTTCGAAACGGCATCACGACTCTGCTTCGCGACCTGGCGAAAATCGACGGAATCGAGTGGATTCGTTTTCTGTATTGCTATCCGAATATGGTCTCGGAAGAACTCGTTCGACTCGTTGCCGAAGAGGAGCGGCTCTGTAAATACTTCGACATCCCTTACCAACACGCGAGCCGGCGTGTGCTGGAGCTAATGAAGCGCGGCGGACACCGCAGCATGTATGAACGCCAGGTTGACGGGATTCGAAAACTGATGCCGGATGCCGGCTTCCGGACTTCTTTTATCGTTGGTTTCCCGGGTGAAAGCGACGGAGATTTCGACGAGCTCCTCACCTTCGTCCGGAGTGTGCAATTTGATAACGTTGGTGTATTCCTCTATTCCGACGAAGAAGGTACAGGAGCTTTCGATCTCGACGGTAAGGTTCAGCGGCGGGTCGCCATTCAACGCCGGAGCCAGCTCATGACAGAGCAGGCGAAGATCTCAAGGCGCAAATTGAAAAATATGGTCGGACGTACCGTCAAAGTTTTGCTGGAGGGGCGCTCGGATGAATCGGACCTTCTGCTTCAAGGCCGCATGGAAACTCAAGCCCCCGACATCGATGGCCACGTACTGATCAATGACGCCGCCACCCTGGAGCCAAGCGTCGGAAGATTCTACAACGTCGAGATCACCGGCAGTATGGAGTACGACCTCATCGGAAGGATCGTCCGCCATTGAAGTGTCTGATTTGCAGGAAAGAGACCGAATATGCCGGCAATCCCTACCGGCCGTTTTGCAGCGAGCGCTGCAAGTTGATTGACCTCGGCAGGTGGGCTGGAGGGGAATATTGCGTTCCCACAGCCGAGCGGCCGCCCGAAGAAATTCACAGATCCAATGGAAATCGTGAAGACGAAGAGTGAGGCGACCGGTTCCGCTGACTGGCTCGCGATCGCCGTGGCTACTGCCGCGGGCGCCGGTTTCGTGCCGAAGGCGCCGGGGACTGCGGGTTCCGTTGTAGGTGTCGCGATATATCTCGCGCTCGACCGAGCCGGTCGAGGCGCATATTTCCCGCATGTTATAATTTTTTTCTTCATCGTCGGTATCTGGGCGTCGTCACGTGTTGAGCACATGTGGGGACACGATGCTCAGCGCATTGTGATCGATGAAGTTGTAGGTCAGATGATCACGTTTGGGATCGCCGCCGGCAGATATCAACTTTCGGCATTCTACATCGCTCTGGGTTTCGGCCTGTTTCGCCTATTCGATATCGTGAAACCCTTTCCAATCCGGCATCTCGAGCGCTTGAAGGGCGGCGCCGGCGTGATCGCAGACGATGTGGGCGCGGGATTGTATGCGCTGGCAATCCTGACGCTTATTCGATATATGTTCATCAAATCTTAATAATGCCTGGAATCACAATTAAAAACGTCGCTCCCAAAGCCGCACTTCCCGGCGGGGAAGTTGTCATCGAATATTCCGGCCGCGAACTTGCAGGGAGCGCGCGGCCCGAAGTCCGTTTCGGGGATTTCACCGCTCAGGTCATGATGGCATCGAGTGACCACATCATTGCAAAAGTTCCGGATTCTTCGTCGGAAATCGGCACGCAGGAACTCGTCATCGCGACGGACGGGGATACGAGCCGTCCTTTTCCGTATGAGATTGGAAAGAAACTCGCGTCGAATCTTCATCCGGTCGCAAATCCTGCACTGGATCCGGAAGGAAACGTTTACGCGACGTACAGCGGCCGCCGCGGCCAGAAGACCCCGGTATCCATATACAAGATTACTCCGAAAGGCGCAGTGACTCCTTTCGTGACCGACATCATGAATGCGACCGGGCTGGCATTCAGCCTGACTGGCGATCTGTTCGTTTCGAGCCGGAATGAAGGGAATGTGTATCGCGTCGATCCCGCGGGCCGAACGGAACTGTATATCGAAGGAATGGGCATCGCGACCGGCATCGCGCTGGATCACGATGGAAATCTATATGTCGGCGATCGCAGCGGCAGCATTTTCAAGATTAGTCCGAGTAAAGAAATTTTCGTGTTCGCCACACTCGAACCAAGCATCGCCGCGTACCACCTGGCATTTGGATTCGATGAGTATCTCTACGTTAGCGGACCGACCACGTCGAGTTTTGACTGCATTTATCGGGTATCGCCGAGTGGCGAAGTCGACCGGTTCTTTACCGGACTTGGCCGGCCTCAAGGTCTGGCATTCGACATCGACGGCAATTTGTACGCCGTCGCCTCGTACCGCGGACGCCGCGGGATTTTTCGGTTCCGCGATCCCAAGAAGCCCGAGTTGATGGTTGCCGGTATCAGTCTCGTTGGACTCGCTTTTGCTCAGCACGAAAATTTAATCGTGGTGGATTCCGGGTCGCTATATCGGGTCCGCCTGGGCATTATGGGCAAGCCGTTGCCGTGAGGCGTGGCAGTGTATTCCCCTCCTCGCAGAGGAGGGGGCGCGACAGCCTAATAGAAGCTGGCGCGCCGGGCGCGAAGCGCGAGCCCGATAGGGCGAAGCCTCAATTGGTGGTCAGTTCGGCGAAACATTTCGTTCAGTCTGACCACCCCGTCTGCGCCTTCGCTTCGCTCGGCGCATCCACCCCTCCTCTGCGAGGAGGGGAATAGAAGACCCGACGCTAAGAAAATGGATCTTTCTGCGGAAATCATTGCTATCGGTTCTGAGTTGCTGACGCCGCAATTCAAGGACACGAATTCACTTTACCTGACGGAAGAGCTCAACGCGATCGGCATTCCGGTGGTAATGAAGACAGTCGTTGGCGATGATGAACGTTATCTCGAGCACGCCATACGCGGCTCCCTCGAGCGCACTCCCATCCTGATAACGATGGGAGGCCTTGGCCCGACCGAGGATGACGTGACTCGCAAGGTGATTGCCCGCGTTCTTCAGCGGCAGCTTGTGCTGAATGATGAAATCCTCGCGAAATTGCAACGGCGTTTCAAAGCGCGAGGTGTGGAAATGCCCGCGAACAATGCGCGGCAGGCGCTGGTTCTAACAGGTTCCGATATTCTTGAAAATAATCATGGGACAGCGCCAGGTCTCTGGGTTGCTGCCGGGAAGAATCACGTCATCTTGCTGCCTGGTCCGCCATCGGAACTTCGGCCGATGTTTGAAAAATCGTGCCTGCCGCGGCTGGGTGAAATGGCCGGAAGTATCGCTCTCGCCCGATGTGTCTTTCGAACGGCGTGCCTGCCCGAGTCTACGCTCGATGCGCGGATCGCGCCGATTTACACGAAATACAAGAACCCGGAAACGACGATTCTGGCGAAGCCGGGGCAGGTCGATATCCGCCTCACGGCGCGCGGTAAAAATCGCGAGGAAGCCGAGAGGTTGCTGATGGAATTAGGCGATCAGATCGATCAAGAACTGGAAGAGTACATCTTCGCTCGTACCGAACAATCGCTGGAAGAAATCGTCGGGTTGTTTCTGGTGATGAAGAACGCAACAATTGCCACCGCAGAATCTTGCACGGGGGGCCTCATCGCGGAACGACTGACGAGCGTCCCGGGCAGTTCGCGATACTTCCTCTCAGGCATCATTTGCTACAGCAATGAATCCAAAATGGAGCTCGCCGGTATTCCTCCTCTATTGCTCGAGATGCAAGGCGCCGTCAGTCCAGAGGTGGCGCGGGGCCTTGCTGAAGGCATTCGCGCGCGAGCCGGGACAACGATTGGCGTGGGAGTGACGGGAATCGCGGGACCCGGCGGCGGTTCGGAGGCAAAGCCGGTGGGTACGGTTCACATCGCCGTTGCGACGCCTTTGGGAACGGAACATCGTCAATCCTTCTTCCCCGGCGATCGTGAAAAAATCCGGTGGTGGGCGTCGCAGGTTGCCCTCGATATGGTGCGGCGTGAACTGATGAAAATGTAATGCGAGTCTTTATCGCAGTCGATCTGCCAAGCGAGGTTCGCGAACAGTTTGGCCAAATTCAACGAGAACTCGAGCCTTTGAGCGGAAAGGCTCGATGGGTTGCGCCCGCGTCGATTCACATCACTTTGAAGTTTATTGGTGAAGTACCCGACAAGCGAATCGAGGCTATTGATACGGCTCTGACCAGTTTAACTTGGAAAGCGTTTACTGTAACAGTGAGCGGTGTCGGATTTTTTCCCGGCAACCGTTCTCCTCGGGTGTTCTGGGCGGGAATAAAAG
>Ga0209157_1002408_pt1 | contig 14955 bp, 15 predicted proteins | sample GraSoiAngelo_135_FD_185892 | JGI IMG/M metagenome (GOLD analysis project Ga0209157, IMG submission 185892) | Grasslands soil microbial communities from the Angelo Coastal Reserve, California, USA - 14_0929_05_40cm (SPAdes) (version 2) | ecosystem: Environmental > Terrestrial > Soil > Grasslands ... | reverse complement strand
GCGGTGCGGTCGGCGAGCAGGCTGCGGTTCGGCAAGCCCGAAAGCGCGTCGTAATTCGCCAGATAGCGGATGCGCGTTTCATAGGCGTTGCGCTCCTCTGTTTCAGAGAGGGCGCGTTTTACCGCCGTGCCAAGCCGGCGCATGCTGCTTTTCAAGACGTAATCCGTGGCCCCCATTCGAATCGCCGCGATGGCGCGCTCCTCGCCGATCGTCCCTGACAGGAAAATGAACGGAACCTGCGGCACGATTTCCCGAGCCAGCAGCAGCGCCTCCATGCCATCAAACCCTGGCATCGAGAAATCGGACAGGATTGCGTCCGGTCTGGCCTCCGAGAGAGCCACCTTCATGGCGCTCTCCGAGTCGACTTGCCGCCACAGCGTCTCAAGGCCGTCACGCCTAAGAGCGCGCAGCGCCAGCTGGACATCCTCCGCGGAGTCCTCGACGAAAAGAAGATTTACCGGCGCGTCGTGCGTCATGCTTCTGCTTTTTCCCCCCTATGACGGCACAGTAAGCCTATCCCTCGCACTGCTTCAGGTCTGTCGGGGAACACCTCGCCCCTGTAGCGCGCCCTCTACAAAATCGGGACTATTTGGAGCCGGATGTGAACAAATTCACGAAAGGAAAAGCCCCGGTCGCCAGGGGCGCCGGGGCCTGTGCCGCTTCGACAACGGAGGGAGGAGGGAAGCAGCGTCGTCAAGACTAGCGCGGACGCGCATCACAGCGCATTCAGCGGATCGCAACCGCCTCGTCTATTTCGCAGGATGCAGGGTCTGTAAGGCCATGCCCGACAAGCGGGGCGAGTGTTCAGGACTCACGGATAAATGTCCGTGAAGCGCTACGTAAAATTGGTTAATGCCGCCGTATAAGGCCTTCTCTATTCGGTTCGCCTGACGCACCATTCGCGTCAGGATATGGCCGGACTCATGAACCAGCACAAGGAGACGAGCGTGCGCGCCTTTCGACGTACCGAAGCAGGCACGGCAGCGTTGGAGGATAAGAACTCGGGCCTGTCGGTCGCGTACCGGCGCATTCTCGAGCAGGTCGGCAGGCGCGGTGGCCTGCGTCCGCTGTTGTCTTCTTACTCCAAGGAGCAAATCATTGAATGGCTCGGCCAGCTGATGACGCTCCGCATGGTCGAGTCGGCGCTCGAAACCGGAAACCAGGATCACCTGAGATTCACCGGCCGGTTCAAGGTATCAGAATTGGCCGCGGCGTTTAACGAGCGTCCCTAGCTCACGATCCTCTGAACGGCGCCGACTGACTGCGGTCTGAGCGGCACCTGCGCCCCGATTGCCCCTAGCCTTCGGGGCGTTTCTTTTGGGGCAATGGTGGAGTGGAGGAGGATCGAACTCCCGACCTTCGCATTGCGAACGCGACGCTCTCCCAGCTGAGCTACCACCCCGTGGGAAGCCGCGGATTTTACCGCAAGCGCCGTCCCGCCGACAGACTTATGATGGCGCAATGCAGATAGCGCCGCCGTTCGGTTACCGGGAAATCGTTCCGTTCCTGAAGACCCAGAAGGTGCGCCTGCTCGCGCCCGGCGAAGTGCCCGAGTTCGCGCGGCGCGGCAACGCCATCCCCGTCAGCCACACGGAGTTCCAGTTCGCGGCGCGCGAGTATCCGATCGTCTTCACCAGCGGCGACGAAGGCAAGAGCTTCGCGCCGGTCGCCGTGCTCGGGATCGCGGCAGGCGAAAATCTGTTCGTCGCGAACGCTGCCTGGGCGCGCGGCGTTTACGTCCCGGCCTATGCGCGCCGCTACCCGTTCTGCATGGCGAAGGTGACGCTCAACCAGGTGGAGCAGAAGGACCGGCTGATCTGCGTCGAGAAGGCATTCATCGACGAGCAGGGCGAGCCGATGTTCGATGCGCAGGGTCAGCCGAGCGCGAAATGGAGCGAGATCGAGCGGCTGCTCTCGGAATACGAGGCCGACCTCGAGCGCAGCCGGGAGATGTGCGCCATTCTCGGCGACTACGCGCTGCTCGAGCCCTTCACCATGCAGGCGACGCTCAGCAAGGACAAAGGCGGCGGCGCGATGCACCTCACCGGCATGCACCGGGTGAACGAGAAACACCTGGAAAACCTGAACGCTGCGCAGCTCAAGAACCTGATGCGCAAGGGGCTGATGGCACGCGTCTACCTGCACCTGCTGTCGCTCGAGAACTTCGCGCGGCTGCTCGAGCGCAAGGCGACGCGCCTCGCAGCGGCAGCTGACTAGTGGGCCGGGTTGGATTCGAACCAACGACCAAGGGATTATGAGCCCGGTCGAAGGGCGAATCAGAGTTGTCTGGAGTAAAGCCGTAGCTAACCCTTTCACTTCGCGGGCTCCTAAAACGTAGCCCCTATAAACTTGGATGGTCCGCACCGCCGCGTTTTAGCGGCTTAACATGATCGGATAACGTAGCCAGGGCAGTCTGCCCGATGTCCTGCCCGTCGAGGGGCAAGGGTGAATGCGCTGAAAGTCGGCGCGTGCCTTGGCGCTTCGCTCAATGCGGCCGTGCTTGTCCCGTTGCACGCCAACTGCACGGGTTGGATGCTCTCGCGGCGTGCGGCCTGCAGTCGTTTCCTTCGCCGCCCGGGGTTGAACGCAATCTTTTCGGCGAACCGAGTGAGCGCGATTCGTTTGGTGAATGAACCGCATCCGCGATTAGCTATCTTGCTGCCGCTTGAGCGGAAGTCCTTGCGGTTGGTTTTGTCTGTCGGTGAGCGGTGCTTCTCGCTGGGATCGATCCTGGCCGCGGCTGCGAGGCCTTCATGCAAGCAGCCTTATGGCAAATAGGAAGTCTCTTGTTGCTTTGGTTGCCAATTCCTGACTAATCGCATCGCGATCGGTACGTCCATTTCCGTTCACCGCCTACCGTGCAATTGACGAAGTCTTCACCCGGCACCGGCGTCTCTGTCCGAACGTCCGCTACAGGCGTTGCGGTCGGCACTACGATTCGAACTCTCGGTGCTGAAGACTCCCTCGCTTTTGCCGCGGCGACTTTCGACACGACCGATCCCGAGGGCGATGCACGAAGCTCTTGCCCGAGCTGAGTTGCGATCGCGCGAAGCGCTATCGCGATCTCGTCGCGAAAGAGTCGCGCATCATTCGCCTTCCATTCCGAAAGCGGCCGGGCCGATCCAACATAGAGAAATCCGGCCCAACCATTTGCCGTGGCCGCCGGGGTTTGCAAATTCGCGTACGCCCCAACACGCAGTGCCACGCGAGGATCCTGCCCAACATCTCCAGCCAGTCCAACCGCGCTAAACCTCATCTGCAAAAGCGCTTCCTCATCAGGCAACGCCTTGCCCTCTTCGTCGGCGTGGACCGCGCGGAGAACATGGCCGCCGATTTTCCCATTTTGCGCAATGATGGCCTCGGAGAGCAGGGCTGCGAGATCGATACCTAGGCCACTCATATCGAACAACGGCGCTGCGCCTTGGGCCGCATCGATGGGGTGGTTTTCATCTGTTGACTTGACCGACACCGCTCCAGCAGTCGCGCCGACGGCAAAACCGATGGGGGCGGCGATAAGACCTACGGTACAACCGATAGGCATTAAAGGAGGAAAAACGGCCAGACCGGCCAAACAACCAGCACCAATCGTGGCGACCGCGCCTACCGCCCCGCCACCGGCTCCACGCGCCATTCTCCTGCCACTCTGGCTATCATGCGTTTGAATGGTGGCGCTCGGTAATTCCTGGTCCACCTTAATCGCAATGGCGCGCGGGGATTCTGAAAGCCAAACCGAAAGCTCTTCTTTTGGCGTCGGCGGCAGTGCGGGTTTGGTTGCGCATCCGGCGATGAAAAGCGCCGCCAGCACAGCGGCGTAGTGCTTTAATATGAGTGCTCGCATCGCTTCTCCCCGAAGATGTGAGCCGAGCGTCAGCCCAGTCTCTTCTTGTCTTAGGCGAGACTATTCGCGTCACGTGCATTCCGCCATCCCGTAAATACGGGATGCACACGCCTTCCCGGGCAGAGCCTCGCTATCCCCGCGAACTTCCGACGCTGCGCCGAACACTCATCATTGTCGACCATGATTTTGGCACTGTCGAACATCGCATCGATCTCTATCGCACGCGGCGCATATGACTAAGCCGGTTTCCCGGCCCCTCCGCGCGATCAGTTGACGCGCGTTAAGTTCTTAAAATATTATGGTGAAGCGAAGTGGGCCGGGTTGGATTCGAACCAACGACCAAGGGATTATGAGTCCCCTGCTCTGACCGGCTGAGCTACCGGCCCCTCGAGAGAGCTTACTGCAAACGAAAAGGGCCGCTTGCGCGGCCCTTTTTTCTTTTCCCTTCGATCAGCCTTCCTGGTCTAGGAAGCTCTTCAGCCGCTCGGATCTGGATGGGTGGCGCAGCTTGCGCAGCGCCTTGGCCTCGATCTGCCGTATGCGCTCGCGCGTGACGTCGAACTGCTTGCCGACCTCCTCCAGCGTGTGGTCGGTGGACATCTCGATGCCGAAGCGCATGCGCAGCACCTTGGCCTCGCGCGGCGTGAGCGTGTCGAGCACTTCTTTCGTCACGTCGCGCAGGCTGGCGAAGGTCGCCGCGTCGGAGGGCGCGAGCGTCGACTGGTCCTCGATGAAATCGCCGAGGTGCGAGTCGTCGTCGTCGCCGATCGGCGTCTCCATCGAGATCGGCTCCTTGGAGATCTTGAGGATCTTGCGGATCTTCTCCTCGGGCATCTCCATGCGCGCGGCGAGCGTCGCCGGGTCCGGCTCCTGGCCGGTCTCCTGCAGGATCTGGCGGCTGATGCGGTTCATCTTGTTGATGGTCTCGATCATGTGCACCGGGATGCGGATGGTGCGCGCCTGGTCGGCGATCGAGCGCGTGATCGCCTGCCGGATCCACCACGTGGCATAGGTCGAGAACTTGTAGCCGCGGCGGTATTCGAACTTGTCGACCGCCTTCATCAGGCCGATGTTGCCTTCCTGGATCAGGTCGAGGAACTGCAGCCCGCGGTTGGTGTACTTCTTGGCGATCGAGATCACCAGCCGCAGGTTGGCCTCGGTCATCTCGCGCTTGGCGCGGCGCGCCTTCGCCTCGCCGGTCGACATCTGCTTGTTGATCTCCTTCAGATCGCGGATCGGGATGCCGATCTTCTGCTGCACCGCCTGGATCTTGCCGAGCAGCTCGAGGATCGACGGCTCGAGGCGGCGCAGCGCCTCGCTCCACGGCTGCGCCGCGTTGATGTCGCCGGTCAGCCAGCGCCGCGAGCCCTCGGTGCCGGCGAAGATCCTGATGAAGTGCTGGCGCGGCATCTGCGCCTTCTCGACGCAGATGTCGTGGATCTGGCGCTCGTGGCGGCGGATCTCGTCGACCAGGCTCCTCACGCTGTCGGAAAGCCGCTCGACGGTGCGCGCGGTGAAGCGGATCCCCATCAGCTCGTTGGAGATCTGGTCGCGCGCGCGCAGGTAGTCCTTGTCCTTAGAGCCCTTGTTCTCCAGCGCCCTCGCCATCTTGTCGTAGAGGCGGCGGATGCGCGCGAACTTCTCGAGCGCCTCGCCGCGCAGCTTCAGCAGGCTCGCGGACTGCGCGGCGCCTTCGTCTTCCTCGGATTCGCCCTCTTCCTCCTCGATCTGCGCCTCCTCGTCCTCGGGCGACTCGGCTTTCTTCGGATCGAAGTCGTCCTTGGCGTTGGGATCGATCAGGCCGTCGACCACCTCGTCGACGCGCGACTCGTCCTTTTCGACCTTGTCGGCGAGCTCGAGGATCTCGCGCACCGTGGTCGGGCAGGCGCTGATCGCCTGGATCATGTGGCGCAGGCCTTCCTCGATGCGCTTGGCGATCTCGATCTCGCCCTCGCGCGTGAGCAGCTCGACCGAGCCCATCTCGCGCATGTACATGCGCACCGGGTCGGTGGTGCGGCCGAACTCGGAATCCACCGTGGAGAGCGCGGCCTCGGCCTGCTCCTCCACGTCCTCGTCGGTCTGCGCGACGGGCGTGGCATCGGAGGCGATGAGCAGCGTTTCCTGGTCGGGCGCCTGGTCGTAGACCTGGATGCCCATGTCGCCGAAGGTCGAGATGATGGCTTCGATCTGCTCGGCGTCGACCAGATCGTCGGGCAGGTGGTCGTTGATCTCCGAGTACGTGAGGAAGCCGCGCTCCTTGCCGAGCTTGATCAGGTTCTTGAGGCGCGTGCGCCGGGTCTCGGCGTCCTCTTTCGGCATCTCGGCCGGGATCAGCCATTCGTCCTTGCGGCCGCGGCGGCCGCCGCGGCCGCCCTTGCCCTTCGCCTTGACCTCGTTGACCTTCGCTTCCAGCAGCTCGAGCGCCTGCTTGGCGCTCTTGATCGGCGTTTTTGCCTTGGCGCTCTTGGCGTCGGGTTTCGGGGCGAGCGCCTTTACCGCGAGCGCCGCCTTCGGCGCAGCCGCCTTGTGCGCCCGGGCGGGCAGCCTGGCGCGCAGCCGCTTCTTGACGGCGCGCGACTTCGCCGCCGAAACGCGCTTCAGCGTCCTCAGGACCTTCTTGGCTTTTTTCTTGGCCGCGCGGACTTTCCTCACCTTGGGCTTGCGCTTGTGCTGGACCATCCTTACCCCGCAAATACAACGAAAACCTTACATGGTAGCAGGGTCCTGCCTTTTCAACCCTGGTTTTTAGGGCCGCCCGGCTGAATTTCGCCTTAGGGCTGGTCTCGGATATCTGGGCGCAGGGCGCCTTGAAGCCGTTTGTAATCCATCAGTTTTTTCTGGAACACGATTTGATCGTCCTTGGACTGCAAGCCTTTGCCGCGGATTGCATCGAGTTCCATCGCCCTTCGGAACACATCGAGCTTAGTTAATGCGCTGCGGATCTCAGTTTTTGCATCTTCCTCATTGAATCCCAGATCATTCCCATATTTATTGGCCTGAAGCACCACGTCGAGCGAGGGGTTACCTTGTAGGCGGTCAAAAAGCAGGCCAACCGATAGTTCGTCCTCAGTCGAGCCACACAGGTCGCGGATCGTCAACAGAGCTTGCGTCTCTGGCTGACCCGGCCTCAGAAGTGCCGGCTCTATATGAACGACCATCGGCAAGTCGATCAACAGCGAGTATAGGAGGCTCCATTCCGGCGAACTGTTGCTGATCGCAACTGGCCGAGCGGGTGCCGGGCGCCTAAAGCGCGACGTCTCCGGCACCTCCATCAATCCCCTTACCTCGTGCTCGGAAATCCGGCCGAGTTCCGCAACCGCATTTATCACCTGGATACGCAATACCGGGGCCGAAAGCTTTTGAATGTGCGGCTTCGCTGAACTGATGAAGCGCGCCCTGCCCTCTGCGGTGTCGAGGTCTGATTGCGAGCGCAACTCTCCAAGGAGAAACTGAGAGAGCGTCGGCGCCTCTCCTATCAGGTTCTCGAATGCCTCCTTTCCATGTCGGCGAACGTAGCTATCTGGGTCCTCGCCCTCGGGTAGGAACAAAAACCGGATGGGCTTGTGGTCGGGTGCCAGAGGCAGGCTAACCTCCAGAGCGCGCCATGCCGCCTTGCGGCCAGCCGCGTCGCCGTCGAAGCAGTACACCAGCTCGTCGGCGAGCCTCAGCAGCTTGGATACATGCACCGGTGTCGTGGCGGTACCGAGCGTGGCCACCGCGTAGCCGATGCCGAACTGCGCAAGCGCGACCACGTCCATGTAGCCCTCGACCACCAGCGCCCGGCCGGCCGAGCGAATCGCATCGCGCGCCTGCACCAGTCCGTAGACTTCGCGCCCCTTCTCGAAGAGCGGCGTCTCCGGAGAGTTCAGGTATTTGGGCTCAGCGTCCGCGATCACGCGCCCGCCGAAGCCGACCACGGCGCCGCGCGCGCTGAAGATCGGGAACATGATGCGGTCGCGAAAGCGGTCGTAGCGCTTGCCTTCGTTCTCGATGACGAGGCCGCATTCCACGAGGGGAGATTCCGAATATTGTTCAAAAACGGACTTCAGCGCCTGCCAGTCGTCCGGGGCGTAGCCGATGCGAAAGCGCGCGGCAATTTCACCAGTTAACCCGCGCTGCTTCAGGTACTGAATCGCTTTGGGAGACTGTTTTAGCTGCGCGCGGTAGAAATCCATCGCCTTTTCCATCACCGCGTAGAGGTCGGTCTCGCGCTCCTTGCGTGCGGCTTCCTCGGGGCCGGGCGCGCGCACCTCGGGCACCTGCATGCCGACCGCTGCGGCAAGATCCTTCACCGCGTCGACGTAACCCAGCCCGGCGTACGCCATGAGGAAGCCGATCGCATTGCCGTGCGCGGCGCAGCCGAAGCAGTGGTAGAACTGCTTGGCGGGACTGACTGTGAAGGAAGGCGTCTTCTCGCCGTGGAACGGGCACAGCCCGAGGTAGTTGGCACCGCCCTTCTTGAGCTGGACGTAGCGCGACACTACCTCCACGATGTCGACCCGGTTGAGAAGGTCCTGCTTGAACGAGTCGGGGATCACGACCCCGATTTTGACCTAAAACTTCAGCCCGAAAGCCTGCTTTTGACCAGATTCGAGACCTTGCCCATGTCGGCGCGGCCGGCGAGGCGCGCTTTGAGCGCGGCCATCACCTTTCCCATGTCCTTCATGCCCGAGGCGCCCGATTCCGCCACCGCGGCGGCAACCGCCTCGCCGATCTCCGCGTCGCTCATCTGCCGGGGCAGATAAGCGGAGAGCACCTCGATCTCGAATTTCTCGGCCGCGGCGAGGTCGTTGCGCGCCGCTTTTTCGAACTGCGCGATCGACTCGCGGCGCTGCTTGATCAGCTTCTCGACCACCGACAGGACGTCGGCGTCGGCGAGCTCGATCCGCTCGTCGACTTCCCTTTGCTTCAGCGCGGCGAGCAGCAGGCGGATGGCCGACAGGCGCGCCGCGTCCTTGGCGCGCATCGCCGCCTTCATGTCTTCGGTGATTTGCTGCTTGAGAGAGATGCTGGCTAGTAGAGCTTTTGCGGCAGCATCTGGCTGCGCAGACGCTTGTGGTGGCGCTTTACGGCGGCGGCGAGCTTGCGTTTGCGCTCGGCAGTCGGCTTTTCGTAGTACTCGCGGGCGCGCAACTCGGTGAGCAGGCCGGTCTTCTCCACGGTGCGCTTGAAGCGGCGCATGGCCACCTCGAACGGCTCGTTTTCCTTGACGCGTACTGTCGGCATCCAGCCCTCGGGCTCGAAAAGGGGCTGAATTGTAGCAGAATCGGCCAATGCTGATCCTCGGCATCGAGACCTCCTGCGATGAAACCGGCGTTGCGGTTTATGACGGCGGCTTGCTCGCCCACGCCGTGCATTCTCAAGTCAGCATGCACGACCCCTACGGCGGAGTGGTGCCCGAGCTCGCCTCGCGCGACCATATCCGGCGGCTTGTGCCGCTCACCCGCGAGGTGCTGTCGCGCGCGGGACGGCGGACGGCGGACCTGACGGGCATCGGCTATACCGAGGGCCCGGGACTCGCCGGCGCGCTTCTCGTCGGCGCCTCATTTGCCCACGGCCTGGCGCAATCGCTCTGCATCCCCGCCGTGGGCATCCACCACCTCGAAGGCCATCTGCTCTCGCCGCTCATCTCCGAGCCGGCGCCCCAGTTTCCCTTTGTCGCGCTTCTCGTCTCCGGCGGCCATACGCAGCTGATGCGCGTCGAGGGCATTGGTCGCTACCTCTTGCTGGGGGAGACGCAGGACGACGCGGCGGGCGAGGCTTTCGACAAGACCGCGAAGCTTCTCGGGCTGGGCTACCCCGGCGGGCCGGCGTTATCGCAGCTCGCCCAGTCGGGCACGCCAGGCCGTTACCGGCTGCCGCGACCGATGATCGGCAGCGGCGATCTCGAGTTCAGCTTCTCGGGACTCAAGACGGCGGTCGTGACGCTCGCCAGGCAGGCCGGACCGGCGGCCCATGCCGACATCGCGCGCGCCTTCGTCGACGCGGTGGTGGAAGTGCTGGTGGCGAAATGCGTGCGCGCGATGGAGCTGAACGGGCTGACGCGCCTGGTCGTCGCCGGCGGCGTGGGTGCGAATCGCCAGTTGCGCTCGGCGCTTGGCAAAGAGGCGGAACAGCGCGGCTTCGACCTGTTTTATCCGCAACCCGAGCTGTGCACCGACAATGGCGCAATGATCGCCTTTGCTGCCGCCCAGCGCCTTCGCCAAGGGCAAGACGGCGCAGAGCACGCCTTCAGCGTCAGGCCGCGCTGGGAGCTCGACGCGATCAGCTAGCTTTTTTCGCGCCGATGCGCGATTCGGTGCCGGCGAAGAGCCGGCCGATGTTTCCCTTGTGCCGCCAGGCGAGAAGCGCGGCAATGCTTGCGACCACGAACAGCACGTCGTCGCTCAGGCTGACATACCAGGCGAAGAAGGGCGCGAACAGCGCGGCCACCAGCGAGGCGAGCGAGGCATAGCGGGAGAACACCGCGATCACGATCCAGGTGGCGAGGCTGCCCAGGCCGAGCCAGACATCGAGACCCAACAGCACGCCCGCCGCTGTCGCGACGCCCTTGCCACCCTTGAAGCGGTAAAACAGCGGAAAAAGATGACCCAGAAATACCGCCAGCCCGGCGAGCGCCGCAGCCTCCGGCGCATAAAGCTGGGCAAGCCAGACCGCGAGCCAGCCCTTCCCCGCGTCTCCCGCGAGCGTGAGAGCGGCTGCGGCTCGCCTTCCGGTGCGCAGGACGTTGGTGGCTCCCGGGTTCCTCGAGCCGTAGGTCCGCGGATCGGGCAGCTGCATCAGGCGGCTCACCGCGATCGCGAACGAGACCGACCCCAGACAGTACGCGGCGAGCACCGTCAGTGCGCTCTGCATGCGGGCGATTCTATAGAATCGGACCCACCATGGACGCCATCCTGATCCGCGACCTGCGCGTCGAGGCGCTCATCGGCATTCACAGGCGCGAGCGCCACATGCTGCAAACGGTGTCCATCGACCTGGAGATCGGGCTTCCCGGCCCGCAGGTGTTCGAGAGCGACAGGGTTTCCGATACGATCGACTACGAGCAGGTGGCGCTGAAGATCCGCAGCCTCGCTGCGAGCGGCCACTTCCGGCTGGTGGAGACCTTCGCCGAGCGCATCGCTCGCCTGCTGATCGGAGATTTGGGCGCTCCCTGGGTCAAGGTGAGCGCAGCGAAGCTCGGCGTCCTGGCCAACGCCCGCTTCGTCGGCGTATCGATCGAGCGCGGCAAGCGCTAGTCATCCCCTCGGGTGGTGCTTGGCGTGCAATGCCTTGAGCCGCTCGCGCGCCACGTGCGTATAGATCTGCGTCGTCGAGATGTCGGCATGGCCGAGCAGCATCTGGACCACGCGCAGGTCGGCGCCGTGGTTGATGAGGTGCGTGGCGAACGCGTGGCGCAGCACATGCGGCGAGAGCCGCTTGCCAGGGATTGCTCGCGCGCCGTACCGCCGGACGAGATGCCAGAAAGCCTGGCGCGTCATGCCGGCGCTGCGCGCCGTCACGAAAAGGGCATCGGAAATTTTTGTTTTCAGCAGAGCGCCGCGTCCTTCCTTCAGGTACTTTTGCAGCCAGTGCACCGCCTCCTCGCCAAGCGGGACCAGGCGCTCCTTCGAACCCTTGCCCAGCACGCGCACCACGCCGGCCTCGAGATTGGCCTCGAAGACCTTCAACGCGACCAGCTCGGACACCCGTAAGCCGGTGGCGTAAAGCGTCTCCAGCATGGCGCGGTCGCGCACGCCGAGGGCAGTGCCAGCGTCCGGCGCCGCGAGCAGCGCCTCCACGTCCGCCTCCGACAGGGTTTTCGGAAAGCGCGGCGGCCGCTTCGGGGGATCGAGCTTGAGGGTCGGGTCGGCGGCGATGCGCCGCTCGCGCAGGCAGTACCGGTAGAAGCGCTTCAGGCTCGATACCCGGCGCGCTGCGCTCGTGGCGCGGCCCCTGCGCGAGGCGAGGAAGGCGTACAGCTCTGCTTCCCCTGCCTTCAATAAACCGTCATTCAGAAACGCAGCCAGCTGCTCTAAATCGGCTCGATAAGAAGCGATGCTGTTCTTCGCGAGACCGTCTTCCAGCCAGAGCGCGTCGCAGAACGCGTCGAGCAGGGGTTCGGTCAGATTGCTTTTTCGTCTGCCGGCAGCCACCGCTTCACGACTGCGTCAAACATAGCTTCTCGATCTGGGCGAGCAGCTCGTCGGGGATCTCGATGCCGCGGGAGCGCGCCGTCTTCTCGCACGCGAAGCGCCGCGCCCCCGGCAGCCGCACCTCGGGGTCGGCAAGCATCGCCGAGACTATGGTCTCGACCCGTTCCGAGAATTTCTCGGTCCCGGCCAGCGCCGACGGATCGACGACGATGAAAGACTGGCCGATGCGCGGGCGGTTGCCCTGCTCGGAGAAAAACGAATCGGCCTCGGCTCCGATGGCCGCGCCGGTGAGCGAGGCGCAGATCAGCTCGAACATCAGCGCGAGCATCGCGCCCTTCGCGCCGCCGATCGGAAACAGGCTGCCGTGCTCGATCGCCTCTTTCGGATCGGTGGTCGGCTTGCCGTTGCGGTCGAGCGCCCAGCCCTCGGGGATCGCCTCGCCCTTGCGCATCGACATCATGATCCGGCCGCGGACCACGGTGGTGAGCGCCAGATCGACGACGATCGGGTTTTGCTCTTTTCGAGGAAACACCGCGGCTACCGGGTTGGTGCCGAAAAGCGCCTTCCTGCCGCCCCAGGGCGGAATCGCGGCCGGAGAGTTGGTGAAAGCGAATCCCACCAGGCCGCCCTCGGCCACGGGCAGCAGGTGAATGCCGAGCACGCCGACGTGCGCGCTGTTACGGATGCCCGCAAAGCCGATGCCGTTGCGGCGCGCACGCTGGATCGCCTCGCCGACCGCCCATTCGACCGAGACGTAAGGCAGGCCGTCGCGGTTATCGATCAGGCAGGCGCCGCCGCGCTCGGCCAGCATCGCAGGATGGGCCGCGCCGTCGGCGCGGCCGTTGCGCAGCATCGAGCAGTAGAAGGGCACGCGCGACAGGCCGTGCGTCGCAAGCCCCTGTTCTTCCGCGCGCACCAGGTGCTTCGCCGCCGCCTCGGCCATGCGCGGGTGGGCGCCGGCGCCCTCGAGCGCGCTGCGCGCGAGTCGAAACAACTCTTGCGCGTTCTTCTTCATAGCGAGGATTCTACGGCCATGGGCAAGCTCATCGAACTGACTGCCGCGGACGGCCACCGGCTCTCCGCCTACCGCGCCGACCCCGCCGGCAAAGCGCGCGGCGCCATCGTCGTCATCCAGGAAATCTTCGGCGTCAACAGCCACATCAAGGAAGTGGCCGACGGCTTCGCCGCCGACGGCTACGTGGCGATCGCGCCGGCGATGTTCGACCGCGTGCAGAAGAACGTCGATCTCGGCTATACGCCGCCAGATATCGAGAAAGGCCGCGAGCTGCGCGCCAAGATCACCCTCGATTTCGCCATGCAGGATGCCGAAGCCGCGGTCAAGGCGGCCGCGCCGGCCGGCAAGGTCGGCATCGTCGGCTATTGCTGGGGCGGCTTCGTGGCGTGGATGGCCTCGGCAAGGGTGCCGGGGCTCGCCGCCGCGGTGCCGTACTACGGCGGCGGCATCCTCGACAACACCGACATCCAGCCGCGCGTTCCCGTGATGGGCCACTTCGGCGAGAAGGACGCGATGATCCCGGCCGAAGGCGTGAAGAAGCTCGCCGCGAAGCACCCGAAGCAGCAGATCTTCCTCTACCCGGCGGATCACGGCTTTAACTGCGATCACCGCGGGTCGTATCACGCGCCCTCGGCCAGGCAGGCGCGGGAGCGCACGCTAGCGTTTCTGCGAAAGCACCTCGGCTGAGTCGCCGAGCAGCGCGCGCCGAAAGCGGTCTTTCAGCGCCACGCCATCGAGCGGCGGCAGCACCAGCGGCAGCTTCTCGGCGGCGACTTTGACGACGGCGAAATTCGGCCCTGCGCCTTCGTGAATGATGGACCGCAGGGTTTTCAGGCTCGAAGTCGTCTTTGAGTACTTGAAGCCGCAAGCCCGCGCCACGCCGGCCAGATCGACGCCGTGCGCGGTGTGCGTCTCTTGCATGCCGGTTTCGCCGTAGCGCTCGTTGTCGATCACCACCAGCGTCAGATTCGGCGGCTGCTGCACGCCGATCGTGGCGAGCGAGCCGATTCCCATCAGCATCTCGCCATCCCCGGTGATCACCAGCACTCTTCGCCTGGGCTGAGCCAGCGCAAGCCCGAGGCCGATCATCGCCGCCTGTCCCATCGCGCCCCAGAGCGGAAAGTTGAGCGGCGAATCGCCGGCCGCAGTGATGTCCCAGGAGGTCGAGCCCAGTCCGGCGACCACCAGAAGGTCGCCCCGCTCGGAAAGCAGGGTTTTCACCACTTGGCGCCGATGCAAGGTCATTCCTGGAAACTCTTGATGCCGATGACAAGCTGCGAGATCAACACCGCCGTTGCGTGAAGGCTTTTCAAGGAATCGCTAACAAGCGGTGCAACCTCTTCCGCGCGCGCGGCGCGCTGGACCGAAACACCCATGGCCTCGAGCACGGCGGGCGTCGCCGTGCCCATCGGAACCTGCCACGTGTTGAACTCACCTTCCTCGCCGCGCATGGTGACGATCAGCAGCAGCGGAATGCGGCAGGTCTTGAGCAGGCCGGCCGCGTTGATGACATTGCCGACGCCGCTCGACTGCATGAGAAGCACGCTCTTTTCGCCGCCAAGCCAGGCGCCGGCCGCAAGGCCGATGCCTTCTTCCTCGGTCGTCAGTACCACGCTGAGCATCTTTCGATCGCCCTGGCACAGCTCGATCAGCCGCGCGTGGCCGGCGTCCGGCACGTAGCCGACGATGCGCACCTGCGCCTTGGCGAGCGCGCGGTGAACCTCCTGCGGCCAGTCAGGCTGCATCTTTCAACAACGTCTGGCCAGGCCGTACGCGCGTAAACGACACCGGCTTCATAGAGACTTCAAACCCATGCACGCTGGTAAAAGCTGATTGCTCCAGTGGCCCGGTGTCGGGGAAGTCCGACCTGAAATGCGCGCCGCGCGAGTCCTTGCGCGCGATCGCTGCTGCCGCGATGACGCGGCTCACTGCCACCAAATTCTTCAGGTTAATCCAGTCGTGCCAGC
>Ga0209157_1002404_pt1 | contig 14966 bp, 13 predicted proteins | sample GraSoiAngelo_135_FD_185892 | JGI IMG/M metagenome (GOLD analysis project Ga0209157, IMG submission 185892) | Grasslands soil microbial communities from the Angelo Coastal Reserve, California, USA - 14_0929_05_40cm (SPAdes) (version 2) | ecosystem: Environmental > Terrestrial > Soil > Grasslands ... | reverse complement strand
GACGGTCAAGGCCGGAACGAGCACGACAGCCTGCGCGAGCTGGCGGAAGTCGTCATCCTCAAGAACGTCAGCACGCCCGAAGCGGTGCTCGAGGAAGCTACGCTGTTCCTGCATCAGGCAGTGGAGCGCCTGCCCGGGAAGACACGCGAGCTCCTGGCGCAGCGGCGCAAATCGGCGCAGGAGCTGTCCGGGAAGAAGGCGCTGATCGTCGATGACGACATCCGCAACATCTTTGCCCTGACCAGCGTGCTGGAGCAGCACGGAATGGTCGCGCTCAACGCGGAGAACGGCAAGGACGGGATCGAGCTGCTCACCAACACTCCCGGCATCGATGTCGTTCTGATGGACATCATGATGCCCGAGCTCGACGGCTACGACACGATACGGATCATGCGCAAGCCGGAGAAATTCAAGGACCTCCCCATCATTGCAATCACGGCGAAGGCAATGATCGGGGACCGCGAGAAATGCATCGAGGCCGGCGCCTCGGACTACCTCGCCAAGCCCGTCAACACGGAGCAGCTGCTCTCGCTGCTGCGGGTCTGGCTGACCCAGTGAGGACGAGCGACAATGTCAGCTTCGCCGGGGGCCCACGGCCGCATCAGGATCAGGCTATGCTTTCTGCGGTAGACGCGTTTCGCGACCAAACGGGCAGTCCGGCCGGAGAGGACACGATGTCGGGTTCGTCGGTGGCCAGCATCCTGATCGTGGACGATGACCAGCGAAATCTCATGGCGCTGCAGGAGCTGCTGCAGGGCCTGGGGCAGAACCTGGTGCTGGCGGATTCAGGCGAAGAGGCGCTGCGCTGCGTCTTGAAGCAGGAGTTTGCGGTGATCCTTCTGGATGTGCGCATGCCGGGCGTCGACGGCTTCGAGACGGCGCGGCTGATCCGGGAGCGCCAACGCTCGCGACACACCCCGGTCATCTTTGTCACCGCCGCCACGGAAGATGTTGGCTCGATGTTCCGCGGCTACGAAGTGGGAGCCGTGGACTATATCGTCAAGCCGCTGATTCCGGAGGTTCTGAAATCCAAGGTCGCGGTGTTCATCGAGCTGCATGCCAAGAACGCGGCGCTGGTCAGGGAGATTGCGGAGCACGAGCAGACCGGAGCGCGCCTGAGGGAATCGGAGGAGAATCTGCGCGCCTTGACCGCTCGCCTGCGGTCGGTGCGCGAGGACGAGCAGATCAGGATCGCGCGCGAGATCCACGATGAGCTCGGCCAGGCCCTGACCGGCTTGAAGATGGACCTGACCTGGCTGTCGGGCAAGCTGCCGGCCGATGAGAAACCGCTGCTGAAGAAGATCAAGTCGATGTTTCGCCTGATCGACGAGACGATTCGTTCGGTGCGCAAGATTGCCGCGGGACTGCGGCCCGACCTTCTGGACGAGGTGGGCCTTGCAGCCGCGATCGGCTGGCAGGCGAGAGACTTTCAGCTGCGCACCGGGATCAGGTGCAATGTAACGCTGCCGCCGGACAGCGACGGGCTGGACCAGGAGCGCTCGACCGCGGTGTTCCGGATCTTTCAGGAAGTGCTGACGAATGTGGCGCGCCATGCGAATGCGACCAGGGTCGACGTTTTCATGCGGCAGGACGCGGACACGCTCACGCTGGAAGTCCAGGATAACGGCAGAGGCATCACGGCAGCCGAGATGCGCGGCTCCAAATCGCTGGGACTTCTGGGAATGCGCGAACGCGTGCTGCTTTTTTCCGGCAAGCTTGACATCAATGGAACTCGCGGCAGGGGCACACAGGTGACGGTGTCGCTTCCGCTGCGCTCGAAGTAGAATGCGAGGTTTCCCTATGAAGATCCTGATCGCGGACGATCACCCGGTGGTGCGCCACGGCCTGAAGCAGATGCTGACCGGCGAGCCCGACATGCTGGTGGTGGGCGAGGCGAAGAACGGCAATGAAGCCATGGAGCTTGCGCGCAAGCTCGAATGGGACGTGGCGATCCTGGATTACTCGATGCCGGGCCGCAGCGGGCTGCAGCTGCTGGGCGAGATCAAACGCGAGTTCCCGCAGCGCCCGGTGCTGATCCTGAGCATGCATCCGGAGGAGCTGCACGCGCGGCGGGTGTTGAAGGCGGGCGGTGCCGGCTACATGAACAAGGAGAGCGCCGGGGAGGAGCTGGCTGCCGCCATCCGCAAGGTGGTGGGCGGCGGCAAGTATGTCAGCGCGTCGCTGGCCGAGAGGCTGGCGGTGGAGCTGGCGCCCGACGCCCAGAAGCCGCCGCACGAGACGCTTTCCGACCGCGAGTATCGGGTGATGTGGCTGCTCGCTTCGGGCAAGCCGATCAACCAGATTGCGAAGGAGATGTTCCTGAGCCCGAGCACGATCAGCACCTATCGGGTACGCATCCTGAAGAAGCTGGGTCTGGCCACCAATGCGGAGCTGGTGCACTACACGGTGAAGCATCAGCTCATAGAGTAAGCCGCCGCGGCGCGTTCCGGGCCGTCAGGGGCGCCTTCGGGCGCTTTTTTTTGGCCGGTAAAGTGCGTGGTAGCCTAGGACGAACGGAGACTTTTGCGTGCCCCGCAGCGCCGGAATGACACCGGGAGATGAGCTCGCCGGCAAGGTCGCCCTGGTGACCGGCGGCGCCCGAAACATCGGCCGCGCGATTGCGCGGTCGCTGGCGGCGGGCGGCGCTGCGGTCATGGTCAATGCCAGGACTTCGCGGGTCGAGGCCGAGCAGACGCTCGCGACGATCAGGTCCGCAGGAGGCAGGGCGGCGCTGCACATCGCCGACGTGACCGATGCGCGCGCGGTCGCCGCGCTGGTGGACGCAGCGGTACGCGAGTTCGGGCGGCTCGATTTCCTGGTGAACAACGCCGCAGTGCGCGTCGAGACGCCGTTCGCCGAGATCCGCTTCGAGGAATGGCGGCGCGTGCTGTCGACTGTGCTAGACGGTGCGTTTCTCTGCGCCCAGGCCTGTCTGCCGCATCTGATTCGCGCCGGCGGCGGGACGATCGTCAATATCGGCGGCTTGACCGCGCACCGGGGCGCCGACCACCGCGCCCACGTCATCACCGCCAAAGCGGGGCTCGCCGGCATGACCCGTGCGCTCGCGCTCGACCTCGCCCCCTATCACATCACGGTAAACTGCGTCGTGCCGGGGACGGTCGACACGCTGCGCGGCCTGCCCGGCGCGCCGGAACGCCCCGCGCATCGGCGCTCGCTGCCCCCCGTCGGCCGCCGCGGCGCGCCCGAGGAGATCGCGGCGATGGTGCGCATGCTGTGCGGCCCCGATGCGCGCTACATCACCGGCCAGTCGATTCATGTGAACGGCGGCGGCTTCATGCCGTGAACCGGCAATCCATATCGCCGGTGATGCGCGAGTTGAGCGCCTACATCGCGCAAGCGCTGCACAGGCCGCTGCCTTCGCCAGTCGTCGAGAAGACCAAGCACCACCTGCTCGACACGATCGCGGCGATGCTGTCCGGTTCCCGCCTGCTGCCCGGGAAAAAAGCGATTTCCTTCGTGCGCTCGCTCGGCGGCGCCAGGGAAGCTTGCGTGACCGGCAGCCGCATCGTCACGACGGCCGCCAACGCGGCGCTGGCGAACGGCATGCTGGCTCATGCCGACGAGACCGACGATTCGCATGCGGCGTCGTTGACGCATCCTGGCTGCGGCATCGTGCCCGCGGCGCTCGCCATGGCCGAGCGCGAGCGGCGCAACGGCACGGCGCTGCTGCGCGCGGTTGCGCTCGGCTACGACGTGGGTTGCCGGCTGACGCTGTCGCTCGATGCCCGCCAGTTCCGCGAGGACGGGCATTCGACCCACAGCTTCGGGCCGATGTTCGGCGCCGCCGCGGCCGCGGGTGCGCTTGCCGGATTGAAGGAACCCCAAATTCGTTTTGTCTTGTCCTATACGGCGCAACAGGCTTCCGGCATCTCGTGCTGGATGCGCGACGAGGAGCACATCGAAAAAGCGTTCGATTTCGGCGGCATGCCGGCGCGCAACGGCGTTGCCGCCGCGGCCATGGTCGCCCACGGCTTCACCGCCGTCGAGGACGTGTTCGCCGGCGAGCGCAACTTCTTCGTCGCCTACGGCCGCGCGCCGGACCCTGCCGTGCTGGTGCGGGGGCTCGGCGAAACCCACGAGATCATGAACACCAGCATCAAGCGCTGGTCGGTCGGCTCGCCGGTCCAGGCGCCGCTCGACTCGCTCGCCGAGCTGATCCGCGGCCACCGCGTCGCGGCCGGCGACGTCGAGAGCCTCGTGGTGCGGGTCGCCCATCAGGGCGCGAACACCGTCGACAACCGCAGCATGCCCGATATCTGCATGCAGCACCTGTGCGCCGTGATGCTGCTCGATGGCACGGTGAGCTTCAAGTCGTCGCATGACGAAAAGCGCATGCGCGACCGCGAGGTGCTCGCGCTGCGTGCCCGTATCGAGCTGCGCGGCGACGATGCGTTGACGCAGGCCATGCCGAGCCGGCAGGGCATCGTCGAGCTCAGGCTGCGCGACGGACGCGAATTCAGGCACCATACCAGGGCGGTGCGCGGCGCCGCGGAAAATCCAATGACGCGCGCCGAAGTCGACGCCAAGAGCTATGCTCTCATCGCGCCGGTGATCGGCAGGTCGCGGGCGCGCAGGCTCTGCGAGCTGATCTGGAGACTGGAAAAGGTGAAAGACGTTCGCGCACTGCGTCCGCTGCTGCGCGCTTGACCGAGGAGAACCCATGAGCCGCATCGTGCACCTCGCGCTGAAGGTCGACGATCTTGAGCGCACCGCCGAGTTCTACCGCAAGGTGTTCGGCTTCGTCGAAGTCAACACCGAGAAAGTGCGCGACCATACGTCGCGCCACCTGAGCGACGGCCGGCTCGACGTCGCGCTGATCAAATACGACGCGGGGACGCAGTCGGCCGAGTCGAAAGCGGCGGGCGAAGGCCCCTGCATCCATCACTTCGCGGTGGAAGTCGAGGACCTTACAGCCGCAACGCGCGCGATCACGTCGTACGGCTGCGAGATCATCAGCGATCCGGGCGTGATTCCGGTCAAGTTCCGCGCCCCCGGAGGCACGGTCTGCGAGATCGTGCCGAAAGGGCGCTACAAGAAGCCCGCCAAATAATGCCGAGGAAGTTCGGCGCGGCGGACTTCTACTCCGGGCTGGCGCTCGCCGCGCTCGCCACCTACATCATCGTCCAGGCGCGGCAGTGGGAGTACCTCGGGCCGGACGGCCCCGGCCCCGGCTTCTTTCCCTTGTGGTACGGCATCGCGATGGCAGCGCTCTCCGGCGTGCTCGTTGTTTCAAGCGCGTGGCGCGAGAAGAGCGCTGAACGCGTGGAATGGCAAAAAATCGGCCGTGCCCTTGCAGTGTGGTTTGCGCTCGCGGTTTCGGTCGCGGCGTTGAAGCCGCTGGGCTTCGTGGCGAGCTTCGCGGCGCTCACGTTTTTCATCGCCGCCGTCATGTATCGGCGGCCGCTCGCGCTCGCCGCAGCGCTCGCCGCGGCAAGCGCCGCGGCCTTCTATGTCCTGTTCCCCCTGGCGCTCGGCGTTCCGCTACCCGCCGGGGTGTTCGGCTTCTAGGCGGTGGAGATCCTCGCTGGATTGATGCAGGGGTTCGCGGTCGCCTTGCAGCCGGCCAACCTGCTGTGGTGCCTGGTGGGGGTGGTTCTCGGCACCGTGGTGGGCATCATGCCGGGCCTCGGGCCGCCGGCGACGATCGCGATGCTGCTGCCGCTCACGTTCCTGATGAACCCGGCGGGCGCCATGATCATGCTCGCCGGCATCTACTACGGCGCCAAGTACGGCGGGTCGACGACCTCGATCCTGCTGAACGTTCCGGGGGAGTCGGCGTCGGTAGTGACCTGCCTCGACGGCTACCAGATGGCGCGTCAGGGCCGGGCCGGCGCCGCGCTCGGCATCGCCGCGATCGCTTCCTTCATTGCCGGCACGGTCGGCGTGCTGGGGCTGATGCTGGTGGCGCCGCCGCTCGCCAAGGTGGCGCTTTCGTTCAGCTCGCCGGAGTATTTCGCGCTGATGGCGCTCGGGCTGGCGATGGTGGTGCTGCTCGCCGGCCGCTCGATGGTGAAGGCGCTGCTCGCGATGCTGCTGGGGCTGTGGATTGCCGGCATCGGCACGGATCTCTTCAGCACCACCTCGCGCTTCACGTTCGGGCGCATGGAGCTGCTCTCCGGCGTCGACTTCGTCGTCGTCGCCATCGGCGTGTTCGCGATCGGCGAGGTGCTCGCCAACATGGAGGCGCGCGAAGAAGCGCGGCTGCTGCCGGTCCCCAAGGGCCTGCGCAATCTGCTGCCGACGCTGCAGGACCTCAAGGATTGCCGGTTCGCGTTCGCCAACGGATCGGTGGTCGGCTTCCTGGTCGGCGTGCTGCCGGGGGCCGGTTCGACGATCGCCTCGTTCATCTCCTACGGCCTGGAAAAGGCGGTTTCACGCCGCCGCGAGCGGTTCGGCACGGGGGTCGTCGAAGGCGTAGCCGCACCCGAAGGCGCAAACAATTCGGAGACCGGCGGGGCGCTGGTGCCGCTGCTGACCCTCGGCATCCCGGGCTCGGGCACCACCGCGGTCCTGCTCGCCGCGCTGGTCCTGTGGGGATTCAAGCCAGGGCCGCTCTTCATCCCGGAGAATCCAGCGCTGTTCTGGGGCCTAGTGGCGAGCATGTACATCGGCAACGTCATGCTGCTCATCCTGAACCTGCCGCTGGTGCCGGCGTTCGCGCAGGTGCTGCGCGCGCCGGTGTTCGTGCTGTATCCGGTGATCCTCGGCATCTCCATCGTCGGCGTCTACAGCGCCTCGGGCAGCCTGTTCGATGTCGCGCTGCTCGCCGCATTCGGGCTGCTCGGTTATGTCATGCGCAAGCTCGATTACTCGGCGGCGCCGCTGATCCTCGGGCTCGTGCTGGGCGGAGCCATGGAGCGGGCGCTGCGCCAGTCGCTGATGATGTCGGAAGGCAGCCTTTTGATCCTGGTGGCTAGGCCGATCTCGGCGGTGATGCTATCGTTGGCGCTGCTGATCCTGCTGATCCCGTTCTTCACAAAGGTCAATGCGTGGCGCCTGCGCGCGCTGGATTCATGAAAGAAATTGCCGCACTCGCCGTCATGGCGTTCGCCGGTTTGTTCGTGGAGGTGGCGTTCGCCCAAGGCTTCCAGCCGACGCGGCCGATCGAAGTCGTGGTGCACACCGGGCCGGGAGGAGGGAGTGACCTGCTGGCGCGCGCGGTCGCCCTGATGGTCGAAAAGGAGAAGCTTCTGCCGGTGCGCATGCAGGTAGTCAACAAGACCGGGGGCGGTGCCGCGGTGGCCGCTGCCTACCTCGCCGAAAAAAAGGGTGACCCGAACACGATCGGTTTCTTCACCGGCGTCTGGCTGACCAGTCCGCTGACCAGCGCGGAAGCCAGGGTTTCCCTCAAGGATCTCACTCCGGTCGTGCGCCTGGTGCTCGAGCCGGCGGTGATCGCGGTGAAGACGGATGCGCCCTACAAGACGCTCGCCGATTTCGTCGCGGCGGCCAGACAAAACGCCGGCCAGCTCAAGCAGTCGGGCGGCTCGATCACCAGCCGCGACAACGTCGTGCGGCAGCTGCTGCAGAAGCACAGCGGCGCGCGCTGGGCATTCATCTCGTTCCCGGGCGGCGGCGAGCGCATGGCGGCGCTGCTCGGCGGCCACGTCAACATGATGGTGATCGAGCCTGCCGAGGCGGGCGAGCACATTCGCGCCGGCAACATCCGGGTGCTGGCGCAGGTGAGCGACAGGCGTCTGCCCGGGTTCCCTGCCGTGCCGACCTTGAAGGAAGCGGGCTTCGACGTGCCCGCAGTGCCGCAGGTGCGCGGCGTGGTGGCGCCGCCCGGCATTCCGAAGGAGAACGTCGCGTACTGGGAGGACGTTTTCTTGAAGCTGACGCGCTCCAATTCGTGGCGCAAGTTCCTCGACGACAACCAGTTCGAGGACGGCTACCAGAACGCCGCCGAGCTCGCCAGGTTCTACGACGAGTTCACGGATCGGATGCGCGAGATCCTGAAGGACGCCGGCATCAAGACGGTACGCTGACCGTCGGCTCGAAGAACAGGCCAACATGGCGCTGAAGCGGCCGAGATGGAAACCCGGGACCGTAGTGACGCTCGAGCATACCTCGAGCGTGCTCAGGGACAATCCGCTGGGCGATCCGCACGTGCGCAAGCTCGCGCTCTGGCTTCCGCCCCAGTACGACGCAGATGCCGGGCGTGGCCGCGGACGCCGCTTCCCGGTGCTGTTCGATCTGGTGGGATTCACCGGCTCGGGCCTGGCGCACGTGGCGTGGAAGAGTTTCAGCGACAACCTTCCCGAGCGCGCCGCGCGACTGGTCCACGAGGGCAGGATGGGGCCGGCGATCCTCGTTTTCCCCGATTGCTTCACGGCGCTCGGCGGCAACCAGTACGTGAACTCGAGCGCGATCGGCCGCTACGCCGACTATCTGACGCGAGAGCTCGTGCCATTTGTCGACCGCGAGTTCCGCACGCTCGCTTCGCGCGAACACCGCGGCTGCTTCGGCAAGTCCTCCGGGGGCTACGGCGCGATGCTTCACGGCATGAAGTACGCCTCGACCTGGGGCGCGATCGCCGACCATTCGGGTGACGCGTATTTCGATTTCGTCTACTGGCACGACTGGCCGAACACCCTGAACGAGCTGGCGAAGTACCGCGCGAGGAGACAAAAGCCGGGACGCTACGACGCGCCGCGTGCCGCGAAGGCCGCCGGGCGCGGCCTGGACGACGGGCGCGTGAGGCGGTTCCTCGCGGCCGTGTGGAAGAAGCCCAAGCTGTCGACGGCCGAGGGGCACTGCATCATGAACCTGTGCATGGCGGCCACCTACGACCCGGATCCTGCGGCGCCCAACGGCTTCCGCCTGCCGTTCAACCTCGAGACCGGCGAAGTGCTTCCCGAGCGCTGGCGGCAGTGGCAGCGGCACGACCCGGTGCGGCTCGTCGAGCGCTACAAGCGCAACCTCAGGTCGCTGCGCGGCATCTACATCGACTGCGGCTGGCGCGACCAGTTCCACATCCACTACGGCTCGCGCATCCTCTCGCAGCGCCTGCACCAGGCCGGGATTCATCACGTCTACGAAGAATTCGACGACGATCACTCCGATATCGACTACCGGATGGACGTGTCGCTTACCTTTCTTTACCGGGCGCTGAAGCCCTGACGTTGACATCGATCAGGCGGCGGCGTAGGGTGGGTTGAAGCAAGTAAGAAGGCTGTTTCCTGGGGAGGAGGCCGCCACATCCTGCTTTATCCCGCTCGCGCCGCAGGGCGCCGCGCTCCCATGGCAATGGGATGTGCGCAACGCCGCTTCGGTGCTAGCGTGGAAACTAATAATTTCAGGGGGGAATGATCATGCTGCGAGCTCTCGCGCTTTCTCTGCTGCTCGGTATTAGCGCAGCAGTATTGGCTGAAACGCCGCAACGCCTTGCGGGCCTGCAGGACGCGGCGAGAATCACGATCGACGATGAAGGCATCTCGCACGTTCGCGCCAGCAACGAGCACGACCTGTATTTCATGCAAGGCTGGGTGCATGCCCGCGACCGGCTTTTCCAAATGGACTACAACCGGCGGCTCGCGAGCGGAACGCTCGCCGAACTTGTGGGTATTGCCGCGCTGCCGACCGATGTCCAGCTCCGCACGCTGGGCCTGCGCCGCAGCGCGGAACGTTCGTACGCGGCCGCGTCGCCCTTTTTCCGCGCCACGCTTGACGCGTACGCCGAAGGCGTGAATGCGCGGCTGCGCGCGTTGGGGACCAATCTGCCGCCGGAATACGGCGCGCTGCACCTTACGCAGGTCGCACCCTGGACGCCGGTGGACAGCATCGTCATCGGCAAGCTGGTCGCCTTCTCGAATGGGTTCGAGCTCGACATCAACCGCACCGTGGCGCTGCAGTCGTATATCGCGGCGTTCGGCCCTGCGCGCGGCGTGGCGCTTTACTCACAAGATCTCTGGCGCTCGGCCGCCTTCGAGCCGAACGCTACTGTGCCGGACGCGATGCTCGCGCCTCCGCACGCCGCAGCCACGGGCGACGCACAGCATGGCATGGAGCGCGCGCACGAAGGGCTGCACAGCGATGACCATGTGAGCCTGATGCGCGATTATGTCGACCGCGTGCGCGATATCCCGGTGTTCCAGGGAATCCTCAACCATGAGCAGCGCGGCAACTCGAACCTCTGGGCGGTCTCGGGAGCGCTGACGAAGGACGGTCGTCCGTTGCTCGCGAACGATCCGCACCTCACGGCGCCGACGCCTTCGGTGTTCTATCCGATGGGGCTCGAGAACGACGGCAAGCCGGTGTTCGGCAGCAGCATCGCCGGCGCGCCGGGCATCATCCATGGCTACAACCGCTGGATCGCGTGGGGCTCGACCAACAACGAGGTCGACGTCACCGATACTTTCGCCGAGCAGGTCGTGCCCGACCCGGCCTCGCCCAGCGGCCTGTCGACCATCTATCGCGGTACGCGGGAGCCGCTGATCCCGATCCTAGAGACGTTCCGCGCCAATATGGGCGGCACCTTGGTCGTCATCCCGCCGGCCGCCGGCGTTCCGGCGGCGACGCTGGTCATGCCGCGACGCGACTTCGGGCCGATCATTTCGCTCAATCCCACGACCGGCGCTGCGCTCAGCGTTCAATACGTCGGCAATGGGCCAACGCAGGAGATCGAGGCGTTTCTGCTTTTCAACCGCGCCCGCAATATCGACGATTTCAAGGGTGCGCTGCAGCGCTTCGACGTTGGCGCGCAGAACTTCGTCTATATCGATGTGCACGGCAATATCGCCTACTTCACGTCCGGCGAGATTCCGGTGCGCGAGGATCTGCAGGCCGGAACGGTGAACGGCGTGCCGCCCTGGTTCGTGCGCAATGGCCAAGGCGGCAACGAGTGGCTGCCGGCAACGAATCGCCAGCCGTATCAGGCGAGCGCATTCGAAGTGCTGCCGTTCGCCGAGATGCCGCAGATCGTCAATCCGCCGGCCGGCTATTTCGTCAACGCCAACAACGATCCCGCCGGCGTGACGCGCGACAACAATCCGCTCAACCAGCTGCGGCCAGGCGGCGGGATCTCCTACACGGCTTACTCGTGGAAGGCCGGCTTCCGCGTCGCGCGCATCGAAAAGCGTTTGCGCGAGCTCTTTGAGAGTGGCGATCGCCTCGTTTCGTTCGAGGAGATGCAAGCGATCCAGGCCGACGTGGTGCTGCATGACGCCGAAGTGTTTACGCCGTATATCCTGAGGGCGTTCGACCGCGCGCTCGCGGATTCGTCGGCCGATCCGCAGTTGCGTGCGCTCGCCGCGGATGCCGGCGTCGCCGAAGCAGCGGCGCGCCTGCGCCAGTGGGACGAGTCGACTCCTACCGGCATCACGCAGGGCTATGACGCGGCCGACGTCGCCGGCGCGCTCCAGCCAGCCTCTGCCGGCGAAGTGCAGGCGAGTGTAGCGGCCTCGATCTATGCCGCGTGGCGTTCCCGCATGCTGAGCACGGTCATCAACGGCACGCTCGGACCCTTGCCGGCACCCGACGACTTCGACAGCTTGGCGGCGCTTCGCAATCTCCTCGACAACTTCGCGTCCAACGGCGGGGTCGGCGTTTCCGGTGTCAACTTCTTCGCCGTGTCAGGCATCGCGGCCGCACCCGACCGGCGCGACTTCGTCATTTTGAGCAGCTTGCGCTCCGGGCTCGACATGCTAGCGTCGTCGGCGTTCTTCGGCTCGGCCAGTCAGAACGACTATCGCTGGGGCCGCCTGCATCGGATCGAGTTCACGCACCCGCTCGGCTCGGTGTTCAGCATTCCGCCGGCAGGTGGCGCGTTCCCGCCACCGCTTCCCGGCGTGCGCGGCATTCCGACGGACGGCGGCTTCCAGACGGTCGATAACTCGAGCCACAACGCGCGTGCCAAGGTGCCCGACGACTTCATGTTCACGGTCATACCTTCGCACCGCATAGTGGCCGAGGCGGGTCGTGATGGCATGCGCGCGGCTGATATCTGGCCGGGCGGCACGAGCGGCGTGCTGGGCAACCCGAACTACTCGCAATTCCTCGAACGCTGGCTCGCGAACGACACTATCGCGCTCAACCTTGGCAACGATGAGGTGGTGCGCGCAGCAGCGGCGGTCCAGAAGTACGTTCCCGCCGACTAAAACGGCTCTCTGATGTTTTGGGGGCGCCTGCGGGCGCCCTTTTCATTTCCGCTGCGGAGGCTTACGCCGGCACTATAATCGCCTCCATGGGCACGATGCAGGAGCTGAGGACGACGGGGGCGGTCGAACGCGCCGCGCGCATCGACCTCGCCGCCGCGTTCCGGCTCGCCGTGCGCATGGACCTGCACGAGGGGGTGTGCAACCACTTCAGCCTGATGCTGCCCGACGGCAAGCGCTTTCTTCTCAACCGCTACGGGCTGCACTGGAGCGAGGTCACGGCCTCCAATCTTCTCGTGCTCGATGCCGACGGCAACATCCTGGAAGGCGAGGGCGAGTTCGAGAAGACCGCTTTCTACATTCATTCGCGCATTCATCTCGCCAATCCCAGGGCAGCCTGCGTGCTGCATACCCACATGCCGTACGCCACGACGCTGACGCTCATCGAGAACGGCCGGCTCGAGATGGTCGAGCAGAACGCGCTGCGCTTTCACGAGGATATTGCCTACGACGACACCTATAACGGCCTGGTGGTCGACAATGCCGAAGGCGACCGCCTGGCCCGCGTCCTGGGCCGCAAGCGCGTCCTGTTCCTCGCCAATCACGGCGTGATCGTCGTCGGGCCGACGGTCGCCGAGGCCTTCGATTCCCTCTACTACCTCGAGCGCGCCTGCCGGCTGCAGGTGCTGGCGCGCTCGATGGGCGCGAAGCTGAGGGCCGTGCGGGCGGAGGTGGTGCGCGAGACCTACCGCATGATCCTCGCTGATACGCCCAAGTACGCCGGCGCGCATTTCGGCGCGCTCAAGCGCATCCTCGATCTAGAGGAGCCGGGTTATTCTCGCTGAGGCGGTGCAGCTGCAGCCAGCCGCGGCGGAGCACATCCCGGCTGTTCACGCAATCTACGCGCACCACGTACTGCGCGGCCTGGCCTCCTTCGAGGAAGAGCCGCCCTCGCTCGAGGAGATGCGCCGGCGCTACGAGGACATCACCCGCCGCGGCCTGCCCTACCTCATCGCCGATTTCGCCGGCCTGGTCGCGGGCTACGGTTATTGCGCGCCTTATCGCTCGCGCTCGGCCTATCGCTACGCGCTCGAAGACTCGATCTATGTCCGGGACGACATGCAGGGTCGCGGCGTCGGCGGTGCGATCCTCGGCCAGCTCGTCCGCCGCTGCGAAGAGCTCGGCTACCGGCAGCTCATCGCGGTGATCGGCGACAGCGGGCATGCCGCATCGATCGGGCTGCACGCGAGCCACGGCTTCCTGCGCGTCGGCACGCTGCGCTCCGTGGGCTTCAAGTTCGGCCGCTGGGTAGACAGCGTCATCATGCAGCGGCCGCTGGGCTCGGGCGACGCTACAGCGCCAGCACCACTTTCCCCTTGACCTGGCGCGCGGCCATCAGCCGCAACGCGTCGGCCGCTTTTTCAAGCGGATATATTTTCGAAACATGCGGGCGCAGCTTCCCCTCGCGGAACCACAGGCCGAGCTGAGCGATGCTGCCGGCGAAGGCCTTCGGCTCGCGGCGCGCGAAGTCGCCCCAGAACACGCCCACCACCGAAGCGCCCTTGAGGAGCGCGAGGTTCAGCGGCAGCTTGGGGATCTCGCCGGCGGCGAAGCCGACCACCAGCAGCCGTCCCCGCCAGGCGATGGAGCGGAACGCCGGCTCGCTGTAAGCGCCGCCGACCGAGTCGTAGATGACGTCGACTCCGCGGCCCTCGGTCAGGCTTTTGATGCGCTCGCGCAGGTCTTCGGCGGCGTAGTTGATGGTCGCGTCGGCGCCGTGCTCGCGGCAGACCGCGAGCTTCTCGTCGCTCGAGGCGCAGGCGATGACGCGCGCGCCGAGCGCCTTGCCGATCTCGATCGCGGCAAGGCCGACGCCGCCGGCCGCGCCGAGCACGAGCAGGGTTTCGCCGGCCCGCAGGGCGCCGCGGTCGCGCAATGCGTGGTCCGAGGTCCCGTAGGTGAGCACGAATGCGGCCGCGCTCTTGAAGTCCATGCCCTCCGGGATCGGCAGCAGCCGCGCCGCCTCGGTCTTCACCTCCTCGGCAAACGCGCCGTAGGTAGTGAAGGCCATCACCCTGTCGCCGGGCCGCACGCTGCTCACGCCCGCGCCGACCTCCTTCACCACGCCCGCCAGCTCGCTTCCAGGAGAGAACGGCAGCGGCGGCTTGAACTGGTACTTGTTCTGGATGATGAGCACGTCGGGAAAGTTGACGCTCGCCGCCTTGACCGACACCACCGCTTCGCCGGGCCCGGCGCGCGGCGAGGGCAGCTCCTCGACCACCAGCGTTTCGGGCGGGCCGTACTGCTTGCAGAGAACCGCTTTCACCGACATAGAATGCCACAATGAACCCGCTCATTACCGCGGACGACGGCGTGCGGCTTTACTATGAAGAAACCGGCGCGGGCACAGCTGTCGTGTTCGTCCACGAGTTCGCGGGCGATCATCGCAGCTGGGAGCCGCAGCTGCGCCATTTCTCGCGCCGCTATCGCTGCATCGCGTATAACGCGCGCGGCTATCCGCCCTCCGACGTTCCGCAGGAGCTCGAGCGCTACTCGCAGGCGCGCGCCCGCGACGACATCCGCTGCGTGCTCGATGCGCTCGGCATCCAGCGCGCGCACGTCGTCGGGCTGTCGATGGGCGCCTTTGCGACGCTGCATTTCGGCATGGCGTACGGCTATCGTGCGCTTTCCCTCGCCATCGCCGGCTGCGGCTACGGTGCCCATCCGGCGCAGCATCGGAAGTTCCAGGAGGACTCGCGCGCGCTCGCCGGGCTGATGCTCGAGCAGGGCATGGCGCACGCCGCAGCTACCTACGGCCACGGCCCGGCGCGCGTCCAGCTGCAGGCGAAG
>Ga0209157_1002397_pt1 | contig 14983 bp, 10 predicted proteins | sample GraSoiAngelo_135_FD_185892 | JGI IMG/M metagenome (GOLD analysis project Ga0209157, IMG submission 185892) | Grasslands soil microbial communities from the Angelo Coastal Reserve, California, USA - 14_0929_05_40cm (SPAdes) (version 2) | ecosystem: Environmental > Terrestrial > Soil > Grasslands ... | reverse complement strand
AGGGCGGTCTGCACGGCCGTCGATCCGGTCAGTGAAACAGACCAGGCGACCTGGAACAATTCAGACGCCGCTCCGAGCGTGACTGCTTGGGACAGATAGGTCCCGATGTGCCGATTCGGAAAAGCGATTGAAATGTTGTCTATGACCGATTCGATAGACGACAAGCTCGTGTTGTCCAAGACGACGTCTAGGCGAACACTGACGGCGTAGGATCCGGGGGAAGCGGTGGCGGCGGAGATGTCCGCTACGAAGCCGTTCCATCCCGGATTCGGCGGGCGGGTGAAGATTCGTTCGTAAGAGCTCGACGAACCGCTCACATTCACGAATCCTGTCACGCTCACCGCACCGGAGGTGCTCGGGAGCGACCAGTTGAATTGGAGAACGGCATTTCCAAGCACCGAAGACGTGGCGTTCGGTTTCACGAACGTCTGTGCCACCCGGGCCGTTTCGTCGAATCGCTTTGCGTTTCCAACACGAAGATCGTCGAAGTATGCGATCGTCGCGGGGACATTCTGACCGCTCAACCGCAGGGTGAGACTCGCGAGGGCATCGCGAGTGGGTCCGAGCTCGGTCAGGTCGACGACGACCTCCTGCCAGCCTGGCCGCAGCGCCTGCTGGGTGGTCCCCCGGAGGGCGCCCCCCACGAAGGCGGTGACGTTGAAGGTCAGGGGTGGAACCACGCGTAACGGGAGGATCCAGATGACCATGCGGTCATACCGCGACCAGTTTAGGGGCGCCGCGTGCAGGACGCCGGCATAAGAATCCGGTGTTGATCCGAGGGAGAAATTCAGACCCAACATCCCGCTGCCCTCACGCTGTCCTGTGCCGTTCGACCAGATTTGGCTCCCCGGCGAGTTGAACCATCCGAGGGTCGAGTCGAGGCTGTCCCACGGTGTCTCAGTCGAGGGCGAGTTATGCCTGAACACAGCAAGACCGTTCTCCCATCCGGCGCTGACATTCCCGCCAGGGCTCGCCAGGAAGCTCCACGGCCCCGCTGTCGAGAAATTGCCGTCTGGGACGTAGTTGTTCGGGTCAGCCCGGATCCCGATCCCATCGAGGTCGTACGAGACATTGTCGTTCGAAAGGACGTTCGCCGCGAATTGAGCGGGGCTGCCCCAGGTGAGGTTGTGCTGTCGCCAAGGCAGCGTAACTTTGCCATTGGCGAGGTCGACCCCTTGGAGCGTGAGACCATCGGTGGTATTCATCCGCCATGTGACGGTCCGCGTGCCGTCGCCGTTGTCGTGTAGGTTCGGAGTGTCGGCCGAAGCGATCGCCGCGAAGCCCGTGCTCATGGCGAGCATCACGACTGCGAGAAGAATAATTGCGGCGCACACGCGCCGATCGATGGGCCTCTTCGCGACCATGGACCTACCGTTCCGCCTTCCGTGACCCGCGGCCCGAGACCCGTTGTAAAAGCCGGGATTGAGAGAGTTGCTTCGGGGGAGCGCAACTATCTGGGCGTGCGTACTTAATGATTTCGAAAAAATCTGTTCAAGAAGCTTGGAACAGTCCTCGCACTGTCACCGAGGTCTATGCGAGCTGGAGCTGTTGTTCCGCGACGAGGGCTCCGAGCCGGCGGAAGACGTCCTCCACGCGCTCTCCCGTCTTCGCCGACGTCATGAAGAACTCGGCATGGTACGCTTTCGCGAATGCCGCCACGTCGATCTCACGGAACCGCGCGTTCGCGGCGAGGTCTGCTTTGTTCACCGCGATCAGGATCGGAACCTTTCCCACCACGTCCTCGACGCCGTCGATCCAGTCGTCGAGGTTGTCGAGCGTCCGTCGTCGCGTGAGGTCGGCTACCGCGAGGATGCCATTCGCCCCGTAGAAGTACGCGTCCTTCAACAGCTCGCGAAATCCCTTCTCGCCCATGATGTCCCAGACCATCATGTCGATGTCGACCAGGAGATCGTATTCCGGCAGGAGAATGCGGGCCTCCTTCTTCGTCACGTGCGTGCCGATCGTGGTCAGGTATCCCTCGTCGAACATGTTGATCGTGTACCGGCGGATCAACGAGGTCTTGCCGACGGCCTTGTCCCCGACGAGACACACCTTCGACTTGAGCCGCTTCTGCTTCGTCATCCGACGTCCTCGCCCGGAACCGCGGCCCGACTTCGACGCTGGCTACTTAACGATTCGCGCGCTGTTCTCCCGGTTGATTCACGTCGCGACCGCGATGCCCTCCCGTTGGAGGACCATGGTCCCGAGGCGACGGAAGAGGATCTCCACGTTCTCGCCCGTCTTCGCCGAGGCGTAGAAATAGGGCGCCTCGAACGCCCGCACGGCCTGCTGGATCTCCTTGTCGCCGTACAGGATCATGACCTCGTCTTTCAGGTCGATCTTGTTGACCGCATAGACGACCGGAATCTCCCCCACGACGTTGAACACGCTCTGCACCCAGTCGTCGAGTTCCTTGAGCGTCGAGTACCGTGTGAGGTCGCACACCGCGACGACCCCTTTCGCCCCATGGAAGAACGCTTCCTTGAGGAGATCCCGGAAGCCCTTCTCCCCCATGATGTCCCAGACGGTCATGTCCATGTGGATCTTCGTGCGGTCCTGAGCCTCGAACGCCATCTCGCGCTTCGAGACCTTCGCGCCGAGGGTCGTGATGTAGCGGTCGTCGAACTCGTCCTGGACGAACCGCCGGATCAGGGACGTCTTGCCAACGGCGGCCTCGCCGACGAGACAGACCTTCGTCTTGATGCGTTGGGCTTCGGGCATCGGGGGCGTCGTCGGATTCGCCTTGGATTACTTAAAGGGTCCGCCACATCCCGCCTCCGGAAGGAAGCTTTTTCTCCGTCGTCCTCTTGAGGGCCTCGATGCGGCTCGACCACCGCCTGGTCTTAGCGCTCGACGTGACCGACCCGAAGCGCGCGGCCGAGATCGCCGTATCCGTGAGACCACATGTCGACGCGGTCAAGGTGGGATGGCCGCTGGTCCTCGCGGGTGGCCTCAATGTCCTTCGGACGCTCGCGAAATCCGGCTACGTCCTGTGCGATTTCAAGATCGCGGACATCCCGAACACGAACCGGCTCATCGTCGAGCAAGCGGTGGACGCGGGCGCATCGGGAATCATTTGCCACGGTTTCGTCGGGGAAGACTCCGTGCGAGCGTGCGTCGATGCCGCGGGCGGGAAGGAGGTCTTCGTCGTGGTGGAGATGAGCCATCCGGGAGGTGTGGAGTATACCGCGAAGCACGCGGAGGACCTCGCGCGCCTCGCGACCCGAGCGAACGCCACCGGGATCATCGCGCCGGCGACGCGCCCGGAACGGGTGAGGGCGCTGCGGGCCATCATCGGACGGAAACAGATTCTGGCTCCGGGGGTCGGGGCCCAGGGAGGGAAGGCCTCCGAGGCGATCGCTGCGGGCGCGGACGCCGTCATCGTCGGCCGGGCCATCTACGAAGCCGCAAATCCTGCGACCGAGGCCAAGGCCATCGCGGCCGAGATTCGATCGGTCGTGTCGCGGTAGATGTGCGGCCGAGCGGTGAAACGATGAAGATTACGCCCCTCGCGGCGGACAGCCTCGGCGCGCGATCCATGGCCACCCTCGTCGAAACGCCGGAGGTGACCATCCTCCTCGACCCGAGCGTCCGACTTGGACCGTACCGCTACGACCTCCCCCCGCACCCGACCGAGCGCTCGCGCCAGAAGGAATTGTGGCAGGTCATCCGCGACGCCTCGAAGAAGGCGGACGTCCTCACGGTCAGCCACTACCATTACGACCACCACAACCCCGCGGCGCCGTCCATCTTCCGCGGCAAGCTCGCCTTCCTGAAGGACGGCAAGTTCCACATCAACCGGAGTCAGCGGGAGCGTTCGAGTGCGTTCGTCCGCAGGCTCAAGTCGTATCCGAAGGCGATCCAGGTGGCCGACGGCAACCAGATGGACTTCGGCGGGACGGAACTCCTCTTCTCCCCGGCGGTGCCGCACGGCTACAACGACGAGCTCGGGTATGTCGTCATGACGCGAATCGCCCAGGGGCACGAAGTCTTCGTCCACACGTCCGACGTGCTCGGCCCGCCCCTGAAGGAACAGCTGTCGTTCCTCATCGATGCGCAACCGACGGTCCTCTACGTCGACGGGCCGATGACGCACATGCCGGAAAATTATCCGCCGGAACACACGAAACGGTCTCTGACACATCTTGTCCGAATCCTACGGACGACGGAGGTTCGCACGCTCATCCTCGACCACCACATCCTCCGGGACCGGGATTGGAAATCGCGCATGAGGCCGGTCTTCGAGGCGGGGAAGGAGCACGACGTCGCCGTGTTGACCGCCGCCGAGTTCGCCGGGAAACCGATCGATCAACTCGAGGCGAACCGCGACAAGCTCTACGGAATCGAGCCCAGCCCGAAAACCATAAGTGGCGCGGGTCCTTCGGAGGGATGAAATGGCGAAGGAGCACCACTGCCCGAACCACGGGGCCCAGCCGTGCAACGCGTCGGGCGGCATCATCCACGTGTGTCCGATCTGCTACACGCGCTGGGACGAGGTCATCCCCGAAGAGAAAACGGCCCCCTCGCCGGCGCCCGCGAAACCCGTGGCGCCCACTCCCGTCGCCTGACTATGACCGTTCCCTCGTCCGCCGGATCGTCGCGGGCGGAAGATGGGATTCGCGCGAGCCTTGCGGAGGTCCGTCGCGAGATCGCCTGCCAGGTCTGCCGCGGCGACATCAAACGGTGTCGGCTCGCCATCTGCCCATACCTCGAACGGGTCCGCACGTGGTTCGAGGAACGGCGGGATCTACGGACGACAAATCTGTTCGGCGCGTCCCCTCCGAGTGCATTCGTCGGCTCGTGGGGATATCCGAAAGTCCTCGTGGGCCCGCTCGTCCCTCCGGTGCGGGACGAGGACACGTCGATCCTCGACGCCTCCGAATCGTGGCTTTCGTACGAACTTTCGGAGATCTTGCGGTTCCGGCTCACGCTCGTCCGCGGGAAGGCGCCGCGGCGCGTCGCGGAAGCCCGCGCGCCGGATTCGATCCTCTCGACCGTGCAGGAGGCGGCGATGGCCTCGAAGCCGATCGACACGGAGATGTGGTTCACGAAGAAGCCGTCCCTCGTGAGCCCGTTCTCGGTCCGGGCGCCCCCGAGCGGCCCGAGTGCCGACATTGCGAAAGTCGACCTCACCTCGAACCCGTCGGTGCCGCGGCGTGTCGACGACCTCGTCTCCGATACGGATCTCCGGGCGGGAGCCGCGGTCACGGACCTGTACGATCATGGGATTTCCCAGAGCCAGATCACGCGCGTCTTCTCCGTCGGCCTGCTCGGGACGAAGGACCGTCGGCGGCTCGTCCCGACCGAGTGGTCGATCACCGCCGTCGATGACATCCTCGCGAAAGGCCTCGTGCACGAGGTCCGATCGTTCCCGTGGATCTCCGAGTTCGAGGTGGCGAGTGCGAGCGGCTTGGCGAACAACGTCGCGGTCCTGATGTTCCCGCAGGCGTTCATGTTCGAAGGACTCGAGGCGTGGAACCTCGAGGCGAGCCCGACGCCGGCCCACGATCATGAGTTCGCCGGAGGCCGGACGACCTATCCGGACCAGATCGCGGGAGCATACCATGCGACTCGCTTGCCCGTCCTCGAGCATCTCGCGGCCCGACGGCGCCAGGCGGGCGCGATCGTCTTCATGGAGGTCTACGACGACTGGGTGCCCCTCGGAGTTTGGCGGTACCGGGAGCTGGCGCGGGCCGCCCTTCGAAAGAAGCCCCAGCGATTCCCGAGCCTCGAGGAGGCGGAATCCGGATTGGGACGCCGACTTCGCCTCCCAATGGAGAATTGGTGGCGTTCCAGCGTCCTGCGGTCATATCTTCGAGGACAGCGTCGCATCACGGCGTATGCATAGCGCGCCCCCCTGCGCCGCACTCGGAGCAACGTTCTTGTCCATCCCGGGCGCTGGCCCTCCGTGGACACGGGCGCGAAGCATCTCGTCGAGCTCAAGGCGCGCTACGAAGACCTCGGCAAGGCACGTGCGCTCCTGTCCGGCGCCACATCCCTGGGCACCTTCGTCCAATCGGACACGTATTTCTCGCTTGGCGAGCGGAGGCTGAAGCTCCGTTCCACCGACGGGGTGAAGGAGGGACAGCTCGTCTATTACGAACGACCGGACGCGAGCGGCGTGAAGGAGAGCCAGGTCCTGCTCGCCACCGTCTCCGATGGGGCGGCGGTCCGTGAAATGCTGACGCGAGTCCTCCCGGTACAGGCGGAGGTCCGCAAGACGCGTGAAGTGTACCGCTTCCAAGGCGTGCAGGTCCACCTCGACACGGTGGCGGGCCTGGGCAAGTTCCTCGAGTTCGAGAAGATCCTCACGGACGACTCGGAACGCGAGGAAGGCCGGAAGACGCTGGAGGCCTTGCGCCGATACTTCCAGATCCCCGAGGAGGACCTCATGGCCTCGTCGTACAGCGATCTCGTCGAGTCCGGGTGAGCCTCACTCGATCTCGAACTTGCGCACCTTCTCATTCCGGCGCAGGGCCTCGAGGAGCCCGGCGACAGCGGTCGGCTTGAGCCGCACCTGGGCCGTCACGCTCACCTGGTGCGCCTCCTTGTCCACATGGACGCGCTCGAACTTGGAGAAGGAGGGCGGCAAGATGACATCGAGGTCTTGCGCGCTGACCGGGTTCGCAATCGTGAGGTGGACGATCTTCGCATGCGAGCCGAAGCCGCGGCCTTCGAGGAACCGATCCGTGATGACGACTGCCCAGACGACGGCGTAGTTGACGAACACGAGCAGATAGAGGCCGGCACCGGCCGCGACCCCGAGCGCCGCCATCGCCCATACGAGGGCCGCGGTTGTGAAGCCGAAGACGCGATCGTTCGCGCGGATGAGGGCGCCGGCCCCGAGAAAGCCGATCCCGGTAATCACCCCTCCGAGGAGCGGCAACGGATTGTCGCCTTCCAAGTCGATCGCGAGGATCGCCAACGCCGCCGCGCCCGTAGACACGAAGATGAACGTCCCGAACCCGACGGGCTTGCGGCGGATCTGCCGCTCCAGGCCGATCCCGAAGGCGAGGGCGAAGACGAGCAGGAGTCGGAAGACGCTCTCAGCCGGGTCGATCGTCACCCGCGAACCCGGTCCTGACGGTACATCCCATCGGACTCCGCATGCGGGGCAGGTCTATTTCTCGTTTTTCTCAACACGAGGAGAGACCCAATCGAAGGAATGACGGCATTCGTCGCATCCCTTTCGGCGGTGACGCAAGGCACACTGGAGACAGACCATCCGATGGCACGACGAGCAGATCCGAGACCCGAACGGCAGACGAAGACCTGTGCCTCCACTTGGGATTCCGCAGCATCCGCACCGCCATTCGACGATTTCCGGCGACGGCGTCGGAGGCCTCAAGGACGGACCAGCGGCGGCTGGATGGTCGGCAATTCCAACATCGAGTCGTCGCCGGCCGTCAGCCCCTTCATCGCGCTCTCTTGCAGGATTTGCATGTGCGCCAAGTCTTCGAAGGACCTTGGCGCAAACGCCGGTGCGACCGCCATCGGTTGTTTCCCGCCGTTCAAGAGGTCGCGGTAGTACGGCATCCAAGCCGACAGGATCTCCCGCGGATTCACGAACGCCTGTGTGGCGTAGTACTGATACCAAGCGCACTGGATGTCGCATGCCGCCATCCGCTGCCGGCGCTCGTGGCCGTCGGGCGACTCGAGGTAGGTCATCAGGTCGGAGTCGATCAGGTTGATCGTCTTCTCTTCGAGGACCCGGCACGGATACCAGAGGAAGCCATCCGCGTCGACGATGATGGAGGAGGAATCGCAGCCGTGGTCCCAGGTGATCCGGTTGAAGTAGCTGTCCGGCGAGATGATGACCCCGGGATACTTTTTCTTGAGCTCGAGGCCGACCTTCGACATCGACCAGAGGTCCGGCAAGTGGTCTTTCGTGTTCTTCAGGTGCACCGCGCACATGACGACCGCCTTAACGCCGGCGTCCTGACACCGTCGGATCTTCGTCTCGAGCGCGCCGATGTCGTTCTTCGTGACGACGATCTGCACGGTGACGATGGAACCCCACTTCGTGTACTCCTCGAGCTCGTCGTACATGTCGAGGTTCTTGTGGCCCTCGTCGATCGAGATGTGCAGGAAGTCGATGTACTTCCCGTACTTCGGCATCGGGTAGCGCGCCTGCATGTCCCGTTCCGACGTCGTGAAGAGGAGGTACCACGGTTTCTCGTACTGGTACCGCAACAGCTCCTCGATGTCATCGCGGACGAGCGGGTCGCCGCCTTCGAAACTGCACACGATGACGGACGACCGGGCGAGGTTGTCCAGGACCGCCTTGACGTCTTCCGTCGGCATGTCTTTCCAGCGGTTCTTGACGTGCCAGCAGTTGCAGAACGAACACGTGAAGTTGCAGCGGCGGGTGAGCTTGAAGGAGCAATAGAACGGATAGATCGCTTCCTTCGCCATCTTGTTCCGGAGGATGCGGCCCGCGACCTCGAGGAACCGTTTCTTCGGGAGCTTCCTCATGGCCCTTCCGGGCCACCATGGACCTCCCGGTCATAATCCTTTTCCACCGCCTCCCGAAGGCGCGTGCGCAGACCGATGCCCACCGCGAGGAGGAGCGCCACGGCCGCGATTATCACGGTCGGCGCGTAGAGCGCGTACTCAACCGCCTCCGGCAAGCGGACGATCACGAGGGAGAACACGATCGGCGGCATGCGGAAGAAGAGGACGATCAGCGGCAGGAACAGGATCGCCATCGTGAGGGCACGTCGGCCGCTGCCGCCCCGTTCGGAGAACCGATCGAGCTCCGCGAGGGCGGCGTACGACAGCGAGGCGAAGAGCCCGAGCAGCCCGAGGACGGTCGGGATGGCCCCGCGCGAGAGGAGGACGACGCCGCTGAACACGACAGCAAGGGCGAGACCCGCAATCTCCGAAACAATCGGAGCAATCTGCGGATGAATCCGTCGAACGAGGAGCGCCAGCGTCGGCGCGAGGACCATCAGAACCCCGGCTGTCGTGAGCAACGCGCTCCCTTGGAAATCGAGGCGGCCGGCCAGAGAATAGGAGAAGGCCACGGAGAGGGCGGATAGCGGCAGGGCGAGGAGAAAGCCCGGGACGAGAGCACCCGGGCGCCGTCCCGGCAATTCGATCACGGCCGTTCCTCGGACGCCCAACGCGGGTATGACGAGGAGAATCGAAAGGGCCGCGAATGTCGGGAGGTCGAACCCACCCAGGAAGCCAATGGCGGTGCCGAATGCGAGACCGAGGAGGACCTCCGATGAGCTGCTCGGTCGGCGCGCGAGGTACGCGTCGGTCGCAAGCAGGATTCCGATCATCGCGAGAGGAAACGCGGCGCTCGTCCGAATCGCGAGAGTCGCGAAGACGAGGGCCACGAGGGCGGCCGCCGTGGGCGCGCGATCGGGATAGGCTCGGTCCAGCCAGTGCCGCAACGGTCCATGGATCCCCGCGGCGACGACGCCTACAAGGATCGTCGGATACGTCCAGAAGTTCTGGTCGAGGGCTTCCCGCAACGCGAACACGAGCAGGGCCACCGACGCGGTCACCACTAGAAGGACCCCCAACCGGAGTCGTTCGGGCGAGTGCTGCGCGGACCGCGAAGACCGATGTGCGAAGTACGCGAGGACCGCGGCCGCCAGGATGACTAGCAACGACGTCAAGAGAGCTTCGCTGGCGGAGATGGACCGGAGATCTTCGAGCCCCAGATACGCCGCATAGGCCCCGCGGTCCGCATCGCCTCCGGCGACGGACGCGTCTGCGTCCCGAAGATGCGACCGCGCAGAGTCCATCAATCTAGGGAACAGGAGGGACGCGACCGGATCTCCGTCGGTGGCTGCGAGACGGGTATGCGCCGTCCGTACGAAATGTGCACGGAGCAGGCCGAAGAATTGCGTCGGAGTGACGATCTCGAGGTCTCCGCCCATCCGGCGGGACAGTTCGTCGGCCAAGGCGCGAGCATCCCCCAAGTCGAACCGGAACGTGTATACCGTCAGCCAGAGGAAGTTCGGAGCGCCCCTTGCGACGAGCGATGTGTCGAGCTTGCCCAGGACGTTGTCGGCCGTCGTCCAGAAGTGCGTCGAACGGACGACCGGGGCGATCGCCTGGGTCCCGGCCTGCATCCAGGCGTCACGGGTCCTCGGCTGATCGTCGTAGTCGAGGACGATTCCACCGGGACGCAGCCCGTCGACGTACGTCGAGAGGCTCCCAGCCGAATATGGAATTTCGGACGCGGCAAATGCGTTCAGGAGCCAGACGACGTCCATGTCCGCCGCGTCCAAGTATCGTTTCGTGAAGTTGACGAACGGCGGAAGGTCACCCGGTCGGGTGTAGTCCGGGTACAAGTATCCCGCGCCACTCGGAGCCGCGATGAACCGATCCAGCGGGGTGGCGCTATCGTAGTACCTGTCAAGGAGCGGCGGGGCGAGGTCGACGAGCAGCGGATTCAGGCTCCACGCGAACGAGACATTACCGCGGGCGGGCTCCGACCAGAGGTCCCACATCCGGCCTGCGACGAAATCCAGATTGTCGCCATCGGGGACCGCGAGGACGAGGTACGTCTTATCCTCGAGGACGGGCGTCGGGGTGGCGATCGAGGAGACCTGCCGATGTGTCTCGTTTCGCCCGAGGGCCGTGAGGACCGACAGGTTCGGCACGTCCTGCACGCCGACGACGAACTTGCCCGCGGCGGACGCCATCTGGATGAACGAGTTCTCCTCGGTCAGTGTGGGGCTGTTGAACCAGCCGAGAATCGGGATGCCGCGCGGCGCGGCTTGGAGGATCCGCATCGTTGCGGCGGTCTCGGACGGCGACGCGAGGATCCCTTGCGTATGGTAGAATACAAACGTCCGAGTCTGGACGAGATAATCGCGGATCGCCCACCGGTCCGGGGGCAGAATCGCAAGGAGGTACGGGTATGACGACGGATACAACTCGCGCAGCGCCCGGCCGTACGCGGCGATCGGATCGAGTGCGGTCCAGTCCCCCCTGCGGGCGTAGTCGAAGAGGACCGGGCGGCCGTAGCGAGCGGCCAAGAATCCGGCGAGGTCCGGGCCGACGAGCACTGCGTGCTGTTGGGCCGCCATGACCGTTCCGATGTCAATCGATTCGGGTCGCGTTGGATCATAGACGATCAGGCCCGCGGCAACCCGAACGTATGCGTTCATCGCGGACTGGGCCGACATGACGTCGTACGTCAGATTGTAGCGAGAGGCGAGATACGTCAACATCCGTGAGGTGTTCCCCGCGACGCCCGGGACGTCGAGGTAGAGTTCGACCGAGGCTCGATTCACGAGACCTTGCAAGGACGTCATTAGGAGCCGCATCGACAGGTTGGCGTTCGCGGCAATCCTCACGGCGTGCAGCGTTGGGCCCATCGGGAATGTCGGAAACGGGTTCTGGGTCGGCGGCATCCGAGATTGGGCCGCGGGGGGAGCGGACGGACCTGGCCACAGAAGGTTCGCGAGCACGACCAGGATGATGAGACCCGCGAGGATCGCGGCTGCAACGCGAATCGCGCGGCGATTCCGGTCGATGCTCGCGACCATGTCCCTCCTGCGGCGCGCGCGACCTTTGGGCCGCTGGAATTGCCGCAGCGAGCGGACGGCTATAGCCTTTCCTGATGGGGCCGAGTTACTTTCACCGCCCTCCCCCCGGGCCGGACTTATGTCTCGACCCCTCTCGCGCCGTCATGGAGGAACTTCTCGGAGTCCACGTCCCGACCCCGCGTGAATCGTTCGAGATCCGTGAAGTCCACGTCTCTTCGGCGCTGCGGCGCGATCCGTTGCCCGGCATCGACTATTCCTTCAACCCGTACATCGGATGCTATCATGGGTGCCTCTTCTGCTATGTTCCGCGGCTCCTCCAGATCGACCGGAACACGTGGGGTGCCTCCGTGGTGGTGAAGCGGAATGCGGCGACGGTCCTCGCGAAAGAACTGAAACGCCTTCCCAGGGGACTCGTCGCGATCTCGACCGCGACGGATCCCTACCAGTTCGTCGAGGGGAAGTATCGAATCACCCGCCACGCGCTCGAGGTGCTCCTGAGGGCTCAGTGGCCGGTCTCCGTCCTGTCTCGAGCCCCGCTCATGATTCGGGATCTGGACCTCTTCACTCAGTTCCCCGAAATCGAGGTCGGCATGTCCGTCCCAACACTCGATGACCGCGCAAGGGCGCTTCTGGAACCTTGGGCGCCGCCGATCGACGCGCGGCTGCGCTGCCTTCGAGCTCTCGCCGACGCCGGTCTCACGACATTCGTCGGCTTCGCTCCCGCGTACCCGCCGACCGGCGGTTGGTCTCCGGACCGAATCGCGGAGGTGTTCGCCGAGGCTGGGGTCAAGAAGATGTTCACGCGCGCCCTCGATGCGCGGTGGGGCGTGGCCGAAGCGATGGCGAAACGCCTCGATGAATCGGAGCTCGCGGCCGACCTCGCACGGATCGGCGATCTCGAGACGATCGCCCCGTTCGTATCCCGACTCGCGGAGGAGTGCCGAGGTCGCGGGATCGACTTTCGAAACGCGTCCGAGTTTCGCATGGGCGGTTCCAATCAGCGTTTCGGATCGCCGCCAAAGGCTCCTGGGAGCGGCTAGCGCCTCTTTCTGACGCCACGAACTATATTCGTCGGCGTCGCTTCCCTCGTGCCGGAGACGCTGCCATGCCGAGCCCGCAGAAACCCCGAAGCCTGACGATCGCCCATGGGGAAATCGATGCATCGGACAAGACCACGAGCCTGTTGTTCCCGAGTCGAGAGCAAGCTCCGTGGCTGCCGTTCGAACGGTTCGCCGAGACGATGACCACCTCGCGCACGAAGCTCGGGCGTCATGGCCACCAGGCCGAGGAGGTCGTCATCTACCTGGTCGACGGGGAGGTCGACCACGTGGACGACTCCGGCCGGCGCGAGGCGCTGACCGCAGGCTCCGTGGCGGTCCTCACGGCACACCAGGAAATTTCGCACGACATGGAGATGCTGAGAGGCAAGCGTGCGCGCTGGTTGTCGGTCGTCGTCCGCTTGCCATGGCACACGGAACCTCCGCCGACCGCGGTCCAGATCAAGACGGCGGGAGACGCAAAGGAAGGTTCCGATGGAACGGTTCAGAAGCCGGTCGTCGGCCCGCTCGCTCGCGCGGATGCGTCGTCCGGTCTGGAATGCACGGATATCGAGTTCGCGCGGACCGCCACCGGGTTCTTCCGAATCGGTCACAATCGCCGCGCGGTGGCGTACGTTCTGGAGGGGTCTGGGATGATCGACGACGTGCCGATCAAATCGGGATCGGGCGCTCTCCTGGAGAACATGTCCGCGGTCGCGATTGGCGGGTCGCCGGGATACCGGCTCCTCCTCGCCTCCGTCCCCATCCCCGCCGAACACCAGGACGCGCCAGACGCCCCTCCGCGCCGGGTGAAGTGAGCCTCCAGGCCATCGGTGCAGGGGCATGAACGCGGCTCAACTCCTGGTCTCCTGTCTCGAGAGCGAGGGAGTTCGCTTCGCGTTCGGCATCCCCGGCGAAGAAAACCTGGAACTGATGGACGCGCTGCGAGGAAGCTCCGTTCGATTCGTCCTGACGCGGCACGAAGGCGCCTCGGCGTTCATGGCGGACGTCTATGGACGTCTCTCGGGTCGCGCAGGCGTGTGCCTCGCCACCCTAGGCCCGGGAGCGACCAACCTCGTGACCGGCGTGGCGGATGCCTTCCTCGATCGGGCGCCGCTCGTCGCGATCACGGCCCAGGCAAATCTCTCGAAGATCCATCGGGAGTCCCATCAGTACGTCGACATCCTGCAATTGTTCGGCCCGATCACGAAGTGGAATGCCCGCGTGGAGAGCCCGGACGTCGTCCCCGAGATCGTGCGGAAAGCGTTCAAACTCGCCGAGGCGGAAAAACCCGGGTCGACCCACGTCGAACTTCCGGAGAACGTCGCGGAAGAGGAAGCCGACCCGGACCAAAAGCCGCTCCCCCGGGAGCCGGTCAGCGCTCCCACGCCAGCCCGAGCGAGCGTCGAACAGGCCGCGCTCCTGATCGAGAAAGCCGTCCGACCGGTCATCCTCGCCGGGAATGGCGTGATCCGCAACGGGTCGTCCGCGGAGCTGACGCAGTTCGCCGAACGCCTGCAGATCCCCGTGGTGACCACGGTCATGGGAAAGGGCGCGATCCCCTGGACCTCACCGATGAGCCTCGTGACCATCGGAATCCTCCCCCGAGATCACGAGCTGGCGGGATTCGACGACTCCGACCTCGTGATCTGCATCGGATATGACTTCGTCGAATACGACCCGCGTTCTTGGAACCCACGAGGCGACCGGAGGGTCGTTCACGTCGACGCGCTCCCCGCGGAGATCTCCGCTCACTACCTCCCCGAGGTCGAGGTGATCGGCGAAATCCGAGAATCGTTGCAGGCCTTGGGCCAGCGAGTGCGCACAACACGCACCCCGGTGCGGTCCGCCCCATCACCCGCGGCGATCAAGCGGAGGTTGGAATCGGAGCTCGGCGAGCACGGGGAGCGGCTCCTGAACCCGCAACGGGTTCTTTGGGACTTGCGGGAGATCCTGGAACCCGATGACCTCCTCATCTCCGACGTTGGCGCTCACAAGTTGTGGCTCAGCCGCTTCTTCCGCGTGGTGAAGCCGAAGACGATCATCATCTCGAACGGCCTCTCCCCCATGGGCATCGCCCTCCCGGGCGGAATCGCCGCCAAACTGATGGAACCGGACCGTCGGGTCGTCACGCTGAGCGGGGACGGCGGGTTCCTCATGAGCGTGCACGAGCTCGAGACCGCGAAGCGCGAGAACGCCGCCACGGTGAACATTGTCTTCCGGGATGGAGGGCTGGGGAGCATCCGGTGGAAGCAGTTGGCGAAATTCAAACGGACGGTCGGCACGGAGTTCGGCAACCCGGACTTGTCCGATCTAGCGAAAGCGTTCGGAGTCCGGGGCTTTCGCGTCGATCATCCGTCCGGGTTGAATTCCATCCTGGGGGAAGCCTTGGAATCGAAGGTTCCGTCTCTCGTTGATGTCCCGGTCGACTAC
>Ga0209157_1002395_pt1 | contig 14994 bp, 16 predicted proteins | sample GraSoiAngelo_135_FD_185892 | JGI IMG/M metagenome (GOLD analysis project Ga0209157, IMG submission 185892) | Grasslands soil microbial communities from the Angelo Coastal Reserve, California, USA - 14_0929_05_40cm (SPAdes) (version 2) | ecosystem: Environmental > Terrestrial > Soil > Grasslands ... | reverse complement strand
GTCTTCTATTTTGGTTTCATGATTAGCCGAGGGATGCTGGACAAACAGGTCCAGCTCCAACTTGGCGGTTGGCTAACTCCCTTCTCAATCACGCTGGCATTGGCACTGGGAAATGCAGTATTACTTGTAAGTTTGTGGCAGAGCCTATTCGAACGGATCGCCTACGCTGGTCTGAGTTCCGACAGACGTGTAAGGAGAATCATGTATCTTCTCCGAATGATTCGGACAAGCGCACTCATACTAGCGCCATTCACGATCCTGCTCTTCCTTCCCTACATCCTAGAATCTACTTGGTGGGTCGGTTTGGCTAACGGAGTAGGCAATTCAGTGCCCTCGTTGAGAGGATCGATCGACGGCTTCTACAGCTGGTCATACGGATTATCGAGGATGGATGCTCCGACCAAGTTCATTGCCTCCCAGCTCATTGCTTCGTTCGGAACAATAGTGGTGGCCGGACTCCAGCTGTGGAGAGTCCAGAGCGCAAGGGGTCTCACAAAAATAGTGCAACGCAGAAGGCTACGCTAAAATCCAGCTTCCTCGATCCAGCTGTCTAGTCTCTGGCGATTAGGAGCTCGGTTACTTTGCTCATTGCTCCCAAAGAGTCCTGCTCGACTGATCGAAGTCCCTCGCCTGTTGAGAGATTATCTGCTCCTCGTCCAAAGACTACTATGCCAAGGCTATGCTTTCCTGGAGATAGCATCGGGACGATCTCTCGCAACTGGTCTGCTGCGGCCTGACTGAGGATCGGCATTGCAAGAACGTCTGGTTTCTGGGACTTCACCGCCTCAGTCAATTGCTTGGGTGTGAGTTCTGAGCCCCCATCGACGGGAGTAAACCCGCACGCTTTCAGCATAGTCAGCATCAAAGTACATTCGAAACTGTGCGGATCAGCGGCCAAACTTGCCACCATCACTCGTCCATGTATCCGTTTCTGTTCCACCCGGATTTTTCCCTTCACAGCCTCCAAGGCGGACTCGGCAGCCTTCTCAGATTTTTCCATCTGTTCTTTCGAGTATTTCTCCACTTCATGAAGATCGGTCGCGATATTCATCGCTTCGGATATCGTATCAATAACATCGTTCGATTCGTGTTTGTCACGTGACAATTCTGAGGCTAATTTCACAGCATTTTCCTTCTCCCCTTTGAGGATTGTCTGGATCAATGCGGACTCTTTTGTTACCTCGGGTTGTGGCACACCAGTCTCGTCAGTAGTCATAAAATCCTCTCTTGGTTTTTCGCCCAAGTTTCTTCTCGCTTACAAGCCTTTGTAAGGTTGGTGAAGGGGTGAATCTTTCCCCGTACTCTTTTTCGAGCACTTTGAGGACATCGACTACGATGTCAACCCCTATGAAATCCGCCAGTTGCAGGGGACCCATGGGATGGTTCGCTCCCAAGACAAAGGCCTTGTCAATATCCGCAGGCGTAGCCACATTCTCATCGACTAAACGAGCGCTCTCGTTTATGAAAAGCATCAAGGACCGGTTGACTATGAACCCTGTCCGATCCGCCGAGTGAACGATCGTTTTACCCATCGTCTGAGCGAAATCTTCGGCCCTCTTGAGTGTCTCAGGCGATGTCTTCTGTCCCCGTATAACCTCGACTAGTTTCATGGATGGGACGGGATTGAAAAAGTGGAGTCCTACAACCTTCTCGGGCCGAGCCGTCCCACGTGCGAGTCTGCTGATGCTTATTGATGATGTGTTTGAGGCTAGGATTGCACTCTTGGGACATGACTTGTCTAGCGCTCCGAAGACTTGGTTTTTCACGCTCTCGTCTTCGTAGACAGCTTCAACCGCCAATTCCGCGTTAGCGCAGGCTTTGGAGTAGTCAATCGTACCATGTACTCTCCCTCGGATCAAGTTCGCTTGGTCCTTGGTGATTGTTCCCCGAGTTACTCCCTTGGTTAGATAGTCCTCTATTCTTGCTATTCCTTGGTCGAGAAACTTTTGGTTCTGCTCCACTAACTGGATATCATGACCCGCGGCCGCAGCCGAATACGCGATCCCGGCTCCCATGGTCCCTGCTCCCACAACTACCACTTTCAAAACAGTTCTGACTCGGTTGTTGAATCGGTTCTCATGGCCCAACGAGTTCATTTGATAGGCTTTTGCTCAGGGCGGATGAACGGCATCTCAGGATCATAAGGGGTTAGATGCTGGAGAAGGTCTTGCAATTTGTCAACTGAGACCAGTACCCCGTCTTCTTTCGCGCCTTCGTTGGCCGCAAAAAGAGTGAGCACGACGGGTAATGCCCAGAAGTCCATGGATTTCATCAGTTGTTGCCGCTTCATCGAGATGAGGCCTATCGTTGCCTTCTTTTGATGGACTAAGGCGTCTCGGAGTCTTTGAGGGGAACTGTGGGCCCAATGTTTGCAGTCGAAACAGAGCAGTAGGGTGCCTTTTTGGGCGACCACGTCGATTTCCCACCTCTTCTTCCCATCCTTCAATCGGACGTTCCTCTCTGTTCTAAAATTTGACTCTCGGAGGCATTCTTCAGCGAATCTTTCAAACTCTCTCCAATCCAATGTTCTCGTAGCTTCCAGTAAACCGCTGGCTCTAGCTGCGCTAAACGCCAGTTTGAGTCGTTCGCCCGAGGCCAACTGGACTTGCTCAACCACATCTCTGCCCAGCATTCTTGAAAGCGCTTCACGAACTACTGCAATCGTAGTCCGTGAGTTGGAGGATATCTCGTAGGTCCATGTTGTTGCATCAGCCTTGGTTAACCGCAGAGTCTCAAGAAAAATCCGGGCATCAGCTTGACTATCCATGCGTCGTCTCAATCCTAGAGGATTGGTGATGGAAAGAAGGTTAGCAGGAGCATCACTATCGCAAGAAGGTACAACAGCTTGCGCGAATTGCTTACTGGACTAACGTCATCCAACGGTTCGACTCCGGCGAATCCACGTCGAGTCAGATTCATCATAATTAACAAGAAGAAAGCGAAGACAAGATAGCCAGACACAAACAGGATAACCAGCCCGATGAGCGTTGCCGTGCGATGCCCGCTTGGTCCAAACATAGCTCTCGAGACATGACCACCGTCCAATTGCCAAGCTGGCACAATGTTCAGGAAAGTCAGCAAAGCACCTATGTGGGCTGCAAACCACAACTCCTGATTTGGAAACAACAAAGAGCCCTGAGCAGTCGCCGGCATGAGAATCCTCCCGACTATTAGCAGCAAAGGAGCCTCGCAACTGACGTTTGGACTTGCACCAATGAGCGGCAAGCACAAGCCCAAGTCCTGAGTAGCTCCACCTGTGATCAGTTGTTGAGCAGTAGCTAGAGAAACCGTCGTGCTAAGAAGAAGACTGAAAATCGCAATAACTATTGTAACGATGAATCCTACTACCGGGCCTGACAACCCGAGATCAAAAAGCTGGTCCCGATTCTCGGGTGGACCTCGCAGCGAGATCAAGGCTCCAAAGGTTCCGACGGGGGGAGGGCCTGGGATAAAATATGGGAACGTCGCGTCCAGTCCATGGTGATTCGTGGCGGCCTTATGCCCAAATTCATGGAGGCCGATAATTGCCAGCAAGCCGACGGCAAACATACTCGCCTTTGTAAGGACGCTTGAAGGCTCCACCAGAACTGTAAACAAGTCAGCGCTTGACCAGTTGAAATATCCTGCCGCGAGGACAGTCGCGACCGTAGCAAAGAAGAGGGCAAGATTCAAGGTCTTCCTTGAGCCCTTTCTTTGTGGCTTGGGGAAAACCCGTACAGTTAATGTGTCTCCAGCTCCTCGAATTGCGCCTATCAGATTGTGTTGCGCTAGTTCCTTGAGTAGCGTTCTGAATTTTTCGCGTGGTGGTTCTGCGGCAACTTGGATAGTTGGGATCCCGTATTGATCTATAAACGCGTCCTTGACCAAGAAATGTGATGCGACGAGACTGCGGATGGTATCTAGTGGGGGTCCTTGGTAGACTGTGAATGTTACCTGGCTAGACTGGGTTGGTGGAGGGGTTTCGGCCGTGGCCGGAGCATCGTTCACTTGTTCGGCTCCTCGTTCACTAACGAGCCCGGTCGGCTCAGTCATCGATTTAAACGTGTTGTCAGATTCTTGAAAAACATGAGTGATTCGGGTAAAACCGCCTACACCTGATTTTGGTGTTTCGCTGATCGCAAAGCCAACTGGGTTGCCTTTACCAAGCACTGCGTGAGTTATTGAAACGCTTCATACTGCTTCTTCGCATCAAGGACGCAGTCGGAGAAATCAGAGAGTTTCCAGTTTTTTCTCTCTTCGAAGACTATCCCAAGCTCCTCGTATAATCTTCGAGAGATAGCCAGCAATAGGATTTCGATCTTGCCAGGAACAGGGAAACACTTGTACAAGCACTTCGCGTAAAAATCAGGCTTTCTGATCGCGATTCTAGGGTCAAGATATAGACACAGCACTTTTGCGGTCTCACCCAATTGGGTTTCAAGCCCGCTAGTAATCGCGTCCTCCAAGATCACATCAAAGGAAGCATTACTGCTCATTTCTTTAGCATCACAAACCTTGAAAATCTGTACGTTATGAAAATAGCAAACAAGACCATCGAGACCGTGTGAAGCATCATCCCGTACAAGCTGATTGATCCTAGATTGATGACTCCAATCGAGTCCAAAACTCTCGGGATCTCGGAGATCGCCCAGACAGAGAGGAACGCTGCCAGCTGGAACTGAAAGCTCTTCACGGTTCCTGCCGAAAGGGCCATTCTCAAGAATAGAATCAATGCGACGAGGACCCCGGAGAGAATTCCTAGCTCAACCGGTACAATTACATCCACTAGGCGAAGCCTCCCCTTTTTGCATAGTATATCCCAAAAGAGATCAAAACGACTACCGAGAAACTATCGAGAAAGGCACGTGCGGGATAGCCTACGACCAGGGTGAAAAGAAGATGATACGTTCCATGGCCAAGCGCAAACAGACCCAGAAGTGAACTCAGAATTCTGAGTGTCCTAACTGTTGTCTTGAAGACAAGATAGAACGGAACTAGGGAAGCTCCAATGAGGCATGCGGCGTTAATGAGACCTAGGACAGTTTCTATTAGCGTATTTCTTCGTCATCGAATCGAGCATCCACCCAGATAAAAGATTCGCAAAAGTGCGCACAGTTTACGAGGAAGGATTAGTCCAGTAGGGATGTCATGGCTCAGCCGGAAAATGGTAACTCTCCGCGACTAGGTTCGCTGTGTTCCTCTAACCGGTGGCCCCTCAGGGACTGCGCTAATTGCGAACCTAGTGGCCCGCCTCACTATCAATGCAACTTCGACGATTGTTGCAATGAGAAAAAGCCAGTAAACAATTCTCAATAATGCAAACCAGTCCGAAGAACGGAGTGGACCTGAACCAAACGACAATAGAAGTATTCCAGAAAAGATCGCAGTAGGCGCAGTTACTGTCACAAAGTCAATGGGTCCCGCCACGACATCCAGGAACCCGGATGAAGCGGACATTGTGAGTATGAAGTTCAAACCCTTTTCCCACAGTCGGCGAAGCTCGATACTTTGTTCTGTCTTTTCACGAGACAAGGGCAGGAAGAGCATGCTGGAGATGTAAGTATGAATATCGGATGCATACGCCAGAAGTTTCGGCACATCATATTCGCTTTCAACGTCTGGTGGGGATGGAAGCTTTCTCCCCAAGATAGATTGGATTCCCTTATGATCAGGGTATTTTTCCTTTATGGAATCTCTGACTTGTTGCGTACTGATCTGGAGTTCTGAAGCTGTGTCATGCAGACTCTGGATTTCGCTAGGCATCATCCGGTAGTGGGAGCGTAGCAAAAGAACCGACGTGAGTGTTAGAGACAGAGAAGCGATGAGCCCCCCGATTGTTGAGCTTAGGACTGGACCAACATCAATAGGCAGGAAGAGATTGCCTATAATCACAATTGGTATGGATATGATAAACCAGGGCCTCTGCCGCAGATGGAACACGATTCCAACGTAGAATCTGCGCCGAAGAGGAAGACTCCTCGATTCCTGGACGAGGTATTCCTTTAGCCAATCGACCTCATCTGACGACTTCTCTTCTGGAGGCAAGTTGGACTGCAAACGCAAACCGGGTGACACTATTAAAAAGCGTCATAATCAAGCCCCCGTGGGAGCGAATCCCTGTCTTCCTAATCTCTCTATGAAGAATGGGTCGTAACCGCAACTAGTCTGCAGCGTAACCACCGTCAAGATATTATACGTGAACCCGAGTGTATCCCGACACCGAGTCGGCAAAGATGCTTGAGGCTCCTCATCTACTCCGGCCATTCAACCCACAGGATCTCTCAGCGGTCATTGAGATTAATCGTGTTTGCCTCCCAGAGAATTATAGTCCCTACTTTTTCATGGAGGTTTTCAAGAGCTGCCCAGAGGCCTTCATCGTTGCCGAGACATCGGCCAAGGTTGCGGGGTACATCATGTGCCGCGTCGAGTTCGGATTCTCCGACACGCGGAGGTTCAGAATGGCCCGAAAAGGGCACATAGTCTCTGTCGCCGTCCTGCCAGAGTACAGACGTCAGGGAATCGGTAGAGAACTAGTCGAGGCGGCACTAAGGGCTCTGGCCGGGAACGGAGCCGAGGAATGTTTTCTTGAAGTTCGGACTGTCAATGAAGAAGCTGTCCGGCTGTACAAGCAGATGACGTTCGAGATTACCCGAACCATCACGCACTATTATCATGACGGGGCCGATGCCTATTTGATGAGCATAAAGCTAACCCGAGCCTAGGCAGGAAACCATACCTTAACGAGTTGCAGTCTCGCCCGCACTTCTCTTTCTCGAGGCTACCATCCATCCGATCAGCAGTAGAATGGTCGGAGAATAGACTATAGCCAGCTCGAATTCGAGCGGGAAAAATCTGATTCCATCGAGCCCAGATATCAAAACTGCTGCAGAGACAATGAGCATGATAGAAAGGGCAGTTTTCAGAGAAGAATACTCTTCATCAGGCAGCTGTGTTTCGGCTAATTCTCGTCGCCTTCGAAAAAAGGGGATTGTCTCAGTCTTCTTCCTGCTTTCTTCCTCGTGCCGTTCTTTGTTCCTCAAGGGTCTCTGGCACGAGCAGCCACTTCAAGGGAATGTTCTGGCTGGTTCCATCAGGAAGCGATCGTCGTATACTGATGGGAAGAACGCCTTCTCGAAGTTCCACGAGTGCAATATCGATCGGGGACATGGTGCCCTCGGGTAGCTCAAGGAGCACAGGTGCTCCCATCGAGACTTGCAAGGCTCTGGCCCCGACGACCCGAGCCTTTTCGAACCGCGTGAGTTTAGGGGGCCCGATAGTTATCTGTTCGGGCTCTCTAAAACTCGCCTGCGCCCTCTCCGTCACCCTCGTCCTTTGGCCCGGCCGGTCCCTTGCCTTCTTTGGACTTCGCCGCGGCTATTACGTCATCGATCTTCAGAATCATCCCTGCGGCTTCTGTTGCGGATTTTATGACTTGAGCCTTCACGCTCAACGGTTCTAGGATGCCTTTTTCCTCGAGGTTTGATACCTTTCCATCTTCAATGTCAACCCCCGCCCAAATCTGCCCTTTTTCATGGGCTGCCCTCAATTGTACCATTATGTCGATTGGTTCCAATCCCGCATTCTCTGCCAGGGCCATGGGCACTGTTTCCAAAGCGTCTGCGAAGGCAATCACGGCTAGCTGCTCTTTGCCCGAGAGCTTCTGAGAGTGCTCTCGCAGCCTCCGTGCCATCTCGGCCTCGGGAGCTCCTCCCCCGGCCACTACAAGGGGCTCTCGTATCACGTCCCTGACAACGCATAACGCGTCGTGCAAGGATCTCTCAGCCTCATCAACTAATCTCTCACTTCCTCCTCGCACTAGAATGGTGACTGCCTTCGGATTCTTGCATCCCTCGATGAAGACCATCTTGTCATCGGCGACCTTTTTCTCCTCGACGATTTTTGCGTATCCTAGGTCGCTCGATTTCAGATCGTCCAGATTACTGATCACTTTGGCGCCCGTTGCCTTCACGAGTTTCTCAATGTCGGATTGCTTGACTCGTCTGACGGCCAATATTCCATCCTTTGCGAGATAGTGCTGTGCAACATCGTCGATTCCCTTCTCACACAACAATACATTCGCTCCAGTATCAGCGATCTTGTCGACCATATTCTTGAGCATGTTTTCCTCCTCGTCAAGGAACGCCTTCATCTGATCAGGGTTCTCAATATTGATCTTCGCATCAAACTCGGTCTTTTCCACTTCCAACGGAAGATCTACCAGAGCAATCTTTGCTTCTTCAATACGCTTAGGCATGCCAGGATGGACGACTTCTTTGTCGAGGACGATCCCTTTGATCAGCTCAGTATCAGTTAGGGACTCGCCAGGTTTCTTCTCGACCTTGATATCCTCAATATCAACATTGAATCCGCCCGGCGTCTTCTCCGCGACTTGAAGTACCGCGTTTACTGCCAATTCGGCCATTGATTCCTTATGCTCTGCCAAGAGCTTGCTAGCGAGAGACACTTCGGCCACTCGCCTCAGAATCTGTTTGTCCGAAGGGTCGGCCTTCAACGCAATCTCCTGAAGTATTTCGAGAGCCCGGGTGGACGCTTGGCGATAGCCGTCGACGATAACTGTCGGATGAACATCCTTGTCGATCAACTCCTCCGCCTTTTTCAAAAGCTCGCCCGCAACGACTACAGACGTGGTTGTGCCGTCTCCGACCTCGTCATCCTGAGTCTTGGCGACCTCGACCATCATCTTCGCAGCAGGGTGTTGAACTTCCATCTCATCTAGAATAGTGGCTCCATCGTTTGTAATCGTTACATCTCCAAAACTATCGACTAGCATCTTGTCCATCCCGCGAGGACCGAGAGATGTCCTAACAGTCTCGGCTATGATCTTAGCTGCCAGAATGTTTCCTCTCTGGGCATCGCGGCCACGGTTTCTAGATGTTCCTTCCTTTAGAATAATGACAGGTTGTCCGGCAAGTTCCGCTGCGGCCAATTGTATTCCACAATCTCCTCTAGTGTTACAGTGATGAGCTGGGGAAATAGTCGATATAAATCTTATCCGACGACAAGCCGTCCTGTTACAAGAGAATTAGACTCTTGTTTTTTTGATTCGCCAACTGTGAAGGCTTTTTAGTGGTGTCTTGGGCGGCATAGTCGATACCTGCTCCGTCGTGGTGAATTATGCGAGAGCTAATTCGAATCAACCAGCCCTTCTTGGGTAAGGAAGAGATCGATAGTGCAGTAGAAGTCCTAAGAGGAGGGATCCTAACCGATAAGAGTGGTATGGGGCCCAGGGTTCTCGACTTCGAGCGCAACTTCGCGAAATTTGTTGGCGCAAAGCATGCTGTTGCGATGGTTAATGGGACGGCGGCTATACATGCCTCTCTACTATCTGCTGACATCGGTCTTGGAGACGAGGTCATTCTTCCATCGTTCACGTTTGTGGGAGCAGCTAATGCGGTCATGCTGTCTGGTGCGACTCCGGTTTTCGCTGATATTGACCGTGAAACCTATTGTCTCAGACTGGATAGTGTTGAAGAGTCCCTCACGGCAAGAACGAAAGCGATCCTTCCAACGGATCTCTATGGTTATCCTGCCGACTTGAAGCCCATACTACAGTTGGGCAAGGAAAAGGGAATTGTTGTCCTCGAGGACGCGGCCCAGGCTCACGGGGCTATGTACGATGGAAAACGCGTCGGATCCATCGCGGATATGACCTGCTTCAGCTTCTACGCTGCGAAAAACCTCACCACCGGTGAGGGTGGAATGGTGACAACGAATGATGATGAGTATGCCCAGACCTTGCGGATGGTCCGATCCCATGGAGAACAACGCCCATACTGGTCGGTAAGACTAGGGGCGAACTATCACATGCCCGAGATCGCTGCCGCGATAGGCCTTGCCCAGTTGAAGAAATTACCCTCCTTCCTAGAAAAGCGCAGACACAATGCGGAACTCGCAACGGAGAAACTGAGCATGTCCGGGAAACTCATTCTTCCACGAGAAGATGAGACGCGAAAGCACAGCTGGTACGTGTACACTGTCAGAGCGAGAGGTGTAAACGCGGCGAAGCGTAACAAGATCGTGGACAAGCTGTGGGCGAAGAACATAGAGGCCGCGGTCTACTACTCTACACCCGTGCACTCCACTCCGTTCTATCGATCCTCGAATCAGGTAAGGCGTGGGAAGCTACCTGAGACCGAGAAGGCGTCCAGACAGGTCTTCTCTTTACCCGTCCATCCAAGACTATCGGACAATGACGTTGAGTACGTCTCGGAAACGTTGAGGAAAGCTATCGCCTAGACCCTTGAACGGGCTAGACTATCTTTCGGCTTATCAGAATGTCCTCAATGTCGGGCTTGGTCAATTCCTTGAGATAGTAGCTCACTCTGACTGTTGGCTTTGGGATCTTGAGGATTCTTCGAATGTCTGCAGGTGTCGCCAGGACCACAGTATCACAATCGGCCTTCCTGATTGTCTCTTCCATGTCTCGGATCTGTTGATTGCCGTAACCGACAGTGGGAAGGACTTGCGTCAGGTGAGTGTACTTTTTGAAAATCTCCTTCACGATTCCTACCGCATAGGGCCGTGGATCGACGATCTCCTTTGCTCCGAACCTCTTCGCGGCGACGTACCCGACTCCGTACGGCATATCTCCATGTGTCACTGTCGGGCCATCCTCAACTACCAGCACTCTCTTTCCTTTGATCATGTCTGGATGGTCCAATTTGATCTCAGAGGCGGCCTTTACAACCATCGCACTCGGAGCTAGTTGTTTTGCGTCTGATTCCACCAAGTCAACGTTTCCTGGTTCTGCCGTGTCAACCTTGTTGATCACGATTACATTTGCCATGCGGATGTTGACTTCGCTCGGATAGTGCGTCAGTTCATCGCCCGCTCGTAACGGGTCCATTACGGCAATGTGTAGATTTGGCTGGATGAAGGGGATGTCGTTGTTCCCTCCATCCCAGACGATGATATCCGACTCCTTCTCGGCCATAGCTAGGATTTTCTGATAATCTACTCCGGCGTAGACCGTGAATCCAGCGTCGATGTGGGGTTCATACTCTTCTCGCTCTTCGATACTGCAATTGTATCTATCAAGATCCTCGTAATTGGAGAACCTCTGAGCGACTTCATCCGTTAGGTCGCCGTAGGGCATTGGATGCCTAATCACTCCTACTTTCTTGCCTTTTGCCTTGAGGATTTGGCAGACGCGTCGTGAAACCGTACTCTTGCCTGCGCCAGTTCGGACAGCACCGACCGAGACAACAGGTAGCTTGGAGCGTATCATGGTGCTTCTGGGACCCTGCAGTTCGAAGTCTGCGCCGGCCGTCAAGGCTTTCGATGCTTTGTGCATCAGCTCATTGTAGGAGAGATCGCTGTAGGCGAGGACTGCAAGGTCCACATTGTTCTCCTGTATGATTCTTGCAAGTTCTCGCTCGGCATAGATTGGTATCCCATTTGGATACCTTGAACCTGAAAGGATCGGTGGGTATGTCCTGCCCTCTATTCCAGGTATCTGTGCGGCGGTAAATGCAACAACCTGATACTCAGGGTTATTGCGGTAAATGATGTTGAAGTTATGAAAGTCTCGACCGGCTGCACCGATTATCACTACTTTCTTCATCGGTTCTGATACGCTCTCTTTGATACGTGCGAGGCTGACGTTGCGGGATACATATAACTTGGTCAAGACCGAGATGGACGATCGGTAGTATGTCAGGGATTAATCTCGGATCGGAGGTCTCGCGGCCGAAAATCCTCCTTGAGATAGAACGTATTGGTGTAGCGGAGGGGGAGTTTCATCGGTTTGCTTCTCCCAGAACGGTCGATGCTTTGTTGCGAGCCTTGCCCGTGGGAGGCCGAGCGGCGATTTGGGGTGAAGAGGTTTACTTTCAGGTATCTGTGCAAGCAGCCGGTGAGAGTCCAAGGAATAAGTTGGAGGTGGGCAGTATCGCGTATTGGCCCATGGGAAGTGCTGTTTGCGTCTTCTTTGGACCAACGAAGCCGTACAGTCCGGTCAATATGATCGGCAGAGTTACAGCTAACCTCGAACTCTTCCGCAAGGTACGGGAGGGAACTACGGTTACTATCAAGAAGGCTTAGGAGGCAGCTGGAACGGCTGAAGCCACGTTCGCAGGCTGATAGATTCTAACCCTCGCGTTCCCGCCCACGAGCTTGACGATGTTTCGCTTCGCCAAATCCTCAAGCAGGTCTTTCGCAATGCTCAGTCTCAGGTTAAACTGGGAAGCCAACCCGTAAGGCGTTATGGCAGCCATCCTCTTGATTTCGCCCAGCATCTTTGGGTCATTAACTTCTGGATAATTCAGACCTCGCGGTCTCTTATCTCCGGGACCTTTGGCTCCTCCCTTCGGCTTCTTCCCCTGTCCTCCGGCGTCAGTTTTTGTATCCTGTTGTTGCTGGGTTTTCTCCATCTGTGCCATGCTTTTTCTCTTAGCGCCGCCCACTTTCTGTCCCACTCGATTGACTGATTGATCACGATCGATAAATATGTTGCCGTCTGATGATGAGAGTGAGAATCGCCGACTGTAGAAAATCTTATTGACTTAACCGTCGTCCCGGCTAGATCCTCGCCTCGAGAGGAATGCGATTCGTTGTGAAACTCGTCAACGTCAAGTTGCCGGAGAGATTGATTGATGGATTGGATGAACTAGTGAAATCAGGGATCTACCACAGCAGGAGCGACGCGATCAGGGAGGCTGTCCGAAACTTGCTGAGGCGGGAGCTCTGGGAAACGGACAACCGTGAACAGTGAGCAATGCTAACTAGGAAAATGATGCTCGAGCGAATTTGGCAGATATATTCGCAGGCTCTTGCGCCCTTGTTATCGATCGTCCAATTATGAAATAGTCCGAGCCTGCTTTTCTAGCGGAGGTAATGTCTCCACCCTGAGTGCCGATTCCTGGCGAATAGATGGGAACCTTTCCCTTGACAATCGGTTTCAACTTCCTGATTATGTTGGGTCGGGTGGCACCAACTACAATCCCATCGGAGTCCCAGTCAACTGCCTTTCTTGCGTATTTTTCGTATTGATAAGTTGGTTTTCGTGACGCACTGTTGAAAACTCGCTGGCCAAATGTTTCCTTCGCTCCGGGGTGACTCATGTAGGCCAACACGATCACCCCCTGACCACCTTTACGTGAAAGCCGGTACACGGGCTCAAGCCCGCCTTTCCATCCCGATGATGGGTTCACAATGATGGCGTCGAATCCTAGGCGGTAGTACGCGGTTGTTATCGCTTCGTTCGTCGAACCAATATCAGAGAGCTTGTCATCTATTATGCACGGTAGATCGCCAGCGTGAACGCGCCGGGTCAGTCTCCTTGTGAAGCTCAGTCCCAGGTTGAGCACGGTTTGTCTCCCGAACCGGACGCCGCACACATGTTCGTCAGTATGGTCGAGCAGAGCTTCCCCAAATTCCAGAAGATCACTGGGAGCCTTCCCGTCTAGGTCGAGGGCTAGGACGACTCGGGTGCGACGGTCGATAGAAGAATTTTTTATCCAGTCTCTGTATGGTTCCTCGGATTCACCGCGCTTCAAGCCTTGCCGTGACCGTCGAGGAGTTGTTCGATTCCTTCGGAGACTGATTCTGGCGAGATCCGTTTCGGCGGTGCCTTGAAACCGTAGGCCGAGATTAGGTCGGTGACGCTCCCTTGGCCGAGTTCATTATTCTGGACGAGATTAACCATGCGGATGATATCAGTTAGGATGCCGGCGCACGCGGGTCCGTCCTCGAGTGTAAGACGTATGTCCATATTGTAATTGGCTCCTGCGTAGTACTGTCCTCTGATCCAGAAGTAACTTGTCCGTTTGTTGCCCATGAAATCTACAAAGTCGGAGGAGCCGGCGACTATGGGAAAAGCGTACGGAACTACTGATGCAACTGCCGCTGTCTTTATGTTCCTTTTGATTTCGTACTTTTTCTTGTCGAGAGCGCTTTTCGACTCGGTACCTCCTCCAATGTCCAATTGATACGTCTCGTCAACCCTGGCTCCTCTTTCGTTTAGGAATGAGAGGAGATTCCGGTGGAGGATGGTTGAGCCGATCTGATCCATAATGTCATCTCCGACGAGGATGGATTTTTTCCGTTTGTAAGCGCTTTGCCATCTTCGGTTCGAGGCCACTTTCGAGGGTGTTGCGTTAATGTATGCACACTCCGAACGCAGGGCCATCTGCGCGTACATTTCACTCGCCTTGCTCGCGCCTGTCGGAGTGAGATTAACTAGAATATTCACCTCGGAGTCTCGTAGGACTTGGGGAATGTTGGCTGGTTTTGCTCTGCTGACGTGGACTTTTTCGCCGGCTATTCCTGAGGCACCGTCCAGCGGTTGTGCCATTTGGACGATAACGCCGGTATTCTTTAGATCGACGATCTTGCGGGAGGTGTTGGGCTCAGCGTAGACTGCCTCGGATAAATCGTGACCCACTTTACGATCGTCGATGTCGAAGGCCGCAGCGTAATTGATGTCTGAGGCTTCATATCCGCCAATCTTTCGATGTGCAAGACCTATCGGGTGATCGATGGCATAATACGCGGTTCCCTGGATTAGGCTGGATGCACAGTTTCCCACGCCCGCTAATGCCACATTGATCGATTTTCGCTTCTTCGACATTTCTCGTTCGCTTTCTATTCAGGAGAGCTGATTTAGAGTGATCTGAAAAGCTTTTTCGCGGCTTTCCAAGATTATTGCGGAAAGATTGGCAGGTCCTTGACGTCGATGATCTTCGCGTAGAAGCTCTTGGCGTCCTGGGGTATGTTGACGAAGTCAGCCTTCTCTCCGACAGGCTTGAGGACAGAGTAGCGGAGGAATGAGCCCGTCGGCGCTGATTGGCCGCGTGTATGGAAGAATACCGGAAGGGCGTCGGCGTCATAATAGTGTTCAAACGGAATAACGGTGCCCAGAATGTGCTGACTGTTCCTTTCGAAGTGCCAGAGAGGGAATGAAGTCCCCTCACGGATTGAGAGGGTCAGAAGGACCCTGGCGAGGGAGGTCAATTCTTCCACCTCAGTCACGACTGGATCTGGAGGCTTCGGGAA
>Ga0209157_1002394_pt1 | contig 14994 bp, 8 predicted proteins | sample GraSoiAngelo_135_FD_185892 | JGI IMG/M metagenome (GOLD analysis project Ga0209157, IMG submission 185892) | Grasslands soil microbial communities from the Angelo Coastal Reserve, California, USA - 14_0929_05_40cm (SPAdes) (version 2) | ecosystem: Environmental > Terrestrial > Soil > Grasslands ... | reverse complement strand
GGTCGTCGTGTCGTCGACGCCCGATTCGCACGCGCGATACGCGATTGCCGCGCTGGAGGCAGGGAAGCACGTGCTGTGCGAAAAACCGATGGCGATCGATGCATTCGAAGCGGCGCAGATGGTGGCAGCATCTGAACAGCATCCCGACAGCGTGGCGTGGGTCGACCACGAGCTTCGCTACGAACCCAACCGACGCCGGGCGAGAGAGCTGATTCGGTCTGACGCCATCGGAGAGCTGCGCCACATCGAGCTGTCGTTAAAGCCATACCTGCGCGGGGACGGCCGCCCGCAGGCTTTCGACGCGCCCTGGAATTGGTGGTCCGACGCATCGCGCGGCGGTGGCATCCTGGGCGCGGTCGGGTCGCACCTCATCGACCTGTTCCGGTTCTGGAGCGGCAGCGAGATCACCCACGTCGCCGGGTTGGTCGAGACGTTCGTCAAACAGCGGAAGGACGAAACGGGTGCGCTCCGTGTGGTTACGGCGGATGATTTCGCGAGCTGCGTGCTCCAAACCGGAAGCGGCGCCATCGCTACAATCACGTTGAGTGCAATCGCACACCACGGACCGGGCCTCCTTGGCCGGGTCACCGGTAGCGACGGAACGCTGTTGCTCAGTGGCGAAACCAAGCTCGAGCTGGGGAAATCCGCCGGACCGCTCGAGGATATCTCCGCTCCCGACGATCTCGGGGAGAAAACCAAACCCAACAACATGTGGGCGCGATCGTTCGTGCGGCTGCTGCGAGACATGGTCCATGTGATCCGCGGTGGCACGCCCGACGGCGAGCCGGCGACGTTCCGCGATGGCTGGCAGATTCAACGCGTGCTCGACGCGATCCGCGGTGGCCGCGGCGTCCAGTTAGATTGAGCCCCGTGGAACAGACGTATTACCGGAAAGGATTCGGTCTCAAGGGTGCCATCGAAGGCGCACTCGCCGCGGACTACCACAGCCGTGTGGTGGATGCGATTCGCACGGGGGGCTACAGGCTTACAGTAGGGGACGTCACCTTCCGGCTCGCTGGCGAATTCGGGTTCTGTTATGGCGTAGACCGCGCGGTGGAGTACGCGTACGAGACGCGCACGAAGTTCCCTGCTAAACGCACGTTCCTCGTCGGCGAGATCATTCACAACCCGCACGTCAATCAGAAGCTCGCCGCGATGGGTGTTCAATTCCTACACCGGCCCGAGGAGCGCGACGGGGAGTTCGACTTCGGCGCCGTCACCGCCGACGATGTCGTGATTCTTCCCGCATTCGGCGTGACGGTCCACGACTTCGAGCGGCTGCGCACGATCGGTTGCGTTCTCGTGGACACGACGTGCGGCTCGGTGCTCAACGTCTGGAAGCGTGTGGAATCGTACGCGCGCGACGGCTTCACCGCGCTCGTCCACGGCAAGAATTATCACGAAGAGACGAAGGCGACCTCCAGTCAGGTCACGAAATATCCGGGCGGCAAGTATCTGGTCGTGCGCGACATGAAGGAAGCGCGGATCGCTTGCGACTACATCGAGGGAGCAGGGAGCAAGGAGCAGTTCCTGAAGCAGTTCAAGGGGAAAATGTCACCAGCCTTCGACCCTGATCGGGACCTCGAGCATGTGGGCGTCGCGAATCAGACGACGATGTTGTCGGGCGAATCGCTCGCGATTGCCGCGGAGGTGCGAAAGAGCATGGCTCGCCGCTGGGGCGATGCGGCGGTCAGCGAGCATTTCCGGACATTCGACACGATTTGCTCGGCGACTCAGGAGCGGCAGGACGCGGTGCTCAAGCTGATCGCCGAGCCACTCGACCTCATGGTGGTGATCGGCGGATACAATTCGAGCAACACGACGCATCTCGCCGCCATCTGCCAGGAAAAAGTGCCGACGTATCACATCGAGGATGCGGCGTGCATCGACATGGAGGACGGCAGCATTCGCCACCGTCCGGTGGGTACCCACACCAATGAAGAACGCCGTGAGCATTGGCTTCCTGAGGGAGGGGGTCCGCTCACGATCGGCGTGACCGCAGGTGCCTCGACGCCGAACAACAAGATCGGTGAGACCATCGAGCGCATCGCGGCGCTGCGTGGGGTCACATTGCACGAGGTTCTCCGCTAACGCAGTTTCGGGTATATTTCGGGTCCTATGCCGCTGTCCCGCTTTCATCCTGTCATCGAGCGCTGGTTTGCCAGCCGCTTCGCCGAGCCGACCGAGCCACAGCGTCGCGCCTGGCCGGTCATTCAACAGGGCGGCGATGTCTTGATCGCCGCGCCCACCGGTTCAGGCAAGACGTTCGCCGCTTTCCTGTCTGCCATCGACGGACTGGTACGGCAGGGATTGAATGGTGAGCTGACAGACGAGATGCAGGTGGTCTACGTCTCGCCCCTCAAAGCGCTGTCGAACGACGTACAGAAAAACCTGTCTGAACCGTTGGCCGAAATCCGTGCGACCCTGGCGGAGCAGGGGCTGCCGGACGTGGAGGTGCGGACGCTGGTCCGCACAGGCGACACGCCGCAGTCCGAGCGGCAGGCGATGCTCAAGCAGCCGCCGCACATCCTGGTGACCACGCCGGAATCGCTCTACCTCATCCTCACGTCCGAGCGCGCGCGCGAGATGTTGCGCTCGGTGCGCACCGTAATCGTCGATGAGATCCATGCGGTAGCGCGCGACAAACGCGGCAGTCATCTATCCCTGTCGCTCGCTCGACTGGATGCCCTGATTGGGAAGCGGCCTCAGCGAATCGGGCTCTCGGCCACGCAGAAACCGATCGAAGAGATCGCCCAGTTCCTCGTGGGCACCGGTCAGCCGTTGCCCACGATTGTCGACGCCGGCCACATCCGCAGGCTCGATCTGGAGCTGGAGATCCCATCGTCGCCGCTCGAGGCGGTGATGTCGGCGGAGGTCTGGGAAGAGGTCAACACCCGGATCGCTGAGCTGATCACGCAGCATCGCACGACGCTGGTGTTCGTGAACACTCGGCGCCTCGCCGAGCGTCTCACGATGCACCTCTCGGAACGGATCGGCGCCGATCACGTCACGAGCCATCACGGCAGCCTGTCGCGCGAGAAGCGGTTCGAAGCCGAAGAGCGACTGAAGCGGGGCGAGCTCAAAGCGCTCGTTGCCACCGCCTCGCTCGAGCTGGGCATCGACATCGGCAGCGTCGACCTCGTCATCCAGGTTGGCTCGACGCGCTCGATTGCGACGCTGCTCCAGCGCGTCGGCCGGGCAGGGCATCGCCTCGGCGCAATTCCGAAAGGGCGGCTATTCCCCCTTTCGCGCGATGAGCTGATCGAGTGCGCGGCGATGCTCCGCGCCACCCGCGAGGGCCGGCTCGATCGCCTGATCATCCCCAACAAGCCGCTCGACATTCTCGCCCAGCAGATCGTCGCGGCGACCGCCGGCGAAGAGTGGGATGAGAACGAGCTCTACGAGCGGGTGCGTTCCGCGTATCCGTACCGTGAGCTCACCCGGGCGGAGTTCGACGCCGTGGTGCAGATGCTGGCGGAAGGGTTTACGACCCGGCGCGGCCGGCGCAGCGCGCACATCCACTACGACGGGATCAACCGCAAGCTCAAGGGGCGGCGCGGGGCGCGCATCGCCGCCATCACGTCGGGCGGCGCGATCCCCGATCTGGGGGATTACCGCGTCATTCTCGAGCCGACCGAGACATTCGTCGGCACGTTGAACGAGGACTTCGCGATCGAGAGCACGCCGGGTGACATCTTCCAGCTCGGTAACACCTCGTACCAGATCGTGAAAGTCGAGTCGGGGCAGGTTCGCGTGGCCGATGCCAAGGGACAGCCACCGACGCTGCCCTTCTGGCTCGGCGAAGCGCCGGGGCGCACGAACGAGTTGTCGGAGGAAGTGTCGCGGCTGCGGCAGGATATCGCCGACCGGCTGGACGATCCGCCGGCCGCGATTCAATGGCTGGTCGAAAGTCTCGGACTCAACGAGCCGGGCGCCCGGCAGATCGTCGAGTACCTCGGGGCGACCCGGCAGATCCTCGGCACGATCCCGACGCAGCAATGTCTCGTGCTGGAGCGGTTCTTCGACGAAGCGGGCGGCATGCAGCTCGTGCTGCACGCGCCGTTCGGCAGCCGCATCAACCGCGCGTGGGGACTCGCGCTTCGCAAGCGTTTCTGCCGCAGCTTCAACTTCGAGCTCCAGGCGGCGGCGACCGAGGACGCCATCGTCTTGTCGCTCGGTCCGCAGCACAGCTTCCCGCTCGAGGATGTCTTCCAGTACTTGAAGCCGGCGACGGCCGAACACCTGCTTGTGCAGGCCATGCTCGACGCGCCGGTCTTCGGTACGCGGTGGCGCTGGAACGCGACACGCGCGCTCGCCGTGTTGCGATTCAGAGGCGGGCGCAAAGTCCCCACGCCGCTGCAACGGATGGAATCCGAGGATCTCGTGGCGGCGGTGTTCCCCGATCAGCTCGCCTGTCCCGAGAATCTCGTCGGCGACCGCGAGATCCCCGATCACCCCCTCGTGAATCAGACGATCGCCGACTGCCTGCTCGAGGCGATGGATTTCCCCGGTCTCAAGCGGATTCTCGAGGGAATGGAAGCGGGACAGCTCACGATGATCGCCCGCGACACCTCAGAGCCGTCGCCGCTGTCGCATGAAGTCCTGAACGCCCGTCCCTACGCGTTCCTTGACGATGCACCGCTCGAGGAGCGCCGCACCCAGGCGGTGCTCACGCGTCGCGGTCTGGACGTGAAGACCGCGGACGAGTTCGGGAAGCTTGATCAGTCCGCCATCGACCTCGTGCGCGAGCAAGCATGGCCCGATCCCGAAACCGCGGACGAACTCCACGACGCGCTGCTCATCATGGGCGCCGTCCCAAGCGTCGAGGCTGGAACGCACGCGTCCTGGAAGGACACGTACGACAGCCTGATCAGCGCCGGCCGGGTGACCACTGTGGATGGACGGTTGTGGGTGGCGACTGAGCGGTTGCCCATGGTACAAGCCGCGTTCCCGGACGCTCTGAACGAGCCGGTCGTGACACCGCCGGAGCGCGAGCGAGCAAGAACCTGGAACAGGGAAGACGCGATTCGCGAGCTGGTGCGTGGGCGGCTCGAGGTGGTCGGCCCGACCACCGCCGCGGACATCGCCGACGCTACCGGGCTTCCTACCATTGACGTCGACTTCGCGCTCGCGGCGCTCGAGCACGAAGGCTTCGCTCTTCGCGGCCGCTTCTCTGCCGGAGTGCAGGGAACCGAGTGGTGCGAGCGCCGGCTGCTGGCGCGGATTCATCGCTACACGCTCGACCGGCTACGCAGAGAGATCGAGCCGGTCGCCGCGGCGGACTTCCTGCGGTTCCTGCTCCGGTGGCAGCGCCTCGCGCCGGGATCGCGAGCCGAGGGGCCCGAAGGTTTGGCTGCGGTGCTCGACGTCCTCGACGGCTACGAGCTCGCCGCGGGCGCCTGGGAATCGGAAGTGCTGCCGGGGCGGCTCATGGATTACGATCCGCTCTGGCTCGATGGACTGTGCCTGTCGGGCGAGATCGCGTGGGGACGGCTCACCGCAATTCGAAATGCGGAAGGCGGAATGCGAAATCGCAAGGCCGGCCCCGTCCGTTCCACGCCCATCGCCCTCTTCCGGCGAGACCGCGGTGAGATCTGGCGGGCGGGAAGTCCCGAGATCGATCCCGCGACGCTCCCGCTTTCTTCGACTGCCAAGGCGATGCTGGCGGCATTCGAGCAACGCGGCGCGCTCTTTTTCGGGGATCTCGTCAACGCGACGGGGCTATTGCGAACCGAAGTCGAGAAGGGACTCGGCGAGCTGGTTGCATGGGGGCTGGTTTCGTCGGACAGCTTTGCGGGCCTGCGCGCGTTGCTGGTACCGTCCGATCGGCGCCGGCCACTGGGTGGAGGCTACCGGCGGCGCGGCAGAATCGCGCCGTTCGGCGTCGAAACGGCGGGACGTTGGTCGCGCACGCACGCGCGGCCACCGATTCCCGGGGAGGACATTGCTGAAGCCATCGCCTGGCAACTGCTGCGGCGTTACGGCGTGGTCTTCCGCCGCCTGGTGCAGCGCGAGACGCTGCTGGCACCCTGGCGCGACATCCTGCGCGTGTACCGCCGGCTCGAAGCGCGCGGCGAGATCAGGGGCGGGAGATTCGTTGGCGGGTTCTCGGGCGAGCAATATGCGCTGCCCGAAGCGATCGGGCTGCTCCGCACGACGCGCCGCGAAGGTGGGGACGGGGAGCTGGTCGCGATCAGTGGCGCGGATCCTCTGAACCTCGTTGGGATCCTGACGCCCGGCGAAGCGGTGCCGGCGATTACCAGCAACCGTGTGCTCTATCGTGACGGCGTACCGATCGTTGTGAAGGAAAGCGAAGGCAAGGAGCGCTTCCTCGTCGAGGCGCCAACTGAGGAGCGCGACGTGCTGCGGGCCGCGTTGATGCGCCGCCGCCCAGTTCCTCTTGTTCGCACGTACCTAGGCAAAAGCCGGGCGGGTTAGCCACCTCGCCCGGCTCTTGGGGCACCCCAGACTACGCTAGAATCTCGAAGCGGTCAGCGTCACGTCGCCGTCCTTCCACGCCTGGTGGAAGCGCGTGTCGACTGCTGAAGCCTCCGCGTCCTTCCCCTGGGCGCGCAGCGCCTGCATCAGCCCGAACAATGCCCAGCCATTCTCCGGAAACCGCTTCAAGTCCTCGCGATACACGACCTCCGCCTCAGCGGCCTTGCCCTGGCGCAGGAGTACCGTGCCGAGGGAATGACGAATTGGGTAGTACCAGGTCGGCGGCTCGAAGTACAGCATGGCATCTTCGATCGACAGCGCCGCTGTGTAGTGCTGCGCCGCCTCATCGAGCTTCCCGCTGCGCTGCGCGATCTCACCCAGCAAGGCGTGCATGGCGATATCCGCAACCGGTTTGTCGGCGGGTGACGCCGCGGCATCCGCTTGCTTCACCTGCTCGAGCTCGGCAGCCGCATCCGTGGTCTTGCCGGTTGCCGCGAAGGCGACACCACGCGCGTAATGCGCCATGAGGCTGGCGTATTTCAGGTCGGCCGGGGGCAACGGCTGAGCAAGGACCTCTGACCAACGGCCGAAGTTGACCAGCGTCAGATCCAGGAAGGGCACAAACGACTGCACCATCGGTACGCTGCGCGCGACTTCCAAGTTCGTCTTGGTCTGCAGCGTACGGGCCGCCTCGACCGCCTGCCCGCTGCGGCCGGCCATCGTCGACGCGAATGCGAGGAAGTGGAGATTGTGCGGAAAGTACGCCAGGGGGTACACGCCTTGCGGTTTCTGCCCTTCGATGAACATCTCGTCGGTATGCACGGCGTGCACGTTGCTCTCGACGGCATCGTTGTAGCGTCCGACGCGGATGTAGATGTGGGCCGGCATGTGGACCATGTGGCCCACGCCAGGCATCAGCGCCGCGAGGCGCTCGGCGCAGGGGACCGCTTTCTGCGGACTCACGGCCTCGACTGCGTGGATGTAGTAATGGCATGCACCGGGATGATTCGGATCGCGCTGCAGTACGCCCTCGAGCTTCGCGACCAGCTCGGCGGTGCCCGGATACGGCTCGGCGGACAGCAGCTTCCAGTAGTTCCAAGGCCGCAGATCCATCATCGACTCGGCGCACAACGCCACGGCGTCGAGATCATCGGCAAAGCGCGCGCTGACGTCGCATATCGCCCTGGAATAGGCGGAATCGAGCGCCGCGCGATTGGCGGGAGGCACTTTGGCATACCGCTTCGCGATCGCCGTGATGTAGGCGCGCTCGACCGGGGTTGCAGAGCGCGAGAGCGACTGCGCTCGCTGGGCGGCGGCATACGCGGCGACACCGCTCGCCGAATCCATGCCGGCATTCACGTGCGGCCCGTGCGCGTAGGCGATTCCCCAGTAGCACATCGCGCAATTCGGATCGAGGCGTGCCGCCTCCGTAAAGGCACGGATCGCCTCGGCATGATTGAACCCGAAGACCAGGCGCAGCCCCTGATCGAAATAACGCTGGGTACTCGGATTGCGCGTCGTTATTGTGCGGTGGTAGCTGCCAAGATCGGAGTACAACGGTACCGTGTCGCGGGGGATGGATGCCGCGCGCGCCGGGACGATCGAAAACAGCAGCGCGGCGAGGGACATGACGGTCATACGATTCCCTCCGGGCTAGGGCCAGGGAATCTGTTATATCGGGCGGGACAGGGGTCCGCTAGGCCTTGAGCTTCTGCAGGTACTTGGTCCGGAGTTTCGCGACCTTGGGGGCGATGACCGCGCGGCAATACGGCTGGTTGGGGTTCCTGCGGTAGTACTCGCGGTGGTATTCCTCGGCCGGATAGAAGGCGACGAGCGGCTCGATCGTCGTCACGATCGGGTCGTCGAAGACATGCTCGGCCTCCAGTTCCCTGATGACTTCCTCCGCCGTCCGGCGCTGCTCGTCGTCATGATAGAAAATCGCCGAGCGGTACTGCGTGCCCACGTCGCCGCCCTGGCGATTGACGGTGGTGGGATCGTGCAGCGAGAAGAAGACGCCGAGGAGATCGCGGTAGGAGACCACGTCGGGATCGAAGGTGACCTGCGTGACCTCCGCATGTCCCGTCGTGCCGGTACAGACGGCCTCATAAGTGGGATTGGCGACGTGACCGCCCGTGTAGCCGGAGGTCACCTTGCTGATGCCGCGAAGCTGCTCGAAAACCGCTTCAAGACACCAAAAGCAACCGCCGGCGAGTGTAGCGACTTCAGTTGTCATGCCTTGATTCTCGCTCGGGCGTCAATAGGCTGCAAATGTGACCGGCTGACGAATCGTCACACGCGTGGGCCGGCCCCTAATCCGGGCCGGTCGATATACCGCGGCAAGGACGACCCGCTTCGTCTCCGCATCGAATACTGGATTGGGACTCTGGACCACCTTCACAGTGGGTGGCAGGATGCGCCCGGTGGTGTCGAGTGTCGCTTCCACAATCACGGTGCCGCCGATCCGCAGGGCCTGCATCTCGGCGGCGTAGCGAATCGGCGGATGCGAAATGAGCGCCGGCGGCTCATCGGCAGCTCCCACAACGCTGGGTGCGCCGAACGGTGAGGCCGTACCAGCGGTGGTCCTGCCGCGGTGGCGGCTGATGCGGATGGAATCCGCCAGCCGTTTGAGGAACGGCGCGAGGTCGACGCCGCGCGCCGTGAGATCGTGATAGCCCGCGAGACCTTCCTCGAACGACCGCGCCGCCAGACTGTCCCGGCCCTTCGCGTGCCATGCAATCCCTTGAACGAGCACCGCGTACACGCGTTCGCCTGGGGTCGCGTTGTTGGCACTGTCCAACGCGTCTGCGGTGAGCGCCAGCGCGCTGTCGGCGCGATGCGCGCGCAATTGCCCGCGTGCCGCGCCGATGAGCGTCGTGGGATTCGCGGGAGCCGGCGGGCTGAGCGTGAATCCGAGGCTGACGGCGCTCCTCACGAGATGACCCTTGACGCGACCCGGCGTGAACTGCGCGGCGAACATCATCTGCCGCAACGGGGCGTTGAATGCGGAGTCCGGCGATTCGAGGATCTCGAAACCGCGCTCCTCGACTCGGCCGAGGGTATCGATGACCGCGGTTACGAGAGCATGACCGCCCACGCGCCGCCGCCGCAGTTCCGCCGGATAGACGAGCTTCGGCCCGGAACGCCAAGCCGCGGGCTCATCGAGGTCGCTCGCGACGAAAATGCGGAACGGCCGCGCCTCTGCGTCGAAAACGTCTTGCAGACCGGGGGAAATCTCGTCGAGGCCACGAACGGCGACGATCTGACGCAACTGCAGCGCGCTGCGAAAATTCGTCCGCGCGAGACTGTCCGAGCCGCGCACGTACTCGAGAATGCCGCGCCAGACGAAAACATTGACGCTGTCCATGAGGTACAGCGCGGACTCGAGCGCTTCGTTCAGCGCCGTATCGGCCTTGGCGAACTGACCGCTGCCGATCAGCGCGCGAGCGGCGCGTACGGACTCCGCACTGCGACCTTGCCCGGCTGCGCCGGGGACGACGAAAAGGACGAGAGCAAAAACCAGCAGATGGGTGCGGCGGCCCACGACAAAATATCTCGCCCGGTGCCGTGACCGCGTCAACCCCCGCTCAGGACCAACCAGGCGGCGGCCGCCGCGACCTTTTGCTCGGCGCGCCAGCGTCCAACGCCGTCGCCGAGCGCCGCGACTTGAGCCTTCACGGTCGCAGGCGCCCGACGGAGTTTCCTGGCGAGCCGGTCGTAAACATCGCGCTCGAGCACCACCGCGGCTGCCAATCCGCAGTGCTCCAGCCCGCTGGCGGTGACGGTTCGGAACAACCGGCCCTCGGACGCATGTGCGCGCATGTGCGGACTGGCGATCGTCGCGGGATCGATCAACGACGACACGACGACTCCCGCGGCACGCAGCTGATGTTCGGCTCGGTGCTCGGCAACGAGGGCGGCCAGGGACCGGCGCGAGAACCGCTCGATTCCTCGAACCAGCCTGTCGACGATGTGGCGGTTGGTTTGCGCGGTCCCCATTCCCGCGTGATAGGGTTGGCGCGAGTGCGGCACCTTGGCATCACTCAGCTCGACGATGCGGCTGTCCACCACGCGCGGGGCTGTTTTTGGGCCCGTGAGGAGCACGGCGGCGGCCCAGCCGGATTTCACGCGAAATCCCAAGGCAGCGCTCATCCCCAATCCTTCGAGTCGGGTGCGACTCGACGCATTGCCTTCAAAAAGGCGAATGCGGAATGCGGAACTCGGAAGGCGGAGTCATCAGGCGGCTTTGTCATTTCGCATTGCAGTCCGGTAATCTCCTCCGCCAGAACATTCACGGTCCCATCATCTTTGGCGAGCTTGCCACGAACCAGCACGAACGGCTCCCCGCGGACAGCCGCGCGATAGCGGTCGTACACATCGGTCCGCACGATCACGTTCGTCATGCCGGTCTCGTCTTCGACCAGGAGGAATACGGTCCCCTTCGCGGTTTCTGGCCGCTGGCGCGCAACCACCAGCCCCGCCACCTGACACTTGACTCCCGCTTTCAGGTTTTCGAGATCGCGGTTGAGCGTGAGATCGGCTGGTAATGCATTACGTACCAACGACAAAGGATGGCCGCTGGCCGAGAAGCCGAGTGTGGCGTATTCGGCGAGCAGCTGTTCGTGGGCGGCCAGACCGCGGAAACGTAAGTGCTCATGAGGATGATTCAGCGCCAGCTCGAGCTGGCGACGCCCGCGTCCGTCGCTGCTGCGCTGGGCCTTGGGAGGGAGCCAGAGACCCACCTGCCACAACAGCTCGCGCCGGGTGAGTCCGAACCCATCACAGCCGCCGACCCACATGAGTGCTTCGATCGCCGTTCGTTTGAGAGCAGGCGGAGCGCGTCGTATGAAATCGCCGACGCTCTTGAACGGTCCGTGCTGCTCACGCTCCAGTACAGTGGCGGTCGCTGTCTCTTCGCTCCAGTGACGGACGAAGCCAAGCCCTATTCGTAAAGACCTGTCTTCAACCGTGCACCAGACATCGCTGCGATTGAGGTCGGGCAATTTCATATCGATGCCGTTGCGCAATGCGTCGCGACCCAGCGCATCGATCGAGTAAAACCCCATCGGCTGATTGTTGAAGAGCGCGACGTAGTACTCGACGGGATGATAGTGCCTGAGCCACGCCGATTGATAAGCGAGTAATCCAAATGCCGCGGCGTGCGATTTGGGAAAGCCAAATTCACTGAAGGCGATCACCTGGGCGAACACTTTTTCGGCGGTCGCTTCGGGAACGCCGCGGCTCTGCGCCCCCTGGCGGAATTCGTCCCAGAAGCCGGCCATCAGATCGTGCGAGCGGCGCCGGCTCATCGCCCGCCGCAGCGCCTCCGCCTGTCCAGTGGTGAATCCCGCGAGTGCCTGGCAGACCTGCAGCACCTGATCCTGATAAAGGATCACGCCCAGCGTCTCCGCGAGACAGTCGCGCAGCAAGGGATGATCGACCGGTGGCTCATAGGCACGGCCCGCCGCGTGCGCGCGGCGCTGCTCTTCGCGCCGCCGGACGTACGGGTTCACGGCGCCGCCGACGATCGGTCCTGGCCGCACGATTGCGACCTCGACCGCGAGGTCCTCGAGATTGCGCGGGCGGCTGCGACGGATCATCTGGATCTGCGCCCGGCTCTCGATTTGAAACAGACCGATGGTGTCACCGGCGCAGATGCGATCGTAGATCGCGGGATCCTCGAAGTCGATGCGTGAGAGGTCGGGTGGGGACCCGGTGCGCCGGGCGATCAGCTCGACGCATTCTTCGACAAGTGACAGCATCCCGAGCGCGAGAAAATCGATCTTGATGAAGCGCGCGTCATCGCAGGAATCCTTATCCCATTGGCAGACGACGCGGTCTTCCATTGCCGCGTGCTCGAGTGGCACCAGCTCCACCAGGGGCCGGGAGGAAATCACCATGCCACCCGGATGCTGCGACACGTGGCGCGGCAGTCCGCGAATCTCGTGCGCGAGTGCACACAAATCCCGCCACAGGGGAGCATCCTTGCGGCCGGCAAAGCCCGGCAGATGTTCCATCTCTTCGGGAAGGTCGTCCGCGCGCCCATCCGCCAACTTTGCGACCAGCTCGATTTCGCCGAGTGGCAGGTCGAGTGCTTTGCCGATTTCGCGCACGGCCGAGCGCAGCCGATAGGTGGGGAACGAACACACGAGCCCAACGTGCTCGGCGCCGTAGCGCGTGTAGACACGGCGGATCAGCTCCTCGCGAATCTCGCGGGGGAAATCGAGATCGATGTCGGGCACCGACGCGAGGGTCTCGTTCAGAAAGCGGCCGAGGAACAGCTTGTTCGCGATCGGATCGATGTGCGACAGGCCGAGGAGATAGCAGACAATGGAAGAGACGGAGGAGCCGCGGCCTCTGCCCGGCAGGAGATTGCCGCTGGCGCGTCGCGATCCGCGCCGGACGTCGGTCGCGACCTCGCGCGCGAGATCGAAGAGATCGTGATAGACGAGAAAGAAGCCGCTGAGCTTATGATGCTCGATCAGCACCAATTCTGCCTCGAGCCGGCGCACTGCCTGAGAGTGATAGAGCGAGTCTTCCGGGTAGCGCTCCTCCAAACGGGCATGGCACAGCTCGGCGAGGGCTTGGGGTGCGGGCGCGCGATCGGCCCCCCGGAAGTCGGGGAATGTGTAACCCAGATCGCGCGTCAAATCGAAGGCGCGACAACGCTCGGCGATGGCTAGAGTTGTGGCGACAGCATCCGGACAGTCACGAAACAGCGCCGTGACTTCTTCCAGGGGCCGCAAGTAAAACTCGCTGTTCGGATTCCGGACCCGATGCGAGCCGTCGAGCGTGGTGCGATGGCGAATAGCGACCATGACATCGTGCAGACGATGCCGCTCGCGCGCGTGGTAATGCACGCTACCCGTGGCGACAGCGCTAAGGCCTACGTCATTCGCAAGGTCTATCATTGCACTCGTCAGGGCGACATCGCCCCGCACCCGGTTGCGTTGGATCTCGACAAAAAATCGATCGGCGCCGAATACCGCCTTGCATCGCTCGGCGAGCTTTCTGGCTGCGCTCAATCCATCGTTTTCCAACGTCCGCGGCAGCAAGCCATCCCGGCGCGAGCCAGACAGGATGATGAGTCCGTCATGCCGTTCTTCAAGCGCGGTGTGCGGCAGTCGCGGATCGAGCCGCTCGGCGCCGAGGTGCGTTGTAGTGAGTAGACGGCAGAGATTCGTGTATCCCTGCGGCGTCTCGGCGAGCAGAATCAGCTCGCTGCCATCCGTGAGCGTGACAGCGGCGCCGGTGATTGCCTGAATCCCGAGTGGCTTGGCGGCATGCGCGAATGCGAGCGAGCCGTAGATGCCGTTGCGGTCGGTGAGCGCGAGGGCGGGATAGCCGTGGCGATGCGCTTCCGCGAGAAGCTCATCCGGCGGCGAGGCGCCGTCGAGGAAGGAGTAGGCGGAGTGGCAGTGCAGCTCGGCGTACATCAGGGCATCTGCGAAAACCATTCGCCGGTGATGAGATCCTGAAACAGCACCAGACGTTTGCCACCTTCCAGCATGACTTCCATGTAGGCGCGTGCAATTGGCTGGCGCCACCATTCATCATCGATTCGCCACGTTTCGAGAATGGCTTCGATTTTCCCACCGTTGGAGACAGACAAAACGCCGGAGGTGTCCAATTCCAACACCACCGGCTTCGGCGCATTTACGGCTCGTAGTCGATCAGTGCGTAGCGGCGCTCGGGCAGGCGCGACCATGGCTGCACCTCGATGATGTGATAAAGCGAGGACCGCTGGATTCGCATCCGGATCTCGCGCGCGGCGCTCTGCAAGGCGCGCTGCTGGCCGGCACGCGCCGCTGCCTGGGCGTCGCGCGCAAAAAGCTGGAGCTCCGCAGTCCCCGGAGCGAACGCGGTGAATGCCAAGACGAGCCGCTCGACGGCACCGGTCGGCGGCGATTGATCGAGACGAATTTTGAGTGGCGCGGCGATGCGCGCGGCATCGGCGCTCGGATCCTTGAGTAGAATCGTTGCGAGCCAGGAGCCGGAGCCATCGAGATCGGCGCGCAGTCGCAGCGCGTGCACGCGCCATCCGATGCGACGAGGGTGCCTGAGCGCGCGGGCGATCAGCTGATCGAGCGAATGGCTGAGCAGCTCGCGTTCGCCAACCGGCGTGAAGAACGTGAGTGCCGCCACGATCGGCTCGGGGGAGACGCGGCCCACGACAGGCTCGGTAATACGACCGGCGGCGAGCAGCCAGAGCCGCCGGCCGACCGATCCGAACTGCGCCGCCATCGCTTCCTCCGGCAGCGCGGCCAGCGCGCCGAGTGTACGGATGCCGAGCTGGCGCAGGCGGCGGTGAATGTCAGGATCGAGCGGAAGAACGGCGATGGGTTGGGAAGCGAGAAACTTCTGCTCTTCGCCAATGGGGACAACGATCGCTTCGCTCCGCTTGGCGCGGCTTGCGGCGACCCAAGCTGTGAATTTTCCAGCTCCCCAACCCAGACGGAATGACGAGGCTTCCATGGTTCTGCTGATCGCTTCGACGATTTTTTCCGGCGATCCGTAAATCCCCTCGAGACCGTCTGTCCCGACGTAAGCAAGTCCCAG
>Ga0209157_1002391_pt1 | contig 15003 bp, 12 predicted proteins | sample GraSoiAngelo_135_FD_185892 | JGI IMG/M metagenome (GOLD analysis project Ga0209157, IMG submission 185892) | Grasslands soil microbial communities from the Angelo Coastal Reserve, California, USA - 14_0929_05_40cm (SPAdes) (version 2) | ecosystem: Environmental > Terrestrial > Soil > Grasslands ... | reverse complement strand
TCGCGCAACGGATTTCACGTGCACAAGACGAGCTCAAGACGCGCAAGCTCGATCTCCTCGTGCTCGAACCGAGTACGAATTTTCAGTATTTCACGAGTTACAACCCCGGGCGCAGCGAACGGCTCATCCTGCTCATGATTCCTGCGATCGGAACGCCGGTCGTCGTCTGCCCGTCGTTTGAAGTCGAACGCATCAAGCGCAACACGACGATCAGCGACGCGCGCGGCTGGGAGGAGCAGGAGGATCCCTGGCTGCTCGTGGCGAAGGCCGCGCAGCAAATGAAGCCGGTTGGACGCGCCGGTGAAGTGGCCGTCGAGCCCACGACCTCCTATCAGAGCTATGTGCGTCTGACGACCAAGCTTCGCGGCTGGATCCCGCGCGACGGCAGCGCAGTCACCGAGCGGCTGCGGATCATCAAGAGCGCCGAGGAAATCGCGCTGATCCGCCAGGCGATTGCCGCGACGGAAGCGTCGATCGCCGTGACGTTCACGCAGCTCGCGGTGGGCATGACCGAGCGCGATGTCGCGCAGCTCTTGTCGCGCGAGATGGCGAGTCGCAGCTCACCGGGCGGTGGGCTGGTGCAGTTCGGTCCGTCGAGCGCACTGCCCCACGGCGGTCCATCGGCGGGTCAGTTGACGCGCGAAACGGTGGTGCTGATCGACGCGGGTTCGCGCGTGGAAGGGTACACATCCGATATCACGCGTACGATCTGGTTCGGCGACGCGCCGTCGGACGAGTTCAAGAAGGTCTACAACATCGTGCACGACGCGCAGACGGCGGCGATCGAGAACGCGAAGCCCGGCGTGACGCAATGCCAGGAGGTCGACCGCGCGGCGCGCAAAGTCATCCGCGATGCCGGTTACGGCCAATACTTTACCCACCGGTTGGGCCACGGGATGGGGATGGACGGGCACGAGCCACCGTACATGGTGGAAGGCAACACGACGCGGCTCGAACCCGGGATCGTGTTCACCGACGAACCGGGGATCTATCAACTCGGGAAGTTTGGGGTTCGGATCGAAGACGATTGTATGACGACTCCGACGGGAGTCGAAGTCTTGTCACGCAGACCGGCGAAACTCTAGTCCCCCAGTTTGCGGGCGAAATTCACGATTCGATCCAGGGCCTGCCGGATGGAATCGGTTGCCGCGGCATAGGACAGCCGCACCCACCTGTCATCACCAAAGGCGGCACCGGGCACCAATGCGACGCCGCTCTGCGTAATCAGGCGCGTGCAGAAGTCCGTCCCCGTGATCTTCCCGAACGAATCCACTCTGAAGAAGAAGTAGAACGCGCCGAGTGGGTCCACGAATTCGACGCCGGGAAGATCCTGCCGGAACCGCGACACGACCATGTCGCGCCGTTTGCGGAACTCGCCCACCATGCGCTGCACGTCCTGCTCGACTCGCTCGTCGCCGAGTGCCGCCGCGGCTGCGAACTGTGCGGGGTGATTCGCGCCGGTCGTGGTGTGCGATTGCAACGCCGCCATCGCCTTCGCGACTTGGGCGGGCGCCAGCGCGAACCCGATGCGCCACCCGGTCATCGCGTAGGTCTTGCTGACGCCCGTGATCAGCACGACGCGCTCCAACAGCTCGTCGGGCAGATCGAGGAATGAGGGGGCGGGCCCGGTACCGTAATGGATCCGCCGGTAGATCTCGTCCGCGATCACCCACACCTTCCGCTCCTTCGCCCACTGCGCGATCGCGCGGATCTCGGCATGCGTATACACGGCGCCGGTCGGGTTGCAGGGCGAGCACAGAATCAAGCCTGTCGCCCCCGGCAACATGCGCTCGAGGTCCTTCACGCTCGCCTTGAGACTCCACTCCGGAGCGCCGGCGATCATCACGGGTCGAGCCCGCGCCAGGTGCACGATCTGCGGATACGACACCCACGCCGGCGCAGGGATCGCGACGACATCGCCGGGGCCGAACAGGGTAAAGCAGGCGTTGAACAGCGACTGCTTGGATCCGTTCGACACGACGATGTGGTCGGCATTGACGGGACGACCGCCGGAGAGCAGCGAGAGATGCGTGGCGGCAGCGGCGCGCAGCTCCAGAATCCCCTCGTTCGCCGAGTAATGCGTCTTGCCGTCCTTGATCGCCCGAATTCCCGCTTCGGCGGGGACCTGTGGCGTCGGAAAGTCGGGCTCGCCCGCACCCAGATCGATGACGTCCTCCCCCGCGGCCTTGCGGCGCCTGGCTTCGGCGGAAATGGCGATGGTCGCCGACGTCTCGAGATGCTGGAGGTTGGAGGAGAGACCTTCGCTCATCGCGGAATGGCTCCATGGCGTTTGAGGATCATCATCGTGGAGTCGACGGGAAGGGCACGCACAACGCCACGATAGCCCCGCACCGTCTCAGCGCGCAATAAGGAATTGTAGATCGCTTCTTCCGTCGCGTCGATCGTCGCCTGGAAGAGGCCGGACATGACATCGTTGCGGACGATGACGACCGTGTCTGTAAGACGGTCGAGGTTCGTGGAGGTTGGTCGAGGGCGCGCCGTTGAAAAGGCGATGACGTAATCGCCGCTGCCGTTGCTCATCGAGCTGCCGGTGCGCGCGAGCCCCGCGAGCGCGCGGTTGGCGAGGCGCGTGAGCCGCAGATGATCGAGCGGCGCGTCAGTAGCCACGACCATGATGATCGACCCGTCCCCCGTCCCCCGTTCCCCGTCCCCTCGTCGCAGCTCGTCACCCACCGGAACGCCGGCAATTCGTAGATCCCCACCAAAATTTGTCTGCACGAGCACACCGACGGTCCATCCCCCGAATTGCGCCGGCAGCTTGCGGCTCGACGTCCCAATCCCTCCCTTCCACCCGAACGCGACGGTGCCCCGGCCCGCACCGACCGCCCCTTCGGCGACCGGTCCTTCAGACGCGCCACGAATGGCACCCAGCACGTCCGCTTCCGTAATGGGCCGCGCACGGATGTTGTTCAAGAAGCCGTCATTCGTCTCGCCGACGACGGGATTTGCCGAGCGCACGTCCTCATTGCCGGGGAGCGCGAGGAGCCAGGCGAGCACCGCGTCGGCGGCGCGCGGGACGCACAGCGTGCACGTCAGCACAATCGGCGATTCCAGCTCGCCGAGCTCATTCACTTGAGTGGAGCCGGCGAGCTTCCCGAATCCGTTGCCGACTACGATCGCCGCCGGAACCTTCTCGCGAAATGGATTGCCGCCGTGTGGCAGGATCGCCGTAATCCCCGTGTTGATCGAGTCGCCGCGAGCAATCGTCGTGTGGCCGACGCGCACGCCCGCCACGTCGGTGATTGCATTGAGTGGACCGGGAGGAATGGATCCGACGCTGATGCCAATGTCTCGAGCCCGGGGACGATGTTCCTGAGCACGGAGAGAAGTAGCCAATAGAAGAAGGAGCAGCAGCCGGTTACCTTTCACCGGCTCTCAAAGTAGCACCCTTTGACAATCGAGGCTCGTGTGCGGCATGTCGTGTTGGTCACGCCTCCCGCGGTGGAACGGGCGGGAAAGGCGTGGGAGTTGATGGATCCACGTGCCGTCATCGTCTGTGCGGACGATGAACAGGCCGTGCTGTGGGCCGATGCCGCTCCCGCTGAGCTTCGCGCACACGCCCTCACGGGCCTGGCCCGCACCGCCGCCCTCTTGAAGGAAGGGCGCGTCGGCGTGCTCGCCGGCGCTTATTCCGACCTCGCAGCCCTCGTCGCTCGCGCCGCGCTCAAGCTCGAGAGCGTCGAAACAATCGTGCTCGCGTGGCCCGAAAGCTTCGCCACCGAGCTCGATTCGCTCCTCGCGGAGGCACCGAACGCGCGCCGCGTCATCTTGAGCTGGAATCCCACGGCACTCGATCCATTCCTCGAGCGCCATGCGCGACGCCCGGAAATCATTGGCAACTTGCCGCTCGACGACGTCGGGCAGCCACTGGGACCGGTGACGGCAGCGCGGTATGCGATCGTCGCCGCGGAACGCAAGCGCGTGCGCGACGTGCTCGATGCGCTGCGGTCGGTGCGCCCGTACGTCTGGTCGGGCGGCCCCATCGAAGCACCGGCCTCGGCTGAGAGTCCCGATGCGGTCGTGGCCGCGGTGCTCCCCACGCGCGACGAGCTGCGCCAGCTCGCGGCCATCGAGCAGCCCACCGTGCTGGTGCTCGCGTCGCAGCTTCCATATCTCCGATCGATCGCCACGTTGACGGCGCTCCCACTGCCTTCGCCCGCTGATCGCGCCCGGGATCGCGCCGCGGCGCTGCGCGCGCAGATTGCCGCGCGGCTCCGGCAGGGCGACGTCGATCCGGAGCTCGCTATGCTCGCGCCGCTCTTCGAGGAGCACGCGCCCGCCATGGTGGCGGCCGCGTTGCTCGCCCTCAGCCGCCAGTCGCCTGCGGCCAGCGAGCCCGCCGCGCCCGCCGAGCCGGCGGGCTGGAGCAGGCTGTTCGTCTCCGTTGGACGAAAAGATCGGGCGAGCGCGAAGGATCTTGTGGGGGCGCTGATCAAAGAGGTGGGACTGCAGAAAGGGCAGATCGGGAAAATCGACGTGCGCGAAACGTTTTCGCTCGTCGATGTCGCACCCGCCGTAATGGATCAGGCCGTGCAGCGTCTCTCGGGCGTCGCGATTCGCGGACGGAGAGTCACCGCACGACCTGATCGGGGATAGTGCGGGCTACCGCTTCCCGTTCACCGCCTGCTTCAGCTGCTTCCCCGCGCGAAACGCCGGCGCGATCGACGCCTTGATCTGAATGACGCCGCCCGTTTTCGGGTTGCGACCCATCCTCGCGGCACGCTTGCGGGCCTCGAAATTGCCGAAGCCGGTGATCTGCACCTTGGAGCCTTTCTTCAGCTCGCCAGCGATGATGCCCTTGTCATCGAACAGTGCGTCGATGGTGCGGGTTGCATCGGCCTTCGACATCTTCGTGCGCATGGCCAGAGCAGAGGTGAGTTCAGCCTTGTTCACAGCGATCTCCTTGAAGGGGGGGCGCGAAAACCCGCATGAACACTGAAGAACTATGGGGTATCCCTCAAAAAACCGCAAGATTACTGGACTTTCTCGACCCCCAGTCCCCTCTCCCCAGCCCCTAGCCCCTCGTTTAACATGAGGGCCCATGTTCCAGCAACCAACCCGCCCTGGATGGATTGAAGTCATCTCGGGCGTGATGTTCAGCGGCAAGTCCGAAGAACTGATCCGCCGAGTGCGTCGCGCCGTCATCGCGCGTAAACAAGTGCAAGTCTTTAAGTCCCACCTAGATGCACGCTATGCCGGGCTCTTTTCCGTCTCATCCCACGACGGCGTAACCGTCGAAGCCGAGCCCGTCGACTCGGCCGAGGAGATCGCGCGGCGGGTGCGGGACACGACCGAGGTGGTGGCGGTCGACGAAGCCCAATTCCTGGATGACGGCATCGTCGATATCGCCAACCACCTCGCCGACAGAGGCGTCCGCGTCATTCTCGCCGGCACCGATGTCGATTTCCGCGGCCTGCCCTTTGGTCCGATGCCGACGCTCATGTGCATCGCCGAAGTGGTGGACAAGTTCCAGGCGATCTGCGTGGTGTGCGGCGGCCCGGCGACTCGTAATCAGCGCTTGGTGAACGGCAAGCCGGCGCTGTGGGACAGTCCGATCATCATGGTTGGGGGGCGGGAATCGTATGAGGCCCGGTGCCGACACTGCCATAGAGTTCCCAGGCAGGATGAGGATCAGACTGCGTTACTCTAATTGCGGATTGTCGATTGCGGATTGCGGATTTGGGCCATCGCGGTTCAATCCGCAATCCGAAATCCGCAATCCGAAATAGGTTCCGTGCTAAACGTCGCTCTCACGGGCAACATCGCTGCGGGCAAGTCGACCGTGGTCCGCCTCTTCAAAAGGTGGGGGGCCACGATCATCGACGCCGACGTCCTCGCGCGTGAGGCCCAGGCGCCCGGAAGCGCGGTGCTCGCCGCAATTGCGGGCCGCTTTGGCGCCGACGTGCTCGCGCCCGGTGGCAGCCTGGATCGCGCGGCGTTGCGCGCCAAGGTCATGGGCGATGACGCCGCCCTGGCCGCGCTCAATGCCATCGTCCATCCCGCCGTGCAGCAGCGTCGGCTGCAGCTGCAGCGGGCCGCCGCCGAGCGCGGCGACGCCATCGTCATCAACGACATTCCCCTACTGTTCGAGGCTTTGGATCCGGTGCAATTCCACGCGGTCGTCCTGGTCGACGCTCCGGTGCCGCTCCGACGTGCGCGCCTGCGAACCTTGCGGGGACTCTCCAACGAGGAGGCCGATCGGATGATCGCCGCACAGATGCCCGCGGAGCGCAAACGACCGCTGAGCAAGTATGTCATCGAGAATGACGGAACGTTGGCTGAGCTCGAGAAAAAGGCGCAGCGCGTATTTGCCGAGCTGCGCCAGCGCGCGGCGCGGACCGGCGTGCGCAATGAAGTGCCCGGTCAGACCCTGGTCCTCTGCGCCCAGGGAACCAAGGACGCCGCGGCGCCCGTGCTCAAGGCCATCCAGCGCCGCTACACGGACGCCGGCATGCGGATCGAGCACGCCACCGTCAAATCCCTGGGGAAAATCTTGAAGACCATTACGCCCCTCTCGATCGTCGCGACGGCTGAGGCGGAAGACGGCGCCCGGATGGCCTGGGAAGCGGCAGTACCGCCGCGCCCGTGCCGGCTTTACCATCTCTCGCCCGATCCTGATCCCATCGCGGTGCGACTCGACCTACGGCCGTGGGGTCATGATCGCGTGGCTCTGAGTGAAGAGGACGGCGCAGGACTGGCGCCCCGAGCGGACCTGTTGTAGGCTCCCGTCCCATGTCCAGCATCCCGAAAGAGCTCCGCTACACAAAGGATCACGAATGGGTGCGGGAAAGCGATGACCCGCAGGTCGTGGAAGTCGGCATTACGGACTACGCCCAGGGCGAGCTGGGGGACGTCGTGTTCGTCGAGCTCCCCAAAGCGTCCGCCACGTTCAAGCAGCGCGACGTCTTCGGCACGATCGAAGCGGTGAAGGCCGTCTCCGAGCTCTATTCGCCCGTTGCGGGCTCGATCGCCGAGGCCAACAAGGCACTGGAGCAGGATCCCGCCCTCGTGAACCGCGATCCGTACGGCAAGGGATGGATGATCAAGGTGAAGGTCAAGGACCCGAAAGAATTGGAGGGGCTGCTCCGCGCCGACGCGTACGCGAAGCATGTAGGAGAGTGAAAGCCACGTTCCACGGTCACGCTTGCTTCCTCTTAGAGCGTGAGGGCAAGCGCGTCATCATCGATCCATTCCTCACCGGCAATCCGGCGGCCGTCATCGGGCCGGATCAGGTGCCCCATCTCGACGGCATCCTGCTGTCCCACGGCCACGGCGATCACCTCGGCGACGCGGTCGCGCTGTCCCAAAAGCACCAGGCGACCATCGTGGCGACGTACGAGCTGGCGCTATTCTGCTCGGATCAAGGCGCGACGAGCCACGGGATGCACATCGGCGGGGCGCACGAGTTTCCCTTCGGCAGAGTGAAGCTGGTCCCCCTTTCACGGCGGTCGCGTGGAAGGCGATAAGACCGGTCGGTACACGACCAATCCCGCCGGGATCGTCGTGACGATCGGCGGCAAGACCGTCTATCACACCGGCGACACCGCGCTCACACTCGAGATGCAGCTCCTGGCGGGTCGCATCGATCTGATGCTCGTGCCCATCGGCGACAATTTCACGATGGGGATCGAGGATGCGGCCCGCGCCGTGGAGTTCGTGAAACCCAAAAGCGTTATCCCGATGCACTACAACACCTGGGATCTGATCAAGGCGGATCCGCAGGAGTTCCGGCGGCGCGTGGGGAGCACCGCCGCCGTCACGATTCTGAAACCCGGGGAGTCCTACACGCTGGCGTGACGATGAATAACGATCGCGATCTGTTTCAGGACCGGCACATCGGCCCATCGGCCGAGGACCAGGCGGCGATGCTCAGCGCGCTCGGCTACGAGTCGCTCGACGCGTTCATCGACGCCGTCGTCCCCGCCGATATCCGGATGCGGGGGCCGTTGCGCATTCCCGACGCGAAGACCGAGCAGGAAACGCTGGAAGAGCTCCGGTTGCTCGCGGCGCAGAACCAGGTGTATCGGTCGTACCTCGGTATGGGCTACCACGACTGCATCACGCCCACCGTGATTCAGCGCAATGTCCTGGAGAATCCCGGCTGGTACACGGCGTACACGCCCTACCAGGCCGAGATCGCGCAGGGGCGGCTCGAGGCGCTCCTGAACTTCCAGACGATGGTCGCGGATTTGACGGGACTCGAGATCGCGAACGCCTCATTGCTCGATGAGGGCACCGCCGCCGCGGAAGCGATGCACCTGACGGAGGCCGTGTCGAAGCACGAGGAGAAACTGGTCTACCTCGTGGACGCCGGCTGTCACCCGCAGACGATCGCGGTGGTCCGCACGCGCGCGGCCGCCCGCGGCATCGAGATCGTCGTCGGCGATCCCGACACCTTCCAGTTCCAGGGGGGGGGCAACGTCATCGGCGCGCTGCTCCAGTATCCCGCGACCGACGGCGCGATCCGCGACTACCGCGCGGTCTGCGGGGCGGCGCACGCCGCGGGCGCGCTGGTGACCGTCGCGACCGATCTCCTGGCGCTGACGCTGCTCGTGCCGCCCGGCGAATGGGGGGCCGACATCGCCGTCGGCAATTCCCAGCGCTTTGGCGTCCCCCTCGGCTACGGCGGCCCGCATGCCGCCTTTTTTGCGACCCGCGACGAGTACAAGCGCCACCTGCCCGGCCGCATCATCGGCGTGTCGAAGGACCGCGCCGGCCGGACCGGGCTGCGCATGGCCCTGCAGACGCGCGAGCAGCACATCCGGCGCGAGAAGGCGACCAGCAACGTCTGCACCGCCCAGGTCCTGCTCGCGGTCACCGCGGCGATGTATGCCGTGTATCACGGCCCCGAGGGACTGGTCCGTATCGCCCGGCGCGTGCATCGGTACACGACCTCGCTCGCCGCCGCTCTTGAAAAGCTGGGCTACGGCATTGCCTACCCGCATTACTTCGATACGCTGGCGGTCGAGGTCCTGCCGGAGGTGCTGTCGCGAATCATCGATGTCGCCCGTGCCAAGCAGATCAATTTGCGCACGCTGTCGCAGAACCGCATCGGTGTCGCGCTGGACGAGACGGTCACGGACGAGGACATCGCAGACGTGATTGCCGCATTCGCCGTCGGGTCGGACAAGAGTGCGACCGCACGCGAGGCGCCGTCCGCGATTCCCGAGGGCCTGGGCCGCACGACGCCGTTCTGCACGCATCCGGTCTTCAACACGCATCACTCCGAGACCGAGATGCTGCGCTATCTCAAGAAGCTCGAGGATCGCGACCTCTCTTTGACGGCGGCGATGATCCCGCTCGGCTCGTGCACGATGAAGCTCAATGCCACGACCGAGATGATTCCGATCACCTGGCGCGGGTTCAACCGCCTGCATCCGTTCGCGCCGCGCTCGCAGGCGCAAGGGTATGCGACGCTTTTCCGCCAGCTCGAAGACTGGCTCGCCGAGATCACGGGCTTCGCGAAAGTGTCGCTGCAACCCAATGCCGGCTCGCAGGGAGAGTTCGCGGGACTCCTGGTCATTCGCGCGTATCACGAGCACCGGGGCGAGGCGCACCGCACGACGTGCCTCATACCGCAATCGGCGCACGGCACCAATCCGGCCAGCGCCGTGATGGCCGGCATGCAGGTCGTCGTGGTCAAGACCGACGCCCAGGGCAACATCGATGTGGCCGATCTCGAGGCCAAGGCCCAGGAGCACCGTGAGACACTCGGTGCGCTGATGGTGACCTATCCGTCGACGCACGGCGTGTTCGAGGCGTCCATCAAGAAGATCTGCAAGATCGTCCACCAGCACGGCGGGCAGGTCTACATGGACGGTGCCAACATGAACGCGCAGGTCGGGCTCTGCCGGCCCGGCGACATCGGCGCCGACGTCTGCCATCTCAATCTCCACAAGACGTTCTGCATTCCGCATGGTGGCGGTGGCCCCGGCATGGGACCGATCGGCGTCGCCGAGCATCTGGTGGCGCATCTACCCACACATCCGGTCGTCGATGTCGGCGTTCCCCTCGCCGAGAGCGCGGGCACCGTTTCCTCGGGACCGTGGGGGAGCCCCTCCATCCTGCCGATCTCGTGGGCATACATCGCGATGATGGGCCGGGAGGGTCTCCCGCTCGCGACGAAGGTCGCGATCCTCAACGCGAACTACATCGCGAAACGGCTCGAGGAGGGCGGCCACTACAACCTGCTCTACGCGGGCCAGCGCGGCCTGGTCGCGCACGAATGCATCATCGACACACGGCCCTTCAAGGCGTCGGCGGGGGTGGACGTCGAGGACATTGCCAAGCGCCTGATCGACTACGGCTTCCACCCGCCGACCGTCTCGTTCCCGGTCGCGGGCACGCTGATGATCGAGCCGACGGAGAGCGAGCCGAGGCCCGAGCTGGATCGATTCATCGATGCGCTGATCGCGATCCGCGGCGAGATTCGCGAGATCGAGAACGGCGAAGCGGATCGCGACAACAACCTGCTGAAAAACGCGCCCCATCCGCTCGCCGACCTGCTGGCCGACACGTGGGACCGCCCGTACGCCCGTGAGCGCGCCGGTTTCCCGACGGCCGCAACGCGCGAGCACAAGGTCTGGCCGCCGGTCGGCCGGATCGACGCCGCGTTCGGGGACCGCAACTTGGTGTGCACCTGTCCTCCTGTGGAGGCGTACGCTACTGTCTGACGGCCGGACGGTCGTACCGTCGCACTGGGTGCTGCTCGTCGATCCGGTCGGACGATCGGGTGCCGAAAACATGGCTACAGACGAAGCGCTGCTGGATCACGTCCTCCGATCTGGCGGCGCTTTTCTGCGCCTGTATCGGTGGGATCCCCCGACACTTTCGATTGGGCGCAATCAGCCGCTGGCGGTGTTCGAACGCGATCTCCCGATTGTGCGGCGGCCAACGGGAGGAAAAGCGGTCTGGCATGAACACGAAGTCACGTACGCCGTCGCGGCGCCGATCGGACTGTTCGGTTCACTGCGAAATGCCTATTGCCGGATTCACACTCGCCTCGCGACGGCGTTGCAGTCACTGGGTGTCGATGCAAGCCTCGCTCCGTACCGTCCGACGGTCCGACCGTCCGACGGTCCGACATCCTGCTTTGCCGCCCCGGTCGGTGGAGAAATCGTCGTCGGGAGCCGGAAAGTCGTGGGGTCAGCCCAAGTGCGACGCGGCGAGGCCTTCCTGCAGCACGGCTCGATCCTGCTCGATGGCACACAGCCCGGCGGTGGGGCCGAAACCACGATGGCCAGCGCGTTGGGACGCCCGGTGTGCTTTGATGAGCTGGCTGGCGCGATCATTGTGACGTGGGGCGAGCCGTTCTTACAGTCAGACCGTCCGACCCCTTCGCTTCGCTCAGGGCAGGCAGTCCGGCCGTCCGACATTGCTTCTCTCGTCCCGCGGTGAAATGTTAAGCGCCATGCCACGGCGCTCTGCACTTTCCTTTTATATCGTTTTGACCGCCGCCACGCTCGGCGCCTGTGAGCGCCGTGGCGGCTGCACCACGGCCGGGTGCGGCACGTTGATCGACGCTGCGGTCGTGGAGCCCCCGACGCTGCTGCCGCCGTCCACCGAGGACATCGTCGCGAGCGACATCGGCGAGCAGCTGTTTCTCAAGCTCGCCGACGTCGGCATGTCCACCAATACCGACGGCGACGAGGATTTTCAGCCGCTGCTCGCGCAGCGGTGGGAGTGGGACGGGCCGTTGACGCTGGTGTTCCACCTCGACCCGCGCGCGCGCTGGCAGGATGGTCAGCCGGTCACAGCCGCCGATGTCGAGTTCACGTTCAACGCGTACAACGACTCGGCGGTGGCATCGCCCTTCCGCCCCAAGCTGCAGCGCATCGAGAAGGTCACCACGCGCGATTCGCTCACCGCGGTCTTCCGCTTCCGCGAGCGCTACCGCGAGATGTTCTATGACGCCGTGTACCACATGCGGATCTTGCCGGCCCATCTGCTCCGCTCGGTGCCCCGCGACCAGTGGCGGACCGCGCCGTTCGGCCGCCAGCCCGTCGGCGACGGCCCCTACCGCTTCGTCCGGTGGCAGGCGGCGCAGTCGATCGAGCTCGTGGCCGATACGAACTTCTTTCTCGGCCGCCCGGGGATCCGCCGGCTCATCTGGCGATTCACGCCCAGCCTGCCGGTCGCCGTCCAGCAGGTGATCGCCGATCAGGCCGACATCCGCGAGCAGCTCGTGACGCCGGACTTTGTCGAACGCGCGAAGGCCGCGAAGCAGCTCGCGATCTACTCCTACCGTGGCAACGTGTACACGTTCTTGAGCTTCAACCAGCGCGCGCCGGGTGACACCTCGAAACCGCATCCGATTTTCGCCGACCGCGACGTGCGCCGCGCCCTCACCATGGCCGTCGACCGCGCGAGTCTGGTCAAGAGCACCTTGGGCGATCTCGGCCAGGTACCGCCCGGCCCGATCTCGGCGCTCGTCGGCATCTGGGATCCCGATGTGCGGCAGCTGCCGTATGACACGGCGCAGGCCGCCCGCCTCTTGAACTTGCACGGGTGGCGCGACCATGACGGGGACGGGATCCGGGACAAGGACGGACAGCCGCTCGCCTTTCACATCCTCGTCCCCAGCTCGAGCGGCCTGCGCAAGCAGTACGCGCGTCTGCTGCAAGAACAATTTCGCGCCGTCGGCGTCCGCGCCGAGATCGACGAACTGGAAGGGAGTGTCGTCGCGCAGCGCACGGGCTCCGGGAACTTCGATACGGCGCTGCTGTCGCGCAGCAATGATCCGTCCCCGGGGTCCGGCATCACGCAGTCGTGGACGCTCGCGGGCTTCGGCGGATCGAACTTCGGCCGCTACTACAATCCCGAGTTCGAGCGCATCGTGCAGCTGGCGATTTCCGCCCCGACCCGAGATCGGGCACGCGCGCTCTGGCGATCCGCCCTCGAGACGATCAACGCGGACGCGCCCGCGGTCTTCCTGTACGCGCTCTCCAACATCGGAGCGGTCCACAAGCGCGTCGACAACGTGCAATTCCGTCCCGATTCGTGGGCTGCCCTGCTCCGCACCTGGCGCATCCCCCCCGACCGGTTGATCGATCGAGACCGCGTGGAGCGCTAGGTGACCGGGGGGGGGAGCGCGTGGCTCCTGCGGCGCCTGGTTGCGTCCGTTGCCATCATCTTCGCCGTCGTCACGTTCATCTTCATTCTGATCCATCTCGCGCCAGGAAAGCCGTGCAGCGAAAACCTGGAGCCGCGGGTCTGCGACCTCCTGACCCACCAATTCGGGCTCGATCAACCTATCGTGGTGCAATACTGGCGCTATCTGGTGGAGCTGGCGCACGGGAATCTGGGCATGTCGTTCTCGCTCCGCCGACCCGTGCTGGACGCCCTCGTCGAGACCGTGCCGTTCACGCTGCAGCTCGCAGGCGCGGCCCTGGCGCTCGATTTCCTGCTGGGCCTCGGCCTCGGCATCTATCAAGCCGGCCGCGTCAACCGGCTGCCGGACTTGGCGCTGGGGAATGCCACGCTGTTCGTCTACTCCCTCCCGACGTTTTGGCTGGCGCCGATCCTGTTGCTCATCTTCGGTGAAAAGCTGGGGTGGTTTCCTGTCGGGGGGGCCAGCGATCCGATCTTCTGTCCCGTCGTAGACTCGCTCTACTGTGTCGGCGATCGGCTCTGGCACCTCGTCTTGCCGGCGACGACGCTCGGCCTCGTCGGGGCGGCGGGGACCGCCCGCTTTCAGCGAGCCGCGATGCTCGAGGTGGCCAGCCAGGACTACGTGCGAACCGCGCGAGCGAAGGGCGTGCCGGAGCGCCAGATCGTGCTCCGGCACCAGCTCCGCAACGCGTTGCTGTCCTTTATAACGCGCTTCGGTCTCGCGTTTCCATTCCTGCTGACGGGCGCCGTGCTCGTCGAGACCGTGTTCGCATGGCCGGGGATGGGGCGTCTCGCCTTCAATGCGATTCTCACGCGTGATTATCCGCTGGTGACGGCGAGCGCGTTGATCGCGAGTACCGTCGTCGTCGCCGGCAACCTGCTCGCCGACGTCCTGATGGGTATCGCCGATCCGCGGTTGCGCGTGCATGCCGCCGCCGGCGCGGATATCGCCACCGCATGACGTTCGGCAATTGGTTTGCGCTGCTCGTCGCGCTCGTCATCGCGGCAGAAGGAGTCCGCGCGCTGCGCCACCGCGCCGTGCGAGGTGAGAAGTGGCGGCGCTTTTTCCGGCTCCGCACGACGTCCTGGGGCGTCGGCATTCTCACGTTCATGGTCGTCGTCGCCGTGGCGGCACCGCTGATCGCCCCGTTCGGTCCGAATCGGCAGCTCGACATCGTTCACCTGACTAATCAGCGGCCCTCGTGGACCTTCCTGATGGGTACTGATCCGCTGAGCCGCGATGTCTGGAGCCGCATCGTGTACGGGGCCCGGGTGTCGCTCGGCATCGGCGCGCTCGGCGCGCTCGTGGCGGTGGCCCTGGGCACGCTCGTCGGCGCCATCGCCGGTTACTATCGCCGCTGGATCGACGCCGTTCTGATGCGTGGAGTCGATGTGGGTCTCGCCCTGCCCCGCATCTTCATTCTCCTCATGGCTGTCGCCTTGTGGGACGGTCTCCCCTTCGCGGCGTTGGTGATCGCCATCGGTCTCACCTCGTGGTTCGGCACCAGCCGGCTGGTGCGGGCGGAGGTGCTATCCCTCCGGCAACGCGACTTCGTCATCGCCGCCCGCGCGCTCGGCGCCGGCTCGAGCCGAGTGATCCTTCGCCACGTGCTGCCGAATGCCGCGGCGCCGATCATCGTCTCCGCGGCGCTGGGGGTCGGGAACGTGCTGCTGCTCGAGGCGGCCCTGTCCTTCCTCGGCATCGGTGTGCCGCCGCCGGACGCCAGCTGGGGCAACATGATCGCCGACGGCGCGCCCGCCCTCTACACGGCGCCCTGGTCGACATTCTTTCCGGGCCTCGCTATTTCCCTGGTGGTGATGTCACTGAACGCGGTCGCCGATGGCGTACGCGACGCCATGAATCCACGCGAG
>Ga0209157_1002384_pt1 | contig 15040 bp, 14 predicted proteins | sample GraSoiAngelo_135_FD_185892 | JGI IMG/M metagenome (GOLD analysis project Ga0209157, IMG submission 185892) | Grasslands soil microbial communities from the Angelo Coastal Reserve, California, USA - 14_0929_05_40cm (SPAdes) (version 2) | ecosystem: Environmental > Terrestrial > Soil > Grasslands ... | reverse complement strand
TCCCGGCGCGCGCTAGCGCCTCCCGATTGAGCAGGATCTGAAGTTGCGGCACGGTAGCGTCGCGATACAGGTCCAGATCGACGATGCCCGGGACGCCGGCGAGCCGGGCACGGGCCTGCTCGAGCGTGGCGCGCATCACGGCAGTCTCCGTGCCGAACACCTTGAGGACCACCTTGCCGCGCACGCCCGCGACCGCTTCTTCGACGTTGTCCTTGATCGGCTGCGAGAAGTTGTAGCGCACTCCCGGGATCTGGCCCACCTGCGCGCGCATCTCGTCCATCAGCCGGTCCTTGTCGTAGCCGTGCCGCCACTCGTCGCGCGGCTTCAGCCGCACGAACGTCTCGCTCATGTTGACGCCCTCGTTGTCGGTGCCGTCCTCCGGGCGGCCGACCTCGCTCAGCACCTGCGCCACCTCGGGAAAAGTGAGGATCCGGCGCCGCACCTCGACCAGCGTGGTCTGAGCGGCTTCGAGCGCGATGCTCGGCGGCATCTCGACGAACACGACAAAGTCGCCCTCGTCGAGCTCGGGCAGAAACTCGGTGCCGAGGCGCGTGCCGATCCACAAGGTGAGCGCGAGGAACACGGCGGCTGCGCCGAGCGCCAAGCCGCGGCGCGGCAGGAGCCGCCCGAGCCACGCGCCATAGTTCTTGCGCACATTCTCGATAAAGGGCGGCTCGGCGGCCGCACGCGCGGTCGAGAAGCCGAGCGCGCACAGCGCCGGGACGAGCGTCAGCGCGAGCACCAGCGCCGCGACGAGGGCGAAGGAGTAAGTGAGCGCAAGCGGCCGGAAGATGCGTCCCTCGACCTGCTCGAGCGTGAACACCGGCACCAGCGCCGCGATGATAATCAGCATCGCGTAGAGCGTCGGCCGGGCGACCTGCTCGGCAGCCTCGATCACCAGCCTGAGCAGCTCGCGGCGCCGCGTCGGCCGCTGGTATTGCACCGCATGCAGCACGTTCTCCACCAGCACCACCGCGCCGTCCACCAAGATGCCAAAGTCGATCGCCCCCATCGAGATCAGGTTAGCCGGCAGCTTGAGCGCGTACAGGCCGATGAAAGCGCCCAGCAGCGCGAGCGGAATCACCGCCGCGACGATCAGCGAGCCCGTGACGCTGCGGAAGAACAGCCACGCCACCGCGACCACCAGCAGGAAGCCGTGCAGCAGGTTCGTGTGCACGGTGCTCAGCGTGTTGCCGACGAGCAGCGTGCGGTCGTAGAACGGCTCGATGCGCATGCCGCGCGGCAGGATCCTGTCGTTCAGCTCGGCCACCTTGGCGTGCACGCCGGCGAGCACGCGCGAGGGATTCTCGGCGCGGCGCATCAGCACGAATCCCTCGACGGCTTCCTTCTGCTCGTTCCAGCCGACGGCGCCGCGCCGCGGCGTATTGGACTGCACGATCTCGCCGATGTCCCCGACCGTCACCGGCGTCCCCTCGCGCGTCTTCAGAACCGTGCGGCGGATGTCTTCGACCGACCCGATGTAGCCGATGCCGCGCACCCCCAGTTCCTGGTCGCCGTGCCGCACGAAGCCGCCGCCGACGTTGATGTTCGTCTTCGCCAGGGCGTCGGCGACGTCGCCGAGCGCCAGGCCGTGGGCGCGCATGCGGTCGGGATAAGCGCGGACCTGCACTTCCTTCAAGTAGCCGCCGAAATTCACCACGTCGGCGACGCCGGGCACCTGCTTCAGCACGCGCGAGATGGTCCATTGCAGCTCGCTGCGCAGCTGGTAAAGATCGTGCCGGTCGCTCGTGACGCGGAACTGGTACACCTCCCCGAGCGGCGTCGCCTCGGGCGCGAGCGTCGGCGCCACGCCCTCGGGCAGGTCGGCGGAGGCCATGCGCTGGGCGACGTGCATGCGCGAGACGAACGGATCGGCATCGTCGTCGAAGGTGAGCGTGACGAGCGACAGGCCGAAGAGGCTTTCGCTCCTCAGCTGCATCACACGCGGCGTGCCGTTCAGCACGCGCTCCAGAGGCACGGTGACGCTGCGCTCCACCTCTTCCGGCGCGTAGCCTGGCATCTGCGCGATCACGGTGACCTGCGCGTTGGTGACATCGGGAAACGCCTCGATCGGCGTGTTCAGGTAGGCGCGCACACCTACCGCAGCCAGCACTGCCACCGTCACGATCGCCGCGACGCGGCGATGCACGCAGGCTTCGATGAGCGCGTTGAGCATAGGACTAGAGGAGCTGCTCGGCTTCGCGGTCGACGAGCAGCGCGCCTTTCATCACCACGCGCTCGCCCGGCTCGAGGCCCTTCAGCACGCGCACCCGCCCGCCGGTCTCGTCGCCGACTTCGACCGCGCGGGCGACGAAGCGCCCGTCCTTGTCCTCCAGATAAACGATGCGCTTGCCGCCTTCCTTGAGCAGCACCGCGGTTACCGGCAACCACAGCTCGCCAGCGGCGGCCGGTGCGGCCACCGTCACCCGCACCAGCAGCCCGGCCCGCAGGTCTGCCGGCGCGCGCTCGAGCTCGATGTAGATCGGCGTGCGCCGCGTCTCCGGGTCACTGCGCGGCGCGACGCCGGCGATGCGCCCGGGCAGCGTGAGATTAAGCGCGGCGACTGTCACTTCGACCTTGCCGGCCTTCGCCGCCTGGCTGGTCTCGCCTTCAGGTACGTCGGCGACCACCCACAGCCCGCCGGGATTGCCGATTTCGACCAGCGGATCGCCGCCCAGCTGCACCGTCGCGCCGGCGGCAGCTTTCACGCCGACCACCACGCCGTCGACCGGGGCGCGCACATGCACGCTCGCCCCCTCGCCAGCGCCGAGCAACGCGGCGTTGCGTTCACTGCGTTCCAGCTCGGCGCGCGCTTCGCGCAGCTTCATTTCAGCTTCGAACCGCTCGACCTCGAGGCCGACGCCCCGCTTTACCATCTCGGTCTGCCGGGCGAGCACCTCCTCCTGGAGCCGTACTTTCAGGCGCGCTTGGCTCAGCGCAGTTCTTACGCCCATGGCGTCCGGACTTTCGATTGTGAATAGCGTGGCGCCGGCGCGCACGCGCTGGCCTGGCTCGATGGACACCCTTGCCACGCGTCCGGCGAACGGCGCAGTTACTGCAGAGAGCGCCTTGGGCCGAAACGCGGTGCGGCCAAAATACGCACGCGTCGCGGAAAATTCGCCCGGCGCCACCGGCTCGACGGTGAGAAATTGCCGCGACGCGTTGGGCAGCATCAACTGTCCCGCCGGTTGCTTGGTCGCGGCGACCGGTGCTCCCGCCGTCGGCGGTATCGGCTTGCCGCAACCGGCAAGCAGAAGGAAACCCGCGGCGATACATGCTGTTCTCATCGGAGACGCGACGATACGGACCGGCCATGTCCACACCCTTGCGGCAAGCTTTCCGGAAGCTGACGCTGCGCCGCAACATTGCGGTGCGTGAACGGCTTAGCTACGATGAATGCTCCCTCGCAAGCCCAATAAATCCCCTGAAGGAGGCAGCATGTCGGTCAAGGTATCCATGAAAGTCAACGGCAAGCCGGTTGCCGCCGACCTCGAGGCGCGGACCCTGCTGGTGACCTTCATCCGCGAGCACCTGCGGCTCACCGGCACCCACGTCGGCTGCGATACGGCGCAGTGCGGCGCGTGCACCGTCCTCATGAACGGCAAGGCGATCAAGAGCTGCTCGATCGTCGCCATGCAGGCCGAGGGCGCCGACATCCTCACCATCGAAGGCGTGGCGAAGCCCGACGGCACGCTGCACCCGATGCAGGCGGCGTTCAAGGAGAACCACGGCCTGCAATGCGGCTTCTGCACGCCGGGCATGGTGATGAACGCGCTCGATTTCGCGAAAAGCCATCCCGACCCGACCGAGGAGGAAGTGCGCGACAGCCTCGAAGGAAATCTGTGCCGCTGCACCGGCTACCACAACATCGTCAAGAGCATCATGGCCGGCGCGCGTGCGATGGCAGGCAAACCATGACGGCACCCCTGATCGGCGCGCGGGTCCAGCGCAAGGAGGATTACCGCTTCCTCACCGGCGCCGGCATGTATACCGACGATGTCGCGCTGCCGGGCCAGGCGTACGCGGCGTTCGTGAGATCGCCCCACGCGCACGCCCGGATCAAGAAGATTACCGTGGACCAGGCAAAAAAGTCCCCGGCAGTGCTTGCGGTCTATACGGGCGCCGATCTGGCGGCGGCGAAGGTGGGCGGCCTGCCCTGCGGCTGGCTGATCACCGACGTCAACGGCCAGCCGATGAAGGAGCCGCCGTACCCGCCGCTCGCGCAAGGCAAGGTGCGGCACGTCGGCGAGCGCGTCGCGGTGGTGATCGCCGAATCGCTCGCCCAGGCGAGGGATGCCGCCGAGCTCATCGAGGTAGATTACGAAGTCTTGCCGGCAGTCGTCGACCCGGTAAAGGCCAAAGGCGCGCCGGCGATTCATGAAGCGGCGCCGGACAACACCTGCTACGTCTGGGCGCTCGGCGACAAGGCGGCAGTCGACGGCGCGTTTGCCAAGGCGGCGCACGTCACCAAGCTCGATTTCGTCAACAACCGCCTGATACCGAACGCGATCGAGCCGCGCGCGGCCAACGCGACGTACTCGCGCGCCGAGGCGGGCTACACGCTCTATGTCGCGAGCCAGAACCCGCACGTGGAGCGGCTGCTGATGACTGCCTTCGTGCTGGGGCTGCCCGAGAACAAGGTGCGCGTGGTCGCGCCTGACGTCGGCGGCGGCTTCGGCTCGAAGATCTACCTCTATCCGGAGGACGTGGTGGTCACCTGGGCGGCCAAGCAGCTCAACCGCCCCGTGAAATGGACCGCCGAGCGCACCGAGTCCTTCGTCTCGGACGCGCACGGCCGCGACCACGTGACCACGGCGGAGCTCGCGCTGGACCGCGACGGCAAGTTCCTCGCCATGCGCGTGCGCACGACGGCGAACCTCGGTGCGTATCTCTCGACCTTTGCGTCGTGCATCCCGACCATCCTGTACGCCACGCTCCTCGCCGGACAGTACACGACGCCGCTCATCTACTGCGAGGTCACCGCGGTGTTCACCAACACCACGCCGGTGGATGCCTACCGCGGTGCAGGGCGCCCCGAGGCGACCTACGTCGTCGAGCGGCTGGTCGAAACGGCTGCGCGCGAAATGAAGCTCGATCCGGCCGGCATCCGCCGCAAGAACTTCATCCGGCAGTTTCCCTATCAGACGCCGGTCGCGCTCTGCTACGACACCGGAAACTACGACGCGACCCTCGATGCGGTGATGAAGATGGCGGACGTCGCGGGGTTCAAGCAGAGAAAGGAAGAATCCCTCAGGAAGGGCAAGCTGCGCGGCCTCGGCTACGCCTGCTACATCGAAGCCTGCGGCATCGCGCCGTCAAACGTGGCCGGAAGCCTCGGCGCGCGCGCCGGTCTTTTCGAGGCCGGAGAGATCCGCGTGCATCCGACCGGCACCGTGACCGTGTTCACCGGCTCGCATTCGCACGGCCAGGGCCATGAGACGACGTTCGCGCAGGTGGTCGCCGATCGCCTCGGCCTGCCGATCGAGAACGTCGACATCGTGCACGGCGATACGTCGAAGGTGCTGTTCGGCATGGGCACCTACGGCTCGCGCTCCATCGCGGTCGGCGGCACGGCGATCGTGAAGGCGCTCGACAAGATCATCGCCAAGAGCAGGAAGATCGCCGCCCACCTGCTCGAGGCAGCGGAGGCGGACATCGAGTACGACCGCGGCGTGTTCAAGGTGGCGGGCACCGACAAGCAGAAGACCTTCGGCGAGGTCGCGTTCGCGGCCTACGTGCCGCACCACTATCCGCTCGACAAGCTCGAGCCCGGCCTGAACGAGAACGCGTTCTACGACCCGGCGAACTTCACCTTCCCCGCCGGCAGCTATGTCTGCGAGGTCGAGGTGGACCGCGATACCGGCGCAACCCAGATCGTCGCCTTCACCGCGGTGGACGACTTCGGCAAGGTCATCAATCCGATGATCGTCGAAGGCCAGGTGCACGGCGGGCTCGCGCAGGGCATCGGGCAGGCGCTCACCGAAGCCTGCCGCTACGACAGCACCGGGCAGCTGGTCACCGGATCGTTCAGCGACTACGCCATTCCCCGCGCCGGCGACGTGCCGCTATTCAAGCTGGACACGCGCGAGACGCCCTGCACGCACAACCCGCTGGGCGTGAAGGGATGCGGCGAGGCGGGCGCGATCGGCGCGCCGGCGGCGGTGATGAACGCGATCACCGACGCCCTCGGCGTGAAGGACATCCCGATGCCCGCCACGGCGCAGACCGTGTGGCGCTCGATGCACAAGGCAGCCTAGGAGATATAGCGATGCATGCATTCGAATATCACCGGCCTTCGAACGTGAAGGACGCCGTCGCCCTGGTCTTAAAGAAGGAGGAAGGCAGGTACCTCGCCGGCGGCCAGAGCCTGGTGCAGGCGATGAAGCTGCGCCTGTCGTCGCCGACCGACCTGATCGATCTCAACGCGATCGGCGACCTGAAGGCGCTGAAGGCGGAGAGCAATGCCGTGACGATCGGCGCGATGGTGCGGCACGCCGAGGTGGCCGCCTCGAGCGCCGTGAGGAAGGCGCTCCCCGCGCTCGCCTCTCTCGCCGGCATCATCGGCGACCGGCAGGTCAGGCACCTGGGGACGATCGGCGGCTCGCTCGCCAACAACGACCCGGCGGCCGACTACCCGGCGGCCGTGCTCGCCCTGGGCGCCACGATCGTCACCAGCAAGCGCAAGATCGAGGCCGACAAGTTCTTCAAGGGCCTGTACGAAACCGCGCTCGAGCCGGGGGAGCTGATCACCGCGGTCTCGTTTCCGGTACCGAAGCGCGCCGCCTACATGAAGTTCAAGAACCCGGCGTCGCGCTTCGCCATCGTCGGCGTATTCGTCGCCGACTTTGGCGGCAAGGTGCGGGTCGGCGTGACCGGGGCCGGGCCCTGCGCGTTCCGCCAGGCCGACATGGAAAAAGCGCTCGCCTCGAAGTTCGCGCCCGAGTCGGTCGCCAATATCAAGGTGAAGGCCGACGGCCTCAACAGCGACCTGCACGCGAGCCCGGAGTACCGCGCGCACCTGATCACCGTCATGGCCAAGCGCGCCGTCGAGGCGGCGATGAAATAGCAGCCCGAATTCTTCATGGCGCACCCGCTTCCGAGCTCCATCGACGAGACGCAGAAGCTCCTCGCCTCGGGCGACTACGTCGCCGATCGCAGCCTCGCCACCTCTCTTTTCCTCGCCCTCGCCATGCGCCGGCCGCTGTTCCTGGAAGGCGAGGCGGGGGTCGGCAAGACCGAGATCGGCAAGGTCATCGCCCAAGGCCTGGGCCGGGAGCTCATCCGCCTGCAGTGCTACGAGGGTCTGGACATCGCGCAGGCTGCCTACGAGTGGAACTACTCGCGGCAGATGATCGAAATCCGGCTGGCCGAAGCAGCGGGAGAAAAGTCGAAGGAGAAGCTCGCGGCCGATATTTACTCCGAGAAATTCTTGATTAAAAGACCTTTAGCGCGCGCGCTGGAAGGCCATTCGCCGGTCCTGCTCATCGACGAGCTCGACCGGACCGACGAGCCCTTCGAGGCCTACCTGCTCGAGGTGCTGTCGGACTGGCAGATCACGATTCCCGAGGTCGGCACGCTGCGCGCCTCCGAGCCGCCGATCGTGGTCATCACCTCCAACCGCACGCGCGAGATCCACGACGCGGTGAAGCGCCGCTGCTTCTACCACTGGGTGGACTTCCCGGACGCGCCGCGCGAGCTCGAGATTCTGCACCGCAAGGCGCCGAAAGCGCGCGAGGCGCTGTCCAAGGAAGTGGTCGCTTTCGTGCAGCGGCTGCGAAAAAGCGATCTGTTCAAGCTGCCAGGGGTCGCCGAGACGATCGACTGGGCCAACTGCCTGGTGGCGCTCGACCGCGTCGCGCTCGATCCCGAAACCGTCAACAACACCTTGGGCGTGCTGCTCAAGTACCGCGACGACCTCGAGCGGGTCGCCGGCGAGGAAGCGGCGCGCCTGGTCGGCGAGGCGAGGGCCGCGGCCGCTGCTTGAGCATCGCATGAGAGCGATGTCTTTTTTCCGCCGGCTGCTCGGCGGCAAGCACGACGGGGTCGAACGGCCGGCGCAAAACCTGCTTTCGCTGTGCGACGCGTTGCTGAGCGAACGCGGCGAATATGCGAGCGCGTCGCTCGCGCGCGAGGCCCTCGTCGCGTACCAGGGCCTGGACGAGCGCCAGCGCGACGCGTTCTACGACGCCCTGGCGCGGCAGTACTCGCCTTCGGCAGAGGCGGTCAGCCGCGCGGCGGCGGCGTACCAGGCCGAGCCTACGCCCGAGAACCTGCTGCGCCTGCAGAACAGCGTCGAGCCGGCGCGTCAGGAGCTGTTCCGCCGGCTCAACATGGCCCCCGGCGGCACCGCCGCGCTGGTCGAGATGCGCAGGCGGCTGCTGACGGGGCTCGAGGCGCACCCGCACTGGCGCGCCATCGACCTGGACCTGCTGCACCTGCTGCGCTCCTGGTTCAACCGCGGCTTCCTGCGCCTCGAGCGCATCGACTGGCGCACCTCCGCCCTGGTGCTCGAAAAGCTGATCCAGTACGAGGCGGTGCATGCGATCCACGGCTGGCGCGACCTGCGCCGCCGGCTCGAATCCGACCGCCGCTGCTTCGCCTTTTTCCATCCGCAGCTGCCCGACGAGCCGATCATTTTCATCGAGGTGGCCCTGGCGCGCGGCATGAGCGCGCACGTGCAGCCGCTGCTCGACGTCGGCTCGCCGGTGGGGACGCTCGCGAACGTCGACTGCGCCATGTTCTACTCGATCACCAACTGCCAGGAGGGGCTGCGCGGGATCTCGTTCGGCAACCTGCTGATCAAGCAGGTCGCCGAGGACCTGAAGCGCGAGTTCCCGCACCTGCGCCGCTTCGCGACGCTGTCGCCGATCCCCGGCTTCCGCCGCTGGCTCGACGAGAACCGCATGCGCGTCGCCGTCGGCGCCGAGGGCAAGGAGCGGCTCGCGCTGCTGTCGCGGCTCGAGGATCCCGCCTGGCATCTTGGCGAAGTGCCCGAAGCTCTGCAGAGCCTGCTGATGCGCCTTTGCGCGTACTACCTGCTCAACGCCAAGCAGGGCCTCGAGCCGCTCGACGCGGTGGCGCGCTTTCATCTGGGCAACGGCGCGGCGCTCGAGCGCCTGAACTGGATGGGCGACGCCTCCGAGCAGGGCATGTCGCGCTCCGCGGGCCTGATGGTGAACTACGTCTACTGGCTCGCCGAGGTCGAGCGCAACCACGAGCGCTACTTCCGCGAGCACCACATCGTCGCCTCGCCGCTGGTCGAAAAGCTGGCGCGCGAGTGCCCGCTCGGCCGCGACGCTGAAAAAGGCGCCGCGGCTTGAGCGAAGGCCGGCTGGCGGAAAACGTCATGCATTTCGCCCGCCTGCTGCGGGCGGCCGGCCTGCGCATCGGTTCGGACCGGGTGATCGACTGCGTGCGCGCGCTGGAGATCACCGGCGCGAACCACGAAGTCATGCGGCGCGACGACTGGTACTGGACGATGTCGGCAGTGCTCCTGTCGCGGCAGGAGCAGCGGCCGATCTTCGACCAGGCGTTCCAGATCTTCTGGCGCGACCCCAAGCTCACCGAGGCGATGATGCAGATGCTGCTGCCGCAGGCCTACGGCCGCGCCGCAAGACCCGAGCAGCAGCAGAGCCAGCGCCTCACCGACGCGCTCTTCAGCCAGCAGCGCGAGGCGCGCGACAAGGAGGCCGAGCGCCTGGACATCGAAGCGCGGCTCACCTTCTCGTCGCGCGAGGTGCTGCAGCGCATGGACTTCGACACCATGTCGGCCGCGGAGCTCGCCGAGGCGAAGAAGATGATCGCCCAGCTGCGTCTGCCGCTGCCGATGATCCGCACCAGAAGATTCCGGCCCGAGCGCGCCGGCCGGCGCATCGATCTGCGCGCCACGCTGCGCGAGTCGCTGCGCGAAGGCGGCGACATCATCGCGCTGGTGCGCGCCGCGCCCGGCGAGCTGCATCCGCCGCTGGTCGTGCTGTGCGACATCTCGGGCTCGATGAACCCGTATTCGCGGATGTTCCTGCATTTTCTCCACGCCATCACCAACGACCGCGACCGGGTGAGCGTGTTCGTGTTCGGCACCCGGCTGACCAACATCACCCGGCAGCTGCGCCACCGCGACGTCGACGTGGCGATGGCCAAGGTCGCCGACGCGATCAAGGACTGGTCGGGCGGCACGCGCATCGGCGCGTCGCTGCGCGAGTTCAATTTCAAGTGGGCCCGCCGCACGCTCGGGCAGAACGCGTGCGTGCTGCTCGTCTCCGACGGCCTCGACCGCGAGGCCGGCGAGGGCCTCGGCGAGGAAATGGAGCGGCTCGCGAAATCGAGCCGCTACCTCGTATGGCTCAATCCGCTCCTGCGCTACGACAAGTTCGAAGCGCGGCCGGCGGGCGTGCGCGCGATCCTGCCGCACGTCGACCTGTTCCTGCCGGTGCATAATCTGAAGAGCCTCGTCGACCTCGCGAAAACGCTGAACGGCCCGATGACCCGGCAAAATCAGGAGGAGCGCGCATGGAAATGAAGGGCGAGCAGCTGATCCCGGCGCCGCAGCAGGCGGTCTGGGACGCGCTCAACGACCCCGGGGTGCTGAAGGCCTGCGTGCCGGGCTGCGAGTCGATCGAGAAGAGCGGCGACAACGAGTATCAGGTGCTGATGGTGGCGCGCGTCGGCCCGGTGAGCGCCAAGTTCAAGGGCAGGCTGACGCTCTCCGACATCAACCCGCCCAGCTCCTACTCGATCTCTTTCGAAGGCCAGGGCGGTGCCGCGGGATTCGCGAAGGGCAGCGCCCAAGTGAGCTTGTCTTCCGAGGGCGCTCATACCAGGCTGTCTTACGAAGTGAAGGCGAACGTCGGCGGCAAGCTGGCGCAGATCGGCTCGCGCCTGGTCGACGCGGCGGCGAAAAAAGTCGCCGACGACTTCTTCAGGAATTTCAATGAAAACTTCGCTTCTGCGGCGCCCAGCGACCCTGGCCTGCCCGGCGTGTCGGACACGACGCTGCGTTTTCTCGCCGCGGGCGCGCTGGTGGTGTTTGTCATATCCATGTACTTCTTCCTCACCTAGAAGATGAGTGTTGTCTCGCGCATGGACCAGGCGGTCAACGCGTTCGTCGCGCGCTGCGCGTGGTTCCACCAGCCGATGACCAGGGGCCGGGCGCGCATGTTCGCGCTGCAGCACCGGCTCAACACCCGGCAGCGCAACTCCGTGCTCAAGCTCAAAGTGGCAACCAATTGCAGCGACTGGGACACGCGCATGCGCATCATCCAGGCCTGCAGCGAGGAGGTGATCGCCGACCACGAGCACGGCGGCGGCCGGCCGCACTGGAAGATCCTCGAGGACCTCGGCCTGCGCATCGGCCTGAAGCGGCGCGCGCTGCAGGACGCGCAGCCGCTGCCTTCGACCGAGCTCGCCTGGGCGGCGTGGGAGGGGCTGATGGCGAATCGCCACTGGCTCGAAGGCATCGTCGCCAACACCTGCGCCGAGCGCATCAATGTGCCGGGCTACGGCAGCGGGCTGTTCAGAAAGCACGGCTGGTTCGGCATCGAGCGGCTGCGCTGGGGAAAGCTGTTCGGCCTCGCGGACGACGAGCTCGAGTTCTTCGAGCTGCACACCGAGGCCGACATCGAGCACTCGGACACCGGCTGGCGCGCGGTGGAGAAATTCGCGAGGCAACTGCGCATGGAAGACGCCGTGGTCAAGGCCTGCGAGCGCAACCTGTACGTGTGGGAGCACTACCTCGATGGGATCGCTGCGGCCGGCGATGCTTCGCGTCCTTAAGGGATTTCCGGCAATCGCCGTTGCTCTGCTTGCGTCGGTCGCCGCCGCGCAGTACCCCTCGAAACCTGTCCGCCTGCTGGTGCCGATCCCGCCCGGCGGCGGGCCGGACCTAGTGGGGCGCCTCATCGCGGCGCGCCTCACCGACACGCTGGGTCAGCCGGTGGTGGTCGAGAACCGCGTCGGCGGCAACGGCGTGGTGGCGGGCGAAGCGGTGGCGAAGGCGGCGCCCGACGGCTATACGCTGCTGGTCGGCATGGACAGCCTGCTCGCGATCAACCCGCATCTCTACGAGCGCATGCCGTTCGATCCCTTGAGCGATCTCGCCCCGGTGGCAAGCCTGGTGTCGAACGGCTTCTTCCTGGTGGTGAATCCGCAGCTGCCGGTGCACAACCTCGCCGAGTTCATCGAGTACGCGAAGCGCGCGAACCCGCCGCTCCACTACGCCTCGGGCGGCAACGGCAGCCAGCACCACCTGACGATGGAGCGGCTGAAGGGACGCGCCGGCATTGCGCTGGTGCACATCCCCTACAAGGGCGGCGCGCCGGCGACGACCGCGACCGTGTCCGGCGAAGTCGCGGCGATGATGTCGGGGACTTCCACCGCGCCGCAGATCAAGGCCGGGCGCCTGCGCGTGCTCGCGTACACCGGGCCGAAGCGCTCGAGCCTGCTGCCCGAGGTGCCGACCATCGCCGAAACCTACCCGGATTTCGAGATGACGCAGTGGTACGGCCTGTTCGCGCCGCCTGGCACCCCGGAGGCTGTTCTGGCGCGGCTGCGCGCCGAGGTGAACCGCGTCCTCAAGGAACCCGAGATCCGCGAGCGCCTGCACAACGCGGGCGGAGTGGAGGCCTGGATCACCACGCCCGGGGAATTTGCCGCGGCGATCCGCGACGATCACGCCAAGTACGCGCGGCTGGTCCGGGAAATCGGCGCGCGAATCGATTAAAGTGGCGGCATGTCCGCGCCCGAGCGACGCGCTGCCGCGATCCTGTACGTCGAGCTGCGCAACTTCACGCGGCTCTCCGAAACCCTGGAGGCGCCGCAGGTGCTGCAGCTCGCCAACGAGTTCTTCTCCTTCACGGGGAAGCACATCGGCGAGCGCGGCGGCCGCGTGCTGTCCCTGCACAACGACTCGGTGATCGCCTCGTTCAGCGGTGAAGACCGGCTGGAATTCAGCATTTACGCGCTCAAGGCGGCGCAGCAGATCCAGCGCGAATTCGAGCCGATCGGCGAGCGCTGGCAGAGCGACTACGCCCTGCCCGCCGCGGTGGCCCTCGGCCTGCACGTGGGCGACACCGTGTTCGGCATGGCCGGCCCCGACGACAGCCAGGACTACGTCGCTTTCGGCGACTGCGTCAGCATCGCCGAGCGCCTGGTGCACCGCGCGCGCGCCGGCGAGATCGTGCTGTCGCTTGCGTTCATGCGGGCGATCGGCGCCACGGTCAAGACGCTGGGCGCCGAGGAATTGCCGCCGCTCGAGCTCTCGCGCCGGCCGCCGATCGCGATCTACGGCATCGTGCTGAACACCCGGCTGGACTTTACTTAGCGCTCAGGGCTTCGCGCATCGCCTGCGCGAGCGCTTCGGGGGGATGGGCGCCCGAGACGCCGAGCTTGCGGTCGAAGATGAAGGTCGGCACCGCCGAAATCCCGAGCCCGCGCATCTCTTCTTCCAGTGCGGCGACTTCCTTCGCGTCAGCCTCCTGCGGCCAGCCAGAAACCCCGCTGCGCTTAGCAATCTCCTCCAGCACTTTGGGATCGCCGACGTCCTTCGCCTGTTCGAAGTAGGCGCGGAAAAGCTCGTCGACCACCGCCTGGCCGGCGCCCTGGCGCTGAGCGAGCTCGATCAGGCGGTGCGCAGCAAGGGTGCTCGGCGTGCGCGCCATGCGCTCGAACGCGAACTCGATGCCCTCGCCGCGTCCTTCCGCGGCGACGCGGGCGTCGAGCTGGCGGCTCCGCTCGATCGAGCCGAATTTCGCCTTGCGGTACTCCGCGCGAGGCATCCCACTCTGCGGCATCTCGGGGTTCAGCTGGAAGGGCAGGTAGCGAACGCTCACCTGCGCTTCGTCGCCCAGAAGCACGAGCGCCTTTTCAAGGCGCCGCTTCCCGATGTAGCACCACGGGCAAACGACGTCGGAAACCACCTCGATGCGCAACGGCTTTCGCACTATCGCTTCTTAGCGGGAATCGTCCAGAGGTAGATCGTCCGCCCGTTAAGCTCGACCTTCTTGTCGGGCCTCCACTTGCCCATGTCGAACTGGTGCGAAACGATGCGCGACCCCGGCTTGAGCTGCTCCATCAGCCGGGGCATCAGCTTCACGTTGAGGTCCGGCAGCAGGTAGAGCGTCACCACCGTGGCCTCGTGAAAGTCGGCCTGGAACAGGTCCTCGTTGCGGAACTTCACCAGGCTGGTCACGCCGTTCTTTTTCGCGTTCTCGTTGGCCTCCTGGATGCGCTCCGGGTCGATGTCGATGCCGACCGCGCGCACTCCGAACTTCTTCGCCGCCGTGACCGGGATGCGCCCGTCGCCCGAGCCGAGGTCGTAGAGCACGTCGCCCTTCCTGACGTTGGCAAGCCGCAGCATCTCGTCCACCACCTCCTGCGGCGTGGGCACGAAGATGACGTCGGGTGCCTGGTTGCGGCGCGGCTGCGCCTGGGCAAGCTGGTAAAGGGGTTGCGGCTCCAGCGCAGCCGCCGGCGCCGCGGCGATCAGGGCCGCGGTGATCGAGATCAGGGTTCGCATGAGGCAAATTATGCCTCAGCGAACAAAGGGATCCGACTTAAGGCGAAAGACCGGTCGCGAAGCGGCTCGAGGTCACCGCCGCGTCGACCTCGCGCTCCTCGCCAGCCTTGATGTCCTTGGGAGGCAAGACTCGCACGCCGGGCTGGACCTGCGGCTCGACCAGCGCTTCCTCCAGATCGCCGGTGCCGTGGACTTCGATCCGCGCCCATGTAATCAAGAGGATGGCAGCCAACATGGCGATCACAGCGATGATCGCGGTAATCGGATGCTCAGGCTGGGGATCAGGAGCGCCGCCGAAGTCGTCGTGAGTGCAGGCATGTCCCATACGGTTTGGACCTCCGGGCAGCCCCCCTGTTCGAAACTGATCTAGTCGCCGGCGATTGTCATGTTCTCAACCAGGATCGAACCGCTCGACCGGCCGCTCCGCACGAGCACGTCGCTGCCTACCGCAACGATACCCTTGAACATGTCTTTCAGGTTGCCGGCAATCGTGATTTCCTCCACAGGATGGCGAATTTCGCCGCCCTC
>Ga0209157_1002383_pt1 | contig 15045 bp, 17 predicted proteins | sample GraSoiAngelo_135_FD_185892 | JGI IMG/M metagenome (GOLD analysis project Ga0209157, IMG submission 185892) | Grasslands soil microbial communities from the Angelo Coastal Reserve, California, USA - 14_0929_05_40cm (SPAdes) (version 2) | ecosystem: Environmental > Terrestrial > Soil > Grasslands ... | reverse complement strand
CTGGTTCAAGAATGGGGCGAGGCCCACGGCCACGGCGCGCTCGCTCCTGATCCGCAGCGGCATTCCCGAAGGAGAGGTTCCGGCGTCAGTTAGATGAGCGAGGAGCGGTCGCTTCGCGCCCAGGGGGCCCCTGCCCCTGCCCGCGACGAGCCACACTTACGTGGGCGCGTCTGCGCGGCGAAGCCGCGAGATTGAGTTGGTTAGATGACGGGTGAGGCGCAGCCCGGACGGATGCGGACGCTGCTCGAGCATGTCGCTCGCGCGCTCGTCGACGATCCATCGGCCGTGGTGGTCACCGAGGAACAGGACGGCGACTTCACCAAGCTGCATCTGCAGGTCGCGGAGCCCGACGTTGGCAAGGTCATCGGTCGCGGCGGCCGGATCGCAAAGGCCATCCGCGCCCTGCTCAAAGTCATGGCGACGCGGGATGGGACCAAGGTCAACCTCGAGATCGATTAGCGGGGACGACCTCGTCGTCGGGGTCGTGCGCGCGCCTCATGGCGTTCGCGGTGAGGTGAAGGTCGACTCGAGGACGGACGTCCCGGGCCGCTTCCGGAAGGGATCGCGCCTGCGGTGCGACGACGCCGAGCTGGTGATCGCGTCCGTTCGCGGGCCGGCCGACGTCCCGATCGTGCGGTTCGAAGGCCACCAGACGCGCGCCGACGCCGACCGCTTGCGCGGAAAAAGCCTGCGCGTGTCGCGCGACGAGGCCCGTCGTGCCGCCAGGGGCGGTTATCTGTGGGCGGACCTGCTTGGCCTGCGCGCCGAAACGCCCGAGGGCGAGCCTCTTGGATCGGTCCGCGAGGTGCTGCGCGCGGGCGAGACCGACGTGCTCGTGATCCGTCCCGAGGGCTCGGGCCCCGACCTCCTCGTGCCCGCGATCGCGTCGGTCGTGCGCGAAGTCGACGTGCCGGACGGGCGCGTCGTGATCGCGCCGCAAGAGGTGCTCTGATGAGCATGCGGATCGACGTGCTGACGCTCTTCCCGGGAATGTTCGAGAGCCCATTCGCCGAAAGCATCGTCGCGCGCGCCCGCGCCGCAGGGCAGCTTGACCTTGTGGTCCATGACATCAGGGAGTGGACGACCGACCGGCACCACGTGGTGGACGACGCGCCCTACGGCGGCGGGGCGGGGATGGTGCTCAAGCCTGAGCCGCTCACCCGCGCGATCCGTGCGACCCGAAGTGACAACTCGCACGTCGTGCTGATGAGCGCGCAAGGAGCGCTCTTCGACCAAGCGGCAGCACGCAGGCTGTCGCGGATGCGACATCTGGTCATCGTGTGCGGGCACTACGAAGGCGTCGACGAACGCGTCGTGGAGAAGGACGTGGACGAGGAGCTTTCGATCGGGGACTTCGTGCTCACCGGTGGCGAGCTCGCAGCGATGGTGGTGATCGACGCGGTAACGCGGCTGGTCCCAGACGTGATCGAGGCGGAATCGCTCACCCGCGAGTCTCACACCGACGGGCTGCTCGAGGGCCCGCAGTACACGCGGCCCCTGGACCACGAAGGCAGCCGCGTCCCGGCGGTGCTGCTCTCTGGCGACCACGCGGCGATCTCGCGGTGGCGCCGGGCCGAGTCGATCCGCCGCACCGCCGAGCGGCGGCCCGAGCTCCTCGACCGCGCGGGCCTCACGCCTGCCGAGCGAGCGCGGCTGCCGGGCCCGAAGCGCGGGAGCGAGCGCGTGCCCGACGCAGACCTCGCGGCCGCCTACTCGTCGGGCGTCGGCTCGTATCGGATCGCCGCGCGGTTCGGTCTCTCGCCCGCGACCGTCCGCGCACGGCTGCGCGCGGCAGGAGTTCGCCTTCGGCCCGCGCGAGGCGCCCAGCGCGGCCCGAGCGTGTCGGAGGTTTCGCGGATGCGCGCGACCGGACTCACCGTCCGGGAGCTCGCGCGGCACTTTGGCGTGTCGCACGTGACGATCCTCGACCGGATGAAAAAGGCGAAAAGAGCCTGACGGGGGTCCGAGGGGGCAGCGCCCCCCGGGTCGCTGCTAGACTGCCTTTACTTCGTGAGTGCCCTCACCATTCCTATGAATGACCTGTTGAACACGCTTGCCCGGGAGCAGCTGAAGGCCGATCTGCCCGAGATCAGGCCGGGCGACACCGTGCGCGTGAGCGTGCGCGTCGTCGAAGGGAACCGCGAACGCCTTCAGAACTTCGAGGGCACCGTGTTGCGTGTGCGTAACGGCGGGCTCGACAAGCAGATCACGGTGGCGGCGGATCGCGAGCGGCGTCGGCGTCGAGCGGACCTTCATGGTGCACTCGCCGCGCGTCGAGAAGATCGAGCTCGTCCGTCACGGTCACGCCCGCCGCGCGGCCCTTTACTTTCTCCGCGAGCGAGTCGGCAAGGCCGCGACCCTGCGCGAAAAGCGCAAATGAGTCGAGGGGCTCTGCCCCTCGAACCCCCGAGCCGCACACTAGTCACTCGTGCCGTCCCTCAACCACGAGAAGCGCCTCTGGGCGGATGGTCTCCTGCGCGTCGTCGGCGTCGACGAGGTCGGTATGGCCGCGCTCGCGGGGCCGGTGGTCGCGGCGGCGTGCCTGGTCACGCCTGACACCCGGCTCATCCGCAAGGTGAACGACTCGAAGGTGCTCACGCGTCTCCAGCGCGAGGAGCTCCTCGGGGCGATCCGGGGCCGCGTCGTGAAGGTCGGCATCGGCGCGGCCTCGGTCGCGGAGATCCATCGCCTCAACATCTATCACGCGAGCCACGTCGCGATGCTTCGCGCGCTCCGTCAGATCGGTGAGTACGACTGGGTGCTCATCGACGGACGCCGCATTCTCGATCCCGCGTTCGCGCCAGGCAAACACAGCGAGATCGTGAGAGGCGACGCGAAGTCCTTCTCCATCGCCTCTGCATCGATCGTCGCGAAGGTCACGCGCGACCGGTTGATGGCCAGGCTTGCGACGAAGTACCCGGGCTACGGCTGGGAGCACAACTGCGGGTATCCGACCATCGATCATCGGAAGGCCCTGCGCGAGCTTGGTGTCACTCCATTCCATCGTCAGGACTTCGGAACGGTCCGCGTCATGCTCTCGGCCGATCAGCTGGCGTTCGAGCTCGAGGAGGTCGCGGGAGTGTCACCCAGTTGACGTTCGCCTGAGCCTTAGCCCGGGTACTCTGCCCGGGTCCATGAAGACCCCGACGAAGACTAAGCTGCGTGGCTTCGCGCCCGCTGATTACGAGGCGGTGATCGCGGTGAATCGTGCGTCGTACCCCGATTACACCGAGAGCCTCGAAGAGTGGCGGCACTGGGACGAGAGCTGGGACTCGACGAAGTATTTCAAGCAGCGCCTCGTCGCCGAGGACCGCGGGCGCGTGGTCGGCTGGGGCCAGCTCAGCCACATGCCCTGGTCATTCCGCGCCGACAAGTACCGCGTCGACGTGACCGTTCTCCCCGACCACCGGAGGAGCGGCCATGGCACGACGCTTCACGATGAGCTGCTGGCGACTGCGCGGACGCGCGGCGCGATCGCGACGCAGGCCACGGCGAAGGAGTCGATGGCCGACGGCGTTGCGTTTCTTGCATCACGCGGCTATCGCGAGCGCAAGCGCGACTGGGAGTCCAGGCTCTTCGTCGGAAAGTTCGACTTCAGGCGTTTTGCCGGCGCAGACGAGCGGGTCGCAAAGCAAGGCATCCGCATCACCACCCTCGCGGCGGAGAAGCGAAAAGACACCGAGGCTTTCCGCAAGGCCTACGACCTGAGTGAGGATTGCTCGCGCGATGTTCCGAGCGTCGACCCGCCCACGCCTCGCCCGTACGAAGAGTGGCTGCGGAATGTGACCATGGCGCCGAACCATCTCCCGGAGGCGTATTTCATTGCGATCGACGCAGCCGGAAGGTACCTGGGGGTTTCCGACCTCTTCTCGTCCTTGGACGACCCGAGCTTTCTGTGGCAGGGCCTCACGGGCGTGCGCCGCGAGGCACGCGGCAAGGGGATCGCCATGGCGCTGAAGCTCCGGACGGTGCGCTACGCGATCGATAGAGGGGTTGAGCACATCAAGACGTGGAACGATCAGCGGAACGGGCCCATGCTCAGGGTCAATGAGGCGCTGGGCTTCGAAAAACAGCCTGCCTGGATCGTTTACGAGAAGGACCTGTCAGGCTCGTCGCAGTCTCGCCCGTCATAGCAACGAAACACCGATTCACGCGATAACGGAGCGGTGAGAGCGCTGCTCGCGGCCATCTGCTTGTCGCTCGTGGCGGCGATGCTCGTACCGCTGCCGGCGGCGGGGGCGACGGGCTGGCACGCCGCATGGCTCGATCAGAGTCCCTGGCCGGTGCTGCGTCCGAGCGCGATCGTCTCGTACACGATCCGTTTCCGCAACACTGGCACCGAGACCTGGCAGAGAGGCGTCGCCGGGCGCCAGGTGAACCTGGGCGTGACGGGTGACTCCACCGCGCTCGCGGACGCGGGCATGGCCGTGGGATGGCTCAACGCGAACCGCGTCGCGACGACGGTCGAGGCCTCCGTCGCTCCGAGCGCGATCGGCACGTTCACGTTCACGCTTCGCGCGCCCGCGATGCCCGGCTCGTACCGCTTGCCGCTTCATCCGATCCTCGAAGGCGTGCAGCACCTCGAGGACGAAGGCGTCTTTGTCCTGGTCGTGAGCGATCTCGGATTCCACAGCACGTGGGTGAGCCAGTCGCCCTACCCGACGCTCCAGCCGGGGCAGACCAGCACGCCGCTCAACCTCGTGTTCCGCAACACCGGGACCTCGGGATCAACCTCGACGACGCGCAATGGGCTCCGCTCGCCGTGAACTGGCCATTCCCGACGCGCGTGGCGGCGCAGACCGAAGCGTCCGTGGCGCCCGGTGCGACGGCGACCTTCACCTTCCAGGTGCGCGCGCCACAGACCGCGGGCACGTACTCGCTGCACCTTCGGCCGGTCGTCGACGGCGCATGGTGGATGGAAGACCAGGGCGTATTCCTCACGATCACCGTGCCGGGCTTGCCGCCGGCGACGGGCAATGCGCCGAAGCTCACGACGACCGTGGTGCAGTCGACCTTGAGCTTCCCATGGGACCTCGCGTTCGCGCCCGATGGACGGATGTTCGTGACCGAGCGCGCCGGGAACATCCTCGTGTACGCGAGCGGCGCCGCCGGAGCGCCGCAGCTCGCGAACAATGCCATCTCGGGCATCCGCGCCGAGGGCGAGGCGGGCGCGATGGGAATCGCGCTCGATCCCGCGTTCGCGGCCAACCACTTCGTGTACGTCTGCGCTTCCCGGACCGATAACGGTTGGCTCAACCAGGTGCTGCGCTATCGCGATGTGAACAGCACGCTGGTGTTCGATGGCTACGTCATCCGCACGGGGATGTTCGCGGGCGGCAACCACGACGGCTGCCGCATCCGTTTCGCGCCGGATGGCAAGCTCTGGGTCACGATGGGCGAGGTCGGGAACACCGCTTTCGCGCAGAATCCCAACTCGCTCAACGGAAAGGTGCTGCGCGTCAATCCGGACGGAACGATCCCTGAGGACAACCCGATCCTGGCCGGCGCGTTCGGGAAGACAGCCGCATTCACCATGGGCCACCGGAACCCGCAGGGCATCGCGTTCCAACCGGGGACCGGCTTACCGTTCACCAGCGAGCACGCGCACTACACCGACAGCTCGACCGGCGCGCACTCGCACGCCACCGTCAATCTCTTGAAGCCCGGACTCAACTTCTCGTGGCCGAACGGTGCCGGGCCCGGCTTCACGAAACCGGTGTGGCAGTCGCTCGACAACCCGTACGTCGCGACCAGCGGGAACACGTTCGTGAGCGGACCGCAGTGGGGCGCTTGGGACGGGGATCTGTGCCTGGCGGCGCTCGCGGGCACCATGCTCCTGCGGCTCGAGCAGCAGCCCGACGGGACGTTCAAGACCGCGGGCATCCTCTACAACGGAACCTACGGTCGCCTCCGCGCGGCCGTGCAGGGCCCGGACGGATCGCTTTACCTCACGACGGACAACGGCTCCGACAGGATCATTCGGGTGACGCCCTCGCAATAGCGCGCCGATCTCCATGGCGTGGATCGCCGCGCCCTGGGACTCGCCGGCGAGCGTGCCGCGGAGGCCGAGCTGGTGCGTCGCGGACTACGCATCGTCGCCCGTAACGAACGAACCCGCTTCGGGGAGATCGATCTCATCTGCCGCGACCGCGATGGCTACGTCTTCGTCGAGGTGAAAACGCGCCGGGCCGGATCGTTCGTCGCGGCCGCGGAGGCGGTCGACCGGCGCAAGCTGGGGCGCATCGCGCGGCTCGGTGCGGGCTGGCTCGCGCTGCGCGGGCAGCGCCATGCGCGATGGAGGATCGTCATTGCCGCTCTGACCGTTGGCGAGGAGGGCACCCGGGTCGAGCTGCTGGAGACCGGTCCGTAGAATCGGGTCGGTATGGCGACGATCGCGCTGCCGCTCCGGCGCGCCGGGCTCTCCGGTCTGGGGACGACGGTGCCCCTCGTCATCGGCGTCGCGGGGGTATTTCTCAGCTGGTTCGGCGCGGCGTGGGACGTCTCGTGGCATCGGGTCGTGGGACGGGACACGTTCTGGAGCTTCCCGCACCTGTTCCTGTACGGCGGCGTGATCCTCTGGGGCGTCGCCGCCCTCATCGCCACCGTGACCGCGATGGCCGGCCGTCCGGTGCGCGGCCGCGAGATGCAGATCGGACCCTTCCGCGCGGAGCTCGGCCTCGCGCTCGTGGGGCTCGGCGCGCTCACGGTCATCCTCTCGGCTCCGGCCGACGATTACTGGCATCGCACCTTCGGCCGTGATGTCGACATCTGGAGCCCACCGCACCTCGCCGGTGTGGTCGGGTCGACCGTCGCGTTCCTGGGGTGGTCCAGCGCCTTCGCGCCCGGGACATTCGGAATCCCGGACTGGGTCCGGCGCGTCCTCCGCGCCGTCATGCTCGCGAACGTCTGCGGTGTGCTGGTCTTCGGGATGAACTTCTACTACATCACCGCGACTACCCGCGAGGCCTTCTTCTACCCGCTGCTCGTGGCTCTCCTCATCCCGGCCGCACTCGCGGCCGGCGCCGTGCTGATCGGCGGGACTTGGGGCGCGACCATCGTGGCCGCGACGTACACGATCACCGCCCTTGCGACCTACCTCGTGCTGGACGGCAGCGGCTGGCTCGCGCCGGCCTTTCCCCCGTTGATCGTCGCGGGCGCCGTCGCGATCGACGTCCTGCGCGCGCGAGGCCGTCCCTGGTCTCACCCGCTCGTGCTGGGTCTGGCCTTCAGCACTGTCTTCGTCGCGGCCGAGCTCGTGCGCGTCGTGCTCTTTCCGGCTCCGGTGCCGACGGGCCTCGCCTCCGGTGGCCCGGACCCACGAGCGTCGACGCTCTTCTTCCAGTACTACGCGCAGACGGTCGCCCGGCCGTGGCTCTCGATATGGCCGATCCTCGCCGCGGTCCTCGGCGCAGCGCTTGCGGCGGCGAGCTGGCTCGTCGGCCGCCGGCTCGGCGCCCTCTTACGGGACGATCTGGGCGCCGAGGCCCTCGCTCACTCGTAACGACGACGTCCGCGGCGCGTGCTCGATCCGGAGCCTCGCGCCATGCGGCATCGAGCGTGACATCCAGCCCGGGCCTTCCGCGCGGAGCAGGTCGTCCCAGAGCACGACGTCCACTTCCGCTCCGGCGCAGGGACGTTGCGCCGCGACCTCGGGGCAGGTGAGCGATCGCGTGAAGGACGGCGTCGCCGCGGGGTCGTAGGCGAGGACGGCGTACGCGCCGCCCAGGTAGTTGTCGACGAGCACCGCGTCGTATGCCGTGACCACCACGGTCGTCTCCTTCGCAAGCGTGGACAGAACAAACGCCGCTTTCTCGTCGATGCCGCGGTCATGTCGGGCGATGTCGCGTGCCGAGATCGGCGTATCGCTCAGCAGGAAGATGGCCGCGTTCCCGACAGCAACCGCGGCCACGATCCAGGGGAACGTGCGCGGCATGCGGAGCCCCTTCGCCAGCCCGATCGCGCCGCGGGCCGCGAGGATGGCGAGTCCGGGCAGCATGCTGAAGACGTAGCCGTACTCGCCGACGTGGATGAAGAGGTAAAAGGGAAGCGGCGCGAACGTCCAGAGTGTCACGAACATGGTGCGCCAGCGGTCGCGTAGCTCGACACGCCGCGTGTCGGCCGAGAGGATCGTCACGACCGCGAGCGGGATAAGGAAATACAGGGCGCGTCCCAGGAACCTCGCGAGCTCGTAGCCGTTCCGGTAGATGGCGAGCGGTCCGTTACCAAAGATGCTGTAGCGATCTTCCACGAACTGGCTCTGGACGCGGACCGCTTCGAGGAATCGGGAGAGGCCGCCGTCCGCGGACGCGCTGGCGAAGATCCAGCCACCGACGAGGGCCGCCACGCACACGGCGGAGATTCCCGCGGTCAGGATCGTCGCGCGCGCGGCGGCGAGAAGCCAGAGCGGCGCAAGGAATATCGCGAGGTCCGATCGAAAGCCGATAGCGATGCCCCACGCAGCGGAGGCGGCGATGAGCCGCATCCCGCGGCGGACGCGCGATGCGCTGGGATCGAGCGCGCGCCAGAACAGCAGCGCGCAGACCGCAGAGAGTGCGGCGAGGAGTGTGTACGGGTAGGCGACCCCGCCGTACGCCCAGAAGGTGACGGCGGTGAGAACGAAGACCGCCGAGACGCGGGCGGTCCGCTCGTCATACAGGCGCGCGGCCAGGAGATAGACGAGGCCGACGGTGGCCGCCCCGGCAAAGGCGCTCGCGATCGTCATCGCGCGATTTGGATCGTTCGTGACGAGGTCGAGCATGCGAATCAGAAGGACGTACCAGAGGTAGCCCGGAGGCTGCGGACGCTGGTCGAGCGGATCGAATAACAGGATCGCGCGCGCATAGAGCACGGAGTCGGGCGCGTAAAGGTTCGTGGTCGCGAACGGAAGCCGCGTGAGGAGCGCGAGCCCGAACAGCGCGAGCGCCACCCGCAAGCTCAACACCGCGTAGTTTGACCGATGGGACCGCGGTACCGACCGCTAGTCCCATCTGTCGCGCGAGCGATCTCGCACAGGCTGCGCGCATCGCGATTAGAGCGCCGGATGCGCCCGGGGCCGCGCGCTCTGTCGCGCGCGTGACCGCATGCGCGCTCTGGGGTCTCGAGACCGCCCTCGTCACAGTCGAGGTCGACGTCGCGAACGGTCTCCCGGCATTCGTCGTGGTGGGGCTGCCAGACGCCACCGTGCAGGAGGCACGCGAGCGCGTCCGCGCGGCGGTGCGCAACTCGGGCTACGAGTTCCCACTCCGCCGCGTGACGGTGAACCTCGCTCCGGCGGAGCGCCGCAAGGAGGGGACCGGCTTCGATCTGGCCATCGCTCTGGGGATCCTGCGCGCGAGCGGCCAGCTACAGAGCAAGCTCGACGTCCTGTGCTTCGGCGAGCTCGCTCTCGACGGCGCTTTGCGCCCGGTGCGCGGAGCGATGCCGCGAGTTCGCCACGCCGCGGCGCGCGGGATCCGCGCGGTCGTCGTCGCGACCGACAACGCGGGCGAGGCGGCCGCCTGCGGCGTCGCAGCGTATGGCTTCGGTTCGCTGCGCGACGTCGTCGACCACCTCGACGGGCGCGTCCGCGTGCCGCCGTGCGCCGTACCGCCGCGAGCTGGGGAGCCGCGGCATGAGGTCGACCTTGCGGATATCGCGGGGCAGGAGACACCGAAGCGTGCGCTCGAGATCGCGGCGGCAGGAGGGCACAACCTGCTCTTCGTCGGTCCGCCCGGTACCGGAAAGACGATGCTGGCGCGAGCGCTCCCGTCGATCCTCCCGCCGCTCGACGACGAGGAGGCCATCGCGGCGAGCGCGATCCACAGCGTCGCGGGGCTCGCTGATCCTCGTCATCCCATTCTCACGGCCCGGCCCTTCCGCGCGCCGCACCACACCGCATCGCATCTCGCCCTCGTGGGCGGCGGCTCGCCTCCGCGCCCGGGAGAGGTGAGCCTCGCGCATTGCGGCTCGCTGTTCCTGGACGAGGTCGCCGAGTTCTCGCCGTCCGTCCTGGACACGCTCCGCGAACCTCTCGAGGAACGTTCGGTCACGATCTCGCGCGCGGGTGGCGCCGCGACCTATCCGGCCCGGTTCGTCCTCGTCGCGGCGATGAATCCGTGTCCGTGTGGCTTTTGGGGGGACGGCGAGCGCGAGTGCACATGCCTGCCTGACCAGATCGAGCGTTATCGCGGTCGGCTTTCGGGCCCCCTTGTCGATCGTATCGATCTGCGCGTTCACGTTCCGCGGGTTGCATACGAGCGGCTTCGCGATGAGGGGCGCGAGTTCTCCGCCGTGGTGCGCGATCGCGTCCTGGCGGCGCGTGAGCGCATGCGCGCCCGCCTGGCCGGGACCTCGCAGCGCGTGAACGCAGACCTGACCGTGGCCGAGGTCAAGCGCTTCTGTCGCGTCGACGCGGAGACCGAGGCGTTGCTCGGTGGGGCGGTGCGAACACGTCGGCTGTCGGCCCGCGGGTATCACCGCGTCCTGCGAGTCGCGCGGACTGCGGCCGACCTTGCGGGCAGCGAGGGGCTGCGCGCCGACGACGTCTCGCTGGCGCTCCTTCTGCGCTCCGACCCGTGATCCCGATCTCGGTCACGGACGCACGTTACCCGCGAGGTCTCCTCGATCTTCGGGATCCGCCGGATCCGTTGTGGGTCGACGGCGACGTCGCGACCCTGACGCGGCGTGCGATCAGCATCGTGGGTACGCGCCGCATGACGCCGTATGGAGCGCGCGTCGCTCGCGAGCTCGCCAGCGCTATCGCGGGCGCGGGGATCGTGGTCGTCTCCGGTCTGGCTCAGGGGGTGGATGGCACCGCTCACGAGGCGGCGCTCGACGCGCGCGGCCTGACGATCGCGGTGCTCGGCGCGGGCGTCGCGTCGTACTTGGCGGAGGCGCGCGGTCGGCGACATCGCTTGGCGCATGCGATCCGCCTGAGCGGCGCGCTCGTCTCCGAGTTCCCGCCGTCCGCACCGGCGCGGAGATGGACCTTCGCGCAGCGGGACGCGACGATCGCAGCGCTCGGTGAGGTCACCGTCGTGGTCGAGGCGCCGATCGGCTCGGGCGCGCTGATCACCGCGGATGAAGCGCGGAAGCTGCGGCGTCCCCTCTACGCGGTCCCCGGACCGATCGGCTCGTCCGCCTCGGCGGGCGCGAACGAGCTCATCGCGCTCGGGGCGGCGCGGGCGCTCACCGGAGCGCCGATGCTGCTCGCCGCGCTCGGAGTCTCGACAGCGACCCGGGCTGGTGCTGACCCGGACGACGATGCGCGGGTGCTCGACGCGCTCGCGGGATCACCGTCCGATCCCGACGCGCTCGCGCGTCAGCTGGGCCTCAGCGCGACGGCGCTCGCGGCGATCGTCGCGCGTCTGCTGATTGAGGGACGGATCGGCTCGGCGGCCGATGGCCGCCTAGCACGACGCTAGCGGCACGCTAATTCGAGCGTCGACGACCGCGCCGCAGATCTGCAGCGATACTCGGACCGACCCGCGTTGCCGACGGCCTGTCGCCTTCCAGATAACCGGCGACCGGGTGCCGAAGTGGCAGACGTACCACCTCTGTGTGGTCTTGGAGGCGGCGCCCTCGGCGTTCATTTCGGCAGCCCCCTATTTGTTGCGCGGATCGTCCGCGGGATTGACGTACAGGAGGCCTCCGGGCCCGACGCCGTGCAGCTGGACGATCGTCTCGCCACTCGCCCACGCGTAGTGATCGGTCCGGTTCGGAATGAGCAAGAACGAGCCGACCGGAAGGTCCTTCGCGGCCTCGCGGCTCGCCGACCGGCCCATCCCGATCACGAACGTGCCTTGGATGACGGTGAGATGCTCGTCGTTCGGATGCGCATGCGGCGGCAGCGTGTACCCATCCGGAAAGCGGAGTCGGAGCGTGTACGGCCCGGGCTTCGTGGTGTCACCCTCGAGCACCGAGATGTCGGCGCCCGGCGGATAGGCGGCGGGTGCCTTCGTCCACTGCAGCTCCAGCGGCTGCGAGCTTGCCGGGGTGAACGCGAGCGGGACGATCGTCCGCGCGGGCGAGGCCGAGGGCGGCGTCGGTGGGTTCGGCGTGGCCGCTCCTCCGCACGCCGCGAGAACGATGGACGCGACCAGGATCGATGAACGGATCACGGCTCGATCTCCATCATCGCGACGACCTGCTCCTCGCCGAAGTCGAGATCGTGCGCGTCCTTCGCGTGCCGCTTGACCGCTTGGATGAGATGCTTCTCCGCGTCGGTCGTCGCCCCGACGGATGGAGCGCGGAACTCCAGACCGCATGAGCAGCGCACCAGCTTCTTCACGGCGATCACTCCCTTCGCGCTCATGTTGCCCTCCCTCTCGAACTCGCCGGCGGTTGGCCGCCCGGCGGCGCCACGACCCTACGACCGATGCCCCCGGCTTAACCTTGCAGCCACCTTGGCTCCGAAGGTGAACGACCTGGGTAGGCCTACTAGTGGGGAATACGGGCTGCGATTCCAGATCTGCGGCCGGCTGGCAGTGGTGCTCGGTGGGAAGCACGTTGGGGAGGCCGAGCTCGCCGGCCGGCAGGGCCACCGCCTGTGGACGTATCTCGTTCTCAACCGCTCACGGCCGGTCGGACGCGACGAACTGGCCGCGGCGGTCTGGTCCGATGACCTTCCGGATGCCTGGGACGAAGCCCTCAGTGCCCTGGCAAGCAGGATTCGCGCGGCGCTGCGTCCGATCACGCAGGAGGCGCCGGCCCTTCAGATTCAACATGCGACCGGCAGGTACATGCTCGAGACCCCCGCCGGAACCTTCGTGGACCACGAGCGGGCTCGCGCCGCGCTTCACGAGGCTGAGCTGGCGTCGCGAAAGTCTGAGCTCGCACGCACCTGGACCGAAGCAAGAGTCGCACTCGAGATCTGCCGGAGAGGCTTTCTCGCGGGCGACGAGGCGCCGTGGATCATCGGGCAGCGCCGTCTGCTCCTCGAAGGGACCCATCGCGCCTTCGAGCTGCTCACATCGGCTGACCTCGAGCGCGGCCGACCGGAGGACGCGGCAGCATCCGCGCGTCAACTCGTCGAGCTCGATCCGCTTCGTGAGTCGGGATACCGCCTGCTCATGCGTGCCCTCGCTGCGAACGGTGACCGGGGTGAGGCCTTTCGGGTGATGGAACGCTGCCGGCAGACGCTTCGGGACGTGGCCGCAGTCGCGCCATCTCCAGAGACGGAGCGAGTCTTCCATGAGGTGACCGCGGAGCCTTTATGACCTCGGAGAAGCAGGGGGCGGGCCACCCTCCCGGCTCGGTGTTGAACAACTTGGGCAGCTGACTTTCCGCAGAAATAGACGCCTGCCCCGAAGGAGACATTTGGAATTGCGAGGCAATCGGGTTTCGCCGGCCGTGGCGTTGGCGCTGACTGGGGATCAGGCCCCTTTCAGCTAGGGGTTCCGATTCAGTCGCTCCGGCACCGTCCTTTCGTCCGCATCGCGCTTCCCTACGACGCATGCACGCGAACGGCTACACGCGCGGCTCGTCTTCCTCGAACTGCTCGCGCAGGAGCATTCGGCTGTAGTCGCCCCCGGCGGGCGCGTCGCGCGCCGGTAGCAGGCGGAGAGTGCGTACGATCGCCGCTCATTCCGATCGAGCCATGCGTCGATCGCCGGCCCTCAGCTGCGCGGGTCGAGGACACCTGATCGCCGCGCGAGAAGAGAGGGGCGCCGCGGCCCCTCTCCTTGGTCGCGCGCGGGTCACCCGATGATCTTCTTGGCCTCGCCCTCGAGCTCGAGGATGTGCAACCCCGTGTCGGCGCGATCAACGATGTAGATGAAGCCGCGGTCGTCGGTCGCGACGTTGTTTGTCTGGATGACCTGCCGGCAGACGTTGGGAACGCCTCTCAGCGTGCCACAGCGCAGGTCGGTGGCGCGGGTTGTCTTTGGGACGAAGGAGGCCACCTCCGTCGGGTTGTAGGGATCGCGGACGTCGATGGCTCGCACGCCGGCGTTGAAGTACGAGACGAAGACAACCTTCTTGTAGAACGGCGGCCCGAACTCCTCGTTTGTCGCATGCGGACCGAAGCGGCCGCCGCGATCGATGAAGTTGTTGCCGTCCTTACCTCCGGCTGACGACAGCACCTCGAAGGTGGAGATCGACTGCGGCCTGCCCTCATTGGTGACATCCACCATGAAGGTCAGGTGACGGAACTCGTCGCCGAAGGCCCCCCCTGCCTCGGAGACCACCACCACGATGTCGCGCATCGTCCTGCTCGGTGTGTCATTCCCGGTGTCGGTCACGAAGTCCGGGACGGTCATCTTGCCGAGGGGCCAGCTGGTGTGCGCGCCGTTGTCAGGGTTCATGATGAGCCGCCCGAGCTCCGCGGTCTTGTAGTCGATCGGACTTGTGCTGAGGAGCAAGCTGCGATCGACGATCTGCATGACGCCGTTCGAGCCCACGCCGTATGCGAAGTACACCCGGTTGCCGGCCGGACCCGTCGAGATGGGCCCGTGGATCGCCGGTACCGTACTGAAGTGGGGTGGGATCACGCCGCCCGGCTGCTGCCCGTCCAGTGCCCAGTCGCGGATGAACACCGGGCTCGCCGGGTTACTCATATTGAAGATCATGATGTGGTTGCCCGCCCTCCAGCCCGCCGCCGTGTCCGTGGCGCGCCTTCCGACGAGGTAAGCGATGCCCGTCTCGGGTTCCCACCAGTTCTTGTGGGTACCGGTCAGGCCCGCGACGACCGGGTTCCCGCCTGGGACTGTGCTGACGCCAGTGGGATGGCTCGGGTCGGTGACGTCCCAGACCTCGTGCGCGGAGTTGGCGTACGCGCGCAGCAGGTACACCTTGCCGGGCGTGCCGAGGGCCGCGCTGCCGTCATTCACGCGGTTCATCTGCGCGCCGCCGTCGGCGCCGTTGTCGACCGGGAGATGGAAGAGATATTTCGGTTTCTTAGGGTCGGTGACGTCGACGATCGACGTGCCGTTCAACTCGTTCACACCGGTTAGCGGATTGAACGACGGCAGACGTGCCCCGGTCACCGGGTCGTTTCCCAGCGCGTGATGGCCGGCGAAGAGGATGTACCGGTCCCCTGAATAGCGATGGACCACGGGCTGGTATGTC
>Ga0209157_1002382_pt1 | contig 15045 bp, 13 predicted proteins | sample GraSoiAngelo_135_FD_185892 | JGI IMG/M metagenome (GOLD analysis project Ga0209157, IMG submission 185892) | Grasslands soil microbial communities from the Angelo Coastal Reserve, California, USA - 14_0929_05_40cm (SPAdes) (version 2) | ecosystem: Environmental > Terrestrial > Soil > Grasslands ... | reverse complement strand
ATTTCCGGACTATGCTTTCAATCACATTCCCCGCATGTCGAACATGTATCCGGACGGCTTGGGCGCAGAAATTTTTTCTTCAGGCGTTCTGAGCCGTCTGGCAGTGTCGGCAACGGAAGCAAGGCATCGTGAACACGTTACGCTCTATTTATGGGATCACTTGAACGATTTTCGAGTTGAAACATTTCAAGCTCCGGCAGAAATCCAGTTTCCTGACATAAAACTGGATGTCGACACTCCGGGTGATCTCGATCGGCTCAGAACAATCGTGAATCGCCTGGACATCCATTCGGAGGCCGTCGATGTCGTGAAGGCATTCAGGGCCATTATGGGATCCGGGTCTTCAAGTCCGCGTTTCCGCTAAAACTGATGAGACTCGATGCAGAATATTAAGCTGGGTGGATTTCATTTTGCTTGTCTGGAAAGAAGGAATGGAAGCAAATAATGAACGGGAGAAGAGTCGGGAAATATTGGCGTTGATCCCGGCACGTGGAGGGTCAAAGTCGATCCCGCGTAAGAACATACGATTGATCGCCGGCAAACCGCTCATCGCGCACAGCATTGAACAGGCAAAAAAATCAGCACATATCACCCGCGTCATTGTATCTACAGACGACTTGGAAATTGCCGAGATTTCCAGGCGATTTGACGCGGAAGTACCTTTTTTGCGTCCTTCTGAATTTGCCCAGGATGACACACCCGACTGGCCCGTCTTCAACCACGCCTTACGATGGCTCAAGGACAACGAAGGCTACGAACCGGAAATTGTGGTGCACCTCAGACCAACGACGCCTAACCGGCGCGTCGAAACTTTGGACCACGCGATTGCAACATTTATCCAGATCCCGGAAGCCGATTCCATGCGTTCTGTCCGACCGGCGGAGTATAGTCCGTACAAAATGGTATTAATCCGTCCGGACGGCTGTATTGAGCCGGTGGTCATCCCACCGAACTGTAAGAACGAGCTATGGAACATGCCGCGGCAGGCGCTTCCTCAGGCCTATCAGGGAGACGGTTACATTGATATCACCCGGCCCCGAGTGATCTTGGGCCGGAAGTCGATGTTTGGTGAGAAGACGAAAGCGTATATTGTCGACGAGTCCGTGGTCGATATCGATTACGAAGAAGATCTACGCAAGGCTGAAAGGATGCTCCGCCCGCCGGAGGACGCGTAACTGAAAATGGCTCGCATCCTGTTGTTATACCCGAATCGTTGGGGACGTGGCATCACCGCCGTGTGGATTCCCAGCCACACCGCTGTGTTACGCGCACGCGGTCATGAAGTCCGACTGTGTGACTGCACGTTCTACAAGGACTGGACGTTCAACGAAACGCGTTTCAATACCGCCAACATGCAGTACAAACTGAGTGATTACGAGCAGCGCATCGTTTTTTCGGATCAACCGGTCGTACAAGCCCTCGCGCAGGAAATCGAAAGCTTCGATCCGGACGTCATCTTCTGGGGCGCTGTGTCGTCGCACATCCACGGAGAAGGGGAGTATGTGGCGCTGGAGTATGGACACACGCTGTTGTCACGCCTCAATGAATTACCACGCGGAGTGAGAATCGCTGGAGGTCTGCAGCCCACGGCAGATCCGGAAACGGTCGCTCACAAATTTCCGCTCGTCGATTTTTTCATTCGCGGCGAATCCGAAAACGTCCTTGCCGAGACTGTCGAGGTTCTTGATAATCCCGCACGTTTAACCGGTGTGCGTGGGTTGGTGCGGCGCGAAGCAGATAAAATTCTAATCAATCCACGTCAAGATATGGTCCGCATGGCGGACCTGCCGCTTTCTGACTATTCGGTCTTCAGCGATCAAGTATTTCTCCGGCCTTATAACGGCCGCACGATTCGCGCGGCGGATTACGAGCTTTCCAGAGGGTGCCCTTACACTTGCACCTACTGTGCGGAAACTGTTATTCAAAAATATTACGGTTTCACAGACAATATCGGCCGTGGTGTGCTGAAGGGAGCCCAACAGTATCTGCGGGCGAAGAGGGCAAAGCAGATCTTCGAGGAGATGCGGCGCCTGCATGAGGATCATGGCGTCAGGCTTTTCCGCACTCAAGACACCAACTTCCTCTCCATTGACCGGGAGGTTTTGCTCGAACTGGCCGACCTGCTCGAGCAGGCGGGTTGGGACATCCAACTTTATATTGAAACACGCCCGGACGGGATCAATGACTTCACTGTCAACTTACTCCAGCGCCTCAAAGTAGACGGCGTCGGTATGGGTATTGAGATTGCCGCAGAAGGCTTCCGAGAGGCCCATCTGAACCGTTACTCACCACGCGATCGCATCGTTAGCGCTTTTGACCGGCTGCGCGTCGCCGGCATCAAGCGGACGGCATACAACATTATTGGCATGCCGGAGCAGGACGAAAATATGGTCCTCAGCACTATCCAGTTCAACCACGAGCTCGATCCCGACAACATCACGGTTGCTTTCTATTCACCCCTGCTGGGCACGAAGCTTCAACACAAAGGCGTCACCATCCAGGATTTCGACGACTACGAATACAACATCGATGCCCAGCTCCGCACGCTAAGCAAGTCTACGAACCTCAGTAAGGAACTGCTCGAATTCTACAAGAACAGTTTCGTCCGCCTGGCTCGCGAAGGTCTTGGCAGGTTGAATGAATATAAGGCCGCATTTGTTGCATCTCAGGAAGTGAAGTGAATGACGATCTGTTGATTCACAATTTATTCGATGTGCGGGGGAAAACCGTGTTCATGACCGGTGCCTCCGGTTTCCTGGGACGCACAATGACGCGGGCACTGCTTGCCAACGGTGCGCGTATCGTCGCAGTAGGTGTCTTCGATCGATTCGCTCGTTTTCGCGATGCCGTAAGGAACGAGTTTGGCAAAGACAGATTTACGGCCTATGAGGCAGATCTGGACGATGCCGGACAATTCCGTACAGTTCTCGAAACGATTGCGGCTCGCGAAGGTTACATCGATGTCATTATCAACAACGCTCACGCTCTCGGCACGAAAACCGGATTTAACAGCATGTCCGGCCTGCTCGAAAATGCCTCTTTGGACCAGATCCAGGCCAACCTGTCGGGCGGCGTCCTCTGGCCCTTCCTTGCTGTGCAAATTCTAGGGCGAGCAATGATTGAACGGCGCCGAGGCAGTGTCATCAACATCGCCTCCATGTACGCGGTCATTGCCCCAAATCCACGGTTGTATGACGGAACGAGCTTTTTAAACCCGGCAGGCTACTCTATAGCAAAGGCGGGAATGCTGGCATTTACTCGCTACGTCGCTTCTTTTTGGGGTCAATACAACATCCGTTGTAATGCATTGCTTCCTGGCCCGTTTCCCAACACCGAAGAACGTACCGAAAATTCCGTGACCCGAGGCGATATCTTTCTGGAGCGGCTACAAGAGCGCACTTGCCTGAACCGCGTAGGCAAACCGTCAGATCTCACCGGCGCGTTGCTATTTCTTGCGTCGGATGCGTCCAGCTACATGACCGGTCAGGCTCTGGTTGTAGATGGCGGATGGACGATCACTTGAATGGTTGATGTTCACACGTTGAGCCGGAATCACGCTGGGAAACGATGCTTCTTTCTGGGTACCGGCCCTAGTCTGAATTGTCTCGACCTTTCGCTACTTTCAGCTGAAATCGTTTGGGCGGCGAACCGCGCATATCTGTTGTTTGACCGCGTATCCTGGCGTCCCTCTTTCTACGTAATCAAAGATCCCCGAATTGTCGAAAACAGTTCCGACATGATTGATCTCTTGATGCGGCGTCTGCCCAATACGATTTTTTTCTTTCCTGACTATATTCAGGACGGCCGGATCGCGTCTGCGCCGAACGCGTGCCAGTATCGAGAGTTAGAGAGGACGGACAACGAATACGCCACGTTTTCATTCGATGTTGGTCAGGGCGTTGTACGGTCCCACACGGTAGCTACTGTGGTCTTACAACTCGCGGTATGGATGGGGTTCAATCCGATCATCCTCATTGGTTGTGACATGTCCTACCAAGCGGAAGCCCTCCGAGGACAGGCAGAATTTAGCGTCACCGACGGCACCGACGTAGACCACTTTGATTCCCGTTACCTCGACGGGGGCAGCTGGGAAGTTCCCGATGTTGAAGGAATGCTCTCGGACCTGGCCATGGCCAGGCAGGCATGTGACGCTCACGGCGTGACCATCCTGAATGCAACGGCGGGAGGCAATCTTGAGATATTTCCTCGTTTGAGTTATACGGAATTTTTCAGAAAACGGTGAGTCGCACCCGCCAGCGCGTCGATCCAGCGTCGGCGTTTGGTACTCAACGCGAAGGACGAACTCTGCTCAGGCTTGCCGTATCTGGCAGCCTGGAGCACAGCGCCCTGCGCCCTCGTGAACAATTCGTGCTTCACGCGTCCTGTCAGGCTCGCCTTGCATTTATGTCGGGTCTCCTTCAAGACGTCCTCACAAACACGTGCGACATTGTCTAAAGAATTTGAACAATCCGGATAATTCGCTTCCTGACGAAGAATGTGGATCAACCCTTCTGGACGATTCAACCGCCCAGCTTCGGGTTTCCCGGCAACACGCTTTAGGAGTTCCTCTATCGACCCGGGCCGCGCTACGTAATTCAAAATCGGATTCTCATCATCGCCGCCAACGAGTGCGTGATCTTTACGGTGCGGGGCAATATCGATAGTGCAGATTGGCATCTTTCCCACAGTGATGCAGTCGTAAAAACTCGTGGATACGGGACCCACCACATAATCGACCGTATTCACCCAATGTATGAACGGTTGATCCCAAGGCGCCAATTGCAAGGGTAGCCGATTTTGCGCAATCAGCGTTTGCCAGCGCGTTCTGTCTTCCCGAGGGTGGGTTCGGACAATGACGTCGTAAACCTGGGGATCGAGTCTATCAATGAAGTCGAATAGATGACGTAGATCGATCGACTCGGTGTAGATGCGGTCTTCAATGTTGAGGTTCGGAGATAGTCGATATGAAGGTAGTTCCCGGCCTTTCACGTTACGGGCGTCATAAACGACTTGAAGTATGCTCCGCCGGTCAAAGGCGTTTATTCCGGCAAAACGCGAAATGAGACCGATCCGAATTTTTTCTGTGTTAGCTGCGACTTTTGGTTCGCTCTGACAGCGCCGGTCGAATCGGGGATGGCCGACAATATGACACTTCGGCAGTAGATGGGGTCCCTTAGCCTCAAATGCTTTCGTATGCGACGGACCCCAAACACAGAAGGCGGCAACCTTGTTTATCCAGGGCCAACATTCATCGGGAAAGCTGCCGAAATACTTTGCGGCCAGGCGGTCGACATTTCGAGTCATTCCTCCAACCGTTTCCGTCGGCAGAATGATCACAGCCGCAGAGAGGCGGTCCGGGTTGGGACAAGTCGTTTGGAAAAGATCGACATTGGGAAATAGATAGAGATCAAACGCCGAAAAATTATCGAATAGCCCGAACAGTTCCGAATGAGCCCGATTCCCGTACACGACCTCCACACCACGAGGATGGAGAATTTTTCGCAGGTTCGCCGCTACTACAGCATCGCGCGCCACTTCATCGATGTGAAAATAAATTGAAGGACGCATTGTAATCACACCTGCGCTACGAAGGCGGCCACTCTGCGGTTGTATGCCAACGTTTGAGTCCGCATTGCTGTTCGAGTTTCCTCAAATTTCTGCTTCACCTCTTGGCGGTGCTGAAGAACATTGTGGAGCTTTGCGTGAAGTTTTTCGGCCAAATCCGGATCCAAAAAATCCACCTGAAAGTCCTGCAAACCCGCGATATTTAAGAAATCGGAGATCCGCCCTTGCGTGGACAAGGCTACCATCGGTGTGCCCAGACCAATTGCAGGCGACATGGAGTGGACACGCATCGCGAGGGCGATATCCGCCTTTGCATAGAGGTCATAAAAATAGGGTGCGCGTGCCACGTTCAGCAGTCCTGATGAGATGGTTCTCTGATGAGCGAGACGCGCAGGAAACATGGAAATGAATTCCGATATGATCTTGTAATCATCAAAGTAATGCGGACACAAAATGAAGTTCAAGTCCCACTCGTGGCAAAGTCTCTCCAACGCGTACACCAATTTTTTCAAGCATTTCCTCTTTTGGGATCTCCAGTACGGAACGTATTTCATTGCGCTTAACAGCTGACGCTCCTTGACGAAGGGTCGAGCTACGTGCCAGAGCTGTTCTCGTAGAGGACCACCGAAACGATAGACTTCGTCCTCGTTATTCAGAGAAATCAGAAAATTGATTTTGTCCTGCACTAATTCAGGATGCCAGCTATCCACATTGGGCACATAGAGAGCGGGATCGGGAATAACTTCTATTCTCTCCGATTTGTAGCCAAGCAATGATTCCAGCCAGGGTTTCGTCCCATCATTCCTGACACTGAACATGATTCGCGGACTGGCGAGAATGTATTCCATCGCGCGTTTGAACTGGTCGAGGTGATGGTATTCTTGATAAGGCCAGACCCGATACGAGATTGCGTAAAAGACGATCGGCTTCGAAATGCTCGGCCATAAAGCGTAAGGAAGATCAAAGCGCATCCCGGCATTCTTCAAATAATCCCTGGCATTCAGCGCGACTGCCGCTCCAATGATCAGTCCATCCGCCGCATTGACGGAAGAAACAAAGCCGGCATCGAAGTGCCTTAAACCGAAGGTATAGTCATCCCAAGGCTCAGGTATGAAAACCACTGGTGCTCGCCAATCTTGTTGAAGCACCCGTTCTGTACCGAAGATTAATGCGCCATTGCCGATGTTCGTGCTGTTGAAATTGGCAAGGTGGATGAGCTTTCGTGGACAGGCCTGCATTTACCGAAGACGACGCAATTTTTGCCGGATGGGTAGTTCGCTGCTGTAAACACGCTTCTGGCCGTCACCGCGGACCACCTCCCACAGGCGCAGATACTTGCTTATGATTTCCATGCCTCGTGGTTCGATGCTGGCCGCGTGATCACTGCCCCACATGGCCCTATTCAATGTTATGTGTCTCTCCACCAAACACGCGCCGTAGCCTACGACGGCCATGATCGTGGGCGGCAGATCAGGCTCGTGACCGCTATATCCGATTGGTCTTTGATATCGACGTCTCAACGTATCAATGACAGAAAGATTGAGTTCCTCATGAATTGCAGGGTAAGTGGAAGTGCAATGAAGGATGACGAGCGAGCAGTCCTTTAGCGTCGCCACCGCCAGGAGTTCATGGTCGGTAAGACATGCTGAAGCAATCTTGTAACAAGGCAGATCAAACTGTTCACAAAAATCCACGCTTGCAATATCCCATGGTGAAGTGAACCAGATAATCCCTTTGGCTTTGCAGTAGCGGTCGATTTCCTCGTACTGTTCATATCCAAATTCTAAAGCGATCTTAAGGTCCCGGTTCGTGGTGCCAAACGGAGACTCGCGCGGTTTGTCGAGTTCCTCCTTCGAATAAACCACATCAACAGTACGTTTTTGGAATTTGACCGCATCGAATTTGTAGTGAACGGCATGGTCGATCAATTTTTTGGCGATTGCGACGTCACCGTTGTGATTAATCCCGATCTCACCAACGATGAAGCAGGGATTTCCCGGACCGACATTCTTTTTCCCGATACGCACTGACCGAATTTCCATTACATTTCCCCACGCAAACAGTAGATGTAAGACCTCGGCATAGTCAAGGCGTAACAGTGACTTCGAATGCCCTCTGACAGAAACCGTCGAAAACGTGTATATTTGGCGGTTGGCAAGGGCCAATATGTCACTGTTCGAAGAAAGCTTTGCGATATTCAGGCGAAATCCGTCGGCGTCCATTTTCATAGTTGTCCTGCTCATTGCTGCTTCGGCCGGCCAGTTGGTTAGCTTGGGTAGTCTGTATCCGATATTGCAGACGTTGGTTTCGGACGATGCCGGCAGCGCGAACCAACCGAGCGGATTTTTTGTTTCCGCGCTCAACGCTATCGGCGTGACACCGAATCTAACCAACTTACTTCTGCTCTTTATCGTGCTTGGTCTCGGGTACTCCTTACTGAATTGGTGTGCGGATGCATACCAGGGCGCCCACCTCAGGAACTTTGAAATCGCTGTTCGACGGGAGTTGCTGGAATCGGCGGTGATGGCGAATTGGACTTACGTGCGGGCCTTGCGACACGGAGAATTCATCAATGTTGTCACCCGGGAAGCGGGGCAATACAAGTTTGTCGTCAAATTTTCGCTGTACACGTTTGGTTGTTTTATTCAATTCGTAGTACTGCTTGGCTATGCGCTTTACCTGAATTGGCGGCTGACGAGTTTCGGACTCATGATCTTCGCTGCCGGAAGCATGATCCTCATTCCGATGCTGAAATCGGCAAATCGATTGGGACGGCAGAGCACCGACATTGCCAATAACATGTCCAACCGCTTGGTTGCCGCCCTGCGCTCCTTGAAAATGGTCAAGGCGTTATCACTCGAAAGGTCTCTGGTTCGCACCTTACAGCCATCATTCGAGCTTTCGTCCTCCAATTATTTTTATCAAAACCTGCTTGCTTCCGGGCAATGGGCTATTACGGAAATCATCGCCTTTATCGCGATCTCCAGCATGCTTTTCGTTGGACTCAGTATCCTGGCCATACCCAAGGCGGAGCTTTTCATCATCCTGCTGCTTCTGTTTCGCGCCTTACCTCAGGTTCGAAGCGCGATAGACAACTACCACCGCGCCTACGGGTACTTGCCCTCGATGCAAGCTGTCCGCCAGCATCTGGCGGGAGCATCCAGTGCAATCCGTCCTCACCAGGGTCTGACGGTCCCTCCGAACTGGACGCAAATTGAATTTCAAGACGTCTGTTTCGCCTATGAAGATGGGAAGCGCGTCATCCATGATCTGTCTTTCAATATCCGGCGCGGCGAATTCTGGACCATCTTAGGCCATTCCGGCAGCGGAAAAACGACTCTGCTCGACATTTTGATTGGCCTATTTCAACCGCAAAAAGGCACGGTAAGAATAGCCGGCGTTTCTCTAAATGAGGCGGATCTGGACTCGTGGCATTCCCAGCTATCGTACCTGGGCCAGGAAGCTTATGTGTTTGCTGGCACTCTCGGGGACAACTTGATTTGGGGCAGCGAACACGAATTCAGCGATTCAGAGCTATTGTCTGCTCTCCGGGCTGTCAAGTTGGAGGGAATCTCCACGCATGGGGCGGACGTTCTAAGCATCGATGTCGGCGAGAACGGATGTAATCTTTCCGGTGGAGAAAAGCAGCGCCTTGCGCTGGCTCGATTGTTCTTGCGTCATGCCGGACTAACGATCCTGGATGAGCCCACAACAGGATTGGATGCGTCCACCGAAAAGGAGATCTTCGATGGCGTCTCTACATATTTCCATGACACGACTTTGATCATCGTGAGTCATCGCGAAGAGCTCGCACACCATGCGGACCATATCCTCCGGCTTACACCCGAGGGCATTTTGATCCAGGCCGGCAATGAAGTTTCAAGAGGCGCTGTCGTTTCATGATTCTCGGCGTGACCCCGCCCCGCGGGGGAAGCAAAGGGGTGCCAAGAAAAAATAATATCCGGCCACTCTGCGGCCAGCCGCTGGCTCTTGCCCTTCGGTAGGCTTCATTCGTTTGCGGCCGGCCTTACGCTTTGTCGTGACCGGGACCGAGAACCTCCGCGATGTCGATTCCAAGGACCTTCTCAGCGATTTCGCCGGCTACGCCGTCCCCGCCCTTCGTTTCAAGAACGTAGGTTGCGATTTCGCGGATCCTGGGATGGCTGTCGGCAGGACATGCCGAGGTCCCAGACGCTTTCATCACATGGAAGTCATTGAGATCGTTGCCGACGAAAAGCGTCTCAGCCAGGGTGAAACCTTCCTTTGCCGCCAGGCTCGATAGAGCATCGAGTTTGTCGGTAACAGCTTGTATGAGGGGGACCTGGAGTTTTCGAGCGCGTGCCGCAACGACAGGATTCGATTCTCGCGAGATGATAAATACGCGAAGTCTCAGCTTCCGGAACACATCGAACACCAGACCATCACTGCGATTGCAGCGCACCATCTCTGTGCCGTCCTGACCGACATACACTTTGTTATCCGTTAATACTCCGTCGAAATCGAAGACAAGGACGTTTGGTCGCAAAGATCTCATTTCGGGAATCTCGACCGCACCATTTCTTTTATCCGTTGTTCGGCAGATGTCGGCCCTTTCTCTGCATCGCCCAAGAGAAGTTCGGCCGCGCGAATGTCACGAACGAGCTGAGTCATCTCTGCGGGGTCGGCCGACAACACATGGTCTGTCCCTGGAAGGCTTTTATCGGTCGTGAAGTGTTTTTCAATCACCTCCGCTCCCACAGCGCGCGCGAGCGTAGCTGCGAGCGTACCGATGGTGTGATCCGAATATCCAATCTGAAGATGCGGAAAGGTTTTCTTGAACGTTGGTATTACGGACAAATTGGCCTGTTCGGGCGGACAAGGATATTGAGTAGTACATTGCATGAGGCAAACGTGCGGGACGTCATTTAGATGCGCTACGGCTACTTTAACTTCTTCCAACGCCGCCAAACCGGTTGAAAGAAATACCCAGTCCACGCGCCCGTTGAGATAATCGAGAATTGAAAAGTTCAACATTTCGGAAGAAGCCACTTTGATCTTCCGGAGCTTTACCTTTTCCACCAGAAATCGCGCGCGGCCGAGACTGAACGGCGTAGTCATGAATTCGACGCCGCATTGTTCGGCGTACGTCTTCAGTTCAAAATGCATACCATCAGGCAATTGAACCTTGGTGAACCATTCCTTTTCAGGGTCGTTATCGGTTACCTCCGATCCCAAATAGGATTGAAATTTCACGACGTCGGCTCCCGCGCGTGCGGCCTCAGCGATCATATGCCGCGCGAGCTGCCAATCCCCCGCGTGATTTTCTCCGATTTCCGCGATGATTAATGCCTTACTGTTCATTTGTTAAGCGGTAACGGACCAAACTTCGCCAATGCAGCGGCGGGCCATAGCGCTTTCAATTCCTTCCACCCTTCGTTCATGCGTTCGTGATCGGCGGTCATGCTTCCCGGCCGGATCCGATACGTATAGAGTGCTTCGGGAATATACGATGGTTCCGTATTCGAGTTCATCAAATAGCGCATATAAAGATCATATTCTTCCCAGAACACTCTGCGATAACCTCCCAGCTCCATGACCGTATTCTTACGCAGCATCGTACCGATCGCGATTAACTTGAACACGGTGAACTCTTGAAGGCTGACATAGCGTGTTTCAGCGGTCGCTTCAACAAACTCGAAGCGGTCGCAATAGACCAAATCGGAGGCACCGGATTGCAGAGGACCGCTCATTCTCTCGAGAATCGCGGGCTCAAAGAAATCATCGGCATCAAGACGAATGAAGTACTCGCCCCTGGCATGTTGAAGTGCAAAATTACAAGATGCCGTCAATCCTCTGTTGGTGTCGTGCTTGAAGTATCTAAGATTTAACTTCTCTGAGAATGAAAGTGCGACTCTTTCGGTCTCGTCCGATGAACCATCGTTTACAAATATCAACTCAAACTGGTTGGCCGGCAGGGTTTGATGGCACAGGCTTTCCAGAGCACGGGTAAGGAATCTACCGTCGTTATAACAACAGGTAACAACGCTCACCTGAATCATAACCACAGGTCTCGAACGATCAGGAATGCTTCCGCAGCTTTCAGACCTACCTCGCAGCCCCGTTTCCTGGCATAAATTTCCAGCCCTTCGGTTGAACGTGGATGTGGATAATCGCGCAATTCTCTTTGATAACATCGGAGCGCATCTATTTTTCGCCTCAGATAAGGCTCGATATCGACGTAGAAGTTCGGTGTGAAGGTGCTTTCCGGGAAGGGACCACTCTGATCGGTCGAGGATGGCACTTCATAGCACAAAACGCGCTTAGCTCTGTGAGCACTGAGAGCACGGCAAACGACCATTCCCGCTCGAAATACAGCGTTGTGATCTTGATTTGTATCCCCGCGATGACACAAGTATACGACTTCGGGCTTCACGTCATTATAAACGCTCTCCAAAGGCACAATTACATCGCGCAAACTACGGTCGAGTTGTTCATCGGGAAGATTGAGGAACGACAGCCCCGGGTATCCAAGAATGTCTTGAGCCAAGCGTGTGGCCGCCATTTCGTTTTGTATATCATCAGCCTTATAGGCGTGATCATAGGCTCGATTTGCAACGATACATACGGTCAACGCGTCGCCTTGATCGACATGCCTGGCGATTGTCCCCCCGACGCCCAGAACCTCGTCGTCCATGTGCGGAGCGATAACCATTACTCTCATTCAAAAAATCCTTCAATCCAGAGCTTGCCTTGCTCGAACCGGGCGCGTGGGATGACCAGCTTTCTGTTATCGAGATAGGTGAAGGCGCACGGGTATGGCGGAGCGAGGGCTCGAATAAAGTTGTAGATTTGTTCGTCAGACATGGACCAGTCAATCAAACTGTCGGCCGGACGCCGCCGTGGCGTATAGGACGCTTGCGTCTCGTCTTGTTTTATTCGGGGTGCTTGTCCCTTTTCGATCAAGTCGATGCCTTCCGAAAGGGTCTCGGGCGCAAGGACGACAACCTTATCCAGAAGGGTTTTGACCGTATCCTCTCGCTCAATGCTAAGCGGTTTCTGCAAAATGATATCGCCGGTGTCTATGCCCGCATCCATGTAGTAGAGGGTTATTCCCGTTTCGTGTAAACCATCGATGAGCGCCCAATTGAGGGGCGCCCCTCCCCGTCTGGCTGGAAGCATCGAATAGTGTATTGCGACGCACCCTAGCAAAGGCGCATTTATGATTTCCGGAGGAAGAATTTGCGACCAACTGATCACCACAATCAGATCAGGACGGGCTGCTTGGACGCGTGCCATGAAATTTGGATCTTTGGAATCTGTGATTTTGACCAGAGGTATGTTTGGCGCCGCAAGGTGGCCATCAAAGGACACGAAATCAGCGATCCTTGGTTGCAAACGATCGTCGGCGGTGAAGACTGCGACGATATCTTTTTCCTGTGCGATCAGGCGCTGCAGACACGCCAAACCAACGCGCTCAGCCCCGATATAGACTATGCGTACTGACATTTACCCGCCGGTTAAGCCTTCTGAGCGAACGGATGTTCGATTGTCTTACGGTAAGCGCGCTGATTCCGGTCGATGATCTCAGTCTCGTCTTTCAGCTTTTCCACTTGTTTCCGTGATACTACAAGAGCGCTTTGTCTAGCTTTTCGGCGTCCCGCCGTCTTTCTTCTGCGCGCTCTTTATACCACGCAATGTATCGGCGAACGCCTTCTTCAAAGCCGACTTTCGGTTGCCAATTCAGTTCGCGCCTGGCCCGTTCGCTCGAAATTTCCTTGCCGGAGAAGTCACCGGGACGGCCCTCAATGTACTCGATGGTTACATTGCCGGCGAGCTTCCGGACGGTTTCCGCAATCTGTTTGATGGTGACCTTTTCCTTTCCATCGAGATTGTAAATTCTGTTCGCCGCGATAGGCTTCAATGCGAGAACATTTCCCTCGGCCAGGTCCTCGACGTAGACGAACTTTCGATACTGCGAACCGTCGCCGGCGATAGTCAGCGGCTGCCCATTCAGTGCTCGGTCCACAAAGATGGGCACGACAGCGCCATCTCGCGCGCGTGGGCCATAGGGAATGCCATATCGCAATATGGTGGTGGAAATATTGTATAGGTTGCTGTACGACTGGCAGTAGTACTCGGACGCCATTTTTGTTGCGGTGTAAAGATGTGAAGGCGGCTTGAGCAGTGTGTCCTCATCGACGTAGTTATCTGGAACGTCGCCATAGACCCATGTAGTGCTACCGTAGATGACGCGGCCGACGCCGATCTTTCGAGCGGCTTCCAGGACATTAATGGTCCCGCGGACGTTGATACTCTCAGAGAAGTGCGGTTCCTCGAAGACGGATTTCACGTCGGCAACTGCCGCGAGGTGATAGATGGCCTCGATGCCGTTCAGAGACATGCGGAGGGCCTCCAGATCGAGAAGACTCCCCTGGTAGAATTCAATATCCTTCCGGAAGGTCGGCATCACCATATCGAAGACGCGCACATTCACGCCGCGGTCGCGTAGCTTATCGACGACGTGGGATCCGATAAACCCGGCTCCTCCGGTGACCAATACTTTCATCGATTAAAGATCTCCTGAAATTACTGCTGCGGGTGGTAGTAAAGCGGCACACACCAATGATTGCGCGCAATCCATTCTGCGTTGGGAAAGCGGCCTTTGATACCGAGTAAGGTATGACACAGTTGGTCGTAAACCTTGCCTGTCGAGTTTTCGATCGGTTCGAACACGATGTACTTGTAAAAGCCGGATACCATCCCTTCGGGTAGTCTCAGCCGTCGTTGGAACCGGCTGTCCAGGTGCTTCTGAGCGACCTCATTTTTCCATGCGGTGATTTCATCCATCCGATCGACCTGAACAACACCAAGCGCCGCAGTAAACTCCGACATTCGGTAATTTAATCCGGCGACTTTATGGTCGAATTTTCCGTAGTTCCGATAGGCTTTGGCGAATTCGATCAACCCCGCGTCTTTCGACACCAACATGCCACCTTCGCCCGTACTCACCGATTTCGTCGCGTAGAACGAGTAGACGCCCGCATTCCCCCACGTCCCCGGCTTGACAGTGTTCCATGATGCGCCGTGTGCGTGCGCACAATCTTCCAGCAATATGATCCCTTTCGAACGGCAGAATTCCGCGATCCGCGGCGTGTCGAAGGCAATGTGGCCCCCGATATGAACGAGCCACACCGCAGCGATATCCTGTTCGCTTGCCGCCGAAACTACCGCATCATAACTGAGGCAAAGATCTTCACGATTCGAATCCCCAAAAACGACCTTCGCGTTGGACTTCATTGCGGCTAGCGGCGTCGCCATAAATGTATTCGTTGGACAGAGAACGGTTTTCCCCGCCAGACCGAAGTATTCCATGCACGCCATAGCTGCGCCTGCCCAACTCGAAGTTGCTACGGCCTGAACACCGTTCCAGGCCGACCATTTTTCCTCGAATAACCGTGTGAATCTGCCTTCGGTCCACCTCTGGTTCGAAAAAATTTCGTC
>Ga0209157_1002380_pt1 | contig 15054 bp, 17 predicted proteins | sample GraSoiAngelo_135_FD_185892 | JGI IMG/M metagenome (GOLD analysis project Ga0209157, IMG submission 185892) | Grasslands soil microbial communities from the Angelo Coastal Reserve, California, USA - 14_0929_05_40cm (SPAdes) (version 2) | ecosystem: Environmental > Terrestrial > Soil > Grasslands ... | reverse complement strand
AGAAAACGCACCTCAGGCGCGGACGCGAGCAGCTCTTCCAGGACAGCGTCGTTATCGTCGCGCCCCGTGATCCGGTCGAGATCGGCGATGTAAACCGTGTCCGGCCGCAGCGCCGTGCGATAGGCCGCCAGAAGAGCGGCGGGATCCGAGAGATCGCCCGCCAGCGGTCCCGCCAGAAGGCTGCCGACGGGGCGATAACGCGCCCGCTCGCCCGAGCGGCCGCGCACGGCTCTCCCGTCGCGCAGATCGATCACGGGTATAATCCGCACTTCGATGTCCTCCCGCCGATCGAGAGGCCTCTCCGCCGCACCGGGACAGGCTCCCGGGGGAGATTCTCCCATGAAGATCGCCGTCCTCGAGCATTTCTCATCGCGTCCGCCCGGAACGCCGGGCGCCGATTTCGTTGCCGAAGGACGTGCCATGCGCGACGCGGTCGTCGCAGACCTCCTGCGCCTTCCGGACATCGCGGTTGTCGTCGTCGAGCGCCGTGGCCGCTTCCGCAAAGCGCTCCGCTCCGCCGACGCCGCGCTGGTCATCGCTCCCGAGGAGGACGGGATTCTCGCGCGCCTGTGCCGGGCCGTCGAGCGGGAGGGTCGCATCCTGCTCGGCCCCTCGTCGTCAGCCGTCCACCTTCTGGCCGACAAGCTCGCGACGGCCCGGTGCCTGGCGGTGGCAGGGGTCTCGACACCAAAAACCGAGCCGGTGCCGTTCGCCTCAGCCCGCCGGCGCCTGCTCGCCATGCCTTTGCCCTTGGTCGTGAAGCCGCGGGACGGGTGCGGCGGCCGGGGGGTGACGGTCGTGCGCCGCGCGTCGGAGATCGGTGCGGCCCTGGGTTCGGTGCGCCGGGCGACCCGCCGCGACGACTGTCTCGTACAGGATTACGTCGCGGGCGACCCGGCGAGCGTGTCGATCATCGCGTCCGGCGGCCTGCTCGATTTTGGGCTCAATCGTCAGAGGCTCCTGCGAGGTCGGACGCCGACGTATCTCGGGGGCGAGACCTTCTGGCCGCACCCGCGCGCGGAGGAGGCGGTCGCCGCGGCCAGGTCGGCGATCGAGGCGCTGTCGCGCGCCCGGCCCGGGGTGCGTGGTCATCTGGGTGTCGACCTCGTCCTCGGGCGGAGCGGAGCGACGGTGATCGAGGTGAACCCGCGCCTCACGACATCCTACGTGGGGCTCCGTCGATCGATCAGGGAGAACCTCGCGGCGCTGATCCTGGATGCCGCCGCCGGTCGCGGGCTCCCGGAGCACGTGACCCCGACGGGACGCTGCCGCTTCCGCGCCGACGGATCCACCACGATGCTGACGCAGGCGCCGTCCGGCAGGTGCGCGATGGGACCCGGGACCAGGGTCGGGACGCGGAGGGAGGGATGGGCGATTACTTCGGCTGGGACATCGGCGGCGTCCACATCAAGTTCGCGAAACTGACCGCCGCCCAGGCTTCCGCGTCGATCCTGACGCGGGTCGTCCCTTTCGAGATCTGGAAGGACCCGGATGGCCTGGTCCCAAGGCTGCGCTCCCTTCTCGATGATCGGCCCGGGAAGCACGGCGTCACGATGACGGCCGAGCTTTCGGACCTCTATCCGACGCGGGCGGACGGAGTCCGGTCGATCCTGCGCGCATGCGCTCAGGCGCTTCCGGGCCCGCCCCGCATTCTCGACGTGCGAGGAGGCTTCCTCTCCGTGGATGAAGCGCTCGATCGGCCTCTCGAGGTGGCCGCCGCCAACTGGGTGGGCACGGCGCGGCTGGTGGCGCGCGCGCGGCGGGATGCACTCCTGATCGACGTGGGCAGCACCACCACGGACATCGTCCCCATCCGCGCCGGTGAGCCGCGACCTGCCGGCCGCACCGACACCGAGCGGCTGCTCTCGGGGGAGCTGGTCTATTCGGGAGTCCTGAGAACGCCGCCCTCGAGCCTCACGGACGTGGTCCCGCTTCACGGGATGTGGTGCCGGGTGTCTCCAGAGCACTTCACGATCATGGGCGACGTCTACAGGATTCTCGGCACGATCACAGAGCGGGATTACACGGTCCCCACCCCGGACGGGCGCGGGCGAAGCCGGGACGAAGCCATGGCCCGCCTGGCCCGCCTCGTCTGCGCCGATCTCGCGGCGATCGGGCCCGCCGCCGTGGAGACGATCGCCCTCTTCCTGGAAGAACGCCAGATCGAGCAAGTGACGAAGGCGATCCTCCAGGTGCTCTCGAGACAGCCGCAGGCGGTACCGCCCCCGGCCGTTTCGGCGGGCGCCGGCGCCTTCCTCGCCGAGGAAGCGGCGCGCCGCGCCGGCCTCGAGGTGACGGGGCTCGCCCGCCTCGCCACGGGCATCGCCGGGGACGGCTGGCCGAGGGCGGCGCCGGCCGCGGCGATCGCCGTGCTGCTGGCGGAGGAAGCAGGCGTATTCCGTTTCACGCCCTGAGGCCGCGATCCGGGCCGGCCCCGTCACCTCTTGACAGGGACGTCCCGCCGGCGTACTAAGGCGGGCGAATCGTGAAGCTTCGCCAATCGGACCCGACGGGGAGGGGTCGCCGCTTGCGGAGCACGCCATCGTTCCGCTGGGACCTGCTACTCAAGGTCGGGGGGAGCCTCGGCCGCAGTACCGCGCTGCGACCGCTCTTGCAGCGGATTGCCTTGCTGGCGCACCGCCGCCGTCTGCTGGTCGTGCCGGGCGGAGGAGCGTTCGCCGAACTCGTGCGCGACCAGATGTCGCGCTTGCGGATCGACGAGAAGACGGCCCATCACATGGCGCTTCTGGCCATGGATCAGTACGGTCTGCTTCTGTCCTCACTGAGCAGGCGCTCGACCGGTGTGGACAACCTGCGGGCCGCCGAGCTGGTCGCTGAGGCGGGCCGGGTCCCGATCCTGCTCACCGCGTCGCTCATCCAGCGGGAGCCTGGACTGGAGCGCTCCTTCCGGCTGACCTCCGATTCCATCGCGGCCTTCCTGGCGGGGCGATTGCGGGCGGCGCACCTGATCTTGTTGAAGAGCGTCCGGAAGCCGGCGGAAAGAATTCGGGACCGCGCCTCAGCCGAGGCGCTGGCCCGGCGCGGGATCGTCGATCCCCTGTTTCCCGAAATGCTGCCGCCGAACACGACCGCCTGGGTCCTCTGTGGTCGCCGGCCTCAAGACCTGGACCGGTTCATTCCGGTGGGTCCCAGGGCGGCCGCGAGAGGTCGCGGGGCCGGCTTCCGGAACCGAACTGTCCCGCGGTCGCGCCGAGAAGGGCTGCGCGGAACGACCTGAGACGCCGCGGGTCGAGCCGACCGCTCCGGCCGCCGCCGCAGATTGCCCCGCGCACGCCGACCACGTCCGGACCAAGCTCAACAAGAAGCGGCACGTGCCGCAGACCCAGCGAGCCGGCGACACCGCACAGGAGCCCGCGCCGCCGGCAGTCGGCGATGAAGCGCGCCATCGCCGGGCCGTCCCGGTGATCGAAGAGGGTGCGCCCGTCCTTGAGCGCCGTATCGATCAGGCATCCCTGCGCCCCCGCGCGCTGCGCGACGCGCGGCAGGGTTTCCGGATCGATCGATCCGATGGCGGCGGCCTCGGCGTAGGCGGCGGCGATGACACTCACCTCCGGGGACGCCTCACGCGCCGCCCTCACCACCGCGGCCAGAAACTCGAGGGACTCGTCCTCGCCGCGCAGCCCGCGCAGTCCGACCTTCAGGTAGTCGACGCCGCAGGCCGCGGCGCCCGCGGCCGCGAGCGCGAAGGTACCGGGCAGATTCGGAGCGTCGCCCAGCGCGGCGCTCACGCGGGTGAGACGCGCCCCGGGACCGGCCGCCCCCCGCGACCGCGCTTCGGCGTCACGCAGGCTCACGACGGCGCGCAGGGTGGCGGGCGGGCAGGCTCCGAGGGATCCTTCGCGCGGGTCCTTCAAATCGAGGACATCGGCCCCCTCGCGCAGGGCCAGCGCGGCCTCCTCGGGGCCGAGGACGCTCGCCAGGAGGAGCGGTGACGAACGGTTCGACGGCAGTTTTGACCTCGGATGTACAGTATGCTAAGAAGGTCCGTCGCTCAGCTTATAGCGTGAAACGAAATGCAACGACCAAATTCGGCCTGGCGTGGCGCCGCGCCTCGGGCGCGGGACGCCGACGTCTGCCATTGTAAGGAGGAAGTCTCATGAAGGACATCTTGATCGGTGAATCGCTGATCGGAGACGGCAATGAAGTCGCACACATCGATCTCTTGATCGGTCCCAAGAACGGCCCGGTCGGCGTCGCCTTCGCCAACGGCCTCGTCAACCAGAATCAGGGGCACACTGCCCTTCTGGCGGTCCTGGAGCCGAACCTGATTCCGAAGCCCGCCACGATGATGATGAACAAGGTCACCATCAAGGGAGCGAGCCAGGCGGTCTTGATGTTCGGCCCGGCACAGGCCGCGGTCGCCAAGGCGGTCGCAGACTCGGTGGCCGACAACATCATCCCGCAGGCCGAGGCGGAGAACCTGGTCGTCGTGGTCGGCGTGTTCATCCACTGGGAAGCCAGCGACAAGAAAAAGATCTATGACTACAACTATCGCGCCACGAAGGAAGCGATCGCCCGCGCGATGAAGGGCGAGCCCAGCGTCAAGAACGTCATCGCGGGGAAGGACAAGGCGAAACACCCGTTCGCCTGAGGCGGGAGGACGGTGGAGAAGAAGCGCCTCCTCTATCTCGTCTCGTCGGATCCGCGCGTCAGTCCTTTCGACATCAACATGGCGTACGACGCCGGCTTCGACGCGGTGATCCCGTACGCGTCCATCGATGTCGGGATGGTACCCGGCCTGGTGCAGGACATCATGTTCTCGCGCGGGGCCAAGGGGGCGCGCTTCTCCTCGCTCTTCGTGTCCGGCTCGAGCGTCGCCGTGGCGGAAGGGATGCTCCGGGCGGCGCGCACGACGCTGTTCCCGCCGTTCCTTCTCGGGCTGATGGTCGACCCGAAGGGTGGCTACACCACCGCCGCCGCGCTTTTGGCCCGCGTGGCGGCGCTGTGCAGGTCGAAGGGGATGGGGGAGCTGGGTCGACTCCGTATTCTGGTGGCCGCCGGCACCGGCGGGGTCGGGAAGGCGGCGGCCGCCCTGGCGGCGCGCGACGGTGCCGCGGTCACGCTCACCTCGAGGAGCCGGGACTCGGCCGAGGCCGCGGCGCGGGAGATCGCGAGCCTGTTCGGCGCGACCGTCGAGCCGCGCGCCGCGGCCGGCGAGACGGATCTGGCGTCCCTGGCCGCGAAGGCGGACGTGGTCCTGGCCACGGGAGCCGCCGGGGCGCAGCTTCTGTCCCGCGCGACCATCCTGTCGCTCAAGGGACCCAAGGTCCTCGCCGACGTCAACGCCGTTCCGCCGCACGGTCTCGAGGGCGTCCGGCCCCAGGATCACGGCGCGGAAATCGCGTCGGGCCTCTTCGTCCTGGGGGCGATGGTGGTGGGAGAACTCAAGTTCAGGATCGAGTCGTCGCTCCTCAAGGACCTTCTGAGCGCCGAATCCCCGCCTGTCATCGACCTGCAGGCGGCGCGCCGCCGGGGCCTCGAGCTCGAGGGGAGTTGATAAGCGCGCCGCGCGGCGACCGTGCCTCGGCGCGCCTCCTCCTGCTCGGCGTCAGCGTCCGCGCGCTGGCGGCGTCGGCCGTTCGCAGTCCGCACGCGTCGCGGCGGTTCCCCGACGGATTCCTGGCGCTGGACTACTTCGGCGACGCCGATCTCCTGTCTCTGGCGTCCGGCCATCCAATCCGCGTCCTGTGCCTGTCGCGCGACCTCGATCGCCCGCGCAGCGTCGAGACGCTCGCCCGCTCCGCCCTCGACCTCGAATGGCAGGCGCTGGTCTATTCCGGCGGCCTCGAGAACCGTCCCGACCTGCTGCGCCGCCTGGAGAACCGCGGCGCCGTGCTGGGGAACGGGCCGGACGTCGTCGAGGCCGTGAGGGATCCGACCGTCTTCTTTCCGTTCCTGCGCCGCGCGGGGATCCCGCACCCGCTCACCTTCGCCGGCGGGCGGGACCGCGCTCCCGTGAACGGCCCCCCCTGCCTGTGGAAGCCGATCAGATCCGGTGGCGGGATCCGCGTCCGTCTCGCCCAGCCGCGCCGGCCGCGACCGCGCGGTTTCTACCTACAGCAGTACCTCCGGGGAACGCCCGGTTCGGCCTCCTTCGTGTCGGCCTCCGGGCGCGCCGTCCTTCTCGGAGTGACCGAGCAGCTCGCCGGCTTCCGCGACCTGGGCGCGAGCGGCTTCCGTTACGGTGGGAACATCGCGGGGCCGCCGCACAGAATCCTGTCGCGGCAGGCCCTCGCCGTCCTGGCGAAAGCCGCCTCGGCGATCACGCGACGCTTCGGCCTCCGCGGCCTCATGGGCCTCGACTTCATCCTCTCCGGCGGCGTGCCGCACATCATCGAGATCAATCCGCGTTACACGGCGTCCATGGAGCTCTTCGAGGATGCGTCGGACAAAGGCCTCCTGGACGTTCACCTCGAGGCGCTCGAGCGCGGTCGCCTGCCTTCCGGACCGTTCCCGGTGCGGCGCTTCCTGGCCAAGGGAATCCTTTATGCCACACGCGCGGTGCGGTGGGCGTCATCGCTGACCCTCGCGGGGCTCGATGTCCGTGATCGCCCCGCCGAAGGCGAGCCGATCGAGATCGGCCATCCGATCTGCACTCTCGTCGTCGGGGGCGCATCGCCCGAGGAGTGCCGGCGGCGCCTCGCCGAGGGAGCCGGCCTCGTGCGCCGTACGCTTCGCGTCGCGACACGCAACGCGCCGCGCGCGCGCCGCCGTCGGACCTTCGCCGCCTCCGCCGGCGCCCGCAGGTCCGTGCTAAGATAGGGCGTAACGCTCATCACCTGCATTTTTCGCGGTGGCCGGAGTGCGCGACCCGGACCGGATCGAAGGAGGTGTCTTCCATGATCGCCACCTGGCAAATCATCGCCGTGGTGCTTCTCGCGGTCCTCGTGGGGGCCTTGGTCCCCGTATTGATCCAGTTCCGCCGGACCCTGCAGAGCGCCGAAAATGTCCTCAACACGACCGGCCCGAGGCTCGATCGGACGCTGGACGAGGTCAGTGAGGCGGCGTCTCGCATCAATAGTCTCGGAAGGAGCCTGGAGAAAGATGCCGAGGGCTTGCGGGTGTTCACCGACGCGGCGGCCGGCCTCGGCCGCTCGCTCAAGCAGGCCCAGGAATCGGTGCGCGTGATGACGGCCGTCGGAGCGGCCGTCGGACCGGCCATCGCGGCCGGGCTGCGCGCCCTGCTCGCGCCGCGCGTCGATGAGGCAGAGTCGGCCGCCCGCCCGGTGGAAGAGCCCCTGGCGACGGAGGCGCAATCGACCGGCCGGGCCGCCGATGGACGACCCAGAGCCCAGGGAAAGGAGACTCCGATTGGACATGAATGAGATCCACCGAAGCAGTCCCGCCGCGCTGTTCCTGGCCTTCCTGGCCGGCGCCGTGACCGGGGCGGCCGTCGCCCTCCTGACGGCTCCTCAATCCGGACGCGAGACCCGGGACAGGCTGAAGGACCTGGCCAAAGACGCGGCCGGCAAAGCGGCCCGCGTGCCCCCATCGCTTCACGAGGCCTACGCCCGGGCAGCCCAGGCGGCCCGGGAGGCGTTCATTGAAACTCTCGAGGACAGAGCGCCGGAAGGCGGCCCGACCACGGGTCGGGGCGGGCACTGATCCTCCGGCAGGACGCCGGTTCGTGGTAATCTCCGTCTCATCAGCAGAGACGGGACCCACGTGACTTCGACCCGAACGGCCCTGGTGACGGGCAGCACCCGCGGCATCGGCAAAGCGATTGCATTCCGTCTGGCGCGCGACGGGTTCCGGGTGGCGCTGAACTACGCCCACGATCGCAATGACGCCGCCCGGACTGTCGAGGAGAGCCGCGTCTTCGCGTCACCGGCCGTCGCGCTTCAGTCGGACGTGTCGAGGCCGGAGGAGTGCGAGCGTCTGGTGCTGGACGCGGTCCGGGTCCTGGGTCGGGTCGACGTGCTGGTGAACAACGTCGGGCCCTTTCTCGAGCGGCCGCTTGCCGAGACCACGGACGCGGAATGGCGGCGGATGGTCGACGGCAACCTCGGGAGCGCTTTTTTCTGCGCGCGCGCCGTCCTGCCGTCGATGCGGGAGCGCCGGTCGGGATGCATCGTCAATGTATCGGCCCTGAACGCCGAGGTCTCGCCCGGCATGACGCACGAGGCGCCGGCCTATTTCGTGGCCAAGACCGCGCTCGCCATGCTGACGAAGTCGATGGCGCGCCTGGAAGGACGCCACAGTATCCGGGTCAACGCCGTCAGCCCGGGCTTCATCGAGACGGAGAGCTACGCCGACTGGGACCCCGCCGATTCTGACCGCTGGCGATCCCAGATCCCGCTCGGCCGTTTCGGGCGGCCGGACGAGGTGGCCGAGGCGGTCGCCTTCCTGGTTTCGGACCGGGCGGCGTATATCTCGGGCACGGTGCTGCACGTCCACGGTGGGCTATGGATCTAGCGGGGCGGAGCGGGGCCTCCGATGCGAGACAGCGCCGTGTCTTCGTCACCGGCCAGCTCGCCAAGGACGGCCTCCAGAAGACGCTGGCCGAATGCGGCGACGGCTTCGACTGGACCATCGAGGCGCTCCGGATCAAGGTGGCGGCCCTCATGACGACCGACTACATCGAGTCGACCCTGAGGCTCCCGCCCTGCGACGTCGCGTACCTGCCCGGTCTGTGCCAGGCGAGCACCGAGGCGCTGCGCCTGGCCTTCGGGGTTCCGTTCATGAAGGGACCGAAAGACCTGCGAGACCTGCCGGCCTTCTTCGGCCAGGCGGCCGCCGAGTACCGGCCCGACGGCGAGCATTCCCTGACGCTCCTGGCCGAGATCAATGACATCTTCAGACTCGAGGACGGCGAGATCCTGGCGATCGCGGAGCGTCACCGCCGCTCGGGCGCCGACGTCATCGACCTGGGATGCTCGCCCGAGCATCCCGTGACGAACGTGGGCCGCATCGTCGCCCTCCTGAAGGAGCGGGGCTTCCGGGTCAGCATCGACACCTTCAACGAGGAGGAGGCGCTTTCGGCAGACGCCGCCGGTGCCGAGCTCCTCCTCAGTCTCAACTCGCACAACATCCACCTGGCCTCCAGGTTGCGACAGGCAATACCGGTCGTGATTCCGGACCACGGACAGGGGCTGTCATCCCTGGCCAGGAACCTGGACGAGGCGCGGCGTCGGGGCGCGCGGAGGGTCATCGCCGACCCGGTCCTCGATCCGATCCAGTTCGGCTTTTCGGCTTCCATCCGCCGCTACTGCGAGGCGCGCGAGGCGATGCCCGACGTCGACATGCTCATGGGCGTCGGGAATCTGACCGAGCTGACCGAGGCCGATTCGACCGGGGTCAACGCGCTCTTGCTCGGGGTGATGAGCGAACTGCGCATCGGCTGGGCGCTGACCACGGAGGTGGTCGCCTGGGCGCGCGGGTCGGTGCGCGAGCTCGATTGCGGCCGCCGCATGATGCACCACGCCGCGCGCCGCGGCACGCTTCCGAAGGGCTTCGATGATCGACTGGTGACCACCCGCGACGCGCGCGTCACGCGGCCGACCGAACCGGAGCTGCGGGAGATGCAGGCCCGACTGACCGACCGCAATTTCCGGATCGAGACCGACGGGGAGGCGATCTACGTCTTCAATAGCGAGCGCTTCGTCAAGGACACGAACATCCGCGACATCTTCCCGCGCCTGGGGATTGAGGACGACGCCTCGCACGCGTTCTACCTGGGGCGCGAGCTGATGAAGGCAGACCTGGCGCGCCGCCTCGGGAAAAAGTACATCCAGGGGGAGCCGCTGCGCTGGGGCTACCTGACCTACGCCGAGGAAGAGGGAGGCACGCGCGCGCGCGCGCGGCAGAAGGCCGCGAAGCCGCGCCGGGAAGCGGCGGCGAAGCGCGCCGAGGGGCGATGAGGCGCGACGACGCGGTCCCGGGACGTGACGACCGACTGGCGCTGCGCAACATCCTCTGCATGTGCCACATCGGGGTGACGGAGGAGGAGCGCCGCGAGCGCCAGAAGCTCGAGGTCGACGTCGAGCTCTTCACCGATCTGGACGGTGCGGGCAGGAGCGGCGACCTTGGGCGGACGATCGATTACCGCGACGTGTGCGAGTCGGTGCGCGGTCATCTGGAGGGCGGCGTCTTCCACCTGGTCGAGGCGGCCGCGCGGAGCATCCTCGACCTGGTGCTGGCGAAATTCCCGGTGAGCCGCGCCGTCGTGCGGGTGCGCAAGTTCGTCCTGCCGCGGGTCGGACACGTCGAGGTCATGATGGAGCGCGGGCGATGATCCTGGAGACGATCGTCTCGACGGTCGACGCGCAGGGGCGTCTGAACTTCGCGCCGATGGGAATCACGATCGAGGAGGAGAGGATCCTGCTGCGGCCGTTCCGAAGCGCTTTGACCTGCAAGAACCTGGAGGAGATCGGGGAGGGTGTCATCAATTTTACCGACAACGTCCTCCTGTTCGCGCGCTGCGCCGTGGAGTCGTGCGTGCCGCCGCACCGCGACGCCCGTGAGGTCCGTGGCAAGGTGCTCGAGGACGTGTGCTATTGGAAAGAGTTCGTCGTCACATCGAAGGACCTGAGCGAAGAGCGGGGACGGTTCTGGGGGCGTGTCGTGTTCGAGGAGCGCGCCCGCGACTTCATCGGCTTCAACCGCGCTCGCCACGCGGTCATCGAGGCGACGATCCTGGCGACCCGGCTGCACCTGCTGGGCCGGGGCCGGGTGCTGGAGGAGATCGCGCGGCTGCGCCCTCTGGTCGACAAGACGGCCGGACCCGCGGAGCGCGAAGCGTTCGAGTTCCTCACCGAGTACGCGCGGAGGTGGAACGATGCGCGTTGACGTCAAGGCCCAGGCACGCCTGCACTTCGGCTTTCTCGATCTCTCGGGAGAGAAGGGACGGCGTTTTGGCGGCATGGGCGTGGCGATTTCCCGGCCGCGTCTCGCTCTGCGAATGGAGAAGGCCAGAACACTCACGGTCGAAGGAGAACAGGCGGAGCGGATCGAGATCCTGGCGGCGCGCTTCTTCGACGCCGTCGATCTGCGGCCCGAGGCGCGTATCAAGGTCGTGGAGACCATCACCGAGCACATCGGGCTCGGCTCCGGAACCCAGCTGGCGCTGGCGGTCGCCTCGGGGCTGAGCCGCCTGCACCGTCTCGATCTGTCGCCCGAAGAGCTGTGCGCGCTGACGAACCGGGCACGTCGCTCCGGCGTCGGCTATCACCTGTTCCACCGCGGCGGCTTCGTCATCGAGGGCGGGCATGCTCTCGAGGATCACAAATTGGGGGAGGCGCCGCCGCTCCTCCTGCGGCACGAGTTCCCGGAGGACTGGCGCATCGTCGTGGCGGTCCCGAAGCCTTCGGGGACGATCAGCGGCGAAGCCGAGGAGGCCGCCTTCTCCCGGCTCAGCCAGCCGTCGGAGCAGCTGGCCGATCAGATCGCCGGGATCGTCCTGATCCGTCTCCTGCCGGCTCTGGTCGAGCGCGACCTCGACACCTTCGGTGCGGCGCTCACCGAGGCGCAGGAGCTGGTCGGGACCTGTTTCGCGGCCGTGCAGAACGGGCTGTTCCACCCCGATGCGGCCCCGCTCATCGCCCGCCTGAAGGAGGCCGGCGCGCGCGGCGTCGGGCAGTCGTCCTGGGGGCCGGCCGTGTATGCCTTCGGCGCGAACGAGGCGGAGGAGCGGCGCCTCCTGGACGTGGCGCGGCGGGCGAGCCCGGACGGGTCCGTCTTCGCCGCGCGCGGCTGGAATCGCGGCGCCGCGCTCGAGTCGGCCTGAGCGTCGCGGCGTCGCCCGCTCCGATCGGCCCCGTCCATCCCAGATCCTGGAGCAGCCACACGAACAGCGACGCCACCGTCAGGTCGGCGGTCGCCCCCGGGTTGAGCGGTGGGCGGGCCGTCCGCAGACGGCGGTCCAGCCGCTCCGCCTGGGCGCGGCCGCGCTCGGTCATAAAACCGCCGGCCCGAAGCGCCCGCCCCGCCAGGCGGGTGACGCGCCGAGCCGCGGCCTGGCCGTGCCTGCGGGCGACGAGAGTGTCGGGGCCGGCCGAGAGGAGCGTCAGGTAGGTCTGGGCGATCGCCTGGGGCAGCGGTACGTGCCGTTCGCGCAGGCGGCGGAGCGTCGGCAACCCGAGGCCGAGGGTCGTCTCGAACGCCGTCGCGTACTCGCGGGCGATGGCATCCCGCCCGGCGGCCAGGCGCATGCATTCGAGAAGCGGCACGGTGGGCGCCGCACGCACGTCCTGCTCTGCCACACGGCCGAGCCCGCCCGGCTCCGCCAGCCTGATGGCGCGGTAGACGTCGCGCGCGTCGCGCAGATCGAGGTCGGCCAGGACGCGCCGCAGCCGGTCGCGGAACTCACCCGCCGGCGCGAGGACGGCGCGCGCCAGCGGCGACAGGAGAAGGATGGTGCCGAGGTTGGTGTTCGTCCCGACGTGTCGCCGCGTGGCGCGCACCGCTTCGAGGACGAGCCGTCCCACCCGGCCGGAGGCGCCACGGCCGAAGGCCGGGCCGATGGCATAAGCGCTGAAGACGAAATCGCGGTATGTGAGCCCGGGAAGATCGCGCCCGCGGCTGACGTTGCCCGGCTTCGGCGCCAACACCTCCATGAGACATGCGGTCTGCGCCGCCGCCGCGATCATCCCGGCGCGGCGGCGCGGCGCCGCGCTCATCGGACCGGCCGGGCCTCGGCGCGCCGGGCCGCGATACGCTCCTGGACCAGGTGCGCGACCTCCGACGCGACGTCGACGGACGTCGTGCTCTGTAACGCCCTCCACCCGGGGATCCCGTTCACCTCCACGACGAGCCTGCCGCCACGGTCGCTTTCCAGGATATCGACTCCTGCGTAGTCGGCGCCCACGGCGCGGGCGGCCCGCACCGACAGCTCCTCCTCCTCGGGCGCCGGCCGGTGAAGGCGCATCTCGGCGCCCGCCGCCACGTTCGTCTTCCAGCCGTCCCCCGCGCGCCGGGCCGCCGCCACCACCCGGCCGCCCGCGACCAGGAAGCGCAGGTCGGAACGCCCGTGCGGGACGAACTCCTGGATGTAGAAAACGGATCGCTGCATGTCCAGGGCCCGGAAAACCCGGTAGGCGAGATCTTCGTCCGTGACGCGGACAATACCGCGACCGCCCGAGCCCAAGAGCGGCTTGACCAGCACGTCGCCCATTTCGCAAAAAGCCTCGAGCGCATCGTCGAAGCTCTCGACGGCGACGGTCCTGGGCGTCGGAACGCCGGCCTCGTGCAGCAGGCGGGAGGTCCAGAATTTGTCGACGGTGCGCTCGATCGCGCGCGGCGAATTGACGAGCGGCAGTCCAGCGTCGTGGATGGCGTGCAGGGCGTCGACGCGGAACACGATCTGATCGAGCGAGCCGGGCGGGATGTACCGGACCAGGAGGGCGGCGAGAGATTCGAGATCGACGTCCCCCGCGCGGACCGATCGAGGGCCGCCCCCGGTCGGACACCCTCCCGCGGATCGATACGGATCGACGCGTCCGGAAAGCCGTGCGGCCGGGAGAGGGATCGCCTCGAAGCCCAGCCGCTTAAGCGCCGCCGAGAGCGCCTGGACGTGCCAGCGATCCCCCGTCGCCAGGATGCCGACGCGCGGGCCATCCGTCATCCGTCGATCCCGAAGGATTTCTTGAGCATCACCTCGTCGGTCGAACCGTTCGAGAAGACCCGGCCGGTCGAGACGTTCAACACGCTCACCTGCGCGGGGCTGAAGAGCATCGGGTCGATCTTGTAGAAGTCCCCGCCGTATTCGCGAAACAGGTCGTGGAACAGGCGGCCGTGGTCCTTCGAGGACGAGGACGGAAGACGGTCGATGACCTCGTCGACGTCGCGGTCGTCACAACGGGCCCAGAGAACGACGCGGGCGCCGTAGAGAACGGCGTCGTTGGTGCGGCCGATGGCGCGCAGCGCGTCGGGAGTGCCCGGGGCGATGGGACAGCAGCCGGCCCCCGCCACGATGGACGTCAGATCGAACCCGAGCTCGAGCAGCTTGTGGAGCGCCGTCTCCACCGAGCGCGCGGCGATCTGCGTCGAGCCGACCAGGCTGCCGGTCGATGCGGCGATCAGGGTCAGGCTGGCGGGAGCGACGCCGCAGCGGGAGGCGACGTGGTCGGCGACATCGGCGCCCGGCAGGACGCCGGTCTCCAGCAGCAGGACGGTCGTCTCGGAACGCGAGCGGAGGGGATATTTCTCGAACAGCGGCTCGGCGGCCGCGAGCGAGCGCGCCGGCCCCGATCCCATCGCGAAGAACGTCCCGACCTGGATTCTCCAGCCGGCATACTGGGACGCCATGCAGGCCACGAGCGGCTGATCGACGACGACGCGCGCCTCGAGGATGGTCGCCCGGCCCAGGCGCGCCGCCTCGACGCCGACGCGCCCCAGGCCGCCGAGACAGCACTCCGCGTAAAGCCGTCCCGCCTCGATCGACCCGGTGGCCCGCACTCCGGCGTCGATCAGCCGGGCGCCGTGGGCCAGCCGCGACACCTCGACGCCGAGGGGAGCGGCCTCCGACGCGAGAGTGTCCGCGAGGCGCGCTGCCCCGGCGTGCATCTGTTCCAGAATCGCGCTCACGGCGTGCCTCCCGGCACCAGGATCTCGCCGACCCCACCGCCCGACGCATCGCCGACGTGCCTGAGATAGGGGGCGCGGCGTGCCCGCGGGGGGACCGGGAATCCGGCCGCGACCAACCCCTCGAAGAATATTTCAAGGAAGGGGAGGCGGAACGTGCCGGCCGGCGAAAACGTGGGGAGTGGATCCATCCCGCCGAGAGCCAGGATCGTGCCGCGCTTCATGAGACCCCCCGCTCCGCGGCCCAGCTTCCCGAAGACGAACAGACTTCCCGCCAGCATGCCGCAGGCCGCCCCCTCGCCGAGATCGCCGGCGACCGCCACGAGACCCCGTCGCATGCGCAAGGCGGCCATCCGCCCGGCACTCCCCTCGACCAGGATCGTCCCCCGGTTCATTCCGCGCGGGCTCCCCGGCACGGGCGCCGCGAGATGATCGCCGGCGTCGCCCCGGATCCGCAGCAACCCCCCGGCCAGGCCTTCGGCGGCGTGATCGCCGGCCGCGCCCTCGATCAGG
>Ga0209157_1002376_pt1 | contig 15065 bp, 9 predicted proteins | sample GraSoiAngelo_135_FD_185892 | JGI IMG/M metagenome (GOLD analysis project Ga0209157, IMG submission 185892) | Grasslands soil microbial communities from the Angelo Coastal Reserve, California, USA - 14_0929_05_40cm (SPAdes) (version 2) | ecosystem: Environmental > Terrestrial > Soil > Grasslands ... | reverse complement strand
CGCCTTCCACTTCGATCGCGGCGACGACGACGAGCGCGCCGTCACGTGGCTCGGGCGCGCCGGCGAACGCGCGAAGCGACTCTTCGCCAATGCAGAGGCCATACACAGCTTCAGCCGCGCCATCGAGCGGGCCCAGCGGGACCCTGGGCTCTCCGATCGAGTGCCGTCGTTGCTTCTCGCGCTCGCCGAGGTCCGCGGACACATCGGTGAGTACGACCTGGCGCTTCGCCTCTTCACACAAGTCCGCGATTCGACGAACGACGTTCGGGCCTGGCGTGGAATGGCGACGATGCTCCGCAACCTTGGCGAATACGCGCGGGCCCTCGCCTTGATAGAGGAGGCCGTTGTCGCGCTGCCGGGGAACGCCGCCGACGTGCTGCCGCTCTCGCTCGAGAGAGCACAGACGCTCTCGGTGGAGGGTCGGTTCACGGACGCGATCGATGTCGCCCGCTTCGCACTAGCTGCTGCTGGAGCGCGACGCGACACCGTTGTGGCCCAGCTTCTGGTGCGGTTAGCGCGTTCCGAGGCGGTCGCGGGGCGCGGAGAAGAGGCGCTCGCTCATGCCCGAGAGGCCCTGGAGATCTCTCGCGAGTATGGCGACGTCGCCGGCGAGCTCGCCGCGCTCCGGGTTAGTGGCGACAGCTACCTGAGGCTTCAGCGGCTCGAAGAGAGCGCGGAGGCCTACGGGCAGGCGCTGAAGCTTGCGGAACGGGTCGGCGCGGTTGCGGAGATGGCCGGCGGTCTGCTTAACCTGGGGTTCGTCGAGCGGCGACGGGGCAGGCTCGAAGATGCGATCGCCTGGGATCGGCGTGCCGCGCTGGAGTTCGACCGCATCCACCATGGATCAGGGCGCGCCACGGCTTATGGGAATCTCGCCTCGCATCTCATGATGCACGGTGACTACGCCGAGGCGCTGCGATACGCGGAAACCGCCCTCAAGGTCGCTGAAGAGATCGGGCACGTGTACACGGTCGCCGACGTCTACCAAACGATCGCCTCGGTGCACCTCGGCCAGGGAGGAGATTTCCGTCAGAGCGCATCCCGGGCGGAGCAGGCAGCAAAGCTGTTCATCGAACTAGGCGCGCGCCCGCAGGCGGCGGAGGCCTTGCGGACCGCAGCCGACGCCTTGCGGCGTCTTGGAGACGAGGAACAGGCCCGCGACACGGAGGCGCGGGCCCGTTCGCTCCTCGATTCTTAGCTGGTAGCGCTCATTGATCCCACGAGTTATCGGGACTCGGGCAGTCCGGATACGTCGGATCGGTCGGATTCGCATCGCACAGGACGAACTGGAGAGGTGGCGCGGTGTCGGCGGTGTGCGGATGGATCTTGGTCTCCCCGGTCAAGGTCAAGACCGTCGGCGGAGGCGGGCTCGCGGTCGTCGAGTCATAGCTGTGGTCGTAGCAGAACCGGGTCGTTCCGCAGAGCGCCAAGGCGTCGTTACCGGGTGTAGCCGGATAGGTGGCCGTCCTGCTGCCACCGTTCGAGTCGCTGATGAAGAGGTAGTACGTCACGAAGTCGCACGGCGCGGTCGCTATGGTGAACTCGAAGTGGAACGCCGCGTCGCCGCTCGGCCCGGGGCCCGGTCGAACTTGGTAGGTTCCTGAGCCGGTCTTGATGTTCGCGCACGCCGGTCCCTGGGTATCGACCGCCGCCGCTGGGCCTGGGAAGTAGCCGCTCGTTAGCAGGACCGCGAGAGTCAATACCAGGATGCGTCTCATCTCACCCTCCTCCTACTTCACGGCCTGCACGAACAGTGGGTGCAGGCTTCCGTCAGCAAGCTCGAGCGTCCACGTGTAGCACTTGCCGATCCCTGATGGGATGGCGACGTTGGCGACCCACTGGCCGCCCTTTGAGTCGTAGCGAATCATCGTCGCGCCAACCTGCCAATTGAAGACCGGCGATCCGATGGCCGCCCGGTTAACACAGCTCACCTCTTGGAGCTGGGCACCTGCGATGGCATTACTCGTCGTGACGTCGAGACCGTTGAGATCGCGGAGGATCCACTTCGGAGTGAACCCCTGGCCGCCGTTCACCTGGTTCGCGTCCGGCCAGTTCTTCGCCGGGGCGAAGAACCCCACGAAGCTGTAGACCGCTGGCAGCGCGGAGTCGCCGACGACGCTGAACGTCCGTGACGCGGTGCCGGTGCCGTCGAGTGGCACATCGCTGCCGGTCAAAGTCAGCGTGTAGTCACCGAGCGCCCACGACCCGCCGGGTGGCACGAAAGTCGCCCTCGGGCCTGTCGCGGTCAGCGACGTGGACGGTCCCGTTAGGCTCCATGCGAAGCTCATCGTGCCGCTCTCGGGGTCACTTCCCCCGCCGGTCGCGACCACCGTCGCGCTCGTCCCGAACTTCGTTCCGTCCGTTGGCGTGTAGATGGCAACGTCGCGCGGCGGCTTCCTCGTCACGTGGAGTGTCGTCGTGCTGTTCGGGTCACCTAGGTCGAGCGCGCTTCGCTGGAACATGTCAGTGACGAGCGTGCTCACGGTGCATATGCCACCTGGAACCAACGCCGAGTCGATCTGAGTCTGGAACATCAAGTTGAACGGTGGGGTTCCGGTGGGCGCGCCACCGGTGTGGGGGACGGCGGTGGCGATCGGGAAGAATGGCGTTCCGGGGCAGTGGTAGATGAAGTCCGCCACGGAATTCGCGTTGTAGCTGACCGCTTGCGCCTGGACGGTGACCTTTGTCGCTCCTACTGCGATGGTGACGACCTGGCGGAAAGCGGGATCGGGCGACTCGTCCGGCAAGGTCACGCGCTTTCCATTCACGAGGAACTCGATCGTGCAGTTCTTGAGACCATCCGTGGCGCCCGACGCCACGTTCACCGTCTCGCTGAAAGGCGCCGTCTCGGTGCCACTCGTGACCGTCTGCGACGTCGGGGCGAATGTGACCGAGAGGTCGCCGCTGCACATGCCCGAGACCACCTGCGGGGTCACCGTGGCGGGCAGGTCCTGCAGGCTGTCCTCGATCGCCCGGGCGACGCCCGTGGCCGAGATGCCCTCCTTGAGGACACCTCCTGTCGCATTCACGATCCGCGTGGCCTGACCTGCGCTACCGCCGATCGAACACGGCGGTGTGTAGTCCGTGCTACCGCTCGTCGGGTCGCCGTTGAGACCGAGCGAACTCCCCCCGCTGTTGACGCTGACCGCGATGACCTTGATGTTCGCCGCGCTGAGGTCGGCCGTCGCACTCGCCTCGGTGATGTCGTTTGCCAGGCCGGAGAGAGTTTTGCAGACGGGATCGTGATCAGGGTTGTCGCCGATCCAGACCAGGATGCGCGTTGAGTCGCTTCGCCACTTCACGTCGAAGCCTGGGCTTGTCGGCGCGGAGATCTCCGTCAGGGCGAAGAGCGATCCTTCCGGACGGTCACTGCCGCCCGATGCGGTCCAGCCAAATGTCGTATCCACCTGGAGCGCCGGAGCCAAGTTTTGCAGCGTGCCCGTGAAGGAATCGTTTAGATCGATCGACCCTCCGGCCGGCTCATCTCGGGTGACGATCCGGGTATCCGCGCTGCTCACCAAAGGATAGAAATAGGCGCCGGCGACGGGGTCCGAGTGGATCGTGACCCCGACGATGTCCCCGGCAAGGATGTCGAGACCGCTCTCCCCGAACTCGATGGCGGAGTCTTCCGTCGCAAAGGATGGATAGCTGCCGCCGAAGCGCGTCTGGAGCGTGGGTCTCGGGTCATGCACGGTACCAGCGCTGATGACGTGGATGACATTGGGGTTGTCCGAGTCCCTTCGGAGAACCTTGAGCTGGATCCCAGAGGGGACGCCAGGCTGGCCATTCCCCAGCCTGCCACCAGTGAATTGCGCCTTCCACCTCTTGATCGTGGCTGGATGAGTTGCGACGTACGGCGTGACGTATGTGTCCGCGTAATTGGGGGCACCGCCCTGGGTGATCGTGCTAGCGATCGAGGCCGTCGGCAGACACGGCGTCTGGATGTTCCGGCCGATCGCGTCCAAGGCCGCCTGTCCGCCATCGTCACTCGCGGGAATCGGCGCGGCGTTTTTGAAGACGTAAGGGTCGTATGGGAAGTCTTTGTAATCGCCGGCACCGAAGCGTGCGGAGGTCGTGCTCTGGCTCACCGTGTTGAGGATCGCCACGGAGCTGCACTTCAACGTGCCGATCAATCCCGTCTCACTGCCGGTCGAGTCGAGCAGAAAGTACACGTCCGGCTTCGGCGGGATCACCGGCGGCGTGACGCTGTTCGTGAACATCGCGGACTGGCCCGGCGCAAGAAGGTCGTTGGTCGCGGGGGTGATCGAGGTCACGGTCGGTGGAGCCGGGTTCTTGTGGACATCGAAGATTTCAAAGCCACCGGTGACGAGCTTGAGCTCATCCGCTCCGGCCGCGAGTCTGCTCGGGAGCGCGAAGGAGAACAGGCCAGGGGGATTCGGGAGGCCCTGCCCATGCGTGTAGATGAAGGACAGCGGAACGCCGGTCCCCGGAGGAGTGCCGGCCGGATTGTTGAGGACAAGGCCACCCTTGAGCACGAGCAGCCGGTACGGACTATCCGGATCGTCCGTCGTCCGCGCACTCGCGGCGTGGTAGCCCTCGATGAGGCCCGTCGCGGTGTTGCCCGCGGCCACATATGCGTCCATCGCGGCGACGCCCGTCAAGGTTCCGCCCGGGACCGGAACTGTGCATTCCGCTCCGGTGGGAATCGTGCCGCCGAACCGGCAGAGGGCGTACTCGAAGTCGGGTTTCTCGAGGACGGTCACGCTGTTGTCCCATGGGCTCGTCGAGCTGTCGACGTTCATGACGGTCTTGTCCGCAGTTAGCTGCGCCCCCGAGGCGATGTTGTACGCACCGTCAGGGTCCGTGTTGTCGGCTGGGACGTACGAGGAGTGGTACGTGCTCGAGCGCGGGTACGGCTGGCCACCGAGGTTGTGCGTCATCTCTTGGGCGATGACCGCGCCCGTGTAGGAGACTTGCGCGGGCGTGCTGCCCACTTTGGGTTTGTCCGAGACCGCGCGGGCTACCGATATCTTTCCGCCAACCGCGGCCATACCTAGCGCGCAACCCTGGCCACTTTCAAAGCTGATGCTCTCGCCGTAGACGCCCACGATGTAGTCGGCGGCGTCCTCGGCGCCATCGGGTCGCGCTGCCGTCTGCGCCGCGTTGAAATTGTCGAGCCTCGTCCCAAGCAGCGGTGCCAGCGAGGTGAACACCGTCTGCGTCGCGCAGAACTTGGTCGCCGTCACGCCGCCCACGGTCTTGGTCTGGAAGGCCCCGGCGATACCGCTCACGTCCAAGAGGCTCGGGTTGATGTCGTAGCGAATCCCGCCGGTCCTCCCTGCGAGGATCAGCGAGCCGGCCGGCCCTGCGGGAACGGGCAGGACCCGAAGCACCGTTTGAACCGCGTTCTGCACAGCGGTCCGGTCGCTCTCGCTGAACTGTGTCACCGTGGATGTGCCGTCGCCGATCGGCTGAAACAGGATGCGGATCGCCTTGGACTCCTGATCGATCGTTTTGGTCGTGCTGAAAAGCGCCGTCCTACCGGCGTTGGTCTTAGTTGCGGAGACCTTCTGGTCGTAGGTGACCTGGACTGAGAAGGTGGCAGGGAAGCTCGGGAAGATCGCCGGGGTACCGGTGGCCGGCGGTGAGACCGAGATCGGGATGCTCCCCGCCACGAGGAAGAGCGGATCGTGCTTCGAATCGGTGTTTGCCGGCGGTGCTGTAAGGGCTACGGAGGACAGGCTGAGGGCGTTAGACGCGTTGAGAGCCGGACTTGAGGTGTGGGTCGACCCGCCCCAGGTCGCGGAGACGGTAAGGGACGCGGCCTTGATGGTGACGCCTTGACTGCCCCCGAGGGTGCACGTCGAAGCCGGTGGCAAGGTCATGTAGAGGCGAACGAGGATGTCTTTGCCGCGCGTCAGCCGGTCGTACGAGCCGAGACCTTGATTAACCTCCCACCGACCCAACGTCGGCACGAGCTGCGTGTCGCTGCACGCCGCCTCGGCAATCAATGTCGGAAAGCCGACGAATCCGACAGCCCACACGAGGATCGCGATGGCAAGCCGACGAACCAGGAAATGACGACCACTCACAGCCTCTCCCCTTCCCCGCGCGCACGTCGATCAATACACGCGAGCACCAGCGCGCCACCGTGCGGGCAGCGCGAACATTTCGTGCTGCAGCGACGTAAATATGAGAAGCCCCGCCCGCGCCTTCCCCACACATTCCCCCGACGTGACGTGTGGAATATACGCCTGAACGGTGCACTTCCGCGTCGGCGGCTCGCCGCGGTGGCGCACGACGGAGATCATCCGCGCTACACAGTGATCACCCCGGCTGACCCATCGCATGTAGACCGGCAACGCTGCCGGTCGTACCCTCCCTCTGGACGGGGAGGGGACATGGTCGACGCCTGGGACGTCCTGCGTAGTCGGCTCGACTACGCGTCCTTCGTACCTACGCCGCTGCCGGACATCGAGCGTGCGGACCTGAGCCGGCGTGGCGGCGGACGGTACACCGTGCTGAAAAACCCACACGGCGATGGGGGCGCGGGCCGTTATGCGCGGCTCGAGCCGGCCGACGTTGCCTTGTATGAGCTCATGGACGGCCGCCGCTCCGTGCAGGAGATCCTCGTCGAGCACCTCGAGCGTTCCGGCACATTCGCGCTCGAGCGGCTTGCCCGGCTCACGAGCGCGCTGCGCGTGAACGGCTTCTTCGGGGAGGAGCCGCCGCCGATCTACGAGAAGCTCGGTGCGATCCGCGCCCGACGCGATCCCCTCACCCGGCTGTCGCTCTTGCTGCGCCGCCTGATCGTCTGGGATATCGCCCGCTGGACGAATGCCGACCGCGCCGTCGACCGCGTTTACCGGCTCATCGGATGGTTGGCGTTCACGCGGATCGGCGCGACGATCCTCGTCGGCTTCGGGCTTCTCGGTCTCGTCCTCTGGTTTGAGCAAACACGCTCGCCGATCCATCAGCTCGTCACCCTCAACGGGTCCTACGTACTCGGTCTGATCGCTCTCACGCTGTTACAGGTTCTGTCGATCTCTGTGCACGAGGCCGGCCATGCGCTCGCCATCCGTCACTTCGGGCGCCACGTGCGCCGGTTCGGGGTCGCGATGTATTACCTCTTCCCGTGCTTCTACGTCGACTCGACGGACATGAGCCTCGGCTCGCGACGGCAACGGGTGATCGTGTCGCTCGCTGGGCCTTTCGCGGGCCTCACGGTCGCCGCCGCGTGCAGCCTGGTCACTGAGCTCGCCCCTAATACGCTCGCCGGTGCGATCGCCTTCAAGGCTTCAAGCCTCCTGGTCTTCCAGTTCGTTCTGAACCTTCTTCCGATCCTCGAGCTCGATGGATACCACGTCCTCGTCGACGCTCTCGATGCTCCCTTCCTCCGCCAGCGTGCGCTCGCCTTCGTGCGTGGGCAGGCCGTCAACAAGCTCCGCCGGCGCGCGCGGTGGTCGCGGGAGGAGGTCGGCCTCGCCGTCTTCGGTTCGGTGGCCATCTTCATTTCGCTTGCGACCTTGGCGCTCTCGCTTCTCATCTGGCAGACCCGAATCGGGATCGCCGCGAAAGAGCTGCTTGCGATCGGCCCCGCCGGGGTGCTGATCCTCGTCCTCATCGCGCTCGTCTTCGTCGGTCCGCTCGCCGTCGCGCTGGCGGCCAGGGCTGTCGGCGCGGCTCGGACCGCGACCCGCCTCGCTACGGCACGCCGGGCGCGGGCGGCAGAGCGCGAGCTTGTGGCTCGCATCGCTCTCCTGGCGCGAGTTCGCTTCCTCGCCGGCCTGCAACGCCCCGCCCTGGCCGCCCTCGCGTCGCACCTCAATGTCGAGAGCGTCGGTGAGGGGCAGATCGTTTTCGCCGCCGGGAGTGTTGGTGATCGGTTCTATCTGGTCCGTTCGGGCCGTCTCCGAGCCATCGCTCCGGACGGTACGGAGTTCGGCACGATCATCCCGGGAGAAGGTTTCGGCGAGCTCGCACTCCTCGATCAGACGGTCCGCTCGGCCACGATCCAGGCGATCGAACCAGTCGAGCTCTGGTCGCTCGGTCGAGGTCATTTCAACCGGTGGGTGAAGGACCGCTACGAGGTGGTGGCCCGCATAAGGGCGTCACGGGGGGAGCGGGACGCGCTCGCCACGCTTCCGTTCTTCAAGGGACTGAACGGTCAGGAGCTCGAGCGAATCGCCGCTCGGCTGCAAACGCAGCGCTTCGGAGACGGCGACGCGGTCTTCTTCGCGGGGGAGCCGGGCGACCGTTACTACATCATCCGGGAGGGGAAAGCCCTCGTGACGCTGGCCGACGGGCGACCGGCGCGGACGCTGGGTCCGGGGGATGGCTTCGGCGATCTGGCGCTCCTCTTCGGCCGGCCGCGGTCGGCGACGGTCACCGCGGTCGGACCCCTGGTGGTCGCCGCGCTCGAACGTAACGACTTCCTGGCCCTGGTCCGGAGCTCTGGCGAAACAGAGCGTGAATTCCGCGTGCGAACGGGCCATTATGTTGGGGCCGGCTTGGGGGAGGCGGTGGCGGGAGCCTAGTGGATTGCTGGATTTGCGAGCGAACGGCGCTCGCGGCTTGTAGATTCTGCGGCCGCGGGACTTGCCGCGAGCACGCCAAGAATCATCCATTCATCCTGGAGCTCGTTCGCGGGAAGCAGCACGACGGCCTCCGAGCGCTGGTGGTCGAGGACGCGGTGCACTGCGGCGTCTGTCGACCGAGAGGCGAACCGGTACCGATGCCGGAGCTCGAGTAGGGCATCGGCGCGCTGAAGGGAAGTGGGAAGGTTAGGTAGATCACACACTGCGAGTGACACAGGGCGACGAGCCGCGGACGGTGGCGGCGCAGGCTCACTGTCATATCAACAACAGTGAAAGAAGGAGCAGCGATGTCGAGTAAGAATCTCGAGAAGGTCATTCAGCGCGCGATCAGCGACGCAGCGTTCCGCCGCCAGCTGCAGTCCAACCCGGAGGCGGCACTCCGCGGGTTCAAGCTCAGTTCGGATGAGGTCGCCGCACTCCGCGCCAACGACGCGGGTCGGCTCATGTCCCTGGGTGTCGATCAGCGGATGAGCAAAGCCTTCACGATTTTCGACGCGAACATGTCGAACCGCGCGTCGGTCGACGGCTTGTCCATCGGCGGCTCGGCCATCTCGGACCAGGGAGTCGCGCGAATCGCTAGCGCCGAGGTCGGAGATCCGGGCAACGTCACGCGCGGCGCGAGCATCGACATCGACCAGACCCAACGGGCGGGCGAGCGCTTCCCGAGCGACACGAGCTCGGCGCGAAGCGCCAACGTGGACATGGATCAACGACGCGGCGAGCGCCTCGCCGGCGATGCCAGCGGCGGCGCGACGAGCTCCAATGCCGATCTTGCCCAGCGCGCAGGCGAGCGCGCGGTCGGAGAGGCGAGCTTCGCCACGAACGCGAACGTCGACCAGGCCCAGCGAGCCGGTGAGCGCATCGGCAGTGACGCCAGCTTCGCTACGAACGCGAACGTCGACCAGGCCCAGCGAGCCGGTGAGCGCATGGCGGGTGACGCCAGCTTCGCTACGAACGCGAACGTCGACCAGGCCCAGCGAGCCGGTGAGCGCATCGGTGGCGACGCCAGTGGTGTAGCCCAGCACGAACCAGGTTCGTTCGGCGATCCGATCAAGCCGGTCATCGACGTAGACACGGACACCGCTGCTCGTAGCGTGGTCCACGACATCGCACCGACCGACCTCCGAGGCGGCTTCGTCGACGAAGACACCGTGCGTAGCGCGGTGCGCGACGTCACAGACGTCGACCTTCGGGGAGGCCTCGTCGCTCCGGTCGAAGGAAGCCCGGAAGCCTGGGCGTTCCAGAACGCCGCTGACGCAAGCGACGCGTCGGCTGCGACCGAGGGCACGATGCGCAGCTCGATCCGCGACATCGCGCCTCCAGACGTGAGCAGCTCGTCCACATACAGCGGCGACGACCTCGCCGGCCCCGGTTACCTCGCGAGCTCCGACACGGACGCGGTCCGCGCGGTGCGCGACGTCACCGACGTCGACCTGCGGGGAACGGCCGCGGCGTTGAGCGGAGACGAGATCCGGGCCGTGCGCGACGTCACCGACGTCGACCTGCGCGGCACGGCCGCGACCTTGAGCGGAGACGAGATCCGCGCCGTGCGAGACGTCACGGACGTCGACCTGCGCGGCACGGCCGCGACAAGCTTCACCAGCGACCCCGGCATGATCCCGAATGCGGATTCGGCCGAGGCTTACGAACCGACCTTCCACAGCGGCGGGACACAGGGCGACGCCTTCCTGACAAGCGATGAGGCGAGCCAGTACAGCGCCGGCAGTGCGGACGCCTCCGGCACGGCGAGCGACGAGGGTCAGCTGTACAACCCGGCCGCCGACGCGACGACCGCCATCCCCGAGCACCACGGCGGCGACGCGATCGGGAACACGACCACCGGCGACCCCGAGATCAGCGCGTAACGCACGTTCCTGGAACACTCGAAGGCGGCCTCCACGAGGAGGCCGCCTTCGTCGTCAGTAGCGAACGTCGCCCTTGAGCAGCTCCCGATCCACGATGTCGATGTGCCGCCGGCCGATCTTTATGGCCTTTCGGTCCTCGAGGTCCGCGAGCACGCGGTTGACCGAGACACGCGCCGCCCCGACGAAGCCGGCCAGATCTTCCTGCGTCAGCTCGACCTGATCCGTCCCGGATGCTTCGGATATGTCAAGCAGGCACTTCGCGACGCGACCCGGAAGATCGAGAAAGACCAGATCCTCGACATGTCCCGTGCTTCGGCGCACCGTCTTCGCGAGCAGACCGAGCATCCGTCGCATCGAGTCGGGATTGCGCTCGAGCACGGCCATGAAATCCGCGCGCCCCAACGCGAGTGCGGAGGTGTCGGTGATCGCGGTGACCGAAGCGGAGCGGCGAGCGTCGTCGAAGAGGGCGAGCTCGCCGAACACATCGCCACCTCGTTCTAGCGCGATGACCACCTCACGTCCGGAGTCGTCAGGCACGGAGACCTTCACCGTTCCCGCAGTGATCAGGTAGACCTGGCCGGCCTCGTCATCGCGGTGAAAGACGACCTCGTCACGTGCGAAGTGGCGGGGGCGCATCTTCGCAGCGATCGCTAAACGATCGACCGGGCTCAGGCAGGCGAAGAGAGGGCTCTCGCTGAGGTAGTCCGCGATCTTTGCGTAGTCCACCCGCGGAGATACTGCGGCTGGGGTCAAGCCGGCTCGCGTACCGCTGTGATTGCTCAGCGATTCCCGTCGGCCCAAACGGCAGAAGCGTCAGACTTGCACGTGTGTCGTCCGACTTTGCCGGATTCCTCGTGCTTTCGATCATCGTGATCGTGACCCCTGGACCTGACACCGCGCTCACGATCCGTAACACGCTCCTGGGCGGGCGTGCCGGAGGTGTCGCGACGGCCGCCGGCGTGGCGCTCGGACAGGCAACGTGGTCGGTCGCGACAAGCGCCGGCATCGCCGCTCTTCTCGTCGCTGCGGAGCCGGCCTTCGTGGCGCTCAAGCTCGCCGGTGCCGCGTACCTCGTGCTCCTCGGGGCCCAGGCCCTCGTGTCCGCTCTTCGCCTCGGCCGATCGACCGAGGCCGCCGCGACCCTACAGCGGGCTGGCCCTCGTCCGGCGACCGCCCTGCATCAGGGCGCGGTCAGCAACCTCACGAATCCGAAGATGGCGGTGTTCTTTCCGAGCCTGCTGCCGCAGTTCGTCTTACCAAACATGAGCTCATTCGCCGCGTTACTGACGCTGGGGCTGATCTTCTGTGTCATGACGCTCTCGTGGCTCACCGTCTACGCGTTCGTGGTCGCGCGCGCGGGCGACGTGCTGCGGCGCGCTCGAGTCCGCAGGGTCGTCGAAGGCCTCACCGGCACGGTACTCGTGGCGTTCGGCATCCGCGTGGCGACGGCACCGCGCTAGCGAAGCCCTAGCCGCGCACCATCCCGTACCGCTTGCCCTGCGCGGTCATGCGTACGAAGTAGCGGAGGCGAGTCGCAAAGGTCTTGGGCCGTCCGCGCGCCCCCTCGATCCATCCGAGCCGGATCCGCTTATACGCCTCCGGTAGGCGATGGAACTCAACCCATGCGCCTGGCACGGTGCGCAACGCGCGCCTGATGTCGGGCGCGACGCGTAGCGGCTCGCGCTTCACGGCCCCGCCGATCGCGGCGAGGCCAGCCGGCGTCATGCGGCCCTCCCTGATGAGACGGAGCACGCGGGCTTTGTTCATCTCCGACAAGGGTGAGCCCCTGCGCCGCGGCGTGAAGCGCTGCGCGCGCGAGTGCGGGCCGAGCTTCTTCACAGTGCTGTCGATCCACCCGAACGCCAAGGCTTCGTCGACGGAATCGTTGTAACTGATCGACCGCTTCCCGCTGCTCTTGTCGTGGTAGACGAGCCAGATCTCCTTCTTCTTCGCGTGGTTGCGCTTGAGCCACGCGCGCCACGACGCGCCTGTGCGTGCGTCGAAGGTCTCGCCGACGTCCAGGGCCGGGATGCTAGCTTTGCGCGGGCGCCATCCGCAGGCGGAGTAGCCGCTCGAAGCCCGGTACGGAGCCGAGCGCGACGACGAGATAGCACGCCGCGGCGGCGATGCCGACCGCCGTGAAGCCGATGAAGAGCGCAGCGCCGACCGCGATGATCGAGCCGAGGACGGATGCGGCGCCGTTCACGGCCCACGCCCATGAGACGAGGTGCTCGTCCTGGCTCCCGGCCGAGGCGATCACCGTCGGGAAGACGGAGCCGAGCGGCAGCCCGATGGCCATGGAGGCGATGCACGCGAGGAGCGCGCGCGCGGGCAGGGTCCACGACAGCGTGGCCGCGGCCACATGGTCGAGCGCGAGGAGCGCTAGGACAAGGACGAGAACACAGCCGAGCGCGGCGCCGGCGACGCCGAGTCGGGCCCGCGCCACCGCTGCCGATCCGGCTGCCGCTCCGATGAGGAGCGCCGCGAGCCCGAGCGCCAGCGCAAGCGCGGGCTGTCCGAGATAAAGCGTGAGTCGCTGGAGGAGGACGATCTCCGCAGCGATGAACCCAAGGCCGACCATCACCGCCTGCAGCGTGGTGCGCCGTCCGAGCGCGCTCCTAAGTGCGGGCCCGGACACCCGCCGCAGGGGCATCAGCAGTAGGCCGTAGGAAAGAGCCAGCGCTGGCGCGAGCGCGATGAACAGGATCACGTACGCGACGGGCACCGCCTTTTCGCCGGAGTTCGCGAAGAAGAACGGCCGGTCATCGGTGGCCGGCACGTTGTTGCGTGTCGCCAGCGCTTCAGCGAACGAGCCCGTCCGCCCGAGCGGGTCGAACACGATCTCGAAGCCGTTGCGCTGCGCAAAGCTGCGCATCGCGGCCACTTCGGTCGCGCCGAATGCTCGAGGTCGGGCGAGCAGCAGACCGAAGTCGCTGTGACGGAGGACCATGATGTGCGCCTGCGGATCCGCGACGCCACTACGGCGCAACGCTCCGATCGCGAGATCCGCGGTGTTGAGCATCTCGGTTGGCGGCTCGCGATACCAGCGGCCGACGGCAAGCGTACCGTCCGCGTTGACGTGCGCGAGGTAGTCGCCGAACGCTTCAGCTGTGTAGAGGTAGCTCTCGGTGAGCGCGTACGAGCCGCTCGCCAGGGCCGCCAAGCTGTCGACCACGGTCATGACCATGAGGTCGTACTGGTCGGTCGAGCGCTTGACGAAGCTGCGGGCCTCGTCGTCGTAGACCGTGACGCCTGGAGCGGTGTAGATGTGGCCGTTGTAATCGGCGAGCTGGCCCCGCATCAGGCCGGACACACCACGGTTCACTTCGATCGCGTCGACGCGCGTGGCGCCGTGGACGAGCGCGTTCTGGATATCGATCCCGCCGCCCGGCCCGATGACGAGCACGTGCGGTCGCGTCACGAGCTCATAGGGCGCGGCGATGATGGTCGCCCGCAGGCCCTGCATGTCACCCGACCCGTCCAGCACCTGCGTCGCCGCGTTCAGATCGAGATACATCACGTCCGCATCCGGCCGCGGCCCGGTGTAGTCCGTAGACATCAGGAAGCGATAGAGGATGCCGGTCTCCTGATTGCGGTAATGGACGGCGTCGACGCGCGCGTACGGGTCCCACCGCGTAGCGAGATGCGTGATCACACCGCCGTAGACCCGGGTCTTGTCCGGTCCGGGCTGCGGCGAAGCGATCGCGTCACCGGCGATCGTCAAGGCGACCATCGCCGTCACGGCGCCGGCTGCTGCGACCGCGAGACGGAGTCTCGGCCCACCCACAGCGAGCGCGGCGGTCGCAGCGAGCACCGCTGACAGGCCGTAGAGGCCGGGAGCGCCGAGCAACGGAAGGCCGACGAACCCGAGCAGGCTGCCCACCGCCGCGCCGCTCAGGTCCGCCGCGTAGAGGCGCCCGGCATGCGCCGGGTCATCGCGGAGGAACCGGACCACGATCCAGCTCGCGAAGATGAACGGCATGGAGCCGGCCGCGTATGCGACGACGATCGAGACGGCCAGCAGCGACGCCGGGTCGACGTGCGTTTCGAGAAGAAGAGCGCCGATCGCGCTCGCCCCGGCCGCGAGCGCGAGCATCGGTACCGATGGCCGGCGTCGTCGTCGGTCCACGAGCCCGCTGAGCGTGGCTCCGCTGCCGACGCCGAGCAGGGCAACGCTGATGACGAGATAGGTCAGGTGATAGCCGAGGGTCGCGCTGAACACGCGAGTCTGCGCGACTTGGAAGAGGAGGGCGGCGGCTGAAACGAGCGCGATGCATGCATACCGCGAGCGATTCATCGCGGGAGCGTAGGGTCAGTCCGCGCCCGCGGGGCTGTCAGAATCGACGCAACGCTAGATCAGCTTCGCCAACGTGCTCCGTCGCATTGGATGGGGCGGCGCGCGACCGGGTCACGACGCGGATGCGCTTCGCATCAAGTCGGCGGGCGAGCGCCTTCCAATCGGCTAGGTCATCCCGCGATCTCATCTCGGCCGCGTAGAACGGCGCGATGGTGCGGCAGTAGGCGTCGATGGAATCCATGTCGGCCTGCGTCGCGAGCATGGCGCGTTCCTAGAGCACCGGCCGTGCCAGATGTTGAGCGCGGTACAAGCCGATCAGGGTGGAGCGCGGAGCGTCGTAGAAGC
>Ga0209157_1002375_pt1 | contig 15066 bp, 13 predicted proteins | sample GraSoiAngelo_135_FD_185892 | JGI IMG/M metagenome (GOLD analysis project Ga0209157, IMG submission 185892) | Grasslands soil microbial communities from the Angelo Coastal Reserve, California, USA - 14_0929_05_40cm (SPAdes) (version 2) | ecosystem: Environmental > Terrestrial > Soil > Grasslands ... | reverse complement strand
CTTCTATGACGCTGAGGTAGAAACGACGCTGGCCCAGCTGACCTCCATCCTGGAGCCGCTGCTGATCATGTTCCTCGGATTTGTGGTCGGGTTCATCGTCTTGTCGTTCTATATGCCGCTGTACCAACTGATTACCGGTATCAAGTAGTCGCGTAGTCGCGTTATCGCGTAGTCGCCTAAGGACGACATCTGGAGACCCGGAGATCCCTCGGGTCTCCAGACATTTTCAATCCATCTGGACTTTCCTCAATGACTCAAATGGGCTAATGACTGAGGCGCCCTCCCGATTTAGGTTGATGCTTAGGGAGGTGTATCATGGGCGTGGCGCCGCCGGTCGAGTCCCTTGATGTCTGGAAATTGTCCCATGAGCTCGCTCTTGAAATCTACAGGCTGACGCAACGGTTCCCAGCTGAAGAACGATTCGGACTCACAGCGCAGCTGAGGCGAGCAGCCACAAGTATCCCAGCGAGCCTTGCTGAGGGGAACGCCAGGGAGTCGCCACGGGAGTATTTTCACTTCTGTCTCATAGCTCGCGGATCTTTGGCGGAAGTTCGGTACTTCCTGCGACTCTCCGAGACATGGGTCTGATGAATGAAGACACCTTTACGAGCTTTGTGCAGGGATTCGATCGAGTGGGAAAGATGCTGCACTTTCTGATTGTCTCTTTGCGCAAGCGAGCTGCTCATTTAGCTGCGGCGTCGCGTTCCCGCGTTCCCCCGTTCCCCCGTTCCCGGTAGTCAGCGTGACGGCGTCAGCGCACGTGCGTTCGTCAAGGATCGAGCACCTTTAGTTAGGGTCTCTTCCTGATTACCTCGTTTGTTGTGCATGTGTTAGCATACTGGCGCCTCATTCATTTATCGTAATTCACATTACCAGATCAGCCAGCGACAGATTAAGGTGCTTGCTCGCCCCACGTCGGGTCGGAGGTTGACCTGTGACCACGCACTACAGTATCACGCCCGGTAAGAATAGACGCCCGACCCGTTTTTGGCCCGTACTGGTCTCATTGCTAGCCGTGGTTGCGCTGGCGGGGATGGGGAACCGTCAGGTGAGTGGGCAGACGCCAACAACCGGACGCCTAGGGTTATCGATGAGGTGGCGTTTCTGACCAATACCACAGGGACCTGCCCAGACGAGTCGCGGTTGACCAACCAACCGTGTGATCCGACCTTTCGGGTTCGTGCTGCGAACGCTATTGAGAATGCAATTCGGCTGGCTTGGCCGTGAGGTGACTGAATGAACGCCCGGACAAGAACTCTACTCATAGCGTCCGCTCTGCCTGTGCTCGCTAGTGTAATCGTCTTCGGTGTGCCGATAATTGGTTCAAGTAGTCCCCAGTACTCGGGTCCTGTAGTCGCGCGACCGTCCTACGCACCAGGCGGACATGAAGTTGCCTTCTGGACGGATTGGCGTGAGCGACCCGAGATCTGGGCGGTCTCAACGGCCAATGGTCGTCTTCGTCCGATTGCTGACGGATTGGAACCAGCGTGGTCTCCCACGGGCTCGTGGATCGCCTTCGAATCATTTCAGGCCGGCAACTGGAACATCTGGTTGGTTCGACCCGATGGCACGGGTCTGACTCAGTTGACCCGGTCGTCGTCCACGAACCGTGCAGGAGACAGTCAGCCCGCGTGGTCGCCCGACGGCAAGCAGATTGTATTTGGCTCCGACCGTGATCGTTCCGCCGGTTTCTGGATAATCAATGATGACGGCACAGGCTTGCGGAGCGTTATGAACCCTAATCGTCCGCGATCATGGGGTCGTCCGAGCTTCTCGCCGGAAGGAACCCAGATTGTCCTCTCTGAGCTGAACTGTTCCAAGGCCGCCGGCGGCGGCGGATATCTTTGCGCCGGGAGTCATCTTCTGATCGTGAATACCGATGGCACAAGCTTGCGGCAGCTCACGACCGAAGGCTTCAGCGATGCGAACCCAAGCTGGGGGGCACGGGGCATTCTTTTCGATTCGAATCGGCTCGGTCAAGGCATCAAAATGATCCAGTCAGACGGCACAGGCCTTCAAGTAATTCCTAACACCGTCGGTAGCATAAAGCCAACGTGGGCGCCTGATGGCAACAAGTTTGCGTTTTTCCACGGTTTCGGTATCCATGAGTTCGATTTCCTCAATGTGACGGTCCGACCTCTGGTGGAGATCAAGGGGTTTTTGATCCCTATTGACATCATGCCGGGAGTGTCTTCAAAGACCATTAGCTTGAAGGAGACAGGACGGATTCGAGTCGCTATCCTCCCCCTTCCCGCGCGTCATCCACCTCTCCCTGGCTTCGATCCCGTAAATCATCTCAGTCAGACTTTCCTTACCTTCGGCCGCACTGGTGACGAACGGAGCCTGGATTCTTGCGGTGTGGAGGGGGCGAATGTTGTGTGCCAGTTCAAGACTGCGCTGGCCGATTTCCAGGCCGGGGACACGCGAGGGATCCTGCGGGCGTGGAAAGTGAACCGGACTCCGGAGGGGCAAGAATTCTACATTCCCGTGGAAGGACGAGGTGCGGTCCAGATCATGCCCTAGGACCAACTCCGCTTCGTGGAATATGGGCTCGGTCCGGACCGTCAGGCCCTACCCGTACCTACCGAAGCACGTAATGGGGCTTCCGTCAGTTAGCGTGAGGCGGCCTGCTGCTCTTGAACAACCCGCGAGGCTTCCGCGTAGGTAATCCAAATTCCCGACGCGTGGAAGACGATCCAGCGCAGATACCCGGGCAGGGAGAGGTAGTTCGTCTCGGCGCTGTACGGGCGGAGGCCGGCGACATTCGGAAACCCGGAGATGGCTTGAGGGGCCGGTCCGCCAGGGTAGAGCCCCGACACCTCCGATGCTGTGTTGGGTTTGAACACGATCACCACGGCCACGGCCTGCTTGTCCAGACCGAAGGCGACGCCCTGGTCGTCGTAGATCATGCCGGGGAACCCTTCCACGGTGCCCTGCCGGAACCCGCGGCCGAACGCCTTCAAGACATCTTCCGTCCTGTAGCCCACGCCGAGCTCGTCGCTGACTTTTAGCAAACTGTTCGACGTGGAGGCCGCGCTGACCCGACCGCTCTGGATGTACACGACGATGCCCCAGCGGCTAAAGTTGTACACCGTGTCGATTGTCGTTTCGCGAAGGTCAGACGGGCGGCCGAACCTGGTCAAGATCAGGTTCACCCCGGAGCCCATGTTGATGCCGGCGAGGGAAGTCCCCGGGACGATCCGGCGAGAACTGGGCGGCAGCTGGGGACCTGGGGCCGGTTGGAGCGGCAGCGGCTGGGGGACAGGCTGCGGGGCCGGCTGAGGCGCCTGTTGCGGAACCGGTTGATACTGGGCGAACGCAGGTGCGGCAATTAAGAGGAGGACGCATGCTAGGATGGTGGAACGTCGCATCGGTCGGCTCCTTTGGCAAAGGGGTTTCCCCTTTCAGCGGCCGTTTCCTGCCCCCAGCGTTCTTACCCTCGAACAGGTGTGCAACAGACGTCTGGCACAGCCTAAATCGGTTTTGCGGCGGGCATAGGTCACGAAAGGTGCATACACACGTGCGATACCGTCGGGGGCAGGCCGGGTTCACCCTGATCGAGCTTCTGATCGTCGTCGCGATTCTGGTGATCCTGGCCGCCCTTCTGATTCCCAACTTCTTGCGGGCACGCGCGTCCAGCCAACTGGCCACGTGCCAGCTCGACCTGCGCAACATCGCCGCCACGCTCGAGTTGTACTATGGAGGAAACCAGACTTATCCGATGCAGGCGACCTGGCAGAACGATCTCATCACGGGCGGGTACACCCGCGCCGTGCCAAAGTCGCCGATTGACCATGCGGATTATGGTTACGAGACCGACGCGGGGCGGACCGCATTCGTCTTGTGGGACGGACCCGACAAGTATTCCCAGACGGGAATCACCGGCTACGTCGTCTACGCAGCCGTCGGCGGCCTTCAGCTAGGTGTCGCTTCTGTTCCCACCCCCTAGGGTCGGTTGGAGGTCTAAGTGGCGGGGGTGGTGGGTAGGAATGAAGTGCAGAGAAACCTGTTTCCCAGAAACATGTGGGTAGGGGTTTCACCCAGTAAACCAAAGAAGGAGGACACAGGACCATGTTTCAATTCTTTCTGCGCAGGCTTCGCAACGAGCGTGGCTTCACGCTCATTGAGCTGTTGATCGTCGTAGCGATCATCGCGATCCTCGCGGCGATCCTGATCCCGAACTTCCTGCGGGCGCGCGCTCAGTCCCAGGTGGCGGCCACCAAGGGCAACCTGAAGAACGTGGCCACCGCACTGGAGAGCTATCAGGTCGACAACGCGTCCTATCCGGCAGCCTACAACAGCCTGGTCACGGGCAACTACACTCGGGCACTGCCCACCGACCCGTGCTCGGGCTCGCTGTTCGGCGCGTCGCCGGGGTACACATACACGCCGATCCCCGCCACCCTGCCGACCGACTACCAGCTTAAGACGAACTGGGGAACAACCTCAGGGACGACGGGCTACCAGTGCTACAATGCCAACCAGAACAGCAACATTTCATACACACCCGGCGGCGGCCTGTCACAGACGCCGTAGTATCGGAGTAGATCGCACGATGTGGTGAGCGATGCGGCCAGCGTGAACTTTCACCTGGCCGTATCACTTTTTGGATCGACCCTCCGGCAGCCGATCATGAGTGAGAGTGGAGTCGAGGGATTAGGGGCATAGATGGCGAGTCCAACAGAAGCAGTTTTGTGGCGGGCCCGCCTGTGGCTGCTGGCTGGCTGCTTGGCTGCCGTGCCAGCCGTGGCGTTGCGGGGTGCAGATGTCGCGGCGGCAGTGGCTCGTGACCGTGTCGCCGCCGCAGCGTACCAGCGCGGAGTAGCGCTCCAGCACGCACAGCGGTATGACGAGGCGGCGACGGCATTTCGGAACGCCATCGCCACGTCTCCCACCGCGATCGGGGCGTACGCCGACCTCGGAGATGTGGAGCTTTCGCAGGGACACTTCGACGAGGCTGTGCAGGCTTACCGGCGGCTCATGGCAATCTATCCCTACACCTATTTTGGGGAACTATACCGTCGGGTAGGGTTCATCGAGTTGCGCGGCGAAAGCCTCGAGGCTGCCGTGCAGGATCTTCGCCAGGCGAGTGCGCTGGATCCCCAGGACTGGCATGCATTCTACCTGCTTGGACATGCGCAGTATCGCCTGGGCGATCTTCAGGCAGCCCGCACGACCTGGGAGCGGGTCCTCGTGCTGAACCCGGGTTTCCAGCCTGCGAATGAACGACTACGCCAGCTTGACGCCCAGCATCGATAGCCCGCCGCAACCCGACTCGACCCCGGGCCAGATTTTCGCTCGCCTCTCCCGCGCGGCGGGGATCATGCTCGTGGTAGTGGTCCCGATCGTGGTCAGTCCGTGGGGATCGGATGGGTACAACCAGGTGAAAGCGCTGGCCGCAGAAACCCTGGCGGCCGTGGCGGTCATCGGATGGGTAGGGGCCGCTCTGACGGCGGGCAGACCGTCCTGGAGGTTCACCGCAGCGGAGCTCCCTCTCTGGGCGTTCCTGCTCGCCGTCCTTCTGTCGTCGGCGACATCCGTGAATCCCCGGCTCTCCTTTTTCGGTGCGCCCGGCCGGTATGAAGGGCTGTTTGCCTACTGTGCCTATGTCGCCCTGTTCCTGGTGGGCGCGCATTCCTTCGGGTCGCATCAAGGCTTCCGCACGCTCACGCAGGCCGCGGGAATCACCGCGGTACTCACCTCCGCCTACGGGTTGGTCCAGGTTTTTATCCCGCCGCTGTTTGGCGGTGAGGTGTTCATCAGGGAATGGTACAGCGTTCCCGGGATCGCGCGAATCCCGTCAACCCTGAGCAGCCCGGTCGTATTCGGCGGATACCTCGCCTCCATGATTCCACTGTTGCTCGCCTCCAGCGTTGCTCGGCGCGATGCTGCTCGTCTGCCGTGGCTTGCCGCCGCGTGCCTGGCCCTGATTGCGCTGGCGCTTACCCTGGCCAGGGCAGCGTGGGTCGCCGCACTCATCGGTCTGGTGGTTTTTGGCATCGCGGCGGGGCCATCCCCGTGGCGCCGGCGCGTCATCCTGATCGCCGCGGCGGTCGTCGTGGTGGCGTCGGTCGGGCTGCTTGTCAGCCGTGCTGGGCCGCCGGCCGCCATCTGGTGGCACGTCATCGCCTCGGGGGACATCGGCTCGGGTTCGGTAGCCCAGCGGGTGTACATTTGGAGCCGCACGCTCGGCTTGATCGCAAGCCGACCGTGGCTGGGCTGGGGACTGGAGACGCTGGGGACCGTCTTTCCTTATGATCGGGCCTCTCTGGTGCAGGTGTTTGGCCCACGTCCGACCATCGTCGACAAAGCTCACAACGATCTCCTCCAGATAGCAGTCTCGATCGGGATCCCGGGGGCGCTGGCGTATGCAGCGATCTGGGGAGCGGTCGTCTGGAGCGCTGTTCGCGGGTGGCGCCGTGCGGGAGATGAGTCTCGAGTCCTGGCCGCAGGCTGGCTGGCGGCGATCATCGCCTATCTCATACAGGTGCAGTTTTCGTTTAGCGTCGTCGCGCTTGCTCCCGTCGTCTGGCTCCTGTCCGGCGCAGCCTGCGGATGGGGGGCTGATTCAGCTCTATCTGCGGGCAAGATGATGAAGTGATGAGCGCGATGTTTCCGACAGTGAATCGTCTCTCCCTGGCCGGGCGCCTGATCGGCGCGCGGGTCCGCCTGGCGTCAGTCACCCCGCTGGTCGTGCTCCTCATCCTGTTCAAGCTTTCCATTAGCGATGGAGGCCGGCATCCCCCCACACTGTCGCTGGCACAGACCGTCGTCGATCTCCTGGTGATCGTGCTGGCCGCCGCCGGCGCGCTGCAGGCGCCACGTCCTGGCGTTGCGGCGCTCGCGGTCGCCGCGGTCGCTGCAGTCAGCACAGCCTGGTCGGTCCAACTCGAGGTAAGCGTGCAGGCGGTGCTGCGGTGGCTGATGTATGCCGGTTTGCTGGTGGGCACGGCGTCCACGCTGCGCAGCTCTGCAGCCGCAAGACGGCTCGTGGACGGCGCCGTGGTCATCGCCGGATGGCTGTGCCTGATCGGGCTGTTCGTCTTCTGGGGGGCAGGCGATTCCGGACTCCGCTGGTCATCCACCTTCTACTGGCCGAATCCGTTTGCCGCATTCCTGCTGCTGGTGCTGCCGGTGGAGCTTAGCCGATGTGTGTACGCCGCCGCAACGCGGGAGGCGTTGGCCAATGGTGTGCTCAGCGTGCTGCTGGCTGGATCACTCGTGCTCACGTATTCCCGGGCAGCATGGGTCAGCCTGCTCGTCGTCGCCCCGCTGGCGGCCTTCACGGTGCGTGCAGGGTCGTTGATGCGGAGTGTCGGGCGACTCGCGATGATTGGCCTGGCCACCGCAGCTGTGGTCGTCCTGCTCACCCGTGGTCCCGGCACGCAGCTCTTTGAAGGGGGCCTCCCCGGACGGGCCACGTCGACCTACGACGCGGGGGGGTACTCGTTCGTGGGCCGCTTGAACTTCTGGCGCGCGGGTCTGGCCATCTTTGTGGATCATCCGGTGGTGGGAACCGGTCCCGGTACTTTCGGGATCGTGCACGCCGCGTACCAGCGCGACGTGCGCTACTATGCGCGAGATGCGCACAGCCTGTATGTGCAGACCGCGGCAGAGCAGGGGGTCGTGGGCCTGGCGGCACTGGCCGCGCTGTTGGGCGCACTGGTGACAACCTGGATTGGCGCCCTGCGCGCCTCGCAGCAGACCCCGGCGTATCCGCTGGTGGCCGGCATCGGGCTAGGACTTGGCGCATTCTTCGTGCACAGCGGCCTGGACATGGACTGGATGTTTCCAGCGAATCCCGGCATGGCCATGGTCCTTGCCGGTGTGCTTGCCTGGTTTGCGAAGGGCGGCAGGCCGGGTCGCCAAGCGCTGGGGCCGTGGCAGCGTGGCGCAGTGATTGGGGTAATGCTGCTTGCCATGGGGGCGACGCAGGTGATCCACCTTGCGGACCGGATGTTTGTCTCCGCCCAGGGGCTGGCGCGAGCCGGCCGCTGGCGAGAAGCTGCCGAACGGTATGCACAGGCGGCCCGGTGGGATCCCTTCAACTCCAGGATCCCGGCGGCGCAGGCGACCGCCCTCATGCAACTTACTCCGCCGCGTCGTGACGCTGCTGAGGCAGCATTGCGCCGGGCCATGGCGGTGGATCACGTGAACGCGGCACACCCAGCGCGGCTGGCGTTGCTGCTGATGGATCGGACCGGAGGTGAGCCGGGAAACCTCGCCGAGGCAGAAGGGCTGCTCCTGCAGGCGCTGCGGTTGGATCCGTGGAACCGGCCAGAGGCGTATCGGACCTTGGCCAAAATCTACTTGCAGCAGGGCCGCGTTGCGGATGCGGAACGCTTATATCAGCAGGTCGTGCCGCAATATCTCGGAAAAGGATTGGGCAGGCCGACGTTGCTCTATGCCTTCCTGTGGCCCGAAATCACAAATCTGGTGCTGGACGCCGCCGACCTGGCCATACATCGCACGCAGAGGATTGACGCGGTGATGTGGATGCAGGCAGTCCTGGCGGAAGACCCTGGCGCGACGGCGATCGCTCTGCGTCTGAGTGGGCTCTACCTAGAGATGGGACGATTGGCGGATGCACGCGCAATCCTGGAATCGACTGCCGCCAGGGTGCCGGATGATCCGGACATCGTCAAGGCGCTGAGAGCTCTTCCATAAGGTAGGCCGGCATGGAGGGCGCCGCCTGACGCGTCTAGGCGTGAATCTCAGGTGGCATACACACCAAGTAAATGAATCGTCTCGCCGTCAACATTCTTGCCAACCTGGCAGGGCAGGGCTGGTCCATCATCATTTCCCTCTTCGTGATCCCGCTCTACATCAAATTATTGGGCATTGAGGCCTATGGCCTCATCGGCTTCTATGTCATGCTGCAGGCGCTTTCCCAGGCACTGGATCTAGGCCTGAGTCCCACCATCAACCGCGAAATGGCGCGCTACTCGGGCCGCACCGAAAAGGCCGGAGAGGTCCGCGACCTGGTCCGCACACTGGAAGTAGGCTATTGGGCCATAGGCATTGGCCTGGGCGTAGGACTCATCATGACAGCGCCGTTGATCGCACATCATTGGTTGAAGGCCAGTGCGATTCCCGTGGGCGATGTTCAGCGCGCGCTCATGCTTATGGGGATACTTGTGGCCTTGCAATGGCCAATGAGCTTTTACATCGGCGGGCTGCTGGGTCTCCAGAAGCAGCTCGCCTTAAACCTCGTAGCAATTTCCGTGTCTGCGGTGGGCAGCGGCGGTGCCGTGCTGATTCTCTGGCGCGTCTCGCCGACGATTACGGCGTTTTTTACCTGGCAGATCTTCATCGGCGCCGTTCATATCATGATTATCACACTCCTGATGTGGCGGAGTCTGCCTCCTTGTCATCGAGCCCCCCACTTGAATCTCGGGCTCGTTCGAAACGTATGGCGATTCGCGGCCGGGATGGAAGGCCTTGGGCTCTCGGCGATCGTCCTGACCCAAGTGGATAAGGTGATCCTCAGCAAACTGCTGAGTCTGGAGATGTTCGGCTACTACACCGTGGCCGGTGTTCTCGGGCGAGGTCTGTATGTTCTCATCACCCCGGTGTTCAATGCCTTTTTCCCCAGGTTTTCCGCGTTGGCCGCGGTGGACGACGAGGGTGCACTGAAACGCCTCTACCATCGAGGGTCCCAGTTGATGGCGGCGCTCGTCATCCCTGCCGGGGCCGTGGTGAGCCTCTTCTCATACGACATCCTGTTACTGTGGACGGGCAGCGCTGACACGGCGCGGAATGCTGCGCCCATCGCGACTCTGTTGGTGATAGGCACGGCGCTGAACGGGCTCATGAATCTTCCCTACGCTCTGCAGCTCGCCTACGGCTGGACCGGGCTCGGCCTGTCTATTAACTCGTTTTTCATCGTCGTGCTTGTGCCTGCGCTGGTGTATGCCACGCTGCACTACGGCCCTGTGGGAGCGGCGGCGGTCTGGGTGGCACTGAATACAATCTATCTGCTGGTCGGTCTTCCGCTGACCCACCAGCGCCTGTTGAAAGGCGAGGCGGGGCCATGGTTTCGTACCGACGTCTGCTTGCCATTCCTGGCCATGCTGCCAGTGGTAGGGCTGGGGCGCTGGATGCTTGCCGGCCCGACGTCTCCACCACCATCCCTGGGGAGTTTGTCCCTCGTCCTCGTATGTTCGTTATTAGCCGCGGCGGCGGCCGCCCCAGGGATCCGAGACTGGATGTTCGTCCAATTGGCGCGAGTGGCACCAAGCCGCACCTGAGGACATTTCCGGCCGTGTCGATGAGTGCGCACGTATTGAGGTTCAAATGGGAAATCAACAGTGCCCGGCTCGAACTCGATCGTCGAGGATTATCGTCCACGAGCTCCTGGTGGGAAAATACGCTGCGCTCTTTGGGGGTAGGCAACACCATCAAGATAGGCGACTATCGCAAAAGCTGGGACGTCCTCAAGACCGCGGTGTTCCTCGAAGAAAGGGTACCACGGCACGCCCCCATTCTCGATATTGGAGCATTTGCGTCGGAGCTGATCTGTGTCTTGCATCGCCTGGGGTTTACCACCCTCTCCGGCGTGGACGTGGAACCGCGCGTCAGGCGCATGCCGTTTGCGCGAGCCATTCACTATGAAGTCGCGGACTTCATGCGGACTTCATTTGCGGACGAGTCCTTCCACGCGATCACCGCGATTTCAGTGATCGAACACGGGTTCAGGAGCGAGGCGTTGCTGTCGGAGGTGTCGAGGCTGTTGCGCCCAGGCGGATATTTTGTCGCCTCATTCGACTACTGGCCCCAAAAGGTCGATACGACGGGCGTGCTGCTATTCGGAATGGACTGGAGGATTTTCTCCCAGGAGGAGGTCCTGCAATTTCTTGAAGAGGCGCGTGCCTACGGTCTTGTCACGGTGGGAGAGGTGGACCTCCAGGCGCAAGAGGCACCCATTGCGTATGCAGAGAGAGAGTACACTTTTGCATGGATCGCTCTACGGAAGAGCACTGGTGGACCGCAGTGATGGCGGGTCGACGCGCCGCACTCAAAGGCAGTAACGCGCTGCGGATTCTGCTTCTCACGGGATCCTATCCGCCAATGCGCTGCGGCGTCGGCGATTATGTGGCGTCGCTTGCCGACGCGTTGAACAGACTCGGCGGCACAGAGGTCGCGGTGATCACGGACCGCAGGGCGCGTGGAGCCGGATCCTCATCCGGGGTGGACGTCTTTCCCATCGCCCATGGATGGAGAGTCTCCGACCTGCGGCCGATCTTCACGACCATACGGCAATGGGCCCCTGATGTGCTCCATTTCCAGTATCCAACGCAAGGATACGCTGACAGGCTATTGCCCTGGGTGCTGCCCCTCCTGTTGAGCATGCTGCGCGTCCCTGTTATTCAGACCTGGCATGAGCATCTTCCCATGGGCTCTCGGCTGCGTAGTGTAGCGCTGGCTCTCGCACCGGGCCGACTGGTCGTGGTGAGGCCCAACTATGAAGCAGCACTCCCCCGCTGGGCTCGGGTACTCACTCGGCCCAAACGGCCCCTCTTCATTCCCAACGCATCGTCTATTCCCCAGGTGAAGCTGAGCGACTCGGAGAGACGTGACATCCGGCGGCGCTTGAACTCGTCGGCGAAGTACTTTGTCGCGTACTTCGGGTTCATCTACCCGAACAAATCCGTGGAACTCATGTTTGATGTTCCCGACCCCCGGCAGGATCATCTGGTGCTTATTGGCCAGCTCAACCAGGACCATCCCTACCAGCGAGCAGTGCGAGAGCGGACTCAGCGTGAGCCCTGGAGGGGCAAGGTCACGGTCACCGACTTCCTCCCCGGAGACGAGGTCGCACGACTCCTGGCCGCAGTCGATGCAGTCGTCTTGCCATTTCGTGACGGTGGCGGTGTGTGGAATACGTCTCTCCAAGCGGCGGCGATACAGGGTACGTTTGTGCTGACGACGTCCCGCGAACGGCAGGGATTCGATCCCTCGTCCAACATTTATTTTTCGAAACCTGGAGACATCACGGACATGCGATCAGCGCTTCGCCAGTATGTCGGTCGTCGGAATACCTCTGCCGTGACGGACGGGTATGCCTCATGGGAGTTCATCGCTCAGGCGCACGCCAGCTTATATCGAGAAATTCTGGGCAATGCTGAGTAGGATTCGATGACCCCCATCCGCCTCTCCATCTGTATGCCCACATATAACTTCGGCAGATTCATTGGAGATGCGCTGGAGAGTATCCTGAGGCAGGCGGCAGACGACGTGGAGATCGTCGTTCTGGACGGAGCCTCGACCGATAACACCTCGGAGGTTGTGCGCAGCTTTCAAGCCCGCTTCCCAAGGCTGCATTACCACCGCCGCGACAGGCGGGGCGGAATCGATCGGGACATGGCGCACGCGGTCGAGCTGGCGAACGGCGAATACTGCTGGCTCTTCAGCAGCGACGACATCATGAGAGAGGGCGCCCTCGGGGACGTGCTGGAGAAAATCACCCTGGGATGTGACCTGTACCTGTGTGGCCTGACCCTGTGCACATTCGACATGCAGCCTATCAGGCAACACCGCATTCTGCGTCTGCGATGCGATGCGGAATTCGACCTTGCCAACGAACAGGATCGGCTGCGCTATTTTCAGCTGGCGGAAACGACCGCGGCGTTTTTCAGCTTCATGGGTTCGCTGATCATCAGAAAATCTCGGTGGGACGCCATTCCGTTCAGCGAGGCGTTCGACGGGACTCTCTGGGCGCATGTGGCGAGGATCTTTGCCATGATTCCTCAGGGATTGCGCCTCAAGTATCTCTCGCAGTCCTACCTCTATAAACGGGGAGACAACGACTCGTTTATGGATAAGGGGCCGGGCCACCGTTACAAGCTTGCGTTCGAGGGGTATGATCGCTTGGCCGACGCCTTTTTCCCGAGGGGGAGCATCGAGGCCAATGCTATCAGGCGAGCCGTTCGGGATGAGTTGTCGATTAGGGCATTGCTCAACTTCAAGCTAGAGGACACCCGGGTGAACAAAGATGACATCCTGCTGCTGGATCGCCTCGCGGCCGCTGTCTACAGGGAGCGCTCGCCTATTTCGCGCGCGCTCTTCCTCATGTATAAGATGACCCCGCTCCCGCTGGCTCGCGCCGCGAGTGTCGTGTACCGCGCCCTGAAGCCTCGCCTGCGAAGGCGTGAGTCCGCATGAGTAGCCTTCGGCTGTCGGTCTGCATCCCCACGTATAACTTCGGTGCGTTCATCGGGGCGACGCTCGACAGCATCGTTGCACAGGCGACCGGCGAGATTGAAATCGTCATTGTTGATGGGGCCTCGACGGACGATACCGCCCACGTCGTCCAGAAGATTGGACACGTGTTCCCCCGGCTTCGATTTTACCGCCGTGATATCAATGGGGGAGTGGATGTGGACCTGGCCAAGGCTGTCGAACTAGCTCGGGGGGACTATTGTTGGCTGATGTCGGGCGATGATGTGCTTGCTCCACGCGCGATGGAGAGAGTCCTGGACGAATTGGAGGAGGAGCACGACGTTTATTTGTGCAACAGGACTGAGTGTGACCGCGACCTCACACCGATCACGCGGAGACCTTGGCTAGCGAGAGACTGCCGCGATGAAGTCTTTCAATTCGCGAGCAGCGCCGATTTCATGGGGTATTTTCGGAAGGCGCGCTCGCTCGGTGCCCTGTTCAGCTACATCAGCTCCATAATCACCCGGCGCGACAAATGGCTGGCAGTCAGGCCCGATGAAAGGCTCGCGGGCAGCCATTATGCTCACGTCTTTAGGTTGTTCTCCCTGTTGAAGAACAGGGGGAGCCTGAAATACATTCGGGACTCTCTCGTACTCTGTCGCGGTGATAACGACAGCTTCGCCGGCAAAGGAGTGTTGACACGCATCGCACTGGATCTCGATGGATTCGAACTCCTCGCCAGCAGGTTGTTCGACGAGCCACCAGTTCGGGAGGCCTTCAAGGCCGTGATGCGGCGCGAGCACGTCTGGTTCCACCTCGCCGGGCTGAGGAACCGTACGACGGATATGGGCATGTGGAACGCGTTCGAGAGGAAGCTCCTGGCGTACCATTATTCGCCTGCGCAACTGTACATCGTGAAAACGCTGGCCGCCTGGCCATTCATTCTTCCACTCGCAAGGCGGATCAACCACGTGCTACGTGCCAGGGGGCGGTTGCCCGCAGGGTGAGTGGATACCGGATCAGGAAGCCTGAGGGGAAAGGGAGGATTGGGGCGTGTGCATCTGATTCATCGCCAGACGTGTCGCGTATGCGGGTCGTCGGCTCTGACGAAGGTCATTGACCTGGGAGAGCAATATCTTCAGGGCACCTTCGTCAAGCCCGGTGAGGAGCCTCCTTCCATGCGGAAAATCCCCATGGCCCTCGTCCGGTGCGATCCAACGAAAGACGAACACGCCTGCGGCTTGTTGCAGACCCTCAATACTGTTCCTCCCAGCATTCTCTATGCGACGTATTGGTATCGTTCAGGGACAAATCAAACGATGCGGAACCACTTGAGAGGCATCGCCCTCGAAGCCGTGGAAGCGATCGGCAAGACCAATGCGCGGGTGCTCGACATTGGGTGCAATGACGGCACGCTCCTGAAGTCCTACCCTGAAACCTTCAGCAAGTTTGGCGTCGATCCGTCCGATATTGCGCAGGAAGTAGGAGACGGCATCAAGGTGATCCAGGACCTGTTTCCCTCCCAGGAGCTGACAAAGGAAGTCGGCGGCAAGAGGTTCGATATCATCACGGCCATCGCAATGTTCTATGACCTTGAGGACCCTGTGTCCTTTGTCCAAAATATCAAGGAGATGCTGGCGCCGGATGGGCTGTGGATCGTGGAGATGTCCTATATGCCCGCGATGTTGAGGATGAATTCCTACGACACGATCTGCCACGAACACATTGAGTATTACAGTCTGGCTGTGCTGGAAAATATCCTGGAGCGAGCGGACATGAAGGTCATCCGCGTGGGGCTGAATGATATTAACGGCGGCAGCATTCGTTGCTACGCGACCCACCTGGACAACTTTAAGTTCAAGGCGCCGGAGCATGGGCGCACACTGGAGGCGCTCCGGCGGGAGG
>Ga0209157_1002372_pt1 | contig 15072 bp, 10 predicted proteins | sample GraSoiAngelo_135_FD_185892 | JGI IMG/M metagenome (GOLD analysis project Ga0209157, IMG submission 185892) | Grasslands soil microbial communities from the Angelo Coastal Reserve, California, USA - 14_0929_05_40cm (SPAdes) (version 2) | ecosystem: Environmental > Terrestrial > Soil > Grasslands ... | reverse complement strand
ATTGACGATCGTACGGCTCACATCCGTGTTGTATTCAATGGTGGTCTCATTGACACCAGGAAGGAAATTCCCTCCGCAGCAGCCCGGCGCGGCCCCGTGCGTACAAAGGATCGCTTTGCGGCGATTGAGTTCATCGACAACGGGTGTGAAGGATTCGTCACCGAGCCACTTATCTCTCCAGTTGCTCAGCAAGCCCACACCTTCGGCTTTGAGCGTATCAAACGCGTATTGGATCTCGCGCAGGCTGGCATCGACATCGGGCAGGGGCAACACAGCGAAGAGTCCGAAGCGGCCTTTGTAGTCGGAAACGATGCGCGCACCGTATTCGTTTTCCCGGCGAGCGAGACGCCGGGTCTCGTCGATGTTTCCGAACCAGATCCCGGGCGTGGTAATCGAGATCATGGCAGTGGATACGCCGCCGCGATCCATGTCCTCGATGGCTCTCGCCGGTGTGTACGGCTGCCAGGTCTGGTAGCCCTGAGTCTGCTTCGTATTCACCATCGAGATCCATGCGGGTGAGCCGAAGTGATGATGCACGTCGATCCGGCCGTCTGCCGGAGCCGACGACTGCCCAAACGACTTACTGCTCGGAAAGATGATGCTGGCTCCAAGTCCAGCGAGGCTGGCGAGAAAATCCCGCCGCGATTGAATCTGATTCATGCCGCCTCCTGATGATCCAAGACCACGATTCTGACGCGTGAAGCTTATCGGAGAGCGGGCATCACCTCTTTGGCGAAGCGGTCTATTTTCTCTTTGCGCTCTGGCCAACGGCCGACGATGAATTGAAGAGCCATGTGCTTTACACCGATGTCCTTAAACTTCTTCAGGCTAGCGACCAGTTGTTGGGGAGTACCTTTAAGGTCCTCGTCGCTTTGAGGCACAAGCTCGTTTGTAAGATCAATCGGGCGGCAACAACAGAGGTCCGGAGGCTGTGGTCTACCCAACTCGGCCGCCCGTTTCTTGACTTCGGCGTACTTTGCAGCCATGTCCTGGGCCGTAATCTTCACGTGATAGGAGAACCAGGCATCGGCGTATTTTGCCGCACGCCTCACTGCGGCTTCGCTTTCTCCACCGGTCCAGATCGGGAAGCGGGGTTTTTGAACCGGCGGCGGGCTGACGGACACCGCCGGGAAATTGTAATACTTGCCGTGGAAACTGGGTCGCTCCGACTTCCAGAGAAGATTGAAGATCTCGAGCTGCTCGTTGGCCATTGCTCCTCTTTTTTCAAAAGGAGCCACACCAAGTGCCTGGAACTCTTCAGGCATCCAGCCCACACCAACGCCCAGGATCAATCTTCCATTTGAAAGCGTGTCGATGGAGGTGGCCACCCTTGCTGTGTAGAGCGGATGACGATAGGGCAGAACAGCGACACTGATGCCGAGCCGAACTTTTTTGGTGACGCCAGATAAGAAGGACAGACAAGTCAAAGGCTCCAGGAACGGAACATTGGGGGCGACGAATCCCTGCCATTTTTGGTCTTCTTTGTACGGATAAGCGGTGTTCATATCCCAGGGATTGACCAGGCGTTCCGCTGCCCAGACCGAATCGTAGCCCAGGTTCTCGGCCTGTTGGGCCGCTTCAGTCAGCACTTCCGGGACAGCTGCCCGGCCCGAGACCGGCAAAAAAACTCCCAGTTCCATTAGAAAAACCTCCTTATTTACATCCCTCGAGAAGAGGGTAGCTTAAGCGCGAAGCGAAGAGGCGCCAGACTAACAGATGCACCAAGTCGGCGCAAGCCGCAATACACTACATCTATGAACCGCGCATACTTCACGGATGCAGAGTTGGATTTCCTCGATCGAGTGCGGGTAGGCAGGCTCGCAACCGCTGACATGACCGCCCAACCGCACGTGATCCCAGTTGTGTTTGCAACCGATGGCCGGAAGCTATATGTGCCCGTGGATGAGAAGCCCAAGCGCGTTCGACCGCGCGAACTGAAACGCGTACGCAATTTGTTGGAGAATCCAAAAGTGGCATTCATCGTGGACCATTACGACGAGGATTGGACCCAACTCGAGTGGCTGCTGGTGAGGGGCACCGGGGCATTGGTGGAAAATGGCGAGAACCACGCCACCGGCATACGATTGCTGGAAGAAAAGTATGCTCAGTACGAAGAGATGCCTTTAAAAAACCGGCCCCTGATTTTGATTACGCCGTCGCACGTCATGAGTTGGAAAGCCCTTCAAAGATGATGGCTGCCGCCCGGCGGTGAATAGCGCAGAACTGAACGCTGAATTTTCCCCGTGGCTGTCTTCGGTAATTCGCTCATAAATTCGACCCAGCGTGGCCGTTTATATGCAGCCATATTCGCCTTGCAGTGTTCGATTAATGCATTTGCCAACTCGTCCGACGGCGCATAACCCTTACGAAGACCAATAAATGCTTTGGGCTTGATCAGCGAATCGCGATCGGGATATCCCATCACGCAGCACTCGTACACAGCCTGGTGTGTGCGTAACGTGTTCTCTATTTCCACAGGCGAGACCCAGATACCGCCGACCTTCAACATGTCGTCATACCGGCCGGAGTAGTGATAGAAGCCGTCCGCGTCAACGTAGAATTTGTCCCCGGTGCTCATCCATTCTCCGCGGAAATACTGCTGCGTCTTGTGATACTGATGCAGGTAATAGAGGCTGAATGTCTCTCCCTTGATCATCAGATCGCCGATCTCACCGCGCGGCACTTCCTGGCCGTTTTCATCGACAATTTTTAATTCAAAACCCTCGACGACTTTTCCGACGGTGTCGCAACGTGGTTCGGCGGGATCGTTCGAGAGAAAGAGGGCAAAAGCCTCAGTCGTGCCCATCGATTCGACGATTTCTAAACCGGTCTTTTCTTTCCACGAATGCCAGAGCGAAGCCGGCAGCGCTTCGCCGGCGGCAACGCACATTCGCAAAGACGACAGATCGTACCGGTTATTGAAATCTTCAACTGCCAGCATGCTCGCATAGCCGGTAGGCACATTGAACAGGAATGTCGGCTTGAACCGATCGATGGTTTCCAAAATGTTGGCGGCCACGCGCGGTGGTTTGGAGCACAACACGGTACTTGCGCCGACATGCCAGGGAGAGAACAGATTGACGCCAAGGCCGAAGGTGAAAAACAGCCTCGCCACAGAGAAAGTCCGGTCATTCTCGCTTAGGCCCAACTTGTTTACCGTATACAACTGCGAACTGATAGGCATGTCCTTATGGGCGTGAGGAATGCCTTTGGGCTGCCCGGTCGTGCCGCTTGTGTAATTCAGTGTGCAAAAATCCTCACGGTGCGTGGGCGCGGCAGCGAGTTCAGTCGATTCGGCCTGCATCCACTGCGTAAACGGTAAATGGGATTTGTGCGAGGGCTGACCGATGACGACCACATGTTCGAGAAATTGCCGTTCGGCCCGGATTGGCTCAATTTGACGTAGCAAAGCCTCAGAAACAATCAAGATCCGCGCGCGGCAATCATCGAGGATGTAGGCGTATTCTTTCGGAGTCAGCGTCGTGCTTAGGCCGACCGCTACACCACCGACCTTCAGGATGCCAAAGAAAGAGGTGACCCATTGCGGAAGATCCAGCGAGAGAATGGCCACGGCGTCGCCAATCCGCACACCGCGTTTTTTGAGGGCATTGCCGACCTGATTGACTTCCTCGGAGACTTGCCGGAATGTCATCTCGCCTTCGACGCTGTAGAGGGCCGTCTTATCGGCTCGATTGACGAGATTGTGTTCGAGAATGTCTACGCAGTTGTAGTGAAGCGGGAGGTCCGAAATTTTCATGACACGCGCGGCGTTGCTCGTCACAGTTTGTTTTCACGCGAGGGAAATACCGCCGGGCGCTTGTTTCGCAGCCCCTCCAAACCGGCGAGCAGATCAGGGCTGAAGAATCCCATCATCTCGAGGACCATGGCATGATCGAAAATAGGTCCGGCTTGCAGCAGCCACTGGTTGAGCGCTCGCTTCGTGAATTTAATTGCATCGCGCGACCCGTTCGCCAACCTGGTGGCCACTTGCATGGCTTTATCGGGAAGTTGGTCATCCGGTACGCACATGCTGACCAATCCGATGCGTTCTGCTTCACGGCCATCGATGAAATCGCTCGTCATCAAGTAGTATTTCGCTTTGGCCATGCCGCATAGCAAAGGCCAGATAATGGCGGCGTGGTCACCGGCGGCCCAGCCCATCTTCGTATGACCATCGCCAAGACGCGCACCTTCGGCCATGATGCTGATATCGGCGAGCAAACCGACGACGACTCCGGCGCCGACAGCGACACCGTTAATCGCCGCAACGATCGGTTTCGAGCAATACAACATTCTGTAGACGATGTCGCGGGTCTCCTCCAGTATCGTGACAACCTGTTCATAGTCTCCGTGCGCGTTCTTGATCCTGTCGAGGTCCCCACCCGCCGAGAAGGCGCGGCCGGACCCGGTCAATACCACAACGCGCGTTTCAGGGTCGCGGTCGATCATAGGCCAAAGATCGGCCAGAGCCTGATGCATTTGGGCATCCGCTGTATTCAGCTTCTCGGGTTTGCTCAGAGTGATCCAGAGAATGCCCGGATCGCGACGTTCAAATATCATGTTTGGAAAAGAGGAATAATCCATGATCAATCCTTCAGTTTTGAGTTAGGAGTTCTGAGTTATGAGTGGATCAGGCCAACTCAAAACTCAGAACTCAAAACTGAGAACTTACCTAAAACACGTGGCTAGCTTCGTACACGCCGTACACAGCCCGCAGCCGATCGCAGATCTCGCCCACTGTGGCGTAGGCTTTGACAGTCTCAATCAGCGCAGGCAACACGTTTTCGTTGGCGCGCGCCTGGTCTGCCAAATCCGCCAGGGTCTTTGCGACTAAGGCGCTGTCGCGCTGCTGCCGTAGTGCTTGCAGCCGTTCGACCTGGCGTTGCTCGGTTTCGGGATTCGCTTTAAAGACCGGGATCTTTTGCTCTTCTTCGCTCTTGTGCGCATTGAGGCCGACCAATATCCGATCATTCGTTTCGATTTGGCGTTGATACCGATAGGCTGCTTCGGAGAGTTCGCGATCGTAGAAACCTTCCTCGATGCAACGTACTGCTCCTCCTAGTGCCTCGATTTTGTCGAGATAATTGAAGACATCCGCTTCAATCGTCTCGGTAAGAGCTTCGATGGCGTAGGAACCACCGAGGGCATCGACGGTCCCGCACACTCCCGCCTCGTGCGCGACGATCTGCTGCGTGCGCAGGGCAATTGTGGCAGCTTCTTCGGTCGGGATAGCGTACGCTTCGTCATAAGATGAGGTGGCGATCGTCTGCACCCCGCCCAGCACTGCGGCCAAGGTCTCGATGGCAACCCGAGCAATGTTATTCAACGGCTGCTGAGCGACGAGATTGCCCCCCAACGTGTACGCGAAAATCTTCAATTTCATTGTCTCGGGATTTTGTGCCCCGTAGCGTTCGCGCATCAGCCTGGCCCAAATCCGCCGGGCCGCCCGGAATTTGGCGACTTCTTCCAGAACGTCAATGCCGGCGGAGAGAAAAGTCCAAATTTGGGGAGCGAACGTATCGATATGCATGCCGCGGCGGCAGACCTGATCGAGATAGGCCAAGCCGTTGGCAAAAGTAAAAGCCAGTTCTTGGGTTGCGGTGCTGCCTCTATCGCGAATGTGGTAGCCGCTCATCGCAAGCGGCGTCCAGCCCGGCAGATTACGAGCGCAATATTCGATGACGTCCGACGACAGCTTGACTGCAGCTTCCGGAGGAAAGATATAGGTGCCGCGAGCAAAGTACTCTTTGAGCACATCGTTCTGGATGAACATTCGGGTGTTCCGAATATTCACACCCTGTTTCTCAAAGGCGGCGATGTACATTGCCGCGATGATCGGACCTATGGCGTTGGCGGTTATGCGAATCTGGCGAACCTTTTCTAAGGGGATACCCTGGAACAGCCGCTCCATATCGGCCAGCGACCCGATGTGCACGCCTGTAACGCCCACTTCCCCTGCGGCCAGAGAGTGATCGGCGTCGTAACCGCATTGCGTGGGAAGGTCAAGAGCAACGGAAAATCCCGTCTGGCCTCGATCTAACAAAGCACGATAGCGTTCGTTGGCTTCCTCCGCAGAGCCATAACCCGAATACATGCCCATGACCCAAAACTGGCTCCGATACATCGTTGGGGTGATTCCGCGAGTAAAGGGATACGCGCCCGGATAGCCTAACTTTTCACCAGGACTTGCCCCACTTGCCCCGTTAGACAGCCAATCCTCCGAAGCGTAAACTCGCTCCAGCGGCAAGCCTGAACTGGTCGTGAACTCCGCACGGCGCTCCGCTTCGGTCTCCAGGTGCGGAGCTAAAATCTTCTCAGTCCACTCCGCTTTGGTTCTTACGCTTGCGTCGGAGAGCGGTGTCTTTTCTTTACTCATTGATGTCTGTAGCGCTTGTTGTAGCGGCGCTCTATCAAGGTGTGAATGAATTGGCAATGCTGAGAAATGCGGTAGAGATTCCCCTCCTCGCAGAGGAGGGGTGGACGCGCCATCAATAATGGATCCGTTCCGAAATCGGGCGCGGCCGGGGTGGTCAGTTCGCCGAAGCTATTCAGGCCTAAACATTTCGCCGGACTGACCACCCCGTCTGCGGCTTCTTCGGTGGCTTCGCGACTTTTATTGATGCCGCAGCCCTCCCCTCCTCTGCGAGGAGGGGAATATCTCGAACTCAACTTCTCGCCAATTCATTCATACCTTCCATGGCCGCCGGTTTTTCGCAGAATCAACGGAATACGGGCGGTTATAGACCGCCGCTACAGTCGATTTCGTCACGGTCTGCGAGTTTTCCAACACCCTCAAGTTATTCAACACCTACCCGTCTACCTTCACAATAACCGCTTCGCCTTCGCCGATTCCGCCACATAATGTCGCCAGCCCGTAATAGGGGCGTGTGCTGCCCGCCTCTTTCCTCAGCCGGCGCAATTCATTAATTAGAGTGATGATGAGGCGTGCACCAGTGGCCCCTGTAGGATGGCCGATGGCTATGGCTCCGCCATTCACATTGGTCTTGGCGCGAATCGCCTCAGCTTTCGTTTTATCGCGGCGCGCCATAATAAAGGTGGAAACCAGCGCCACGGCGGCAAAGGCTTCATTGACTTCAATGAGATCGATATCGTCAATACCCATACCGGCTTTCTCTAAGGCGATGCGAGCGGATTCGGCTGGGATCGATGCGATCCGATCAGGATGACCGGAAGCCATTGCCCAACCCATTAAAGTCGCGAGTGGCCGCTTATCCAGCCGTTGGGCTTCCGTCTTGGACATCAAAACCATAGCGGAAGCTCCCGTACTGAGACCGGGAGAGTTGCCGGCCGTCACCGTCGGGCTGCCATAAATCGCCGGCAATTTGGCCAATTTTTCCAGTGTCGTATCCGACCGAGGCGACTCATCTTGTGCAACCACCAAGGGCTGTCCCTTTTCCTGCGGGACCTCGACGGACATCAGTTCATCTTTGAATTTACCGAGCTCTTTGGCTTTGCAGTAATTCTGATGACTGCGAAAAGCCCAGCGATCCTGCTCTTCTCGAGTAACACCGTACTCGACCGCCTCTTCCCCCGCCTGAACAGCGCGCGGCTTGCCGGTCATGGGGCACGCAATGACCAACTGATCCTTCAGCGTCACATCACCGAGGCGGTGTCCCCAGCGCAGGTCCGTCAAAAAGTAGGGCACTTTGCTCATGTTCTCCACGCCGCCGGCAACACACACATTGGCTTCACCCAGCCGAATGGAGCGGGAAGCCATGTTGACCGCGGCCATGGAAGAACAGCACGCCCGGTCCACCGTGTAGGCGACTCGCTGGGGCGGGATACCGGCCGAGATCAACAACTGGCGAGCAATTGACCGATCGCTGCCAGGCAGATTGACTCCGGTCGCAACCTCTTCCACGTCTTGGGGCGCCACGCCCGCTCGCCGGATGGCCTCGGCAACAACGACGCCGCCGAGTTTGGGTAAAGTGAAATCTTTCAGAGCGCCGCCGAATTTACCAAAGGGACTACGGACGGCACTGATGACAACAACCTCTTCTTGATTCACGATGTTCTCCTCCGGTCCTCACGATGTTCCCGACACTTCCGACTTCCCTATCTCATCTTCCGTGTAGCCCAGGATCTCTCTGAGGATTTCGGCGTTATGTTCACCCAACAACGGGGCGGGACGGGTAAGAGGTTCCGGATTACCGGACAGCTTGGCGACGGGGCCCACGAGCTTAATTCTGCCGAGGACGGGATCGGGCACATCAATCAACAGTTTCCGCGCGTCAACATGAGGACAATTGAAGATCTCTTCAGCGGTCTGCACGGGACCAATCGGCAGACCAACGGCCAATAGCTTCTTTACGGCTTCCGCTTTAGTTTGGTTTCGGAACCACTGCCGGATGATGTCTCCGAGCCAATCCGGCATGTTCTTGGCCCGTTCTGGACCGGACGTTGTGCCTGTCTGGCCGACCAAATCCGGACGCTCGATGGCCTGGCAAAACTTAGACCAGTCGCCCTCTGTTGCCACAATCAGCCCTATCCAGCCGTCCTTGCACTGGAACGGGCCCCAGGGCGCCATGTACGGCTCATTTCCACGCTCAAGCACATGTCCCGTTAATGAGTACGCTGTAACGGAACGTTCGGCCAACCCGATAATGGTGTCGTACATCGAAACATCAATGTACTGTCCACGACCGGTCTGAGTCCGCTGGTACAGGGCCAGCATGATGGCGTAAGCTGCCTGCATTCCGGAAACGATGTCGCCCAGGGCCACTCCGAGCCACGTCGGCGGTCCATCGGACTGCCCGCAGGTGTTCATCAGTCCACCCATCGCCTGAGCCACAATGTCGTATGCCGGCCTTTTGCTGTAAGGACCCAGGTAGCCGTCCAGGCTGCCAAATCCGGAAATACAAGCGTAAATGAGGCCCGGATTCAACTCCGAAAGCCCTTTGTACCCAATACCCATTTCATCCAGAAGGCCAGGGCGGAAATTTTCGACGATGACATCCGACTTGCGGGCCAACTCCCGAAAGATCTGACGCCCACGATCGCTCTTGAGATTGAGGGTCAGGCTACGCTTGTTGCGATTGAACCGAAGAAAATAGCCGCTTTGCGTCTGGCCTTTGTCGTTCTTAATTTTCGGCGCCCCGCCTCGCGCGGTGTCACCCCCTTCGGGACGTTCGACTTTGATGACACTGGCTCCCTGGTCGGCAAGCATCATTGTGCAATACGGTCCTGCCACTTGAATCTCAAAGCTTAAAACTCGAATACCATCCAGGGGTTTCCGCTGACGACTCACCTTCCCTCCCTTTTTGGTGTCGGGCCCACCGTCTATTGATGGCTGCGCCCTGTCGGGCTTGCGCTTCGCGGCGGCCTCTTTACTACCGGCCCCACACTCCAGGGTTCAACCGGCGGTTGCGTGCTACGTTATAGTATTTCTTTTTGCCGCGCAAGAAGCCGTCCCGAACCGAGCGGCCGGTGGCGTGCGTTCGGACCTCATGAAATACACCGCAATCATTGAAGGACAGCCAGTCGAGATCGAAGTGAACAGGATGCAGAATGGTGTCATTGAGGCGGAAATCGGCGGCCGCTCGTACAGGCTTGAAGCGAAAGCCGTCGAGCCTGGGGTTTACTGGTTCATCTGGAACAATCGCTCACTGGAGATTATCGTAACCGAAAATCGCGACTCTTACGTGGCAACGTTGGCAAGCCATCGGATCGCTGTGGAAATACTCGATGCTCGAACCGCCCTTCGTCGAGCCGCTCAGCACGGTCATGACGGCGTCGTCCAAATCCGCGCGCCAATGCCTGGTAAAGTGATCAAGGTTCTGGTTGCGGAAGGGACAGAAGTGCTGGTGAATCAAGGCATCGTCGTATTGGAAGCGATGAAGATGCAGAACGAGATCAAGTCTCCCAAGAAAGGCATCGTACGGAAGCTGGGTGTGACGGACGGGGCCCCTGTCAACTCAGGTGATCTGCTAGCTACCGTGGAGTAGCACCCCACTCCACGCATAGCCCGTCGCGTTGGGATCCGCTTCTACCAGACGCTATCACTTAAGTGCACTCACCCGCACAATTCGCCGGCAATGACAACTATAAGTCCGGCACTTCGGCTCCGGCGGTAATCACCATCACCAAGGCGGCCTCGACCGTCACGGCGAGGCGAAGATCATCGTTGAATGCGCCTGACGATATCCCCTGCCGGCCCGGAGAGCGCTCTTCTGTCCAGTACGGCCACTGTGAGATGCCTGCGCTTCGCACGCAGTCCGAGGCGTTGTGGTTGCGCGGCGGGTGCGTTGTGGCGCATCACGCTAAACGCCACACCTTTGGACGATTGCTAAAGCGTCAACGGCCAGGTAATACGGACAAGTATGATCGAGATAATGGTGATCGCCTTCCTGATTTTCTTAAGTCGCCGACTGAGCCGGGCGCGTCACGTTTCGCGGAACGTGTGGACCCGATCGTCATCCTGATTCTCGTGTGGAGCATCATGTGGGGGGCCGCGCGCGGTCTCGGCAAACGCGCCATCCTGACAGGTTGTCTTCCGCACCGCAGCTCGCCGGCGGCAAAGCGGGGGCGGGATTCGGAACCCGCAACGAGGTGGACACTAGAAGCGACGATCTCTACCGATTGAGCTACCCCCGCGACCCGCACACATGGCCCAACCGATTGTGATACCACAGGAAAATCACGACTTGGATAGCGATCAGCTCGCCCGCGACCGAGTTCATGGCCTGGGCCACCATATTTGTCAGCACTTCCATAGGGCGTAAGCTACGGGGCAGTTGACGGTCTGCCAATGGTCCACAGGTCTTACGACACAATGACGGTTCTGCCAATGGTCCAAAGGTGCCGACGGCGGAGTCGCGTTGTGGGCGGAAGGCGACAAGTTCGCGGCGCTTGATCAGACAGGGGCACCAGCTTCAGGGAACAACCGGGCGCCGGTTCAGACCGAACAGGGAGAGCAAGGCCGATTCGGCGCCCTTGTATGCGTGAGGCATCACAGGTGAATGATGCTTTCGACAGGGGATCCCGAACATCGCGCTCTAAAGGATCTCAGCAGAGATCGAAAGTTCTCCTACTGGAACCGGCCCCGGCACCTTGTCTTTCCGAAGTGTGTCTGCCTGATTCAGATCGATGGTCCGTAGGTCACCTCACTCGACCCCTCGCAGTGCGCGCTCCCGAAGCCCTCGGGCGGACTGGGTCCGCCCGAGGGGCATGCTTTCGTTTCCCGCGGGGCGCCGATGATCCAGGCTTCGAACAATTTTGAACTGCCGTACCGGTGGTCATGCCGTGTCGGTACAGCCGCGGGTAGTCGCTCATGCTTGCAGTTCATTCGGCGAAGTCATCGCGCTCGAATTCGACAGAGAACTGCATCGGTCGCCGGCGGGGGTCTTCCGGTTGGAAAAAGAAGGAGGCCCGTTTCCGGGCCTCCCATGGCTAATAGAGAGTGTTTCTTTCGTTATTTCGATTGGGCGACAGCCGTGGCCGGGATACCTTGCACAGTGAACTTGTACAGGGTGGTTGTCGCCGATGGCGGTATCGGTATGCCCTTCGCGGAACCCGTGTCGTATTTGATCGAGATGTAACGGCTGCGCGAACTGTCTTTCGCAGTCGGCTGCCAGCACTCCGGGCGACAGCATTGTGGAGTTGCTGCGAAATTTTCCAACCGTACAAAGCCTGCAAGCCACCTTCCGGACGTGCCCTGACGCCTGTTGCGCCAGCTACACGGCTATGCCGCTTCCGTCGAGGAAGTTGGTGCGGTTGCTAATGTGGGTCAGATGAGTGTCTCTTCGACAATCTGCCTGCGCTCCTCTATAGTGCGATACCGCCTTCCTCCTCGTGTCTCCATGTGCCAACTGACCTCCTGCTCATGGAGAATGCCGCTCCGACCTTGCTACCGCCAGATGGCCAAGACTGGACGCTTACAATGCTCAATAAGCGCCGCTTCTTTCCTCCAAAACTGACTTGGCCAGCGTTGGATGTTTCCACCGAAAAAGGCACTCGGGTGCACTTGGAGAACTATCTCCGTGACACCCAGAAAGTCCGGATACGGCCACCGAACCCGGACACGATCACCTGCTTTGAACATCAGTTACCCCCTCGGCCGGCATTTGCGCGGACGCATCGTGAAGATAGGCCAGCCGACCGTTGTTTTAACTTCTATAGCTGACGTATGGTGCCGGATGAATTGCACTAACGTGGCTTCAGTCTGGATCTCTTTAGCGCCTGCGGAGGTGCAAGCCGGATCAACTTAATTATTAAGGCGACAAAATTAATCGCGCTCTGAATGAAGATCACCTCTAGGCTGCCTAGCTGTTCGGCACACAAAAAAAGGTCCGGCTAGTTCGCCGGACCTTTTTTTGGAAGCGCGGGTTTTTTATGGCTCGCGGTTGAGGCAGCTGAGGAGCTGATTCATCGCTCCAAGTTGCGGTTGGGATGTGGTACCGCCCGAGGCGCTGCCGTTGATCTGGCTGACAGCCGCGTTGAACGCATCGGTGACGCTGCTTGCAGCGCTCAGGCCCGCCGTCACGTAGGCGCTACAACCAAGTGTGCCAATCGTCTGCCCAACGTAGCCAGAAATGAGCTGCTGGTTGTAACCGAGAGCGAGAGTCTGGGACGCGGCGGTGTTCAGGGTCCCCACGTTGATGCCGGTGGCAAGAGTACAGTTCGTAGTGGTTGTCTGGTTGCTGAAGATGATCGGCGTGCCCTTGCCGCATGCGTTAAGCGTCGAAGGCAGGACCTTCTGCGACTCGGGCTGGCTATCGATAATGCCGCCACGGCCAATGTTAACGGAGGGATAACCAGCCGCATACAGCAGCGCCTGGCCGTTTCTATTGCCCCAGAAGCCCATCGACCTGCCGTAGGTGAGGGTGCTGATTTGTACTGGTGTGGTGCAGGTGGCGCTGGCGCTGGCGGTGACCGCCGGAGGACCGTAGATCGCGTCCACACCGCTTGCCGCTATTGTGTCTGTCATTGCGCCGGCCGTTTGCGGCGGAACGTAGCTGGCGCTGTAGGTTGTGCTTTGGCCTGGAGCAAGGACGCTAGCTCCCAATGTAGTCGCGCTGATGCTGGTCGAACCGCTGGGATAGACACCGTTGAGCGAGATAGGGTTCAGCGTAACGTTACCGGTGTTCGTAACGATTCCGGAGTAGAGGATCGGTTGGCCCGGCGCTGAAGCGTTCGTACAAACCTGGGTTATGGTGATCGCCGGCGCTGTGACGATACTACAACTCGCGTTGGCGGACACGGTCACGGAACCGCCGTTGATCGCATCCACGCCGCTGGCGGTAACGCTATCCGCCTGCGGGCCGGCCGTCTGCGGCGGAGTGTAGCTGCCGCTGTAAGTTGTGTTGGCTCCCGCAGCGAGCGACGAAACTCCCAGGGTGATCGAACTGACGTTGGTCGAGCCGGCAGGGATGAAGTCACTAACCGAGAGGCCGTTCAACGTCACGTCGCCTGTGTTCGAAATCGTTCCGCTAAAGTTGATCAGACCGCCCGGAATCGTGTTCGTGCAAGCCTTGGTTACCAGGATGGACGGGTTCGTCGCGATGGCGCAGCTCGCGCTGGCCTGCGCCGTCACCGTGCCGCCGTTGATCCCGTCCACACCGCTGGCCGTCACCGTATCCTGCTGCGGACCTCCCGTTTGTGGGGGAGTATAACTGCCGCCGTAAGTTGTACTGGCGCCGGGAGCGAGTGAAGACGCTCCCAGTGTGATCGAGCTCACGTTGGTTGAACCGGCCGGCGCAGCATCCGTAACAGAAATGTTCAACGTCACATTGCCGCTGTTCGTAATGGTTCCGCTGAACAGGATAGGTTGTCCAGGTTTCGGGGCATCGGTACATTGTTTGGTCACCTGGATGGCCGGCGCCGTTACGACCTTGCACTTAGCCGTGGCTTGAGCGGTCACGGCTCCGCCATTTGGAGCAGTGGCGCTGGCCGTGATCGTGTCCTGCTGGTCCCCGCCCAACGCCGGCGGGACATAGCTGCCGCTGTAGGTCGTGCTTTGGCCTGGAGCGAGCGACGCAGCCCCAACGGCGATCGTGCTGGCGTTGGTCGAACCCGAAGGCATGGCATCACTGGCCGATACGTTGTTGAGCGTGACGTTGCCCGTGTTCGTTATGGTTCCGCTGAAGGTGATCAGCCCGCCCTCGCCCACAGCGTCGGTGCACTGCTTCGTGGCCGACAGCGCCGGGGATTGCGGGATCTGAACATTCTTCGTATCGGTGCTACAAGCGTTCGGCGTGCCGCACGCCTTGGCTGAGTTGGTAACGCTCCCCCTGTCGATATCGGCCTGAGTGATGTGGTAAGTAGCCGAGCAGGTTGCGGTAGCGCCTGAAGCAAGTGTTGTTGTACTGCACGTTGCATTGCTGTAGCCCACGAGCGCATCGGTCAGGTTCACACTCTTCAACGTCACGTTGCCCGTGTTGGTAATGCTGAAGGTGTATGTGATTGGGTCACCGGCCGTGGCGGGGCTACTGAACGCCGGCGCCGCGGACTTCACCAGGTTGAGACCCGGATTCTGGACCAATGTGACGGTAAGGTCGTCATGCCCTAGAACCGCTCCCGCTGGAGTCGAGCCCGTCACGATCACTTTATTGTAGATCGACCCGTTGTCCAGGTCGGCTTGGGTGACGACGTATGTCTTCGTGCACGTCGTCGAACCGCCTGGCGACAGAGTCGTCACCGGACATGTGACCGCGCCCAGTTTGCTGTCTGTCACCGAGAGCCCGGTGATAGTCAGAGTCCCCGTGTTGGTGACCGTGAAAGAGTAAGTGATCGTGCTACCCACCGTTGTTGCTGGAGTCGCATCGGAGGTCTTGTGGATGATGACGGCCCCCTGCTGCACCGTGACGTCGGCGGAGGCTTTGCCGCCGGCCCCTCCTTCGTTCGATGTCACGTTGCCAGTGACGTTGTGCTTGAGCCCGAGACTCGTGCCCGCCACCTTTACACCGAATGTACACGAACCCAGGGGTGGCAGCGTGGCTCCCGACAGCGCGATGCTGTTGGTCGTTGTGGAAATCGAGCCGCCGCCGCACGATCCGATCAGGACGAGCGGACTGTCGGTGACGATTCCGGATGGGAATGTATCGGAGAAGCCGA